>LWDU01035518.1_pt1 | contig 64535 bp, 61 predicted proteins | sample 727161 | NCBI WGS metagenome assembly LWDU01 (sample SAMN04566230, study PRJNA314399) | hydrothermal vent metagenome | isolation source: deep sea hydrothermal plume seawater | place: Mexico: Gulf of California, Guaymas Basin | collected 2004-07-11 | reverse complement strand
GCCGTAACAAGCCATTTGTATTTTCATTTGTTCCACGTTGCCACGGACTACTTGGGTCGCAAAAATAAACATCCATGTCTGTGGCTATAGACAATGCATGTCATTAGCTGAGCAGGTGCAAGGGTTATAACTCCAGGATTTGAGCAAAGGCAATTGATCTGGGCGTTTTGACATCAAGGAATTGGTGCACAACCTCTTTTTGATTGACTGTATCGCGGAGCGGTCAATACGGGAGACTGAAGAGGGTTGGTCCTGGAAAGCAGATCTCGGAGTCAAGCACCGTGTTACCGCTGATGGTGTCATTCACAGTCGCGACATCAGTGATATGGGATGCCCATTCGCCGCCATACTCGGCAGAGAGAGCATGCATGGTACTGAGAATCGTGTGACAGAAATCGAAGCATATCTCGGTTCGACGAACGTTAGTGTGATTTCTGATGCTGGGCATCATGTTCTTCTCGATCAACCTGATGAAGTCATACAGGACATAAAACGACGCCTTCAGGAATGGCAACGATAGTCCTGCAATAACGTTTCAGTAGCCCAGCGCTTTATCGATTACACCTTCAAGTGGTTCATCGTTGACCAGATTTAACAGGTTGCGCACGAACCGATCGATATTGCGCTGCGCCCGGAACTGGCTTGCACCCGCCGTATGCGGGGTCATCACAACATTAGGCATGGACCAGAGGGGTGAACTCTCCGGCAACGGTTCCCGGGGCGCCACATCCAGAGCGGCACCTCCTATTTTGTTCGTTTGTAATGCCTTGACAAGATCCTCTTCCACCATGACCTCCCCGCGGGTGACATTGACAAGCAATGCGCTGTCCTTCATCGCATCGAACGCGGATTCATCGAACAGGTCACGGGTTTCGTTTGTTAGAGGGCAACAGATACTTAGTACATCTGAGCTGGCCAAAAACTCCTCAAATCTGTCCGGTACATAGATATCGCTCACCTCATCTGAAAGTGGTACCTGGTCGCGATCCAATGCGATGCAATTCATGCCAAACGCGGCCGCTCGCCTGGCGACAGCCCGACCCGTTCCGCCGAACCCAAAGATGCCCATCGTCGCGCCGGAGAGTTCGATCTCCTTAAAACGCATCTCAGGACGATGGTTCCAGCTGTCTGGGCCGAACCTGAGAGCTGTTGCTAACTGTCGGGTTAACATCAACAGCAGGCCGAAAGCATGATCTGCAAGGTGTTCACCCACGAGACCTTTCTCACTCGTCAGAACGATTTCACTTTCTACAAATTCCGGATAGAGGAACATGTCTACGCCGGATGCAATAGCGTGTACCCACCTGAGATTCGGCGCCGCCTGAAAAAGCGATTTAGGGACCAGCCCCAGTATCACCTCTGCATCAGCGGCATGCAGGGCTGCCTCTTTCTGGCTGGTCACGACAATTTGAGGGTTGTCACCGGCGGCTTGCCTTATCGCCTCCAGGTTCTGGTCACTGACTTCCGGGAGCGTCAAACCAGGGATTATCAGGATCTTCACAGCGTCACCTCAAGCGTAACCTTTCCCAGACCAGCGAAGTCGCCACACCAGACGCTGGGTTCAGACACGGTGGCCCTGGTAAAGGAGCCTGTTATCACAAGTTCGCCAGCCTGCAAACCGCGATCGAAACGATGTAACCGGTTAATCAGCGCTGCAATTGATACGAAATGGTCGTCGATATGACCGGATGCCGCAACTTCTTGCACAATCTCACCATTTTTCTCTAACTGGACGTTGAGTTGTTCGTAAGGTCGATCCACGTCCTGGAAATCACCAACAACAATGCCCCACTGGGAAAGATTATCTGCGATCCTGATGCCATTAGATCCAGGCTGTTTCAGACGGTGCTGGTTAAGTTCGAACCCCGGCGCAACGCCGTCTACTACCTCCCTCGCACGTTCCGCGTTTACTCCTGAGGCTTTGATGCTCTTGCCGACTCGAAACACCAGTTCATTTTCCACGCCGAGGTTCCTGGTGAGCGGGAGGCTTGCGCCGGATTGCAGCACTCGACTCTCTAGTATAAATCCAAAAGGTCGAACCCCGGGACCAAAGGCATTTCTCGCGGCACCGGAAGTTAATCCGACCTTGTAGCCCGCCAGATGCTCGCCTGTGGACTGCCACTTGCCAAGCAGCTCAATTTGCAGAAGCTGACCTTCATCTATCTCAAGATCAGGCAGTTCGGCAGTAATTTCTCCGGATTGCGCGCCCTTCCAGATAGTGTCGATTAATTCCGTCATGGCTTCCACCATATTGTAATCGGAAGGCCGAGACAATCACTTGACTTGTATGGATGTACCAATCGCGCTAGTTTTGGCCAACACGCATCGTGGAGACAATAATGCGCAACGGGTATCGGGTTCTGGACACGGACTGCCATCAGATCGAACCGCCTGGAATGTGGGCGGAGTACATTGACGTTGAATTTGCTGATCGTGCCCCGGCGCAAGGTACGAGCAATGGTGGTTCTACAATGATGGTCGAAGGTGAGCCACTCGCCAAACAGGATGGCAACTATCCAATGGATTCAAAAGAATTCCATGAAGCGGTCGTTGAGGGCATGAAGAAATTCAAAACGGCGAGAGACAGCGGATTTGATCCTGCGAGCCGACTCGCGGACATGGAAGAACATGGCGTCGATGCCCAGGTGATCTATCCGACAGCAGGCGGTCAACTGCTTGGAAAACCGTTTAAGAATCTGGATTTGCTCGGAGCCTGTTGTCGCGCCTATAACGACTGGAGCCTCGAGTACTGTAGCGTCGCAAGTGACAAATTGCTGATGGCTGCCATGCTACCTGTCCAGTCACCGACCCATGCGATTGAGGAAGCTCAAAGAGCGGCAGGCAAAGGCGCAGCAGCTTTCTATATCAGGCCCAACCCGGTTGAGGGTCGAAACTACTATCATGATGATCTCGAACCACTCTGGGCGGTGCTTGAAGAAATCGGCAAGCCAGTCTGTATTCACGATTCCGGCTCACCTCACCTTCCCTCGTATGGAGACCGGATGCACACCCACACGGCCGGGCACATCATTGCGCACCCATTCGAAGCGATGGTGGCGATGATGTCACTCATCTGGTTTGGCGTGATTGAGAAGCATCCAAAGCTCAAAATAGTCCACGTCGAAGCAGACGTCGGTTGGCTACCTTACTGGTTGCAACGCATGGAGCAACACTACGACTTTTCCGGCCGCGCCGAGCACCCACTTCTCAAAAAGAGGCCGACTGAATACTTCAAATCTAATTTTCTGGTCGCCTGTCGGGGCGATGAGATGACCCTGCCTGCAGCGGTAGATTTAGTGGGCGATGACTACATCACCTTTAATACGGACTACCCGCACCCGGATGGTACATGGCCTGCCGGGTTTGCCGCACTTGAACAACAACCATTAAGTGAAGAGAGTATCCGCAAAATATTCTGGGACAACGGCGCGAAGGTATTTGGATTGGCGTAATTTCGGTCAGCCAGGGCGGTTAAAAAATTGTATCCTCGCAGACGACAGACATGGACAACATACCGCTCCAGGACGGTTCCTGAGCAGTTGTTAAAATCTCAGGGTCCAGATCGACGAGACCGGAACCAACTAACATTGGAATGGGTGCAACCGCTAGAGCTACTGTTAGAACAAATCTTTGAAAGCTGACCGACCAGCTCATCCCCGCCATCAGCGAAACACCCCCGTCCCCGCCAAGAACCCAGTTTCCTGGCAGGTTCAACAGGAGTGCAATGAGAAGATAAGGGCGGGTTTTTAGCGCTTCGAGAAGACGTTTCATTTTTTCGGAAGAAACCGTTCTGAAGGCGTTGTTGAATGCCAGCCTGCCGACTAGAAAAGCAGTCGTGAGTCTTACCAGCGTCGCGGTATAGGCTGCCACCACCCGCTGAAGCCCAAGTACAAACATAATCAGTAAACCAAGTTCAACACCCGGCATAAAAGGTATTGCCAGACAACAGGCATAAAGCAATGAAATCAGAATTAAATTCTCAGTGGTGAGCAATTCATCTGTTCCGACAGCAACCATTTGGTAAAGATCGTCACTGGTTGCCAGTGCAACGATGACTATTGCGAGTAACAGAACAGTGCTGAGCACCCGTCTGGCCATTATGCGCAGCGTGAAAGATTCTGGGATTGCTTCCCGAATCATTGTTTTGAGTTGACTGAACGCCTACACCGGCTCACGCTCTATTTTTCGCTACGACATGCACACACTCCCGAATGAAGTGGAATCCAGCATCGGCACATCCACCCTGTTTGCGGCCTGGAATGCGGCGGTTTATGTCGCGCAAATCGAGGATGAGCGCCTGTCTGCAGTAGTGAAGAGTGGTCAATACCTTGAGGCTACCGAAGTTGGTATTGGCGCATCGGTGCTGACACAATTTACCTTTGCACCGCTACACGTCATCCAATTCTGTATAACTCTTGCCAAGGAGGTTCCCGGCGTACCAGTGTATGCCGGTATGGCGGGACCAACGGATTTCGTATCGCTGATGCGCTATGCCCGCCTGTGCGGACTAAGCACGTCCCTGCGGGCACTACAAAAACTAGGGATCAAGGCTGCAACTCTGGTTATGCATACTGACCCAACCCAGCAGCTGCAAATCATTGCCCATCACTGCGCGACGCATACCGCAAACAACATCTTCGGCATTCACCTGTTCAGCTTTGGCGGTTTTCCCGGTTCCGCGCAATGGATGCATGATGTCATTGGCGCAGCTATTTCTGGAGGGCAGGCTTCCCAGGCTCATAACCAACCCTGACCAGTCCAGTTTAGAACCAGAAATACAGCCCTGGGTCTGCCGTTCCTCGATATCAAATTTGTGCAAATTTCAATATGCGCTCGTCATCCTGACTGGTCAGATAGAGACGACGTCCAGCCAGTAGCGAGACAACAAATAATCCGAGACCCAGGCCCAGCCAGAATCCATAAACACCCATCGGCTCACCGATATATCCATATCCCAGTACCAGGCCCAGCGGCAGAGCAAGCACCCAATAACCAACAAAAGAATAAATGGCAGGGATTCTGGTGTCCTTATAACCTCGCAGCGCACCTACCATCGTCGCCTGGGGGCAATCGACTATCTGGTAGATTGCGACGATAATCAGCAGACTAGCTGCTAACTGCAGCACAACCGGATCGTTAGAGTATAGCCCGGTGATTACATGTCGCCCGCTTATGAGCACCAGGCTGGTTAACATTGCATATCCCAGCGAAATCTGAAACGAAAGTTTGGCAATCCTCATTGCGTGTTTGAAATCCCTTGCGCCAACGAAGAAACCGATCCGGATGCTGATGGCCGAGCCAAGTGACATTGGAATGACGAATGTTGCCCAGTTAATGTTTCCGGCAATACTGTGAGCAGCCAAAGCTGTGACACCGAGTGAACCAACGAGAAAACCCACGATCGAAAAGACAGCCATCTCGAGAAAAATCGTCACCCCAATGGGCAAACCAACCTTCAGAATACTGATCAGATTCTCGAAATGTAGCCATTCAAAACGACTGGCCAGTTCAGTTTCCCGCAGCCAGGGTCGTGACAGAAGACCAAGAATCAAGATAAATTCAACCCACATCGAGATAGCAGTCGCCCAACCACAACCCTCACCACCCATCTCAGGTAAACCGAACTTGCCGTAGATGAACATATAATTCAGTACACCGTTAACAATCAGCGTTGTACCGACAATGATCATGGGTTCCAGTGTGTGTCCGAGACCCTCACAAACATAGCGAAGTGTTACGTACATCAGGATGGGAGGAATACCCCAGGCAGCTGCATCAAGATAACGAACGCCTATTTCCGCAGCCTCGGCATCAACATTAAACAAAGAAAAAATCGGTCTGGCATTTAACATGATGGCGACGGTTATCACCGAGGCAATCAGCGCGAGCCATAGCCCCTGTCGAACAAGCGGCCCAATGGCCGCAATCCGACCCTCACCCCGTAATTGCGCAGACATGGGTGTAAGCGCCATGTTCAGCCCTGACACCAGCATGAATACAGGCCAGAGGATGTTGCCCCCAAGCGCAACGCCAGCCAGATCCACCGAGGCATAGTTTCCTGCCATAGCGGTATCCAGAAAACCCATTGCCATAATAAAAAACTGGGTAACAGCCATGGGTAAACCCAGTTTGATCAGTTCTTTAGTTTCATTCCACATGGTTTGGCGTTAACGATCTCAGTTTGCCGCAAAGTGGATACGCAGCCTATCTGCTGAATCAGGGAGGTAGGCTTTAATCATGTCTTCAATCTCACGCCTAGTGTCTGAAACGATCAGCTCGTCGACACATGCTTCACTGTATACAGCGACGATAGCCGAGTGGTTTCATTGATACTACCAAATAATTTCACTCAAAAGAGTGATGGAGGAATTACGTATGCTTTGCCCTTCTTTGCGTCATTGGCTGATAACATAACCTGCATTCTTTCGGAGATCTTATGAAGATTGGTGTCGTTTTTCCGAGCGTAATGTATCGAAATGGTCCCGAGGATGTACAAAAACTCATCCGCGGTATTGAAGACATCGGGTTCGACCAGTTCGATATGTTCGATCACGTCGTCATGGGTTATCCCACTGAAACACGCCCTAAACCCTTTTATTCACCTCAGATGCCGATCATGGAAGCGTTGACAATGCTTTCCTATGCAGCGGCTATTACCGAGAAAATCACCCTGGGCACCGGTGTACTGGTGTTACCGCAAAGACAGATCGCATTGGTGGCAAAGCAGGTGAGTACGTTGGACATTCTTTCCGGCGGGAGAATTCGTCTGGGCGTTGGCGTTGGCTGGCAGCAATCAGAGTATGAAGCGCTGCAGGAAAACTTCAGTACACGCGGGCGTCGAATGGATGAAGCTATCCATCTTCTGCGAGCTTACTGGGAAGACGAGCACGTAAATTTCGAGGGAATTCACTATCAGGTCGATGAAATCGCGATGGAACCGAAACCTACCCAGCGCGGGAGAATTCCTATCTGGGTAGGTGGTACAGCGGAGCGGACGCTAAAACGAGTCGGTGAACTTGCTGACGGCTGGATAGCCATGACCCTTCGAGGTGATCCACCCTTGGAGGAAAGTATGTCGAGGGTTCGGAGGTATGCCGAAGCCGCAGGCAGGAATCCTGAATCGATTGGTATGCAGATGTCGCTATCTCCTGATCCGCTGGACAAGGAACGTCGGAAGAAATTCTATTCAGATCCACAATTTCTATTGGAGCGAATGTTGCAGCTTCGTGAATTGGGATTCGATCAAGCTTCAATCGATTGTGTACCCATATTCCAGGAAGGCTATCGTACTGTTGATGCCATGTTAGATTACCTGGGAGAAATCTACCGCAAGTTGAAACCTGGGCTCGACTCAAAGCCTGACTGATAGGAGACAAACCGTGACTGATTCAAAACGCACTGGGCCGCTGGAAGACATGACCATTATTGATTGCACCATGGCGTTCGCTGGGCCGTTCGGTACGGTCCTGCTTGCAGACCTCGGTGCCAATGTGATCAAAGTTGAACCACCAGGCGGTGATGGATTTCGAAAGCTTCCGCCGTTCCCGCCAGATCATGCTCATGTTGGTGCGGAAGCCGAAGCGGGAGTGGATTACGGGATGGCATTTGCAGGAGTGAATCGTAATAAACGCAGTATTTGTCTTGACCTTAAAGACGCAGAGGACAAGGAGGCATTTTTGCAATTGTGTGAACAAGCTGACGCAGTGGTCGAGAACATGCGCACGGGTGTGATGGATGAACTTGGGTTAAGTTACGAGACCATCTCTAGGCGCAACCCCAAAATAGTGTACGGGGCAGTGCGCGGTTATGGTGACCCACGAACGGGTGAGAGCCCATATGCAGATTGGCCTTGCCTCGATGTGGCTGGCCAGAGTGCGGGAGGATTGGTAGAAGCTACTGGCGATCTGTTTGGTCTTGCGATTGCGGATATTTATCCAGGTACCTTGATGGCGCTGGGGTTAGTCGCAGCGGTTCATCGAGCCCAGAAAACTGGCATCGGAGAATTCTTCGACGTGGCAATGTATGACGCAACGTTTTCGCTCTTGAAATCGAGTGTCGCAGCATTTGGGTTAACAGGGAAAGAAAGAAACCCGGGTGCACGAACCCTGGTACCGTTCGGGCTATTTCCGGCTAACGATGGTCGAATTGCCATCGCAGCGCCAGTAGAGCGGCACTGGAAACTTCTGTGCGAAGCCATGGAACGAGAAGAGCTGATTGAGGATGATCGAACGCGATCCAATCCCAGGCGCGCAGCGAACTTTGAGTTTACGGAACAACAGATCAGTGATTGGACCTCTGCACGCAGCAAACAACAGATCATGGCATTGCTCGGCGGCAAAGTTCCTTGTGGTCCGGCTAACACCATGACAGAAGTCTTTGCTGACCCACATGTCGCTGCACGAGACATGATTCAGGAATTCCAAATTCCAGGCGAAAATCCCAAAGGCGTATTGGCGGGAAATCCTATAAAATTTGTGAACACGCCCACCAGTTTTCACCAGCGACCGCCAAAACACGGTGAGCACACCAACGAAGTCCTTACTGAGTTTGGAATCAAACGCAGCACAGAAGATTAATCTACAGACACCTCGGTGAGTCTACTGGTGCGATACCGGCAACTTGGCTCGCCCCCAGAACAGGAAAGGACCAACGCGCTCACCTTCATTGACTAACCGCAACTTTGGGTAACGCTTACGAAGCGCCGTTAATGTAACCCTTGCCTCAAGTGTTGCCAGCTCTCTACCTATGCAAACATGCAGACCTACACTAATGCATGTCATTAGCTGAGCAGGTGTAAGGGTTATAACTCTAGGATTTGAGCAAAGGCAATTGATCTGACAGATAGGATTACAACATCACCCATACCGCTAGTGCCAATCAGTAATACATGTGCAGCAGGAGTTCCTTTATGGTGAAGTGGGGTGTAGGGGGCGTTGCTAAGCCGTAAACTGGTCTACTGGTAGATAGAGGTAGGGTTTAAAGTTGTGAAAATCCGACCAATTAAAACTCCGTTCATAACCCTGCCTTGATTCTGGGTCGGTGACTAGCGGAAAACCTTCTCTTCAATCGTCTTTGTAATAGGGTAGAACTAAACTTGCTGATGGGGGCGGTCTTGACCTTGCGGCTCCAAAGCGTGCAAAGAAAGCAGATGGTTCAGCGTTATCCAACGGCAATTCGCCACTTAAGGCAGATTTTTACCGAGAATAGTATTCACTTACATATTCAGGGCACGGAGGTACTTGGCTGCCTACCTGAAAATTTGGTTTATTCTTCCTATCCCTAACCATTAAGGTCGGTCAGATTTCGAATTGTTGAATTTTGCAATTGTTGAGATATGGCGGTCATTGCAATTGGAACGCAGATCATCATCGTTCGAAGCCATGGATTCCATGGGAAATTCCAGTGTCAATCGGGCACTATACGACAATGCTGCATCCTGAAAAAACCAATTACACCTTTCATATTCCTGAACCCTGTTTTGAGCTGGTGCAGGTGGTGTTTACGGACGAACATTTACTGGTTGTCTGCAAGCCTTCAGGGCTGCTGAGTGTGCCGGGCAGGATTGTTAAAGACTGTGTCCTTAATCGGATGCTTGTTGACCACCCTGATGTACGGACAGTTCACAGACTGGACCTGGATACCTCCGGATTAATGATGCTTGCCCTGTCCAAAGAAGCCACCAGTGACCTGAATCGACAATTCAGAGAAAGAACCATCAAAAAAGAGTACATCGCGCTGGTTCACGGTGAGTTAGACAATGAAGAAGGAGAGATCGATTTGCCGATAAGAGCGGATCCCGACAACCGTCCGTTGCAGGTCGTTGATCTTGATTCGGGTAAAGCTTCCCTGACTCGCTATCAGGTCATAGATGCCGAGGAGGGCTATAGCCGGGTCAGATTAATGCCTGTGACAGGCAGGAGTCATCAGCTTCGGTTGCATCTATCGGCTATCGGCCATCCGATATTAGGCTGCGATCTTTACGCTCATGAAGAAGCCTTCCAGGCGAGGGACAGGCTTAGCCTGCATGCAAGTAAGATTCAGTTTGATCATCCGGGAACCAAAAAACTTGTGACTTTCGAATCGACCGTGCCGTTTTAATCCCCTGTCGCCTTTTATTTGGCGTTAGCGGCGAGTCAGTTTCTTTTTCTTGTTCTGTACATAGTCCACCAGGATGTATTCACCCAGGTTTTGGGGCTCCGCGTAGAAGATCCTGCCACCGTTAATTTTAGTCATTTGCTCAACGAATGCCTTTAAGTAGTAACTCTTGTCAAGCATGAAGGTGTTAATCGTAATGTTTTTTGTAGTGCAGCTCCGAACTGCGCGAAGTGTCTTGCCGATGGTCGTGGGTGTCGCAGGATAAGCGAATACCGGGCGCCCATTTTCAAGGTGCGCCGTCGGTTCGCCATCGGTAATCATGATGATCTGCCGGGTGCCCTGTTGGTGTTTCGCCAGAAGTTTTTCTGCGAGGATCAACGCGTGTTCCATATTTGTGCCAAGCAGGTAGTCGTCGTACTGGAGGTAGGGCAGGTCGTGAGCTTTGATTTCCTTGGCGTAAGCTGAAAACCCGAGTACGTACAGGCTGTCCCGCGGATACGCAGAGGAAATGAGATGATGCAAAGCCATGGCAACTTTTTTAGCCGACTGGAAGGACCCGCGAAGTGCCATCGACCAGGACAGATCAACCATTAACACTGTAGCGGTCTGGGTAATCAGCTCGCTACGATAAATTTCAAAATCCTCAGTCTTAAGCTGAACGGGCGATCCGGGACCTTCCCGATCCAGGGCATTTCGGATGGTTCGCGACATATGCAGATGGAAGGGGTCGCCGAATTCGTACGGCTTTGATTCTTCAAGTCGTTCGCCGAACCGGCCTTCTTCCGGCGTAGCGTGATTACCCAGGTTCTGTTTTTTCAGTTTTGAATAAATCTCAACCAGTGCTTTCTGGCCCAGGCTTCTGGTACCCCTGGGCGTCAGTTCCCATTTGTTGCCATCCTTGCTGACATAGCCTGCTTGCTCCAGAATCTCGAGCATTTTCTTCATCTTATCGAGATTATCCAACGCTTCGTCGCCAAGAAGTTCCTTGAGCTTGTCGCTGTCGATGTTATCCATTTTGTCAAGCTCAGTCATTTCCTTCATTAGCTCCATCGCGGCAAGAAGGTCGACCTCTTCATCACCCAGGAAGTTGTACTGTTTGCCCTGGGGGTTAAGGAAATCCAGTTCCTTGGACAGCTTCGCCAGACCACTCTGCAGTTCCGGATCGCCAAACTTCCCCTGCATCATGTCCTGCAGCTGCTGTTGCTGGTCCGGGTTCATGGAATTGAACAGCGACTGTGTCGCTGCCATCTGTTGCCGCATTTGTTCGAGTAGCTCATCCAGGTTGGACGGAGGGTTGTCACCAAACATGTCCCCATACTTGTCCATGAATTCGTCAAAGCCGGGGTCTTCACCTGCGATTTTCCTGACCAGCATGTCGTTCAGGTCTTTAACCATAGTCTTCATGCGTTTGATGTCGCCGTCAGACATCTCGTTAACCATGTTCTCGACGTCCCTGAAAAAAGACTGAGTCATGGCTTTGCGGAGTTGCGCATCGGTATTCAGGAACTCGTAGTCCTGCAGTGCCTTGACCTTCCCCGCGGCATCGTCGGGCAGGTTTTTGATGAACTCCTTGTTCTGCTCACCGATGTCTCCCAGAACATTGTTGGAAAAATTCTCCTGGTTTTCATCGTCAGGGCCTTTCTTCCTGTTGGCCCACTCGTTGATGGTGTCTCGTTCCATGCCCAGTATTTCTTCAAGCTGCCGTTTGATGTCTTCCATGACTCCGCCCATATCGAACCGTTCCAGGCGCTGCTGTCGTTCTGCCTTCAACTGGCGAAGAAGATCCCGTAGTCCCTTGATGTAGTTACCGTCGGAAGTATCCATGCCACGCTGCATTAGGTATCGCATTGCCTGTTGCAGGTCACCAAACTCCATCAGGTCTTCCGAAAGCGCACTCAGGATGTCATCTGCATTCAGCGCTGCTTTTTGGGACCCGTCCCAATTGGAATAGCGATTAAGTGAGGTGAACCTGGTGCTCATTGTTTGACCTGATAAAGTAGTTAACCTGAGTAAGTAGTGCGTCCACCAACTCGATCCTTGTTTAGCCTCTGGTTAAGGTGCAACCCGTCGAGAATAAATTCGACTGCTGATGCACGATTGGCTGTATTTGCCCCGGGGACGAGTATCTCAATTGCTTCAGCCAGGCCATCGATCTTTTTGATAATGTCTTCATAGTCATTTGACGGAAGCGATTCACCTGTTGTGACGTGAATTCCATCTGCAAACTGCAGAGCTAACGGTTCAAGGTTGATGCCTTCTGTAAATCTGCTGAATACGGCTTTGGTGGCGTCCTGGAACAAACGCTCCATGATTTTTTCCTCTCGTCCTTCTTCCATTGCCTCGAACTCAACCTTGCCCTGCAGAGAAGGCATAATGAAAGGAAGGTCAGAGATTCTTGGTACAACGTCTTGTTCACCCACTTCAATAGCGCGCCTCAGTGCATTGGCAAGTAGCGCCTCATAGTTGGAGACCGAGGCCCTGACGGACACACCGGAGCGCTGATTGATATCCGGAGATCGTCGCGCCTGTTGCGTAATTTCAGCGATGAGCTGTGACATGAATGGTGGAACATCTTCACGGTATTCGCCCAGGTCGAGTTTCCGTTGCTCCTGTTCCATGATTGTAATTTCTTCCAGAATATTTTGCGGATAGTGTGTTCGTATCTGTGATCCATAGCGGTCCTTGAGAGGGGTGATGATGCGCCCTCGGTTGGTGTAATCCTCGGGGTTCGCCGTTGAGACAATCAGGATGTCGAGGTCCAGCCGAATCTTGTGTCCCCTGATCTGGATATCCCTTTCTTCAAGAACATTGAGCAGCCCAACTTGAATCCTCTCTGCAAGATCCGGCAGTTCGTTGATAGCAAATATTCCCCTGTTTGTATGGGGGATCAGGCCGAAATGTAAGGCTTCTTCATCGGACAGATATCGCCCTTCTGCAATTTTGATGGGATCTACTTCACCAATCAAGTCCGCGATGGTGATGTCTGGCGTCGCGAGTTTTTCACCGTACCGGGTGTCGCGGTGAATCCATTCAATTGGGGCTTCCTCGCCCTGTTCCAGCAGGATTTTTTTCCCTTGAGCGCTAATGGGTGCATAGGGGTTCTCTGGAATCTCGACGTCTGCAAGAACGGGCGTCCATTCGTCCAGAAGGCTGGTCAGGCTGCGGATAATACGTGACTTGGCCTGTCCTCGTTCACCCATGAGGATCACATCCTGACCGGATAAAATCGCGTTCTCGATTTGCGGGATAACCGTGTCCTGATACCCGACGATATTCGGGAAGACATCTTCCTTAGCCTGGAGTTTTGAAATGAGATTTTTTCTCATTTCCTGCCTGACTGTCAGGACCTGGTAACCACTCGATTTCAGTTCGCCCAGGGTTTTAGCTTCTGTCACAAAGATCTCCGATATTCATAAGTCCTGTTCTCATCTAACCAGTTTGGCACCGGGGTTTGCAAGTATTCCGGTTGTATTGCCGTAGCCCGGGAGGAATTGTCATAATGGGCTGTCCAGCCAGGAGAAACAGGATTGATTACCACTGATCAGGTACAAATTGCAGCGGCGGAATACCTCGGAGAGAAATGGGGTACGCCAGTCACGGTCTGCAATGTCGAAAAGATATTTGGAGGAGCCTCTCGTGAAACTTATAAGCTCACGCTGGAAGTTGATGGTGAAACCAGGGGCGTGATCCTGCGTCGTGATCCGCCTTCAAGCCTGATTGATACTGAACGGCATCTCGAATACGGTGCATACGACCGAATCTATCCAACAGACATACCTGTGCCGGAGCCACTTTTCCTGGAAAACAGTACAGATTTTCTTGAGCAGCCGTTTTCCATCATGGCCGCGGTTGAAAATCCAATGAGCGACGTTGCGCTGTTGTCTGAAGAGCAGAAGCAAAAAATCGGTAAGCAGAAGTACAACCTGCTGGGGTGCCTTGCTGCGAAAGATCCGCTTGCGCTAAAGTTTGACGAAATTATGACTGTTCCAGACGCCGTCTCGACCGCGGCGGAGCAGTTGGCCTACTGGCAGGGGGTCATTAACGACGACGAAATACACCCGCAGCCTATTGCCCAGGCTGCGATTCGCTGGCTCGCGGCGAACCTGCCGCCGCCAGCCCAGAAAATCTCAATTGTTCATGGCGATTACAGAACGGGTAATTTCCTGTTCAATGACCAGGCGCAGATTACCGCCATTCTCGACTGGGAAATGTGCCATCTGGGTGATCCGCTGGAAGATCTGGCCTGGTCCCTGGATCCGTTATGGTCAGGGGAAGACCTCGAATTGGCCGGACGGCTGATTCCTCATGGCCAGGCAATCCAAATCTGGTGTGAGGCGAGTGGACTGTCATGCAACGAACAGGCTCTCAAATGGTGGCGAATTTTTGTTTCGGTGAAAGCCGTGGCAATCTGGATTTCGTCTTCCGAAAATTTTGAGAAGGGAGAGGGCAAGGACTCGATATTGGCAATGGCAGGCTGGGTCATGACGGATCGACAAAACCGTATTCTGCTGGACTATTTTACACCGGAGGTAATGTCATGATCCCGCATACTGATGGTGCGCTCAGGATGTTGAGCCAGCGCTTAATGACACAGTTGCTGCCTGACCTAAAGAGCCTCTACAGTTTGTCGGATGGCGCGCTGATTGGGTTACTGATCAACGCTATTGCCGACGAGACGGCCGAGGGCATCCAGCGCAGGCTGGACGACGTCGCTGAGATGAAGCTCATCTTTATAGCAGGCGAGGCGCTGCTGTCGAGCAGAGACAAAGAGGTCATCAGTGCTGAGTTGTCTTCCTATCGACTGGCTGATGTAAATGACCACCATGATGCGCTCACTCGTATTTTGGTTTCGTTACACCAAAAGACCGAAGATAAGGAAATCGAAGCGCTTAACCAATCAATCTGGGCTTACCTTCGAAGGCATTCACAACGCCATAAGATCACTGCCGTGCCCTAGGGCAGGATCCGGTCGGAGATTTCCTGGCGCTTAGGCTGGTTTTCGTGCCACAAGGATTGCCCGGGCAGGGGCGGGGTAGCCTTCTACGGTTTTGGTTTTGTCTGTGGGGTCCAGATAGTCCTCCAGGGATTGGAATTGCATCCACCTGGTTGCGCGTTGTTCCTCTAAACTGGTGACATTGACATCGGCCGTCTTGACGTCAATGAACCCCGCGCGCCGAAGCATGAGTTCCAGCATTGACGTCGATGGAATAAACCAGACATTCGCCATCTTTGCATAGCGGCCCCGGGGGATCAGCAACGTGTTTTGATCGCCCTCAACAATCAGTGTTTCCAGTACAAGTTCGCCACCAGGTTTTGCAAAACTGAGTAGTTCCCTCAAGTGGTCTATGGGAGATCTTCGGTGATAGAGCACGCCGAGTGAGAAAACAGTATCAAATTCACCGAATTGGGGGAGATGTTCACTTCGCAATGGCAATAGATAGGCGCGGTTTGGTTGACTTAACCTTTGAAGCAGACTGAACTGGTAATTGAACAATATGGTCGGGTCGATTCCGAGTGCAAGGTCTGCGCCTGCGCCGAGCATTCGAAACAGGTGGTAGCCATTGCCACATCCAATATCCAGGACCTGCTTTCCCTCAAGAGGTTCTATGTGCCTGCTGATCCGTTGCCATTTCCAGTCGCTACGCCATTCTGTGTCAACCAGGGTTTTACCTACCTGAAATGGACCTTTTCGCCATGGCAGGAACATTGACAGGACTTCCTCAAAGTCCGCGTTCGGGTCACCGACGCTAACAGTATCTGAGTCAAACTGGCTGGCTCGGGGGGTGGATTCAATAGTGGCGAGTGCTGCGTCCCATTCTTCAGCGCGACCGTGAAGTCGTGTCTCGCTCGACAGGGCCGCACGCAGATTTTCGTGAAACGGTGCCAGAAAGGTGTCGGTCGTTTCAGCCATGAAACGATCTATCTCAGAGCGCATCTGGGGTTACTTCGATCTGTTCACCAGGCCTGTTGTGACCGTGGTAAGACGACGAAATTAACGTCGCCAGGAAGTTCTGCGCGATGACGTGTGCGAGGCGATAGCAATGGACCGGTGCAACAAAATTGGCGAACAGCCATTCGCGCGCCTCTGGTAGAAAGTCAGCCTGCAGGATCCTGTATTCATCCCTGGTGAGGTATTCGGACATTACTTGATGCCAAGGAAGGTGGAGAAGTTAAGGCAACGCATACACTGCTCGACAACTGAAAAACCTGCGTCGTGCATTCTCTGCCTGTGTTGCTCTTCGGTATTGGGGATCAGCACGTTCTCCAGCGCGGCCCGTTTTTGTGATATCTCGAGATCGCTATAGCCATGTTGTTTTTTAAAGTCATGATGAAGTGTTGTCATCAACGCCTGCTCGGAGGAGTTTTCAAATTTTACTTTTTCGGCCAATAGAAGAATGCCGCCGACGTTAAGGCCTTCACAAATACGTACAAGAATATTTTTTCGTTCCTCGTCCGGAACGAACTGAAGCGTGAAGTTGAGGATAACAATCGACGCGTTTTCGATATTTGTTTCGCGCAGATCTTCGAGTAAAATTTCATAGGTGGCAGCGGAATGATCCCTGCTGAGGTTGGCTGTGCATCTTGATACCATGGCCTCAGAGTTATCCACCCCGACCACATGGCAACCATCCGGAAGGTGCCGCCGGAGCTGCAAAGTAGATGCTCCAAGTGAGCAACCCAGATCATAGACTCGGGTACCGGGCTGACCATACTTTTCAGCCAGCACTCCAATCAGCTGTAACACAAGCCCGTAGCCAGGGACGCTTCTTTCGATCATGTCCTGAAAAACGTCCGCCACGGACTGGTCGAACCGGAAGGCTTCGATCGAAGGCATGGGACTGGAGTAAACCTCGTCCTTTGGGTTAGCCATTGTTCAAACGTGCTAGCGAAGGGGTGCAAAGATTATCATAAACGACGAAAGACTTGACCCAATGCTAATGATAGATAAGATGAATTAAACTGGTATCGCCAGCCTGTCATGTTAAGAAATGAAAACGAAGTAGTAATCCCCGCGTTCAAGTATTGCTTGATCGGCAAACTTGTCCCCCGGTTATTGTCGTGAACCCCAGCATTCTCCGAATTAATACCGCTGGTGTACCAGTCGATTGGCTCACCTGGCAGGAAGCCGTTTGTCTGCATGCACGCGAATTGGTGAGTTGGACCTATGGTGAAGAAGTCATGGAGGTCAGGGGAGGTCATTCCAGGCTAAACGGCGAACGGACGTTGCTGACTTTAAACAGCATCATGGCCTGTAAGGGCAAGGTCTTTAACAAGATTCGAAAAGAACCACCTCTGACGAACCGTGCACTGTTTAGAAGAGACCAGAATGTCTGCCTCTACTGCGGCAAACTATTCAAGGAATGTGACCTGAGTCGTGATCATGTGTTGGCTGTTTCTCGTGGCGGCCAGGACAGGTGGACCAACGTGGTCACTGCCTGCAAGCGCTGTAATGCGCGCAAGGGTAATTACCGGCTGGATGAGTGCACGATGGAACTGCTCGCACTGCCATACCGACCAAACCATGCCGAATACCTCGCGCTCACCCATAGCGGTCGTATCCTTGGGGATCAAATGTCTTTACTCCGCAGGCAGTTCTCTTCCAACAGCAGGTTGTTGGAAGATGGGCCCTTGATATTATCCAGGAAGCCATCGGTCTACTAAGGAATTTCTGATTCGCGTTTGATCGGCGTGTCGGTTAGCCTGCCACCATGAAAAGAAAACTAAAACTTCTGCACACTTCTGATATTCATCTTGATGACAATATTGGCGATGGTGCTGATGCTGGTCCGGGTCAGGTTGGTTTTACAGCGGTTATTGATGAAGCGATCAAGCATGATGTCGACCTCTTTTTACTGGCCGGCGACCTGTTTGACCACAACAGGGTCAAGCAACCCTGCCTGGACTTCACTACTGAGCAACTCTCCCGACTAGAGTGTCCGGTGGTGATGATCACAGGTAACCACGACTGCATGGCAGACTTCTCTGTATACCACCGTTATGATCCGCGAGACGCTGGTTCACATATTACTTTCCTTCAGGATGAATCAGGATCGGTTTGCAGGTTCGAGGACTATGGCGTCACGATCTGGGGAAGGGGAATTGTTGATCATCATCCAGGCCATAAGCCATTAGAGAATGTGCCCCGGCATGAGCATGAAGGCTGGTATCTGGGGATAACTCACGGTTACTACGTCGATCGCGGTGCCGAAATGCTTTCATCTCTTATTACGCCGAATGAAATCGAACAGAGCCAGCTGGACTATCTTGCACTGGGGCATGTGCATGTTTTTTCAATCATGCAACACGGCAAGACCGTAGCGGCCTATCCTGGGTCACCAAACCTTGGGCAGGGAGCGAAAGAAATGTCTGTTGCGTTGGTTGACCTGGATCCGGAGCAGGGTATCAGCGTCGAAAAAATATCGCTGTCACCATGGGCGGCGTGACGCCGCCCAGTCGAAGGGCATCGTTCCCGAACCTGTAAGCTGCATTATCTCCGCCCTTGGCGCAGGTTCATCGAGATAGAGAAACCCGATCGTCCCGAACTGCAATGACAGATTATGGGGATAGGTGGGTGAAGATCGATTTGTTCGACGTGCGTATCGCCATAAACGAGTACGTCCAGGTGAGTGTCAGGAAATAACCGATTTTTCCATTTCCGTATGGTTAGGCCGGGCGGAATTTCAGGCATTGGAATATAGTGGGTAAGGCCAATATTGAATCCCTGCAGGTTAATCGTCCACGTTTCCCTTACCCGGTGGTCATTGGGTTGGACTTCCCGCCCACCGGAGCCATCCTCGCCATTTCCCCGTGCAGCATAGACTGGAGCAATCTGTTCAAGGCGATCCAGGACAGAAAAGTCGTAAATATCACCCGCATGCAGGATGCATTCAACGTCCCGGAACTGGTCGAACACATGTGGCCAGAGTTCCGGCATGGCTTCCGGGATATGGGTATCTGAAATCAGTCCAATTTTCATGTCTTCACGCCGTCAATGATTATGCAATGGTGCCATTGTTCTTAAGCTTGTTGATGATGTCATCAGGGATGTTAATTTCAGCGAGGATAGCATCCGTGTCAGCGCCCAGTGCCGGGGCGCCGTTTCGGAGTTCCGGGGTGCTTTTCGAGAACCTGGCAGCGGGTCTCGTTTGCCGGATGGTGCCTGCTTCCGGATGCTCAAGTTCAATGAGCAAATCGCTCGCAACCACCTGGGGATGCTCAATTACTTCCCTGCGTTTGAGTACCGGCGCGCAGGGCACACCTGCATCGTCCAGTAACGTCAGCCATTGCTCTGCGGATCGGTTAAGCAGGGCTTCCTGTGTAAGGCCAAGTCGCTCATTGGCATTAAGGTCCCTTTGGGCAGGTGTACTAAATCGCTCATCATCGGCCCACTCGGGATGACCAACCGCTTCCGCAAGGGCGTGCCATTGAGTATTAGTCATGGCTGATACACTGATGTAGTCGGTCTTTGTTTCGTAAATCAGGTCAATAAAGGTCGCTGCTCGCTGTGTGCTTACTTCCCGGCCCACAAAAGTCTGGCCGCCAAAGTCTGATGCCCACAGGAATGCAATCACGGCGTCCAGCATGGAAACCCGGACATGCTGGCCTTCTCCCGTTCTTTCTTTATGGAGCAGTGCGCTTGTGACAGCTTGAGCCGTTGTTATGCCGGTTAATTTGTCTGGCACAATGGTTCTTACCAGCCGGGGCCTTGCTTCATCCGACCCCCCCTGTATTGTTGTCAGTCCACTGATGGCCTGGACGATCGGGTCGTAAACGGGCTTGTGCGCCCAGGGACCTTTTTCTCCGAACCCCGAAATTGAAACATAAATAATATCTTCCTTCACTTTCCTGATTTCTTCTTCACCAATTCCCAGGCGCTCCACAACACCTGGCCGAAAGTTTTGAATAAAGACATCTGTCGTTGCTGCGAGTTTCAGCAGGATTTCCTTGCCTTCATCCGATTTCAGGTCAAGCGCCAGTGAGCGTTTATTTCGATTATTGTTCAGAAAGATTGCGGTGAACTTGTTTTCTCCGTGACCTGCGCCTCTGGCGTGATCGGGTCTTGTCACCCCCTCGACTTTAATAACGTCTGCACCCTGGTCTGCGAGAAGCATAGTGGCAAAGGGGCCTGAAATAACAGTGGTCAGGTCAAGTATTCGGTAACCGTGAAGGGGGCCGGGCATGGTATGACTCTATTTTGTTAAAGTATTGATTCTATCTGGATTCAGCATGGGTGGCATCGGGCATTCGAGCGTGTCGGCGATTGTGCGAAGCAGTTCGGACTCGATAACGCTGACGACCTGGTCAGCGCTAATTGTTTTTATACAGGCTTTAATGAGCTTCGGTTTGCGCAGGGGATGTAGTTCTGCCAGTGCATCCAGGGCGGCGTTCATTTTTTTAAAGCTCAGGTCCTTTTTGTCTTTGAGTTTAACTTCCAGCCCCAGTTCTGATTTGCCAGCCACGAAAGCAACGTCCGGGGAGACACCCGACTGCTTATCGCAATAAGCAAGAAGCGAAAGCAGAACTTCACAATGGCTGCGAACGGACTCCAGTGTGTCGTGCCTTACGCGGGTATGTTTGGCTTCAAACACTTCGCCCAGGTGTTTACTGATCATTTTTAGTACCGCCCATTCAGATAGGCCAACCCTGCCATCGGCACGTATCAGAACATCCAGGTTCGCCATAAATATTTTGTATTGCGCATAACTAAGTTGACGAAGAGTTGGTAAAGCGATTTCCAGCAGTGGAAGTTTCATCTCCGGGTTTAGCAGGTGTTCGTGGCTGATCAGTTCTTCCAGAGCATCGTATACGCCGAGGTCTGATGACGCTTTCAGATGGCTAAGCTGTTGCGTACGAGCCTCATTACTCTGGTTAAGCATCAGCAGGTAAACGAGGGCTCGTGCTGAATATGGCTCGCGTGCAGCGGCGGTGTAGTCGTCAGGTAACGCGGCGATAATCTGTCGCGCCAGGTCAACCTGGGATTGTTGCGGGTTGCCGATATGGTTGAGCACTTCATCAGCGTCAATATTGACCGATGATGAAAACCCCATGACGCCCTCGGTGCTGCCCGCAGAGGTGGCGGGTTCAGGCGGAGTTGATTCCAGAAACCCCCCATTCCAAAGGGGTTCAATTCTCTTTATTCTCTCGGGCAGGGGAGGGTGCGTTGCCATGAGTGAAGCAAAAGAAAAGCTGACACCCTCAGAAAAAAAAGTGTGGCTGATTTCAGCACTTTCAGGGTGTTGCAAGACCGAGCCGGTTTTGTAGCCGCCGATGCGTTTCAGTGCATCGGCAATGCCTTCCGGATTGCGGGTAAATTGAACGGCGGAAGCATCCGCTAGAAATTCTCTCTGCCTACTTACCGCTGCTTTAATTAAATTCCCAAAGAATTGCCCAAGGTAGCCAACAAACATGAGTCCAGCGCCGATGACCAGAATAGTATTGCGCGATCGATTACGACCGCCAACGCCAACGCCGCGGAGCGCCAGCATCAGGATGCCGTACAGGATTCCCATCAGTCGGATGTTCAGGCGCATATCGCCGTTTAGGATATGACTGAATTCATGGGCGATGACACCCTGTAGCTGGTCCCGGGTCAGGTTTTCCATCGCACCGTAGGTCACCCCGATCACCGCGTCGCCTGGAGAATACCCTGCCGCGAAGGCGTTAATCGCTGGATCGCCGATGAGGTAAACAGGCGGAACAGGCGTCCCTGATGCAATGGCCATTTCTTCAACGATATTAAGCAGTTTATGTTTGTTCAGGTCACCTTGCGCGTTTACCAGTAATTCGCCGTCCATGAGTTCGGCGATCACTGCGCCACCTTTGCGTAGTGACAGTAGTCGAAATAGGCTGGCGAGCGTGATCAGAAGTACAACGCCACAGGAGATTGCAAAAAAGACTTCCCAGGAAAAATAATATTGACCCATTGCGATGCGCGCCGAGTCCTGGAAGTTTACAAAGACAAATATGAGCAGGTTGGTCAGGATGATCAGGGAAGCAACTGCCAGAATGAAGAGCAGGAGCAAAAACCTGGTGTTTCGCCGTGCCCGGTTTTGAGACTCAAAAAAGTCCATGTCAGTTCGTCATCTCACCGATGCGTTGCGCTTGTGCCTTAGAATGAAACGTTTGGGGCGTCCTGGATTGCCTCGCTGTCCGCGAACTCCAGGAGTTCCGCGTCCGTCGGGTGTCCGAAGCTTGCAGCCAGCACAACCTGTGGGAACGATTGGCGGTAAGTGTTATAGCTCATTATCTGGTCGTTAAATGCCTGGCGCGAAAATGCGATTTTGTTTTCTGTACTGGTCAGCTCTTCAGTCAACTGCATCATGTTCTGGCTGGCTTTAAGGTCTGGGTAGGCTTCTACCGCGATACTGAATTTTCCAAGTGCGCTCTGCAGGACGCCTTCCTGTGTGGCTAGATTTTTAATCGCGGCAGCGTTCCCAGGGTCTTTCGCTGCGTCTGCCAGCATTGATGCGGCGGCATCACGCGCTTTGGTCACTGCTTCCAGGGTTCCTCGTTCGTGTTCCATGTAACCTTTAGCGGTTTCGACCAGGTTTGGAATCAGGTCATAACGACGTTTCAGTTGGACTTCAATCTGCGCAAATGCATTTTTGTATCGATTTTTTAAGGCAACCAATTGGTTGTAGATGGCAACTGTCCACATGGCAAGTGCGGCGAGTACGACGAGTGTAATAATGGTCGAGACATCCATAGGTTGGTCCTTTTCGATAATGGTTGCGGCTGTTTTAATCGCTCTAAGGGTGGAATGCAAATGAGGTTAGTAAGAAATTGTTGATTTCGGTGTTATATCCCAAATTCTTCTCTGATTTTTTCATTATGCTGCCCCAGTTCGGGTACGCTCAAGGAAGTATTCTCTTTTCCTTCAATCAGGGCGCCTCGTCCCAGCGCCTTAACAGTACCGTTTGGGGTATCAATGTTCCTGAAGCGATTCTGCGGATGGTTGGCAAGATCATCCAGGTCGCTCACTCGACCATAGGCAATATTTGCCGCCGCAAGTCTTTCGATAACCTGTTCACGGTCAAATGCTGCGAAATTTTTAATGATGAGCTGCTCAAGTTCTTCCCGATGCTCCAGTCGACGCGAATTATTTGAAAAATGTTCATGGCTGGTGAGCGTTTCATCATCCAGGACCTGATGACATAGATCTTTCCATTCACGTTCGTTTTGAATGCTGAACAGAATCTGCTTTGCATCACCGCAGACGAATGCACCATATGGTGCAATTGAAGGATGCTTTAATCCATGATTTTGTGGCGTGAACCGACCGTATCGATGTTGCAGGTAGGGGACGTTCATCCAGTCAGCGGTCGCGTGATACAGGGAGACATTGATAATCCTGCCCTTGTGTTCAGGGTCCCGTTCACGGGCGAACAGTGCCTGGAGTATGTCCTGGTAAGCTGTCATACCGGCAGAGATATCAGAGACCGAAACGCCAACACGGGTGAGTTCGTCATCCACGCCGGTGACCGAGCACAGGCCTGTTTCTGCCTGTATCAGCAGGTCATAAGCCTTCTGTGTGCGATAAGGGCCGGTTTCGCCGTAGCCGCTGATTGAACATATAACGAGTCCGGGGAAATCTTTGGTGAGTTGTTCCGGTTGGAATCCCAGACGACCAAGCGCACCAGGGGCTAGATTCTGGATAAACACGTCTGCAGCGCCTAGCATATTCCGAAATAGCGCAGCGTCATTCGAATCTTTCAGGTTTAGCGTCACACTTTCTTTGCCTGCATTCAGCCAGACAAAGTAAGCGCTCTGGCCGCGCACAAGCTGGTCGTAGTGCCGAGCAAAGTCTCCCTCGGCCCGTTCGATCTTTATAACGCGGGCACCGGCTTCTGCCAACCTTCCTGAAACATAAGGCGCGGCCACGGCCTGTTCCAGGGCAACAACGGTGATTCCCTCCAGGTCATTCATCGGGTCATTCATCAGGTCGGTGCCAATCCGGGTAGTGCAAGCCGGGACCAGTGAATCAGGCCCCCTGGAACATTTGCGACGTCCTCGATACCTGATGCTTTCAGGATCTGGGTCGCCATGCTCGAACGCTTACCCGACTGGCACATTGCCACCACGGGTTTGTCGGTTGGTACTTCACTGATCCTGTCCCTGAGCTGGTCCAGTGGTATCAGTATGGATCCTTCAATGTAACCCAGATCCCCCGAGTATTCAGCCTCACTTCGTACATCAAGGACACAGATTTCGTCCAGGTGTCGGGCGACCCAGTCAGGTTCGACTTCCGGGATGCCGGCGAAGGTAACGTTGATGGGAGCCCAGGTGGGTTTCGACATTGGTGCGTCAGGTTTACCGGACCTCAGGTTAGCGGGTAGGGCAATATCCAGTTGTTTGGGGTGAGGCAGGCCCAGGTTGTTCATGTAACCGGCGAAATCTTCTTCCCGTGCATCGCCCCCGATTCTGGGGTTGAACTTTTTTTCTTCGGTCACCGTTGAAACGGTACGACCCATATAGTCATGGCCCGGGTACAGCAGGCACTCGTCCGGCAGGGAAAATATTTTCTCTCTGATGCTACCCCACAGGGTGTGAACATCTCCCGATTGAAAGTCGGTTCGACCTGCGCCACGAATCAACAAGCAATCACCTGTAAACGCCATCGTCTGCTCACTGGTCACAAACGTGAAGCAGCCGTCTGTGTGACCCGGAGTCGAATGGGCCGTAATTGAACAGTTTCCGAATGCCAGTACCATGCCGTCTTTCAGTTCAACATCAACGCCTGTAGCGCCACAGTTGCCGGACAGGGTAATTTTCGCGTCTTCAGATTCTTTCATTCGCCATGAGCCGGTCACGTGATCTGCATGGACGTGGGTATCAATCGTATATTTTACCTTCAGGCCCAGTTCCCGGAGCAGAGCGGTATCCCGCGCATGCTGTTCGAATACCGGATCAATGATGATGGCATTTTGTGAGTCGTTACAGCCAAGGATGTAAGTATAGGTGGAAGAGGTAGTGTCGAAGAGTTGTCTGAAAAGCATAATCGTGGAAGTAGTCGTTAAAGAGTGATGTATTATCCACTAAATGGGCCGCTAAGCCGATTGTTCCGTATGATATTGTGCCAATGTTGATTTCCTCTAGTGGCGCCAAACCCCTTCGGGTGCCGCGTGCCAGCGGTTGGTTGAGGTGTTTGATTTTTGCAGGGACGGGTAAACAAGATTTTAACGCTACGGGTAATCTTTTTTGTCTTTGTGGTAACGGCTAGTTTAGGTGGTCAGGCGTCTGAGACGCCGTTAACGGCACCAGACTTTGTGGGGGTCTCCGTTTGTAAGGGTTGCCATGAGAAGTCGTTCGACAATTGGCAGGGCTCGCACCACGACCTTGCCATGCAGCCGGCCACGAGTAGCACGGTTTTAGGTGATTTCGACAATGCCAGCTTCACCCAATATGGGGTGACTTCTGTCTTCTATAAACGGGGAGGCAGGTTTTTTGTGAAGACAGAAGGCGAAAGTGGTGAGTTGCAGGAATTTGAAATTGGATATGCATTCGGTTTCTACCCACTCCAGCAATATCTCATTGATTTTTCAGTTGGCAGGAAACAGGCACTCAGTATCGCCTGGGATTCGAGACCGGCAGAAGAGGGTGGGCAAAAGTGGTTTCATCTGTACCCAGACGAAAAAATCGGCGCCAGCGATGTGTTGCATTGGACCAAGCCAAGCCAAAACTGGAACACCATGTGTGCAGAGTGTCACTCAATGAACCTGCAAAAGAACTACAACGTCGATAATGCTACCTTTGATACGACCTGGACGGATATTGATGTGTCCTGCGAGTCCTGTCATGGGCCGGGATCGAATCATGTGAATTGGGCTAAACGGGTCCCGGGATGGAATAGCATGCAGGAATCTCTTGGTCTTGTTTTACATCTCGATGAACGAAAGGGTGTCTTCTGGCAAACAGATCCAACAAGCGGGAAGCCTGTTCGAAGCGAGCTAAAAGTTACCGATAAGGAAATCGAGATATGCGCGCGTTGTCATTCGCGTCGCAGTCCAATCAGCGAAAATTACGCCCACGGAGAGCGGCTGATGGATCATTACTTGCCCCGAACGCTCGACGCCGGGATGTACCATGCCGATGGGCAAATCGAGGATGAAGTCTATGTGTATGGTTCCTTTCGCCAGAGCAAGATGTATCAAGCCGGCGTCACATGCAGCGATTGCCATGAACCGCACAGCAACGAATTGAAGCTACCCGGAAATACTGTTTGCCTGCAGTGCCATGAGACGAAGACTTTCAGTCAAGCTTCCCACCATTTTCATGACACCAAGGGGCCAGGGGCTATCTGTGCTGATTGCCATATGCCTGCCAAAGACTACATGGTCGTCGATCCACGCCATGACCATAGTATGCGCGTACCTCGTCCCGATCTCTCAGAGAAATTCGACACCCCAAACGCCTGTACCAACTGTCACCTGGATAAAAGTGCTGGATGGGCAGCGGATAAAGTGCGCACATGGTATGGGCGAGATGCTAAAGGCTTTCAGGGATATACCGCCGTATTATCGGCAGCTCGCGCTGGGGAGTCTTCTGCGAGTTATCAACTCGCTGAGCTGATAAGAGATACATCCTCCCCTGAGATTGCTCGCGCTACTGCGTTGACTGAACTGGGTCCGGGGTTGAGCTTGCAGACCATCGATGTGCTGCCGCTTGCACTCTCTGATGCGGACCCGGCAGTGCGTACGGCAGCTGTGTCGATCCTAGATCGGACACCATACAATGTTCGCGCCCGGCTCGCATTCCCGATGCTGGAGGACCCGGTCCGAATGGTCCGCATTGCGGCCGCACGTGTTCTTGCGGCCATTCCTACAGGGGATCTTGATCCGGAACGACGGGCGCTATTAACCCGTGTGGCAAATGAATATATTGCCGCGCAAATGGCGAGCGCAGAGCGACCTGAGGCATGGACTAACCTCGGCAACTTCTACGTCGCGAAGAGAGACTGGCGAAAAGCGATTGAAGTCTATCGAAAGGCAATCGAGACTGACCCTGTTTTTGTTCCATCCTATACCAATCTTGCTGACCTCTATCGCGTACTTGGCGATGAGGCCAACGCAGAGAAAGTCCTGCAGGAAGGTTTAGTGTGGAATGAAGATGATGCAACGATCCACCACACACTTGGGTTGTCTCTTGTCAGGCAAGGCCGTATCGACGAGGCGCTTATTGAGTTGGCGATCGCGACCGGACGCGCGATAAATAACCCGCGCTTTGTTTATGTCTATGCCGTCGCGCTGAATTCTACAGGCAAGACCATGGATGCGATCAGTGCCTTAACACGACCAGGATATTTTGCAGGCGCTCATTTCTTTTAATCGAGAGCTCGGTAACGATGAGCTGGTGAGAATCTATACGAGTAAACTTGCAGTTCCCAGATAGTCATGGCTGGTGACTGAACGCTGCTGTGTGTACCGTTAGATGAAGCTTCAAGAATCCGGATTGAACAAAATATGAGGATCCGTAAGATCAAAAGCTGCAAAAGTCGTCCCAGTAGGCCGCGACAATAAAGTCTGGCAACGAAATGGTCTGAGTCTGGATTAGAGAATTCACGCTCACATAGAAAGTAAATTAGTTCTCCAATGGAAAAACACTCAAGCGATCAAGAGAATCCACGTTACGCCTGGCTGATGGTGGCTGTCGTTTTTACGATCAGTGCGTTGGCATTCGGAGCTCTGGGTTCCATTTCGGTATTCCTGAAACCGCTCGCCTCGGAATTTGGGTGGGGCAGAGGTCAGACTTCGCTTGGCTACACCACCATCTCATTTTCATCGGCTGTCTTTGGCATTCTCTGGGGATTCGTTGCAGATCGTTATGGTACGAGATGGTTTGGCGTTGTTGCGGCAATCGTTATGTCCTTTAGTCTTTTTATGCTGAGCCGACAAGATTCCATCTCTGATTTCTATGCTTACTATTTTTTGTTCGGTGCATTTGGTACGGCAATGGCCACAACGCCGCTCTATGCAAACGTCGGTTTCTGGTTTCGGATGAACCCGGGACTCGCTTTAGGTATTACGGCAGCGGGTGGCGCCGTTGGCCAGGCGCTGGTCCCGTACCTATGTGGTTTGAGTATCACGGCCTACGGCTGGCAGGAGACGTACGAGCATCTCGCCCTGAGCTACCTGATCATCGCGCTGCCGATCGGGTTCCTCATCAGGGAGTCGCCCTGGCGTGAGCGAGTAAGGCTCGAACCAGATGCTGAGGTTCGGCATTTCCCGTTGTCTGAAATAGAGGTCATTGCCTGGATAAGTGTTGCAGTGATCTTCTGCTGTAACTGTATGGCCGTACCGATCGTACATCTTGTCCCGATGCTGACTGACCAGGGCAACACGCTTGAATATGCTACAAGAGCCTTATTCATCCTGATGATAGCGGGTGCCCTGGGTCGCATCGTGGGCGGCAGGCTGGCCGATATGATTGGTACTTTACCTGCATACATACTGATGTCCTTTGGCCAGACTGTTTCTGTCATGGGCCTTATACTTGCTCGCGATCTTCTTTGGATTTACCTATTCAGGGGTGATGTCCTGCATTCTGATCTGTACTCGTATGATGGTCAGCCCCGGATTTGCGGGTCGCGCCATGTCGATCACTTCCTTCTTCGGTTGGGGTGGTATGGGGATGGGTGGTTTTGTGGGCGGATACTTTCACGACGTGACCGGAAACTACGAGTGGTCATTCGGTTTTGCGAGTGCAGCAGGGGTTGTGAACCTTATTGTGCTGACGCTGTTCTATTTACGTCTCAGAGACAGGATTAAAGCAGTTCTCTCGAGACCCCTGTAAAGAGTCTGTAGCGGCACTCAACCTGTTTCAGGTTAATACTCAGGCTCAGTATCGGCCGGAAGACCCTGAATTCGGGACTCCGGAAGCTAAGGTCAGCTGAGAGCAAGCCTACTCAAGATATGGCGCCATTGCGGGAAAATATATTGTCGGGTTGGGTGGCACGGTGATATTTAGTACACCTGAATAAGATCAGGGGTAGCCGCAAGCGTTACCTGCGTCATTAGGCTGACCTCAATACACTGGTCTCAATATATAGGTCCGCCACATGGAAATGCCGGGTAACAGGTCGACGTGACCAACGATCTCCAGACCGGCGCCCAAGGTGACTTCGGCTTCAAACTGGTCTGCAGGAACGATAAAACGGTTCTGATAGCTCGTGCTGGCCCGCTTCGCTTCTTGTTTTTTACGTCTCGAGGCCTGAAGGTTTCCATCAACCCAAAGTGACACCAGTATTTCACCCCTGGCCACGCGTGAAAATTCCTTAAGTATAGTGCTTCGATCTTCAGGCATGCCAATGTGATGCAACAGCCGCATGCAAAACAACAGATCAACCGACTGATCCGGCAGATCAATTGCGAAAGCGGAAGTCCTTAATAATTTCGTTTTTTTTAACTGCTCCAGAGGACGAACGCGAGCTGCGAGATTCAACATATCATAGCTGTAATCGGCAGCAATCAGATCTTGAACGCCTGATAAAAACAGCCGATCCCAGAAGCGGCCTGTTCCACAAGGTAAATCGAGGCAACTGGATACATTCGTCGCGAGCTGCAGCGCTTTGTTTGCCATACGTTGTTCAAGGTAGTTTGATACACGTCTGCTCGCACTCGCCCGGTGCTTGTCAAAATATGCCTGGCAATGTGTAGCATCGTATTTTAGGGAAAACGGTAATATCGTTTCTTCAGACTGCATGTCAGTTGTCCATCGCACTTAAGTGCTCGTTTGATGCAACCAGGTCAATAATCAATCGGTATCGGGCATTTTTATTCCAGACCGTTACCGGCTGCAGGGAGAAGGTATTGACCGGTTAGCTGGCAACCGGACAAAAGCGGATATGATGATGAACGTCAGATTGATTCTTACTGTTTATGTCTTGGCAATCGAATTGATGCCATCAACCCGACAACACCCATGGCGCTCGAAAGCAGAAATGTCAGGGTAAATGAGCCGCTTAGGTCTGCAATAAAACCGCCTATTGGTGGAGCGATGGTTTGAGCGATGCTAAACGCCAAGGTCGCTGCTGCAAAACTTGGCCCATAGTCCTCTGCTGTCGCGTTCTCGACGACATAAATCGTCATCAATGTTGGCAACGCGCTAAAGAGAAGTCCAAGTCCGATACATGCCGCTAAGGTAGGCAGATAAAATCCTGTCAGCACAATGCAAACGAACACGGGCCAGAGACCGTATGCGATTGAAAGTGCCAGGCGAATGCCTGCCCGATGCGAAATGGCGACAAACGTCGGACCACCAAAAATCATGGCGAAGCCCATCAATGTGAAAGCAACGGCTGCGTCGCCGGTGGTCCACGCGCTGTCGTCTTCTAATCTTGTGGTAAGAAAACCAATCACAAGAAGGTACATAAATCCAAATGTGGCGTAGGCGAGGATCAGTGGGAGCCAGCTATGCATTCGGCGTAACGCGCCGAACCCGCCGATTCCACCGCCGCCCCTCGGCTTAGCCTGATCATGACGAACGACCAATAGTGTTCCGGCCAGAACCAGCAACGCGATATAGAACTGGACCTGGTATACGCTGGACCACGCATGATCGCCCTCGGATGATCGCAAAATGCCGCTCAAGATGCTGGCAAAGACGATGCCAAGCCCGATACCCGAACTCATCAGACCGACAGCCAGTGGGCGCCGTTCCGGAGGTAACGCAGCGGACGCAATAACCGGTGCGGGAATCCAGAGAAATGCACCACCCACGCCAGCGACGAACAAGGCCATTGCCAGCAGAAGGGGTGAGCTGGAGACACTTGCAAGTAATAAACCTAAGGTTGCCATTATCAGGCCAAGACGCATGACATTAAGCAATAGATACCGGTTTGTTGCCCAGGCGACGAGCATGGTGCCCAGCAAATAAGCGACGACATTTGCGGCACCGATGAAGCCTGCCTGGGTGTTGGTGATGCCCATGTCATCCCGTACTGCCGGGAGCAAAACACCGTAAGTGAAGCGGCCAAAGGATTGGGCAACCGCAGAGGCCAGGGCAATCAGCAGCACCGTTGTCCAGCCGGAGCGGATCAATGATATTGGAGAAGGAGGGGGGGTGATGGAATTAATCTGGTGGATGTCGCCGCGAGTGTTGGCGAATTATAATGTATCGACGCTCCCAATGTTCCGCTCAAAGAGCTGGATGTGCGGGTTAATTGATCAACTGCTTTAGTGAGGAGTTCATGTCACGTATTGTCTTGGCTAGAAGTCGCGGGAAGCTCGCTCGGGACAATCAGCAGGTGGGGTGCTCGGCGAGTTCTGCATTCACTTCACAGCGGCCTGATTGTAAATTCAGGCAAGCACATCATCGGCAACAAAGTACTGGGGGTCTTCGATCACGTTGACCTCGACCAGTCCACCGGCTTTTATAAGAAGACGACGACGTTGTAAGTGCCGGGAAGCCCCTAGGGCAGCCCGATGGTCATGCCCCCGTCTACAACCATTTCTGCGCCTGTAATGTAGATGCTTTCATCGGTCGCCAGGAAAACAGCCATATTCCCAATATCTCTGGCGGGATCACCCATGTAGCCGATGGGTAACTTCTGTTCAATTTGGCGGCGGAGCGCCGCTGGATCATCCACTGCGGCGAAAACCGGATCCAAAATGGGGGTGTCGATGATGCCGGGATGGATAGAGTTGCAGCGAATACTGATTGCAGCATTTTCCAGCGCCACGGTTTTGGTCAATAGCCGGACACCACCTTTGCTTGCGCCGTAGGCTGCGCCGCCTAACTGACCGCGAAGCCCAACGACTGAAGACAGATTGACGATTGAGCCGCGAGTCGACCCGGTATTTTTCTTCATGGCGCGAACGGCGTGCTTACATCCCAGGAAGACGCCGGTGAGATTAACGTCCATCACGCGCTGCCAGTCTTCGAGCCGGGTTTCGTCGACAGGGCTGTTACTGAAAATACCCGCATTATTCACCAGTACATCAAGGCGTCCAAAACGCGAGACGACTTCATCAATGGTATCGACCCAGCTGCGCTCTGCGGAGACGTCCTGGGTAAGGAACTCAGCGCCGAGTCGTTTGGCAACGGCTTCACCCTCTGGGTTGATGTCAGTGATTATTGTCAGCGCACCTTCTTCGACGAAGCGTTGCGCGATGCCTGCACCGAGACCAGAAGCACCTCCCGTCACGATGGCGATTTTGTCATTCAGTCGTCCCATTTTTCCTCCTTTAAATCTGGCGCCAGTCTACTGGCAATATATTGACAATGATCAAACCTCCCACAAATTCCTTCCGGGCTCAATAACTGGATAACAAATGTCTACTAAATGGGGCTGAGATCGTCGTTTGCCCCCCGCTGAACGTGATATTTAGTTAACAATTCAATTTTTATGCCTCGAATGGCATGGCAACAGCCTGAACAGGATAAGATGACATGTCTTGCATACTAGAAACCGAAAAAGGACCTGAACCTGACGTCGCTACTGGATTTACCTTTACACAAACAACTGTTCAAGGCGCTCGATACACTGGGATTCAGCGAGGCTACCGAGGTTCAAAGCAGCGCCATACCGGCAATTCTTGAAGGTCGGGATGTCATGGTATCGGCCAAAACCGGCAGTGGTAAAACTGCCGCGTTCCTGTTGCCGATGCTGGATCACATGCTCCGAATGGACGCTCCAGGCCACGGTACGCGAGGATTGATTCTTCTGCCGACACGGGAACTTGCACTCCAGACGGTAAAGACCTTCGAGAAACTCTCGAAATTCACGCCTATCAAGTGCGGCATTGTCATCGGTGGTGAAGCTTATAAACATCAGATTGCATCGTTACGCAAAAACCCTGAAGTGATTATCGCGACGCCCGGCCGACTGGTAGAGCATCTGGACAAGGGCTCAATCGATTTCGATGATCTTGAGTTTCTGGTGCTTGATGAGGCTGACCGGATGCTAGACATGGGTTTTACAGAGGATATGAATACGATAGCCGCCTCCTGCAGGGAGCAGCGACAGAACCTGTTGTTTTCGGCGACATTGAAACATAGGAACTTTGGCCGTATTCAGGATATTTTAGACAATCCTGTCTCTATTGAAGTTGACTCCTTCAAGGAAGGACATAGCCAGATAACCCAACAAATGGTTTTGGCCGACGGTGATGATCACAAACAAAAGCTGATCAAAGCACTGGTAGAAGAAGAAAAAGCTGAAAAGGTTTTTGTTTTTTGCAAAACCCGGGCGCAATGCACTGAGGTCGGCCAACATCTCGCCGCGACGGAGTTGAAGGTCGGGTATCTGCATGGCGAGATCCCGCAAAGTGACCGGAAGCAGGTGTTGAATCGATTCCGGGATGGCAAGTTGCAGGTGCTGGTAGCGACCGATGTCGCAGCCAGGGGCCTCGATGTGTCTGACGTTGACCTGGTGATCAATTACACCGTGGCCCATTCGGGCGATGACCATGTACATCGGGTTGGAAGAACCGGACGTGCTGGAAGGCAAGGCAAGGCGGTTACGCTGGTTAACCGTATCGACTGGAACAAGAACTCCAGTATCGAGCGTTATCTGAAAATTCGCTTTGAACTGCGATCGGTGAAGGGTCTGAAGGCCGACTATACAGGTCCCGGTAAGCTGAAGAAGTCGGGCAAGGCTGCCGGGGCCAGGAAAAAACCCCGCAAACTTCCTGCGTCAAAAAGTCCTGCCCCAAAGAAGCGTGCCAGGAATAAGAAAAACATCGGCAAGGGACGCAAGGCGAAGGGAGGCGAGACTAAGGCGGACGAAACTAATTCAGATGAAACTAATGCATATGAAGCTAAGGGAAGCAGCCTTTATAGCAAATATCGCAAAAAAACGCCGAAGTAGCAGAAGGGGGGCGGGCTGTAGTTGGTTTGCTCACTCGTCAGCGCATTGCTGTAGTTGCCAATCTTCGTTAGGTTGCTCTATGAAGCGCGGCGTTTCACCCTTGAGCAAAGCGATAATACCCGTCGTCATATTCCCCAGGGCCACTTCCAGCGCCTGGCCTATTTCGGGCTCATTCAATTTGTTATCAGCGGTCATCTTGCCGGCCCAACGAATGGTGCAATGATTATCATCAATTGGGGTCACCGTGGCGACAACGGTATAGTTCTGCATACCGATGGGCTTACCCGCGGTGAGCGTGTAGGAAAACATCCGCTTGTCGTTATCAAAGGCAATTAACCTGTGTTGTACATAACCTTGGGTCGCGAGCTCGATATCGCGGATCATGCCGATCCCTTCGCCTTTGACTGTGATTCTGCTTTCATCCCCGCGAGGAATCCAATTCAGCACACGATCATAATGGCGGACTTCTTCCCAGACTGTCTCTGCGGAAAGGTCAGTATGGCGCTTGTGTTCAATCTCTATCATATTTTGTTCTCTCCTCTCCTTGCGTTGTGTGTGGCAAGAAACCACTTCACCTGCAGGAAAACAACGCCCGTTGGGGCGCTTTACTCCAAGCCGATAGAACACTAATCTGGAATAGACTTACCTGCAAGCAAGCGAGATGTTGATGGCTGCCAATACAGATATTGATTCGAGTATATTTTTCAGTAAGGAATATGCGGACAAGTCTTACCCCTCGTTTACTCCAGGTTGAAATTGTTGAGAGATCAACAGCCGGTGAATATCAGGCCTGTCTTGATCCGCGGTTCTGTTAAAACTGCTTGTTGGTGCGAAGATACCGTTACCATGGGGTGCTAGACGCAAGGTAACGTGTATCCTTGAAATGACAGGATATGAGAGGGCGTGAAGGCGTACTGGCATTTCCGTGATGCCAGGCACAAAGTTCGAGGGTAATCTTTTCACCTCTCCGACGACTTCAGATACCTTGTCGACCCAATCGAATGTTTCTCCGATTGGAAGGCCGTCCAGGATGAGCGCAGCTTTATCTCGGATAATACTCTCGAGTTTACTAAGGTTGCTCGGACTTGTTGTAGGGGTTACGACTTTGCGCTGCACGTCATGTTTCGGCTGATCCATGGCGATAAAATTAGGCGGGTTAAAATCGTCGTTAACAAGGCCTATCGCAATCGCGCCATCAGATGAAAATATCTTATGGTTGGTATCAACCGTCTTGATGTCTTCAAAACGGGTATTCGACCAGAATGAGCCTGCTTTACTATCTGCACAAAAGTGAAGCGGATCTTCTTTTCTTAGTCGCTCAAACCAAGCTTCGTGAACATTAGCTTGGTAGAGCTCAGGCCGGCTCATATTAAATTTGTCTAACGGAACGTCATAAGGGTTAACTTCCACCCAACTATCCAGCTTTTCGATTTCGGCCCAGTTCATATTTATCTCTTAGTCGGTTTTGTAGGTGGGTAATATTCATGAATCAATGGCGTGGAGCATAGGCGAGCCTCGATTTGTCACCACTGGGATTGTTTTGTTGACAGGTGGTAGTCGCGTGGTCAGATACTTGGTAACGAGTGACGGTGAGTGGTTTACTCTTACTATTCCTTTCGCAAGAGCCGGCTTCTCATGAAGACCCCAATTTACCTTATGTTTATCTTAACGCTGTGTCTGAATGCTCACGCTGCAGACTGGGATATCAGTGGAACGGTCAAGACCAGTGGAGGTGAGCTTCACTACCGAGTGTCCGGAACAGGTAAACCACTACTATTACTCCATGGCTACTCGGGGTATGGCGAACAGTGGCGGGGTTTTCTGGATGAATTCGTAGATAATTACAAGGTGATTGCTGTAGATTTACCCGGTCACGGACAGTCCAGCAAACTGCGGAGTAGTTTTATCATCGCAGACGCTGCCAGAGATATGTGGCAACTGATGGATCACCTGGGCGTGAAACAGATTCATGGCGTGGGTTATTCTGCTGGGGGTATGACATTGTTGCAGATGGCATTACAGGAGCCCTCAAGAGTTCAATCGATGGTTTTGGCCGCCAGCGCTTTTACCGTTCTTGAAGATCGCTCTGGTGAGCCGTTCGAACTGCTACCAGAGGCGTACCGGCAGGACCTGCTGCGTAATCACAATGGAGATATGGAAAAGATCCGTTCAATGCTCAGCGCGAAGTTTGTCGCGGATATAAAGGTTTCGGACCTCAGGGATCTTAAAACCCCTACCCTGTTGGTGTCAGGTGACCGGGACGAATCGTTTCCATTGCCTGTTGTCGTTGAAACCTACTTGGCTTTGCCCAGGGCTAAGTTGTGGATAGTCCCGGGGGTTGGGCATGCGCTTTTTTGGCCCTGGGGTGGCAGTGAGCGTTTGGCGAAGCAGTTCCCTGCGGAAGTTTTGCGGTTTTTCTGTGAGGTTCAATAGATCTAAAACTTTAAAGGGGCGCAACAGGATATGGGATGTGGCAGTTTTTAAATGCAGCGTGCTAACTGTAATCCCAAGAGTCCAATTGTTATAGTGCCTCGTATGTTACCAGGCAACCTTATACTGGCACCGTTGTTGGATATGATCGCTGCGCAGGCAGGTGAGGCGGACTCGAACCGTTCCGTTTCGCCGCAAGTTATCAGCGAGTTAAAAAGCAACGACATTATGCGTTTCACAGCCGCCGAGTCTTTGGGTGGGTTAGATCAATCCTGTACAAGAGTCGGGCAGGAGTTAGAGGCTATTGCAGCGGCGTGTAGCTCGACGGCCTGGTGCCTTTGGAATCACCTGAGCACCTTTCATTTTTTTTGCGGTTTGCTTGGGCCAAAGCACGCAGATTTCCTTGGTGATATCGTTAGCAAGCATGAGTGGGTTTGTTTCCCCGCAGGGGCAAGCACGGCAGTGATAGGATCGCAGACGAATCAAGAAATTTCACTGCAGGGTAAGGCTGCGTTTGGATCCGGTGCACGCTACGGTGAATGGGCCGGTGTCGCTTTTATGCACGAAGATGACCAGGCACCGAGTTTCTCTATGGTCAATTTAAGCCAATCAGGCGTAGACATTGATCGTAATTGGTTTGCGATGAGCCTGCGCGCCAGCGCAACGGATACTGTCCTCTATGAAGGGGCCAGGATTCCTGCTTCACGCCGAGTCGAGTTTCCTTTCATGTATCGGGTGCCTTTCAGGGACCCGGGTCGCCCGATGATTGCACACCGTTACCGGGAGGATTGGGTTGGACTGTCAGATATGTGGTTGGGTGCTATTGCTGTTGGTTTAACTCAAGCAGCGCTTGATGAAGTGACTGAAGGAATTAAGGGTCGCGTAGCAATTATGGGTGTAAAGGTGGCAGAACGGCCAACTGTGCATGTCAATCTGGGGCAGTCCCAGGCGAGGATAAATGCAGCCCGGGATACAATCTTTGCAGCTTTAGCAGAAACGGATGTGCGTATCGACATCCAGAAAATTCCTGACGAAACAGACTATCTGCGACAGCTTTCAGTATCGATGAATGCCCTGCAACAATGCGAAGGCGCTATGCGTTTGCTATTGCGTGTGATGGGCGGCAATGGTCTGCGCGAAGGTCCGGCTTTTGAGCGACGTTTTCGCGATTTACAGGCGATGCCTTTACACATCAATGCGCATCAGGACCGTGTAAGTGAACAGCTTGGTCGACACCTGCTGGGGTTACCGACTGAAAACCCTTTCTAGGCAATCGGGCAGCGCCAAACCTGGAAGTTTTCTGGTTTACTGAAAACCCTAGGGAGTGCCCACAGGCCATTTTGATTGCGGGTAAACTCGGCCTTCCGTTGTACCATAATCAGGTCAAGGCGCGTAGTAATCAGGATTATCACCGATCCACCTCAGATCCTCATCGTCATCATCAAAAGTAACCTGTAGCAAGAACAGTACTTTCCTATCGATGTACGCATCGTTGGTATGTGACACGATCAGTTCGAGTTTGAAAAAATGAATGTATCCTTCAAGCTCGATTGAAAGGGGTGAATAGATATTATCCTGGGTCGGCGTCTGCAGCTCTTTTTGACTAACAATATGCTAGAGCGTGGTGTCGGCAATACTTACCGTCGCAGCGCTGATAGAGGTGATCAACAACGTCATACACGGTCAAAAAACGTGCTTCACTATCTCGAGAAACCACGTGAACCTGCAAAACGGCCGATGGATGAATACCCGCTAAGATATGAGTGAAAATTTCGCGGTCATGTGTTTACCTGATGCTAAATATGTTGTGGAAATAGCGGGCCACGCCTTATGCACCTTTCTACTTTCGATTTGCTAATGGTAATGTAAGGAAAGCAGACCAGGGCGGAGCATAGTGTGGAACCTTATCGAATTGAATCTAGGCATCCTGGGTCATAAACCGGTCAACCCACGCGTGGTAATTTTGCACGGCAGGTTCATTCCGGCCGTAAACAAATGATTGGTTGGCACCCGAGTTGATCGACTGCTGAATGCCAAAGCCTATGCGGTAATCTTCATCCTTGACCGCTTGTAAGACCATCGCGCTAAAGTTTTCGGTAGCCTCAATCTGTTCCTTCGTTTCTGGAGGGCTAGCAGCCAGAATATACTGAACGGTCTCCGTGCTGTCAGGTTCAGGGCCGGGAAATATCTGGCTAACCAGGCAATGATCACCGAGGATGCCGGAAATGGACAGGTTGGGGAAGCAGGAATGAATCAGGCGAATATGCGCTTCGGGATTCCACGCTGATTTTTCCTGCGCAGTCAGGTCACCTAATGTCTTGCGACCAAACGTCAATCGCTGGTGCGGACGGTGTGTTTCCCGACGGTCTTACCGTGAACCAGGTTGTGGTGATAGGCTTCAAGATAACCATCCATCGTGATTTTCCAGCCGGGACTTTGCAGTACCCGACTTTCGTGCAGATGCCAGTCAGCGAGCGCTAGCGTATCAAGTTCTGCAGCGAAATCGCCAAGCCACTCATCCAGGTCAAAATGTACATGCGGCGTCAAACTGACCCAGATTAGACCACTGCGTTCTTCGCACGGTAACTCTGTCAACCCGTACTGCGAATAATCCAATTCCCCAAATGTTTCCGCAGCATATCTTCCTATGAGGGAGCCATCTCGGTCATAGGTCCAGGCGTGATAAGGGCATGCAAAAACCCGACTGGATGAGCGCCCATCTTCACAAAGGCGGGCACCGCGATGCCGGCATGCATTCAGGAAACATTTGACGCTTCCCTGATCATTTCGGCACAGGATGATCGGCGTTTCCATCACTGTCATCGCCTTATAATCGCCTGCTTCCGGAAGTTCTAATGATAATGCTAAAGCGAGTGGAAGGTTTTTGAAGATACGTTCACGTTCAGCGGCGTATCGCTCCTGGTTGGTATAAGCCTCGACCGGCATTTGCATCGGCTCGGGCGCCATGTCAGTTGTGTGATTCTGAAAATGATCCAGAGCCCTGGTTGCCAGGCCCATCATTTCTTCGTGGCGAGGGTTTTTAGTCACGACAGTACTCATCCTAACTCTAAAGGACCGTGATTATCGATGAAGCTCTGCCAAGCTGGGAGCGCCTCGGGGTAATCTGCCTCAAATCGGATATCGCCCATCAGCACGCGGTTGGCTTGATTTAAACCCTGGCTGTATTCAGTGGCAGGAACGTAATACAGGAACGAAATAACGCGTTTACAGAAACGCCATTGACCGTCCGGTTCTCGCCGATAATCATCGGCGTAGCGCATAGCAGCAATTGAAACAACGCCGTTGGGTGTTGTTTCCGCGTGACTGAGTATCAATCCTTGCGCTTTGTCAGGATCTTCGGAGTCTATTACAACGGTGGTATCGTGCGTCCAATGATAAGCAGGACCACGAATCTTAAATGTCTGTTCAAACATCGTTTGTATCGCTTCCTTTCCGTCTGCCACCATTGAACCATTGGGAGCGTCAAAACAGGCATCATTACAGAACAGGCTCATCAGTCTATCCATGTCGTGTTCATCACAGGCAATGGCATAAGCGGTAACAATGTCGCGAATCGCCTCTTTTGATTCCAGTCGGTCCAGGCGTTCCGCCAAAGCCTCAAGAGTAAGTGTATTGGCCATTATCAATTTTTTCCTGCTCGATCAATGCTCGGGCGTTATCAGTGAAGGGATCTGCTTCCCTTTGCGCTTTAATATCTAATAAAGCTGAGGCCAGCCAGCGAAATTTGAACGAATACCGGACATTCCAACTTGGCATTTTATCAGTAACCGCAGCGTATTTACGTCATGCTGGTCGCTCGATTTACGAGTCCAGAGGATCCTGCCACCGCACTGTGGTGACAGGTGTATTCGCTCTCTATTAGGTTTGATCATAGCATATGTGTAAAAAACCAAATAAAAGCTATTGGTGTATACGGTGATGTATACGTCAAATTTATCCTACGCGTAAAGTGTCATTGGTACGAAGGCTGGTTTTTGCTTGGCGACTGACTTTTGATTCATTGTTGGGGTGGTAGGCGCTCATGATTTCCCTTTGAGTTCTTTGCCGCCGATACTGTTTTGCAAGGGAATAATATTTGATATTTGTCTGCTAACAGACTAAGGCGGTCGTTATATTCAGGTTGTAACAAACATCAGTTTACACAGTAAGAAGTATCCGCCCGCTTGACTGAACATAACCGATTCTGTTGTCGAGAGTAGAAGGCCTGCCAGAAAGTATGCGTGTTGACCGACTGCTTCATCGTCTGAGCTTCCATGGCTTGCTATCCGCTTGACCCTACTAATATAGTATCTCCCTCGTGATCAGGGTCGGGCAATTGGATGAAAATTATTATAGTTGGCGCCGGGATTGGTGGATCTACACTGGCATTGTCCCTGGCGCATCTGGGGATTGGCTACACATTGATAGAGCAGGCACCTGCCCTGACAACGGTAGGTGCCGGTATTCAACTAAGCCCAAACGGTGTTCGAGTACTCGAGCAACTTGGGCTGGGAGAACAACTAAAACAGTTCTGCACAGAACCTGACTTTCATAAATATAGTGTTTGGGATACGGGCGAAACCGTTCTGAAAACACCTCTGCAGCCGATGGTAAAGGCAACCTATGGGCACGCGTACTACCATGCCCACCGCGCTGACCTGATAGACCTTCTGACGGCCCCACTCGATTCATCCAGACTTCTCTTGAATACCCGTGTTGCATCTGTAGAACAGAATGAGCATAGCGCCTGGGTAACCACAACTGATGGCCATCGAATTGAAGGCGATGTCATCATTGGTGCCGATGGAATTCATTCGATTGTGCGTGAACAGGTATTTAAACCCGGCGGTCCAAGGGATTCTGGCTACGCCAGTTGGCGAGGAGTAATCGATAGTGATGCTATCTCTCATCTGGACATCCCGGTGTCAGCCTGTGTCGATATGGGACCGCGCCTGTCCTTTGTTTACTATTTCGTTTCAGGTGGCAAAAAATTCAACTGGTTAGCGCTGGGAAGGACGAATGATCCCCTCAGGGAATCCTGGTCACAAACAGCGACCCGGGAGGAGGTGATCGCCGCTTTTGATGGCTGGTACGATCGTCCGAAACAAATTATTGAAGCGACACCGACAATCTTTGTCACTGCCCTGCACGACCGTGAACCGCCTGATTCCTGGGTAAACGGCAGAGTTGCGCTGATGGGCGATGCTGCGCACGCCATGTTGCCTTACCACGCTCAGGGTGCAGTCCAATCGCTGGAAGATGCCTGGGTCTTAGCGCGCACCCTCGAACTTCGCGGGGATTCTCCGCTTGTCGCGCTTAAACACTACGAATCTCTACGATATGACCGAGCAAGCCTGTTGGTACAGCAGTCAAGAAGCGCAGAGGGCTGGTATCACGTCGATACCCCAGAGCAGATTGAGTCGCGTAACGCGCGATTCCGCAGTACCAGCGCGAGATTGGAGGGTGGATTCTCACCACAGCAACACTGGCTATACAGCTATGATGCGGATAGCGCGGCACTCGGCACCGATGACGAATGGCGTGCGCTACGTCCCTGGTCTTAGATTACCAATACTGTTTATAGGTTCCCATATAATTGCCTAACAGTTTCCCTATGGGCGGGATTCATAACTTGCGCCCTGCCTCAAGTTTCGGAGCTGCCAAATTAGTTTGGCCTCGCGATTGTCACCAGGGATGTCTAAAGAAAAAGTGCTGGAAAATATGGGGGGTAACTGCCAAGAAGGACTTTGCCAGAGGGCTACATCGCTTGTTAAGCTGAATTCTAGTTCCTGGCCTCTAGTCCCAGGGAGCTACAGGGATCGGTTCAGACCAGAGACCACGCCTTTGTCTTCTGGATTCACTCTCCGCAGACAGCTCGTTGGCGTACTGTCTGTGTCACCACGCCATGCCTGTGAGTAACTGAGCGTGATTAATGTTTAATGTTAAGCGTGTTAACTCTTGAAGATCGATTTCGGGATCGTGATGCCTCGCCGGACAGTCTCACCGGTAATGGGGCACGGCTCCCTCAATTTGCTGCTACGCTGTGCGGCAAACATTCGCGTTTTTGAACGGCAGGTATAGGTCGAAAGTAGTGCCTTTGTCGACCACAGAAGTAAGCGCTACATTACCATCGTGCTCCTCTACGATTTGCTTGACGTTTGCCAGCCCGATACCCGTGCCTTTGTTACCTTTGGTGGTGAAATAACGATCGAAAGCTCTATCTTGTATTGTCTTAGACATCCCGTAACCATCGTCTGAAATCCAACAATGGACGGTACTTCCGTCGATTTTTTTCGCCCCCAGTTCGATAGTCCCATTTTGTTGTATAGCGTCACAAGCGTTCAATAACAAGTTTTGCATCACTCGTTTCATCTTGTCTTCGTTACCGACTACAGTCGAAACAGTATCAATGTTTAGGTTGATCGTAATGTCGGGATAAAGATTACCGACGAATTCTGCTTGCTGTAAGAGAAGTTCTCCCATGTTTATAGACTTTTTTGGATCATCCAACTGAGGGCGACCGACCTGGCTTAACTGCTTAGTCAGTTGCTCTATTTCAGAAGATGCTTGCACGATTTCTTTAATCAACGGTAGGCCCTCTGGTCCACAATATTCTCGGAGTTCTTGCAGATAACCATTCATCCAGCAAAGTACATTGCATAGGTCGTGGGAAACACCACGAGCTATATCGATAACAGGAGTAGGTGCTTCTGTCTTCGGCAGTAGATTTGTGTTGTTGCTTGCTACGAGTTTCAGTTCCATTCGTGTCTCTCCTCTAAAGTCATTCTGTAAAGTAAGCATCGGGATCCTTTCCGGGGCAGACTAGAGGTTGCAATCGTCGTGCCAGCCTGCCGTACCAGGTCAGAAAATATTTTTAAGCTATTGATATAAAAGGTAAATATATGTTTTTTTGAAAATTTTCTTAAGCTTGCGCAGCCCGAATGAACACACTGAGTTGCATTTCGGTATGCTTTATAAATTGCATAATGGCTAGTATTTGCAAACTGCAATTTCTTGGCAGCGATTGTCGCGGTCCCCTGGCGGTAATGTGATTGTTACCCTGAAGATAGCCTGGGGTGCTGATGAAGTGACATCGATGAAGCTCTGAACCGCCCCCCAGTTCTCCAGACACCGCCGAGGCTGTTATCTTTCTTCGTAACCAACTTATATTTCATAACTACTGATAGAAGCCGTAGTAGCCGACGATGACTTGTTGTTTGGTTTCTCTGGCAGGGTTTCTTCTATAGCTACAATTGTTGCTGCACACCGCTCATAGACGTCCTTCGATCGAGTCTTTGGTAAAAGGGTGTAACAATAGCGGCAGATGCTTTTTCAGGCTTACGTGTGTGAGATACTGACACCGATCACGTTATGCGAGTTCTCACGAGGATGTAGTGCGAAACAATTGTGTGTCACTTCGAAGCAGGACTCTATATGTTGACCGAATCAAACCACTATGACGTGATCGTCCTGGGCGCTGGCGCTGCTGGATTTTTGTGTGCGATGACTGCGGCAGAGCGCGGGCGGAGTGTGTTGCTATTGGAGAAATCCAATAAGGTTGGAAAGAAAATACTGATGTCCGGAGGCGGGCGATGCAACTTCACGAACCTCTATGTTGAACCCGGCAGCTATGTGTCAGCGAACCCCCATTTCTGTATTGCAGCCTTAAGTCGATTTACCGCATGGGATTTTATCTCCATGGTCGAACAGCACGATATAGAGTACGAGGAGCGAAAACACGGTCAGTTGTTTTGCGTTCGTTCCGCGAGAGATATCCTGGGAATGTTAGTTGATGAATGCGACCGTTCGGGTGTGATCACCGAAACCCACGTAGAGGTGGATGAAATAGAAGCGTTAGCAGGTGTCGGCGACGCCAGGTTCTCGCTTCGACTGGACCAATCGCGAAAACAGGGCGACACAACGGCGGTTTCAATGACCTGCAGATCACTCGTCGTTGCCACGGGTGCGCTGTCTATTCCAACGTTGGGCGGCAGTGGTATCGGTTACGAAATTGCAGAACAGTTTGGCATGCAGGTTTTGCCGAAAACGGCAGGTCTCGTTCCCCTAATGTTCACCGATACGTTTAAAGCTGCTTGCGACCGGTTAGCCGGGACCTCTCTTGAAGTTGAGCTTAGCTGCAACGGCCAATCTTTTACCGAAAGCATGCTGTTTACTCACCGTGGCATAAGCGGCCCAGTGGTGTTGCAGATCTCCAATTATTGGCATCCAGGTGACGAAATTCAAGTTGATCTGTTACCGGGGACTCTGGCGGCAGATTGGCTTGTCGACATGAAGGCTAATCACGGAGCAAGTCTTCTCCGGACCGTATTAACCCAAAAGTTGCCCCGATCGGTGGTGAAAGAACTGGCATCACTGTGGTGGTCCGAATCAGACCACCTTGCCCTGGCTGAATTTAGCGATACTGCACTGTGTCAGATTGGTAGCAAATTGAACCGATGGCAATTGAAGCCGTCCGCCACAGAGGGCTATCGCACTGCCGAGGTGACGTTGGGTGGTGTAGATACCAACGGTATTAGTTCCAAGACGATGGAGACCAGCAACCAACCGGGCCTGTTTTTTATCGGTGAAGTCCTTGACGTAAGCGGACATCTCGGGGGCTTCAATTTCCAGTGGGCTTGGGCATCGGGCCGCGCCGCTGGCCTTTTCGTATGAGGATATCCACTTGCCAAAGACCAGTTTCATTTATGAGTAACACTTATGAGTAACATTTTTGACATATTGATGACCCGGCTATATCTACATAACGTCTGACTATCGGCGTCGTCTCATCACCGGGGCCTGAATTAGGCGGACTGAATGCCTCTTAGCCGTGTTAAAATACTGCCTGGCTGGCCTTCTTCGAATCAAATGCTTCGTTTGGACAACATCAAATTGCCCCTGGACCATGCAGACAGGTCGCTGCTGGATGCAATTTGCAGCCGCTTGGGAATTAGTACTCGAGAAGTTGTCAACTTCACCGTTTTCAAACGAAGCTATGACGCACGCAACAAGGCTGACATACAGCTAATCTATCAGGTTAATGTTCAGCTTGGCGCCGAGTTAGAAAAGGATTTGTTGGGCAGGGAAAGCGTAATCTGCAGGCCTGCGCCTGATACTCGCTACCAATTTGTGACGATGGCTGAAAGCGTATTTCCGAACGAGGCGCAACAACGGCCTATTGTTGTTGGATTTGGACCGTGCGGCATATTATCAGCACTGTTGTTGGCGCAGATGGGGCTGCGGCCTATCGTTCTGGAGCGCGGATCCAATGTAAGGCAACGAACAAAAGATACCTGGGGCTTCTGGCGTAAAAGTCAATTAAACACTGAGTCCAATGTTCAATTCGGTGAGGGTGGTGCTGGAACATTCTCTGATGGGAAGCTTTACAGCCAGGTAAAAGATAAACGACATCTAGGCCGCAAGGTGCTTGATGAATTTGTGAAAGCTGGCGCTCCACCAGAGATCCTTTTTTTGAGTAAGCCGCACATCGGTACATTCAAGCTGGTAACGATGGTTGAACGGATGCGTGCTGAAATAATCAACCTCGGTGGTGAGATTCACTTCGATGCGAAAGTGGTGCGCCTACTCCATGAACCCTTTGTAGATTCCGAATCGAATCATCGCGATACATTAACCACTGAAGGAGCAAACGAAAATATCCTGCGGCAGGTGACAGGAGTCTGCTTGGCCGACGGGACGATTTTGAACAGCCGCCACATAGTGATGGCAATGGGGCACAGTGCGCGTGATACTTTTTCGATGTTGCTGGAGCAGGGTGTGTACATTGAATCCAAACCCTTCTCAATTGGTTTTCGTATTGAACACCCTCAGTCTGTGATTGATAGCGCCCGGTTCGGTAAGAATGCTGGTCACGCGATGCTTGGGGCAGCGGATTATAAGTTAGTCCACCACTGCGCCAATGGTAGAAGTGTCTATAGTTTCTGCATGTGCCCGGGTGGGACAGTTGTTGCTGCGACCTCTGAAGAGGGCCATGTCGTCACGAATGGTATGTCGCAATACTCGCGAAATGAGCGCAATGCAAACTCGGCCATTGTTGTCGGTATTAATCCCGAGACCGATTACCCGGGACATGTGCTGGCTGGGGTCGATCTCCAGCGAAAGCTCGAAAAACTCGCCTACGAATTGGGAGGCAGCGATTACAGCGCGCCAGCGCAACTCGTCGGAGATTTTCTTGCTGATGAGCCTTCCACTGCTTTGGCATCAGCCCAACCTTCATACAAACCGGGCATTAAACTCGGCGATTTGTCTGAGGCGCTGCCTGAATTCGCCATTGACGCAATACGTGAGGCTATTCTGGTTTTCGATCGAAAAATTAAAGGCTTTGCGATGCCTGAGGCATTACTCACAGGCGTTGAGACGCGAACGTCTTCGCCCATTTGTATTAAACGTGGTTCGGATTTCCAAAACCTGAGCATGAAGGGCTTATACCCTGCTGGTGAAGGTGCTGGTTATGCAGGTGGAATCCTGTCTGCAGGAATAGACGGCATTAAGGTAGCTGAAGCGCTTGCTGCATCGTTGCTGGGATCAACCGACAGCGACGTGGTTTGATCACCTGATAAAAAATTGCACTTTGTAAAGATCTATTTGATTTTTCGGGTTGAAGTCCATCTCCATGGAGAAAGCCCACGGCATTGATGATGCCATCCAGTCGCGCTAGATGCATAGAGGTTGCTTGCCTGGCAACATGTCAGGCAAACGGTGGAATGTTGGACAGCACTGTCAACTCAGCCTAGGCTTCGTGACATGAAAGCTGAAACATTATTGCCCCTCGGTAAACTGGACCCTGGTCTTAGATTGCCGGATGACAGTCTGAACCTGAATGAAGTCGCTATTGATGCAGCGACCACCGAGTCTCTTGGGTATCAGACGTTACTGATGGAAGAAACGAAGGATGACCCTTTTCAGGTCCTCACAATGGCGGCACTCGCCACTCGTCGAGTGAACATCGGCACATCCGTTGCTATCGCGTTCGCACGCAGCCCTTTTGTGATCGCCCAGGCTGCCTGGACGTTACAAAAAATATCCAATGGGCGGTTCGAACTGGGATTGGGTTCGCAGGTGCGCGGCCACATTATGCGGCGATACGGGATGGACTGGCATGCTGCCGGGCCCTGGATGCGTGATTACGTCAATGCGGTGCGCGCCATCTGGCACAGTTGGCAGACTCAGTCGAAGCTTGAGTTCGAGTCAGATCATTACCAACTGAATTTGTCCGTACCCCTTTTCACACCTGAACCGATAGACCAGCCGAACATTCCGGTTCATGTCGCTGCCGTCAATCCCTACATGTGCAGGGTAGCGACAGAAGTCGCAGATGGTCTTCGTCTGCATCCTGTTTGCTCACCCCGTTACATTGAGGAAGTCGTAAACCCGGCAGTAGCTGCGCGGCAGACCGGCTTTGAGATATGTTTGAAACCACTGATTGCTACCGCGCGCGATGAAGAAACGTTGTTACAACGAAAAGAGATCGCAAGGCAGCGACTGGCCTTTTACTGTTCTACACCAGCATATGCTCGCGCATTCCACCTTTATGGCCTGGAAGACCTCTGCGCTGAGCTTGCTGCAGCGAGTAAACGTCAGGCCTGGGATCGAATGGCTTTGATGATTGACGATGACGTGTTAGATGAATTTGTCGTCGTTGCCCGTTATGACGAACTCGCCAAGACGATAGAGCAGCGTTACGCTGGGCTGATCGACCGCATTGAAGTCAGCATTCCCATCGTTGATGAAGCGGATAAAGAATCGCTCGACCAAATTGTTAAGGATATCAACGCGATTAGGTAACGTAGCTGTGGAATGCACTCGGTGCTCTTCCTGCTGCGATAAGTGTGGCCGCGATGTTGGCACCGGCAGTGGGCGGGAGATTGTTGGAGTACGGTGGTACTGGTCTGTTCCTGGGTTTTGTCGCCGTAGTGTTGACGATCGCCCGTGGCCTGTTTTTGTATGCTGCCCATCTCTTAGCGAGGCAGAAGCTATAGCCTGGCACCAACACCTGTTCTTGCCAGAAATCATTTCCTGCACTATCTGTATTTACTATCGTTTTAATATCAATGGTCTCGATGTCGCAGATCTGCTGGCCGAATGACGCATCACTTTCAGCTACGAGATTAACGGTCTTTGGTGTATCAAGCTTGCGATCCCTCTTATGGTTCTCTTGCTAGTCTTCTCGTTACTATCTCTCTTATCGGGTGGTAGTTACGCATCCATGCTAGGTCACGTTCCGTTACATTAGTGCACATTGGCATCAACCCCGGTTTACAAGACGCCCCTACAATCTCCGCCCATAAACCAAATATGTAAACGGGTGAACACCATGTACAAGACTATCCTGGCTTTCTTACTCATTGCCCTTACGCAATCTACTGCTGAAATGGAATTCTGCTGGGAAAGAGGCATGAACTTTCAATGGATTGAAGAGTTTGACGCGGGTTGTGTTGATCCGACTGCTGATGCCAGGCCAATGCGCATTGCCAAAATAAAGTGGTTAGAGGCGAATATGGGCACGCTGGCCGGGAAGATTTCTCATGGCGCCACGAGAAACATCTAGGGCATGGGGTTGTTATTAAATAATTTAAATCTGGAGAAATGAAATGAAACAGCATAATGCGGAAGCTCAAAATAACGCTGGCGTGAACTACGCCAAAGGCGAAGGGGTCCCCCAGGATCATAATAAAGCAGTGAAGTTGTTTCGGCAGGCTGCTAATCAGGGATTAGCGGATGCTCAGAGTAACCTTGGTCTGATGTACACCAGTGGCGAAGGGGTTCCCGAAGACCGTAACGAAGCCATGAAGTTGTTTCGGCAGGCTGCTAATCAGGGATTAGCAGATGCTCAAAATAACCTTGGCCTGATGTACACCAGTGGCGAAGGGGTTCCCGAAGACCATAAAGAGGCCACGAAGTGGTTTCGGCTGGCGGCTGATCAGGGGAATGCCGAAGCCCAATATAACCTTGGCGTGGCGTATGACAATGGCCTTGGGGGTCCCGAAGACCATAAAGAAACTCTGAAGTGGTATCGGCTGGCCGCTAATCAGGATTATGCCGCTGCTCAATATAACCTTGGTGTGATGTATCGCAACGGCGAAGAGATTCCCGAAGACGATAAAGAAGCAGTGAAGTGGTTTCGTCTGGCAGCTGATCAGGGATATGCCGCTGTTCAATATAACCTTGGTTCGAGGCGTGCCGAGGGCTGGTGGGTTCCAGAGGACAACCAACTGAGCTACAGCTGGTCCAGCATTGCCAGGGAAAATGGTTTTAACGTCGATAAGGCCAGAGAATTAATCAAGAGTCGCGTGTCTCAAGCCGACATAGCAAAAGAACAACGAATGACTAGCCAGCGCACCACCGCACCAACCCCAAAAGATGTCCAACAATACATCTCGAGCCACGGGTATGCCGCCGCTCTAAAAATATTCTCCGAAGTTGTAATAGAAAAAATACCGAACCGCGAACTTGCATACATGTTTACTCTTGAAGAGCTGGATGGTGCCAGGCAGGGAAATGAATACGCAATGAGCTATGCAAAGAATAGCGGCATTGACCCGGCAGAATACATAGGCGCACTTGAAACCTCTAATTCGGAGGTAGATAGCCCGAACGGGCCACAGCAAACATTGTTGAGGCTGGCTATTGCACTAATGGAAGACCGTGAACTGGCGGCTAAATTTAAGTGCGATGTTGGTGATACGGTCATGCAGCACTTTGGGATTGGAGCATATGATCCGAGTTATAAATCGAGAGAGTTTCGATTTGAGACTTATCAAGAAGCAGCTGTTTGGGCGCGGCGAAATCCGGGGAGTGCAGTGACCCGAAGTTCGGATGGTTCTTGTTATATCCCCAAATTAACATCAGCCTTAGCTTAATAAGGAACAAAGTCGTTGGCTTGAACTGGAAGAGATGTCGAGTCCCCTCAATATCAATTGTTTGGGTGATGTATGAAAGCCCAGAAATACTAGCTGATTGGTTAATGTTGACAGCAACCGTGTCTGCATTAACCGACTCAGCCCAGCCCAACCCAACAGCACCAGCAATCCAATTAATTTACGCATTATTTACGCTTCTTATAAGTAGCATCTTCAACTTCATTGCCCTGAACCTACCTTTCATCCGACGGTTAAAAAACGCACCGCAGTGAGGCTGGGGGATACTTAGCAACCAATGTAGAGGCGTGCTTGATTCGAACTATACTCCGGCCTCTTTATCGTGGTGGGCGCGGAGTCGATAGGGGATTTCTCCCTTGCCAGCTTCAATAATTCGAGAAACTATGGTGTAGAATTCGTTGATCACTTTAGGGCTGACAAGTATGTCTAATCCCCCGATGTCCTATGAGTTTCGGCGCGGCTGGCGAGTTCTAACAGCATCGTTTCTGGGCGTCGGTGTGTCGATGGTGTCGCTACTCTATTACTCCACCGGTGTATTTATTAAGCCGCTGGAGCAAGAGTTCGGCTGGACACGAGCCCAGATTGGATTCGCCGGGATCCTGTCGGTACTGACAATCACTGTATTTGCGCCGCTGATAGGTCGGGCCATCGATCGAATCGGGCTGCGTAAGATTACGACCGTATCACTGGTGCTGTATGCGCTGGGGGTCTTCGCCCTGTCGCAGATGAATGGTTCGTTGATGATCTACTATGTCATTGTGGTTGGTTACACAATTGTCGGTGTGGGCGCGTCACCCATCGCCTTTACCCGGGCGGTCACGGCGTGGTTCGTTCAAAATCGCGGTTTGGCCCTTGGTATTTCTCTGTCCAGTACCGGCGTTGCCGGCATCTTGCTGCCAATGTTTCTAACACCGTGGGTCGCAGATAACGGCTGGCGATCGGGATACCAGGTGCTGGCTGGAATCGTGCTGCTGGCGATTCCGATTGTCTGGTACTGGATTCGCGATGCGCCGCCGGTGACTGAGCCATCGGGGACAACTGGAGAGGCTGCTGCGACCGGGGTAGACGTTCGAACTGCAATGACAGATAAAAATTTCTGGCTCCTTGCCGGAATCTTTTTTCTGGTGGCCCTGGCGGTGAGCGGTTTGTTGGTGTCCTTTATCCCTCTGCTGCTTGATATGGGTTTTACTGCAGCACAGGCTGGTTCCTACGGGGCCCTGATCGGTGCAGCGGTGATGGGCGGCAGACTGGTGACTGGCTTTACTATCGATCGCCTGTTCGCCCCCTGGGTGGCCGCCACAATTTTCGCGCTGGTGGCGCTTGGCTGCCTGAGCTTTCTGCTCGGCGGTGGACAATTGGCGTTTGCCACAGCTATCGCGCTGGGATTTGCTATGGGGGCTGAGGTGGACCTGCTTGGCTACTTTACCGCCAGGTATTTTGGTATGCGTAACTACGCGACCCTGTATGCTTTTTTGTATAGCGGCTTCACCATCGGAGCAGGGTTGAGTCCAGCCATCGCCGGTTTTATCTATGACACCTACGGGGATTATGACTTCGCCTTGATGGGCGCCGTTGGACTGCTCACTATCGCAACCATTTTCAGTCTGCTACTTTCACGTTTTCCAAGCGCAGAACTCGGTCCCGGACCTGAAGAACGAATTGTTTCCGCCCGGCGAACGCCTATTGCATCTAACTTTCACTAAGGCAGGTCACTCGATGCCAGACCGCGGGCCTGGATGCGCTATATTGAAGAGGAACCAAGCGCTTCTATCTCAAGAAGCGCGAGGGTCGGTTCAGCGATGTCGAATATGAAGGACTCTTTTTAATAGTTAGGTATGCGTTGGTCTAACGCGCAGGGAGTTGAGACATTTGGTCACACAATTTAAAAAAATGATGAAAACTGAAGATGCTATTCTTGATGCGGTAGGCAGGCACTTTACCTAAACGGCTATAATGACACTTTGATGCAGGCGATGCAGCGGGATGCCAGTGCGATCGCTGCTGCTATATAGCTTTGGTGCCTATCCGTGATCTCAGAAAACTGGAAGTAGAGTGCGATAGATGGATCAAAGAGCGCTAGTTATTGGATTCGCATTCAGTTTAATGCCGGATGGCTCGGCAGGACCTCATAATCTGAAGCTCGCTGAGTGGCTTTTTCAGGAAATCAAGGGCGCCAGAATATCGGTGAGCTCAGGATTGGCACTGCAATGGGAAATTGCTGAGGCCCTTGAGGTTTTGTCTTCGAATGCGCTTGAACCGTGGCGGGAGTTAGGGAATCTTTTGGTAATTGCACCCCCGAGATTTGCCCCGGGCGATGTCAACGGCGCAAAGCTTCGAGGTTATTTGGCGGTAAGTTCAGTGCCTTTTGCAAAGACCTTGCTGGCGCACTTGCCTGAATCGGACCAGGATATTGAAAAGGGCCTCGATGATTTGTTGAATGAATCGAATTTTTATCGGTCGTTCATCGGGCTCGCGCTTGAAAATCTTGAGCGCCCGAAACTTGGGCCTTTGGAGGACTATCCCGATGGCCTGGCGCAATATCAAAGGATCCGAGTGAATCGTTTGATCATGGAAGCCATCATTCAAGATCGCCAGATTTTGAATGATGGCGCATATTTAAGTACCCAAGGTGTCATTCAGGCGGCCCTACAGAAATTCCCTGGGCCTTCGTTGGACAGGATTCAGGTGGTTGCGCATCCTGCGCATTCACCACGCTGTGATTGGCAACTCAGGCACTGGCTTAATGTTCAGAGCCTGGACCGCAGTATCGTTATCAAAAGTGGCAACATGGGAAACTGGCCTTGGTATGACACCGTTGCACAGCATTGGTGTCGATCGCCAGAAGCCTGGACGGCTCAAGAAGAAATGGTTCGGACATCCATGAAGAATCCAGGCACTTGAGAGTCACTTTCAGCAAACGCGTTAAGCGAGCACCGTGAGATGCGAGTGGTGATGCTCTGCGTGACTCAGGGATCAACGTAGCGATGGTTTACCTCGGCTGCAGGTATTGAATTACCGACCAGGGGCGTTAATTTCAGGAGAGCGTGCAGTGCTAATCATGGGCCCTTTGTCCTGGCAACCTTATCGCTTCACCTTATTGCTTCGTCGAGATCAACCAGGCCCGTGTTCACATTGACCATGACGTTGAGTACGACAAACACTATTACTCGGTGCTTCACCCGTTGGCCTGAAGAGATAGCTCAACGAACACGCACTGCTGATTAACTCGCCAACCCGGACCAGCATTGAGTCAATCCTCAGACCAGCTCTGGATACACCAACCCCACAATACCTTGATCACTGGTTCAACAGGTTGGGGCAAGACCTGCCTGGGTTGTGCCCTCGGTGCGCAGGCTTGTCGATACGGCTTCTCTGTTCGCTACTTCCGAATAACCCATCTGATTGACGAACTGCGTGTTGCCCATGCTGATGATCGATCGATCTTTTTATTCGTGAGCCTAGGCCAGCCTAACGGTCAATTTGTTGGATTCGAATTCTGTTGAAGCTCGAGAAAACGGGTGTCTGTCAACAATCGTAAAAACGCCAGCAATTCTTCTCGCTCGGCTCTCGTCAATTCAAAACCTTGAAGATCTAACTCCGGGTTTGGCCCATTTGCATAGTGATCAAGCACTTCTTCAAGTGTCTGCAGTTCACCGTTATGCATGTAAGGCGCGGTGACACTAATATTGCGTAAGCTTGGTACTTTAAATTTGCCGCGATCCTGCTCATCGCCTGAGACCTTCATCAGACCAACATCGGTACTTTGCACCCCCGTGTTGAAGTAGCCTTCAATTCGAAGCTGCAATCCCGCGTGGCACTTGCTACAGCCTAATGATACAAAACGGTGAAAGCCGCGCGCTGCGATGGTTGATGGAGATTCATCCATCAGTAACCAACGATCAAAGGGTGAACTATCGGAAATGAGTGTCACCTCGAAAGCCGCAATAACCGCAATAATATTGTTGAAGTTAACCGGGTTGTGTTGATCAGGAAACGCGTTGGCGAACAGTCGTCGGTAATTATCATCATCGATTATTCGGTCGAGTGTTGCAGTACTCGCGCCTATCTCCACCGGATCGTTGCCAAACATTGGTCGATGCATCTGTGATTCCAGGTCATGAATCGTGTTATCAGCCCAGCCAAAAGTTTTGTTGTAGGCCACGTTAACCAGCGACATTGAATTTCTGCTGACCCGATCCCCGTCCGAACCTGACGATTTTACCAGGCCATCGGTGTAGGCAAGCTCTGGTCGGTGACAGGTAGCGCAGGCTATGTTGTTATTCTTGGAGAGTCGCTGATCAAAAAAAAGCGCTCTGCCAAGTTCTACGGCTTCCTCGCGAGGCAAAATTCCCGGCGGCGGAAAGCCGTCCCGAAGCGCCCATTCGAATTCAGCCTGAATCGATGTGCTACAGACAATACCAATCAGTATTACCAATCCGCATCGAATCAGGGTTGTCGCCAATGATCCGCTGACGATGAGCTTGGTAAATATTCAGCAAGCGCCAGACGATCACTTGCCCAGGCTTTGAATGATTGTAATTTGTCTCCAGTTACCGTCTCCGGTGAGCTATCCAGCCAATGCTGGATCGCAGTCATCAATTCTCCTGCAAGTTTTGGGTCAATTTTCACGAGTTGCAAATACGCCTCGCGTGTTTTATCCAGTTCACCCAATGCAAGATAGGTTTCTCCGCGATACTCAATCGCCTCGGCATAACGAGGGTTAATTGCGATAGCGCGGTCGTAAGCTGCCAGAGAGGCCGTATAGTCACCTGTTTTGCGCAAAGCGTAACCAAGGGAACTGTGCGCCTGGTACAGATTCGAATTATGTTTGATGGCCGCCCTGAATCGTTTCGCAGCATTCTTAAATTGTTTTAGTGCTTTTTTTTCAAATTTGGCAATTTTCTTTGGGTTATCAGACTTGGCCGCCTGTGCCTGGTATTTCCATGCCTTGTCACGATTTCTGATACCTCGGTTATAACTATCAACAGCCAATTGAGCCGGAGATTTGCTCTCCGGTTGCGGCATTGGCGCGCTCATACCCCCGCCACCTCCTGAAGCCAATGCAATGGGTGCTATCAGCGTAAACAAGATCGCTGTAATTATTCTCATAGCGTCTACCTTCTGTTAACTAATCCTTCCCTAGTTTCTGCGTTTTACCCAAATAGTTCAACATAGTTCAATCGGGTCGCGATTATTGGTCCATCAGACCTGTTGATCAGCTCATTCGTATTCTCTAGAGCTTGCTACCACGGACGAATAAACCCAAAGCCCTATTTGCTCCTTAGAGATTTCCCGGCATCGTTTGCGGTCGATCCGATAATCGAGATACAGCATCATGCCAAAAACCTGAACACTGAACTTGTCGCTTTAAGCGCAAAAGCTCTCGCGGAAAAAATGCCGCGAAAGATTGCCGATAGCTTACTGAGCAGATCAAAACGGAGTGCTCGCTGGGCCGCGAGAGCGGTGCGTATTTAGCCACTTGTAGATAGCGGCTAATTGCGTAGAATATTCCCTTCCAATCGACACCAGGTTTTCATATTTCCATGCTGGATCAAACGACTGTGAACACTATCATGACGCAGTTTAGACGCGCCTATGGCAGCGCGGATGCCGACGGGCTGAGAGCGATTCTCACCGAAGATTTCGAGTGGCATATGCACTACGGCGCCGCCGCTGACCAAACCCCCACCGGTCGAGTGCTTAGTGGGGTGGATGCCATGATGGAGGAGTTGCAGTGGCGCCGAAAATACTGGTCGAATGTTGAGTACGACAATCTCGTTGAACGACCCGCGAATGATCTCGTGCTGCAAACGTTTACCACCAAAGGTTTAGATCAATCCGGCGCACCGTTCCACGTGAATGTTGTGGATCTGTATGCCGTGCGCGACGAAAAAATTTATCGCAAAGACACATATTGGAAACAGATGTCATTCCGCTAAACGTTAGCCTATTGAAATTTTTCTTTGAGAACGTGATCTTGTATCGCTAATAGATAGCCTAGTAACGTTGACTCGTCGGTCTGTAATACCGTCGATAATAAGGGACGACACAAGGTCCAACCTAACAACATGGCCGTTACCGCATAGCTCTGTGCACGCGCCGCCGCCATGGCCATACTATTGCGACGATCAATGCCGCGCCTCTCGATGAGCTGTTGGAGCAAGGCTCTCATGCCTTTCAGCTCAATGGACGGCAACGCCGAACCCGATAATTCTCGCGCAGCCCAGCCACGAAGAAAAGACTCATGCTGCGTCAGGCGTTGGCTACGCTCATACGAGGGCACGCTCATCATATCCTTGACGTAGTGATCATGAAGTCTCAGAAAGGCCTGATCGAAGACCGCCTCTTTGGACCCAAAATAGTGATGAATCAAGCCATAGTTGACGTCCGCCAGTTTGGACAGTTCACGCCCGGAAACCCCGACATCAACGCGTTCACAAAACAATTGCATCGCTGCCCTGAGCAATGCGTGTTCGGCACCCTGTCGGCCTTCGGTCGGACCGAATGGTGGTAGCTGCTCAGCCGCCGCCACAATCGACGTTTTTTGCAATCGGGGAGTTCTGCCACGAATCAATGCATCAATCACCGCTTGTACCTGTCGTTTCACCCGAGCCTTGTTGGCGGGGGTTACACCAAAGCCTTGATTGAGTGGCAGCTCGAATACCAACACACCGATTTGCATTGACCACCAGGCCGCGGCCAACCCCGCCCCTTTGATCGACGATTGGCGGGGATGGTGCAGGGCGATGGCCCGCTGAACGTGTTGCACCGGGTGATCGCGCGCAAGATGGACGTCGATGTCATCCAGCATGAGGTGGACGTGAGCCCGCCAGTAATCCGAATGACCCGCCAGCGCCAGCGGTTCGGTCCAGACTTGCATCAAGACGTCATCAACTCTGATGTCACCCATAAACCGTTCGGCTAACGCGGTATGCGCCTGCTCAAACAGCAGGGAAAGGGGCGTAAAGCATTGTCCAACGAACGTGGGGTGCACACCCGCCTCTTTGGCCAAGAAGCGCGCGGAAATGGCAGACGGTGGCCGTTGCGCCAGCCAGCGACCGGCAGTGTCAACAAGACGCCCGCGGCCACTTAATGTGTCATTAGCGGTCGGGTTGGTATGGATGGATTTACTACAGACGTCATGCACCTGGGCGAGCGAGCCGCCGAATTATTGATTTAAGACTTGACGCCTACTATATATCTGGCTGATGATACCGTCACTCTACGAATGGCTAATTTCGAGAAAGCGACATGCAAATCGGACTATGTTCACTTGGGGATCACCGCGCGGATCCGACAACGGGCATTCGCACCAGTCAAGCGGAGCGCCACGCCAACATTTTGGAATATCTCTCTGCGGCAGAGCCATTGGGCTTTGACACCGTGGTGGCGGGCGAGCATCACTTCAGTGATTTCATCATGGCCGTGCCACAAATGTTCCTGACCTGGGTGGCCGCTCAAACCAGCCAAGTGCGACTGGCCAGTGGGGTGACGCTTTTACCCCATCATGATGCCGTACGGATTGCTGAAGACTTTGCCACGCTTGATGTACTGTCCGGTGGCCGCGCCGAGGTGTGGGTGGGTAAAGGCGTGGAACCAGGCGTGTATCGACAATTCGATCAAGAGGCAAAAAACGCATCAGACATGCAGACCGAAGGCCTGGAATTGCTAATCAAATTGTGGACGGAACGCGACGTGTATTGGCAAGGACAGTTCCGCGCCCCGCTGGAGGGAGTGACGCTTGAGCCTCGGCCCATTCAAACGCCACACCCGCCCATTTACGTTGCGGCAGGTAGCCTTGAGTCCGTTGAACTCCCTGCACGATTGGGTATCGGTGTCGTCATCACGACGCTGGCGGTCGATAACGATGTGCTGGCCAATATGTGTGATCACTATCGCGCGATTTGGTCAGAATGCGGCCACCGGCATGACCCGATGATCACTATTCTCTCTCACGTCCATTGCGCGGTAACGTCACAGGCCGCCTTTAATCATTTAAAGAAATATCAATTCGATTTTCAGCGCTGGGTGTTTGCCAAGCGTTTTCGCATGAACGCCAAGGACGTGGAGTTGCCGCCACGAATTATGGAGCTAGAGAAGGCGACCAGTGCGATCGCGGTGGGGAGCCCACAAGAGGTGACAGATCGCATCAGCCGTCAGATTGAGTTATCCGGTTGTGACCGCTTCATCTACCAGGGCGACTATGGTGGCCAGCCATGGCCGGTGGTGATGGATTCACTGCGGTTGTTCGCGGCCGAGGTGATGCCGCAACTGCGCGGCGACACGGCCAAACAAGCGATCACCACTTACGCACGCTCTACGCCATGAATGCTAGAGTCACATCCACCATGAAGCTCTATTTCAGCCACGGCGCCTGCTCGCTCTCCCGGCACATTGCATTGGGGGCAATGTAGTGCCAGGAGGGCCTGCTATGTTGTTAATTGGTCGAGATCTCTCACCCTTTGTGCGCCGGACCGCTATTGTGATGGCGACGGTGAACGTCCCGTTCGAGCGTCAGGTGCTGGCTGCCATCGAAGACGGCGCTCAACTCGCGCCACACACACCACTTGGCCGTGTTCCGGTGTTGATTCTAGAAGACGGCGAAACCCTTATCGACAGCGCCGCGATCATTGATCACATCCTGGAAGTCGGAGATCCCACACAGGCCCTGCTGCCAGCCATGGGCCATGATCGCCGCCGCGTGCAGTATCTATGCGCCATTGCCACCGGCGCTATGGAAAAAGGCGTGGCGAGTTCTTACGAGCGGTTTCAGCGCCCCCGCGAGCTTATCCATGGTCCCTGGCTCGATCGCTTGTTTGATCAAGCGCGCGGAGGTCTGGCAGCGCTGGAATCGGCGCTAGGGGAGCGCAACTGGTTGCACGGCGATGCCATGACCCTGGCCGACATCTACGCGGTCGTCCTCTATGATTTTATGCAGATCATCGACTTGCCGCGACTCGCAGAAACAGCGCGCGTCGCACTACCTGCTTTGTCTGCACGCTTGAATGCGTTACCCGCGTTTCAAGAACACCGGTTTATTCCGGCAAGCGCCTAGTGGCGCTCATGAGAGGTACAACTGATGGAAATTAGCGTCCAGGAAATGGTGTTGCCCCTTGTGGTGTTTTTTACCATGGTGTCGGTGGGATTGGACCTGGAAGCCTCACAATTTGCTACCGTCCTTCGCCAACCTCGGTTGCCGCTCCTCGGTACATTGATCCACACGTTTGCATTTCCTTGCATTGCACTCTCACTTGTCGGCGTCATCGTGCTTTTCAACTTGCCAGTCGATGACGCTCTGTTGGTGGGTACTCTCCTCATCGCCGCGTGCCCTAGCGGTGGCTTTTCGAATGTTCTGGTGCTCATGGCCCGTGCAGATCTTGCGCTGTCTGTGATTCTAACAACGATCTCGACAGTACTGTCGTTTCTGACGATCCCGCTGTTCTTTTGGGGCTTTGCCCTGTTCCTACCGGAGGGGGCCGTCGGCATTGAAGTTCCGGTAGGTACAACCTTGCTTCAGTTACTAATACTCATCGTCGTCCCTACCGCCCTGGGGGGGTGGTGGCGACAAGCTTTTCCGAGCTCGGCCATTCGATACAAAAGCAGGTTTCAGCGGTTGATGCAGCTTGCGGTGTACGTTGTCGTGGCGGTGATCCTCGCGGAACAGTGGGACCTTGTGAGTGGGCATTTGCTCCCGGCACTGGCCTGGTCTCTGGGGCTGTGCGGCGCAACCCTCGGGGCCGGGTATGGGGTCGCGGCCTGGGTAGGTTTGCCGACCTCTCCGGAATCTGGCGGTAGCCTTTCTCGTGGCAACCAGCATCCTTGAGCGAACGGATGTCGCGGTATTGCCTACGGTGTACTTTGTTGCCGTCTTGGTTCTTGGGGTGTTATTCGCCAGGCTCTGGACACCACCGGAGCGGGCAGCCACGCGCTAACCATCACGTCCGATCACGAGCGCCGAGACGATGATCCAAAGCCCCATCATCACCAATAACCCAAATGCCAGACGTTTCATTCTCGCTTCGGGAAGTGCCGGTGGAAAGTGCCTGCCCAACCAGGTCGCCGCCACGACCAGTGGCAACGCCAGTGCGCTGTACAACCAGACATCGGACGTTAGCCCCCCTTGACCGCCAACCACAACCGTTCGAAGTAACGTGGTTAGTGCAAAACTGGCAAACAGCGTGGCCCGGATCGCATTCAAAGGCAATGGCTGCCGATAGTTAAACCAACCCAATACCGGCCCGGACGCTGAGAACATACCTCCAACAATGCCACCCACAATGCCGGCACCCACGCTGCTGTACCAGGGTGAAACAGCAGACTTGGAATGGGGCCGAAGCATCATGGACAGGCTACCGAGCGTGATAAATGATCCCAGCAGCAGCTCAGCCAACCATCGAGCTTCTCCGTCCAAATAGGTAATACACCATACGCCGAATGCGATCCCGGGTAGTTGGCCAAGTGACAGCCAAAGATATAGATTCCATTGAATGTGACCAGCCGTTGAGCGCAGCGCCAGCACAACGTTAGCAAGCGACAACAAGCTCGCGACCGCTGTCAGTGTCGGGATATCCATCAGCCGCAGCCCACCAATCACTGCCAGAATGATCATACCCATCGCAAACCCCGTGACGGTCTGAACATAGGTTGCAACGAACACACACAGCAAAAATACGGTGATCACCACAATCGCACACACCTTAAGGACGGGATAATGAAGACTATACAAGCGGCTAACTGAGTCGCGTAGAATATAGTAATCGAGGGTTGATGGCGAGGCAGGAAGGCGATCGATAGGTGATGTCCTACCGACGCCCAAATGAACGTGAAAAGTGAAAAGTGGAAAGTGGAAAGTGGTCGAGTGGCGTTTAAGCTGGTCCCTCCGGGGACGTGACTTCTCTGCTCAGAAACCCGGCGGCACCGATGGATTCTTCGACTTTTGGTGCAGCCTCACGCATGATTGCATCGAGTGGTGTTCCAGTTGCATTAGCAACCCGATTCATCATGTGGAACATCGCGCTGACACCCACTGCATCGACCAATTGGTCCGGCCCCATTGCGCTCAAGACCTCCTCGCGTATCTCAGCCATTGCTGCCGCATCTTTTCCGGCAACGGCGTCACACAACCTGGCCAACAAGGCGCCATGCTCGACGCCACCATCGTCTTCACCCAATTCTTTTACAAGGCCCATGGAAATCTCGCTACCTGATATTTGCCCACTCCGACCGAGCAGGACCGCGTGACTAGCGGCTCAGTAGTAGCAGTCGTTGACGATCGAGGTCCGTGTTCCCAACAACTCGATTTGAGACCGCTGCAGCGACCAGTGATCCTGCCCAAAGTCGTCTGCCAGTGCTCCGCCGGCAACGTAGTGTGCATCGATTAGCGTCCACTGCATAATCCGTTCCGCAGCTACTAGACTCAGCGCTTTACGCACATTAGGTACGTCACTGGGCGTTGCTGGATTCCACGAGCCATCGACAATTGGCGCCGTTGGTACCCAATGCGTGCTCACTTCTGCATTCTGCGGAAGTGCCTGAGAGGGTTCTCCTGCGCCCGGTGGCGGCAGCGCAATTCGATCGAGCGCGAGGGCATCTGCAAAGCGATCCGTCAGCGTAATCTGCGCCACCATGGCAACGATTTCGACATACCGCGCTGGCGATAATCGCGCTGGAACATACGATTCATACCAACTCTGAGTAAGCGTAGTGACATGATTGGTCAAGCGCCAGATCACATCGATTGCTGCTGATGGCAGCATGTGATCAGCGGGAATCAGACCGGAAACACTTGAAGGGGTCGTCCAGGGCGGTATCGGATCGGCATCCCACGCCCGCCGGACTTCGGCAACAATTGCAACGCGTTCCTCCGCGGTCCACCACGTCCCGGGCGATGCCCAGTGTTCCGCTGCCGCCGCATGCGTTTCATGAATCTCTTGACGTATCGGCAGCGCACCCTGGTACTGTTGAACTAGTTCCACAAAAACACTCCTTTTCAAAATTCGTTAGAAACGAAAACTCACGACAATATTTTAGGTCCGCGGCGCGCCCACCGTCGCACGGACCTAAGTACTCCTCGCCCGGTAGCTTGTTCACCCACAGTGCCACGGACCATCGCTTGCTCGAGAGGCGATACGCCATCGGTGGCTGTCCGTGCCGATGCGGGCATAGATCCCTTAACGATCAGTTTTGCGAAACCCCCGGCAGCGCCGCGAGTTCCCGGATGTTGTCTGGGGCCTCTCCAAACGGCTAACTTCAGTATAACAGTCTAAATTAAACGTCCGACTGAGAATAGAGTCAACATTTATTGCAACTATTTAGCCATTCAGAGAGCTGCTTGAACCCGCTAGCTGGCAAGCCCGCACGTAGCGGCACAGCACAAGAGCGTCAACCATAAGGGCCCTTAAGCCAAGAATATTCAGTTGAACCGCAGACATTGCAGGAAATTGAATCAGGCGAGCGCGAAGTGACGGTGCTCTTCGTCGATCTATGCAGCTATACGCGGTATGCGGGAAACCGCACACCCCACGAAGTATTCTCGACTGTGAACCAATACACCGAGACGATTTCGACGATCGTTAGTTGTCGCGGTGGAAGCGTCGTCGAGTTCAATGGCGACGTGTCGAATCCGCCGCCCGCGCGTCCACTTGGTATCTTGAGTACCACTATATATAGTGGTGCTCAACAATTATCGAGGCGACCCTTCGGAGGTCAGCGCTTCACCACTCCGGAGGACCGAAACCATGACCGATCAGATGGATGCCGATCAGGAGCGCCTTTCTGGCTCGTCGACAATTTCGCACCAGTCTGCGAAGAGTTCACCCAGACCGAGTTCGTCGTGACCGGCGAGATCCCCACGGACTTGAACGGACGGTTGCTGCGAAACGGTCCCAATCCGCAGACAGGTGTCAGCCCGCACTGGTTCCTCGGCGACGGAATGGTCCATGGGATCCATCTCAGCGACGGTCGGGCGAACTGGTATCGGAATCGTTACGTGCAGACTCCGCTGAAGGCGCAGTCCGGCATCAATCTGTTCACGTGAATCGGCAAGTCGTATAACAAGAGGTAGCTATGTCATCACCGGTCTTAGAGAAAAACCCGACGTTTTGGTTTTATGGTTCCGCGTCTATTGCTTATGGTATTAAGAACAATGCCTTCAGTTATCTACTACTGATTTACGCCAATCAGGTTTTAGGCTTGCCGGGATACCTTGCCTCGCTCGCCTTGGCGATCGCGATGATCTGGGATGCGGTGTCGGACCTTCTGCTTGGGCATTGGTCTGATAAAACAAGCAGTGTCCTGGGCCGTCGTCACCCGTTTATGTACGCCTCTTTGTTTGTTTTGCCGCTAACCTTTTACGCGTTGTTCAATCCGGTGATTGAACTCAATGAAGACAATACTTTTTTCTATGTCTTAGCCCTGGCGCTGTTGATCCGAACCGGCACCACGCTCTTTGAAGTGCCTTCCACCGCGCTCTTGCCAGACCTTGAAACCGACTACGATCGACGAAACAAGTGGCTCGCGTTACGTCATTTCTTTGGTTGGACAGGCGGTAATGGCATACACATGATCAACTTCATGTTCTGGGTGGGTGCTTATGGTGTCGCATCTCAGACGGGTTACAGTATTTATGGCATCGCCGGCGCGCTTGTAATTGCAGCTGCGATTTTGAGCTCATCGCTCGGGACCCAGAAGGTTGCGGCAGCACTACCCAGACCCAGTGAACCCTTCCGAATTTTAGCCATTAAGCGCGAAATCAAGCAGATCTTTCAGTCTGTTAAGAACAAAAACTTTGCGGCTCTATTTTTCTTTGGGCTGACGGTTGGCATCGCGGGCGGCTTGGGAACAGCGCTCTATCTTTACAATACAACTTATTTTTTTGGGTTTTCAGGTAAGCAAATCAGCGTAACCGCAATTGGTGTTTTAATCTCGCCGGTGATCGCTTATTGGGCCGCGCCCTACTTAGGCCGAATATTTGGCAAGAAACGAGCCGCTATCTTCGCGATCCTCGTGAATGTTTCGCTCTACCCAATACCTTATATTTTATTGCTAACTGGCTTCTGGCCAGACCTCGGCAGTTGGACCTCACTGTATATTTATAGCGGCTTTATCGTGATGGAAGTCATCTGCGGCATCATCGGCGGCGTGCTCCTCGACTCGATGATGGCGGATGTGGTGGAAGACAGCGAATTGAAAACCCAGCGCCGTTCGGAGGGTTTGTTTTATGCTGCCCGCGGCTTTGCGGCCAAGGCAGTTTCAGCAGGTGGAATCATTGGCGCTGGATCGATTGTCTCCCTGGTTGGATTGGACGG
>LWDU01000022.1_pt1 | contig 64552 bp, 49 predicted proteins | sample 727161 | NCBI WGS metagenome assembly LWDU01 (sample SAMN04566230, study PRJNA314399) | hydrothermal vent metagenome | isolation source: deep sea hydrothermal plume seawater | place: Mexico: Gulf of California, Guaymas Basin | collected 2004-07-11 | reverse complement strand
AACCCCAACTCAGGCTCATTCTGCACCGGAAAATTGTACACTGTCAGGGTCACCAGGGGTTCACTGCCTGGACTCAGTCCTGGCGGTAACAGCGCAGAGATATGCTTCTCATCGGTTCGATAGACCATTTTCAGCATTGGCCAGTTAAGAATGTCTCCTGGGTTTCCTTGTGGCTCAGCATCACTCATGGAAGGCTCCTTTTAATTAAACGGGCTCAAATGTAATTGGCATCTCGCGAATACTACTCAGAAAAAATGAATGCATGTACATGACGGGCCCGGCAAATTTAGGTGCTCGCAGCCTTGGCAAAAGCTCAGCGAACATAATCTGCATTTCCTGTTTAGCAAGGTGCGTGCCCAGGCAATAGTGGGAACCCGTACCAAAACTGCGTAAATCCCGTGCCAGATTCGGCTGCCGAGCAGCACGGGTCACATCGAATTTATGCGCATCCTTACCAAAAACTTTTTCGTCAAGATTTACAGTTGGATAGTGCAGGACCACTTTATCGCCTTTCTTGATCTGGGCATTGCTAACTTGCACGTCTGCCATTGCAGTTCGACGCATTGAAATAACTGGCCCGTTAAAACGTAGCATCTCATCCACCGCATCGGGGATTTTATCTGGATTGTCCTGTAACCATTGTAATTGTTCAGGGTGCTCCATCAGCAGGCGCATGCCGTGGGCAATACCTGACCGTGTTGTTTCATTGCCTGCTGTTATCACCATCAGAAACATCCACATAAAATCTTCGTCAGAAATCGGTACACCGTCGATTTTACCGCTGGCTAACCTCCCCGTTACTGTATCGGCACTGGCCTGGGTCAATCCCTGCTTCAGCGACATGGCATATTGCATCAACTGCACTGAAGCCTCCAACGCCGCATCTTTACCTTCAGATGCTTCCGGGTCCTCTATAAACATCATAGTATTGGTCCAGTCGAATACCTGTTGCCTGTTTTCCGGCGGAACCTCCAGAAGATAGCACATCGTCAATAGCGGTAGTTCAGCGGCAACGTCTTTAACGAACTCACATTGACCGCTGAAGGCTATCGCATCGACGACTTCTCTAGCCCGATCCCTTAAGAATGGCAGATATTGTGCGACTGCTTTCGGACTGAATGCATTGCGGACAATCTGCCGCATTTTCATGTGCCGTGGCTCATCCATATTGATGAGCATCTTAGCGCTTACGTTATCAACCATGTCCTGGGAGTCTTCCATTGGCATGGCACTTCTTGCCTGAGATGAAAACAGTTCCTTGTTTCGCTCAATAAAATCGAGCTCTTGTCGCTGCGTAACCAACCAGTAGGGTACGTCGGTCAAAGGGTCATCAACCCATAGTACCGGTCCTGCTGCGCTCAGTTCCTTTAGTAACTCAAGCGGCAATCCTTCGGCGAACAACTCCGGGTTTAACACATTACAAAATGGGCTTGTCATGATAATTACTCGGTTTCGAACTCTGTTAAAAGTTGATCAGAATTGGTTCTATCATCTAACGTTAGTTAAGGAACAGAATACACAAAAATGTTCCTAAACAATAGATAAAGGGAATTAATTTTGATATTTTGTTCCTTTGTTCAGGTATGATTGCACGCATGTTGAATACAGGTTCCCGGGCTCAAGGGCCTATTACAAGAACACAGCTGACTCGACGCACTATTCTGGAGGCCGCAATTACGCTGTATCACGCGCATGGCGCAGAGAACACCAGCGTCAGTGCCATTATCGATGCTTCAGGGCTTGGTAGAACCACCTTCTACCGTTACTTCAAGGATGCAGATGACGTTCTCAACCAGGCCGTACTTCAGGACTTTGAGACGCTGATGGCAGATTTTGAAGTCCAGAGTTATGAACACGCCGATATCGTTGCTCAGATTGTAGATGACATGGCCTGGTTTATTGAACAGTTGCACCGACGATCGGCGTTACGGTTACTATTTACGGATAACAGTCGGCAATTTTACAACCGGGTCAATCTCTCCCTCACCACCTTTACCCAGGTTGGTCTGGCCTGCTCTCGGCCCACCTATGAACGAGCTCAACGCCTCGGTCGATTACGTCAAGGTATCACCCTTAAAAAATATGTTGAATGGTGTACCTTTATTGTAGTGTCATTTCAACGAGTAAACTTTCCGATTGCCAGTAACCCGATACAGCTCAGGCTAATGTTGACCGACTTTCTGGTGCCTTCCTTGATCACGAGTGTTTCAGAAAATGGTAACGGCACGTGAACCCCTTGCTGCTGCTTATATTGATCAGCCTGCTGCCCACTGCACATGCACTCGATCGACCTAACGTCATCATCATGGTCGCGGATGATCTGGGCTGGAATGACGTCGGCTTTCATGACGGCGACATTGATACTCCCTCACTGGATATGCTGGCAAAACAGGGTGTAACGCTGAACCGCTTCTATACCACACCGATCTGCTCGCCAACACGGGCAGCACTCATGACAGGCCGTAATGCCATGCGCCTTGGTGTGGCCTATGGTGTGATCCTCCCCTGGGACAATACCGGTGTTCACCCCGACGAACGGTTCCTGCCAGAAAGCTTCCTGGCAGCAGGCTACCAAACTGCGATGGTGGGCAAATGGCATCTGGGTCATGCGCAGCAGACTTATCACCCCAACAATCGTGGCTTCGAACACTTCTATGGGCACCTGCATACCGAGGTAGGTTACTACCCGCCGTTTGCAAATCAAGGCGGCAGGGATTTTCAGCAGAACGGTACTTCCATTAACGATCAGGGCTATGAAACCGACCTGCTCGCTGACGAGGCATCACGCTATATCAGAGAGCGCGACCCAGACAAACCATTTTTTCTGTATCTGCCTTTTCTAGCACCTCATACGCCGCTGGATGCGCCACAGGAGTTACAGGACAAATATAAGGGAATCAACACCGATCTGGCGCCGGCGAGAAGCGATCAAACAGACGGCACACGCCGGCTGTCAGCGCTGCTGCTTCGGCCGAGCGCCCGACCCATGTATGCCGCAGTAGTCGATGCCATGGACCAGGCAATTGGTCAAGTGCTCAGCACCCTGGATAACGAGGGCATTGCTGACAATACCATTATTGTTTTCTTCAGCGACAACGGCGGCGCCGCATACTCCGTCGGCGGTGCTGACAATGCCCCTTTGCGGGGTGGTAAAGGAGAAACATTCGAAGGAGGAATCCGCGTTGTATCGCTAATGCGTTGGCCTGAGAAACTAGCCCCAGGCAAAAAAATGAGCAGTATCATGACGGTCATGGACATCATGCCTACTCTGGCAGAAGCGGCTAACATACCGTTGCTCCCAGGGTTTCCCCTGGATGGGCGCAGCCTATGGCCCGCCATCGTCAACGATACACCCTCACCTCGTGACGACTATGTTTTCTTCGCCTCCGAAACACCTATTTACGGTCACTTCAATCTGACCATCTTCAATGACGAATGGAAACTGGTGCAAGAAATAGATCAGGAACAGGTCACCACAACCGTCACCAATCACCTGTTCCGTATATCCGAGGATCCAAACGAACACAACAACCTGGCAGCAGGCCATCCTGCTGTGGTAGCAGATCTGTCTGCAAGGATTCGTGCCTGGCGCGCTCTGTACCCCATCAATGGTACGCGTTCCCACCTCATGCCTCCACCGGGATGGCGAGCGCCCATGGACTGGGCAGACTACCCGCGACCTCTGGAATCCCTGCAGGGCCATGCGGCACCTGGTATGCCACCGCCAGGACTGGAAAAACTGCTTGACCAGCAACACGGCGAAAGGGGACGCCTGGTTTACGACTGTGAAACCAAGTGGTACCTGGCCGGTCTATGTCTGCGCAACTAAATACCAGATCCGGCCTAGCCTGGCCAATCATACTATCGGCCTGTATACATACGCTGTTAGTTGGGAACCTACCTTAATGGGTGGCTCGGCTAGATCAATGTTCGACACAATTACATTAATGACTGGTGCCGCTGCACTCTTACTTTTGGTCGCACTGTCATCAGTAACAGCTAACGCTGCAAATATGCCGCCGCGCAATGCCCACTTGGCTGACTCAAGCTATGCTATGGCACATGGTGATCCAGCTCAACAGGACGCCTTGGCGCAGGCAGGCCCCTTCGACCAATCCAGGCATCTCGATGCCAGTGAGATCAATTACAAGCACGTTGGACCGGGACATTTTGGGACAACCACATCAGGGATTTATGCCGATGGGCGCAGAGTGTTCTGGGGTAATGGTATCGATCGCATTGTCAAGATGGATCACCATACCTACGAAGTAGTAGCAACCTATTTCTTCCCTGGCGTTGAGGTATATGAAGAACCAAGAGCAGAAGCTTCGATCAACGCATTTGATAAAAGTAACGATGGCCCTTTCGCGCTAATACGTGCTTTCTCAGAGATGAATAAACTACGCGATCTGTCCAACCTGTACACGCTGCTGACACGCGACCATACCTACTTTATTGCCAATAGCCAGGGTTATATCACGGCATACACCGACGCTGATCCCGATGACTCAACATCGGCCATAGTAGAAAAAAGCAGATTCCAGCTGCCAGCTCAGATTACCGGCCCTGTCATGGGCCTTAACATGACTTATGATGGTTGGCTGGTTGCCGTGACCGAACACGGCTGGGTGGTGGTGGTGCGCCAGGATTTCAGCGAGCATCATGTCATCAGAATGTTACATAGCCAGGGCGCTGAACACAAAGCAACCGGTCCGGTGGGTAAAGGCTGGATCCGAAACGCTTTCGCCATCGACCAGAACGGCGGCCTATATATAGCATCCCAGCAACATATGCATAAGGTCATCTGGACCGGTAAGCAGCTATCTACGAGTCCACAGGACGGTGCATGGACGACCGCTTATCTCAATGGCACTGGTCAGGGTACCGGGGCCACCCCCTCCCTGATGGGATTCGGAAGTGAAGATCAGTTTGTGGTCATCACTGACGGCGAAGACAAAATGAACGTTGTTCTGTTCTGGCGGAACAGCATCCCTGATGACTGGTCAGGGATTAAGCACTCAACTGACCGGCGTATTGCCGGTGTGATCCCTGTGGATATGGGTGAATTGCAACTTCCCTCCATCCAAACGCAGCAGTCTGTTGTTGTCTATGGCTATGGTGCCCTGGTAGTCAACAATAACCCACGAAATATCCCCTGGTATCTGCCAAAGCGAGCTGCTGCCTTATTAATCAGCCTGCTCGGCAGCAATCCCAGGCATCAACCTTATGGCGTTCAACAGTTCAGGTGGGACCCCAATTCGCGGCAGCTGATGAATAACTGGGTCAATACCACGGTAAGTTCTCCCAGCTCTGTTCCCATCGTCAGCGCCGCCGGCAGCGCTGTCTACCTGATTGGTGCTCGCAATAATCGCTTCACTTTGGAAGCCCTGGACTGGCAAACAGGCAAGGCACTTTTTCACTATGTCATCGGTGGCCAGCGCTACAATGTCATGTTTTCTGCAACGATGCTGGATGAGCAAGGGCGCATTCACTATGGTACACCATGGGGTCGGGTTAGAATTTCTGCATCACAGCTATCGCCCTGATTAGCCAATAGCACTGGTTTGGGAATTACCAGTGATCGTCTGAACAACCAAAGCCGTATCAAACCGAAACAAGCAAGCTTGCTTTTTATTGATAAATCAGGATAGTTGATAAAGAAATAACAAAAATAACCACACATAGTAGTAATCAAAATACTATCAAGGGGAACTAGTATGAATGACCTTACTCGCCTAAGCACACTAATCATGGCAGGTTTCTTTGTTCTGAGTGCGATGTCATTTCCAATATGGGCTGCGGAAGACGGTAGCAATGTGCTCGAAGAAATAGTTGTGACTGCAAGGAAACAAGAGGAATCTGCACAGGACATCCCGATAGCAATCACTGCATTAACCCAGGAACTAAAGAATTCCTCCATCAGGGACCTCTCTGATCTCAACGGTTATGCCCCCAATATGGTTTTCGGGGTTGATGGTGGTCGTGGCGGAGGCGGGGCGAACGTCACCATTCGAGGGATCAGCCCGACAAGATCAGATGACAATTCGTTCGACTCTCCTATTGCTGTGGTCATCGATGATATTTTTCTAGGTACATTAGCCGGGCAGGTCATCGAAAATTTCGACCTGGAACGAGTGGAAATCTTGCGTGGGCCACAAGGCACGTTATTTGGTAAAAACACTGTGGGCGGGGTGATTAACGTCATTCGCAGCCGACCAACGGGAGAAAACGGCGCTCGCTTAAAAGTTACCGCTGGTCAGGATGGCCAGAGAGAATTTCGGGCTGTTGTAAATACAGGCCTGTCAGATAACCTGGCTTTGAAGTTGTTTGGTTCCAGCATTCAGTATGATGGGTTTATGAAGAACGTCACCACTGGCAATAGCGCTGCCGAAAAAGATTATCACAACATCGGGGCTACTATTCTCTGGGAACCCAACGACCGATTCGATTTAAAATTCACGGCTGAAATATTTAATGATGAGGGCATACTTGACTCCTACCACACAAACTATAATACCGCTCCCGGTGTGATCCCAGCACCACCAGCCGGTTCACCGGAGGGTGATTTCAGCGGCGGATTCACGATCTGTGCTCTCGGTAGTCTGTTGTATGGCGTGGATGCTTGTAGAAACTCCCTGGCCACGCCTTCGGTCTCGACCAATGATAAAGATAATGTTTATTCCCTGGAAACTGATGCCTATACTTTGAAGATGACCTATGAATTAAATGAAAACATGACCGTGGTATCAGTCACAGGTTACCGGGATGTAGTCGAGTACAGGAAGTTTGATTTTGATGCATCAGCTGCGCCGTTCATCACCATAGAACGTTTTAACGAATATAGTCAAACAAGCCAGGAGATCAGACTTGACGGCAATTGGGAGAACGTTACCTTGTCAGCTGGACTTTACTATTTCAAGAACGAGTTTGAGCAGGACTGGATTACCGGTGACGGCTTCTGGTCTTTCATCTTTACCACGTTTGCCCCAGGTGCTTCCTCATCAAGCGACCCGTTCTGGTGGGGCCTGTGTGTCCAAGGCGTGATTCTGTCTTGTGACCCAGGACTCGACTCAATTCCGGCTGGAGATAATGTCACCCAGATTCTCTACGAGACTCAAGTAACAACCTCCTATGCAGCTTATGGTCAAATGGACTGGCGTTTTGCTGATCAATGGACCTTGACTGCGGGCGTGCGCTGGACACGAGAAGAAAAAGACTTCAGAGCAGGTCAGGCCTATCTGTCAAATGAAGCCCGGGCGCTGATGAGGGTTTTCCCGGGTGGTTACGCGGACCTAGAGAAGAGCTGGACGGAAGTCTCTCCCAAATTGGGCTTGGCTTATACGCTCAATGAAGATTCCATGATGTACGCCTCTTACGCTGAAGGATTCAAATCGGGTGGGTTTTTCGGGGTGAATCAGAACATTGCTGATTTCGTAAGAGATCAGTACGAACCCGAATATGCCAACTCTCTGGAAATTGGCTATAAAAGTCAGCACATGGATAATCGCGTGCGCTTTAACCTGACCTGGTTCAGGAACGACTTTGAGGATAAGCAGGAACAGTCGGTTCAATTGGATTCATCCACTAACACAGTGGCAACCGTTTTTTCCAATGCTGCCAGTGTCATTTATTCAGGTGTAGAGCTTGAGACGCAGGTCATAGTCAATGAATATTTCAGAGCTTTCTTTAATTACGGCTATCTGAGCGCGGAATATGACGAATTCGTAACTGACCTGAATCCCAATGATGATGGCCTTGTAGGCGCACAGCCTGAAGACGCTTCCCACTTAAACCCAAGAAATGCACCTGGTTTTACCTATGGGGTAGGTGGCACATTGGCTTTTCCGGTTGGCAATGGGACAGTTGAGATTTTTGGTAAATTCACCATGATTGATGAGATTGATGGAAGCCTGTTAAATCTACAACAGGCGAAAATAGCGCAACGAGATGATGTCAGCGCATCGATTGGCTATTATCGCGATAAATGGTCTGTGGTTGGATATGGTAAAAACCTGACTGACGAGCGCTTTGAAGCTTTCTTCCCGATAGCAACTCTGTTTGCTGCTGGCTTCGTCAATCGACCAAGAACCTTTGGTGTAGAATTTACCTACGAGATGTAGATGTAGATGTAGATGTAGATGTAAAGATCATTAGATTAGAGCCCGTCTTCGGTCGGGCTTTTCTCCTTTTTCTTCTTTTTCTTCCTTTCCTAGGAACCTACCTTCCAAAAGAATATGATCCCACAATGGCTAAAAGTGGCATATCCTGAAAAACTATAACAAGCATAGCTAAAACAATAATAAAGGGGACCCATTGATGCGTAACTCAATTCTTAAAAAATGTGTAATCACAGCGATTGCATTTACTGCCTCCAGTCTCGCTCAAGCAGAGCAGAACGTACTCGAAGAAATTGTCGTAACCGCCAGACAGCAAGCTGAATCACTTCAGGATGTGCCAGTAACGATAAGTGCGTTTACCGAAGAAGATCTGGACCGTTACAACATCACGACACTGGTCGATGCTGCGAAGATGGTGCCCAACATGGTGATATCCCAAGGCGGTTCAGGAAATGGTTCCAGTCTGCGTCTGCGAGGCATAGGTTCCTCCTCTATCAGTGCCGCCTTTGATCACTCTGTCGCGATCAATATTGATGGTGTCGTGGTAAACCGGGGCCGATTTATCCATAACTCGTATATGGATATGGCCCAGCTGGAAGTCCTTAAAGGGCCTCAGTCTCTTTATTTCGGTAAATCGGCTACCGCCGGTGTGGTTTCTATTACCTCTAATGATCCAGGCGACGAGGTTGAATTCCAGATCAGTGGCGGTGTTGAAACGGAACACGCCGGTACCTTTACCGAGTTAGTTATTTCAGCACCTTTATCGGACACTTTCGGAGCCCGGCTGGCCATGGGGACTTCAAAAAATGATGAATTATTCGAAAATTACTCCTACGCCAATGACCCCGCGGTCGCGGTTAATGGTGCTGAGCAGTGGTACGGCGATGATTCACTCAATGCTCGATTGACCCTGGTCTGGCAACCCACCGACGACTTTAAAGCTAAATTGAAGTACAACTACTCTAAATATGAAAGTGATGGCGGTACCAACTGGTCAGAAGAATATTGCCCGGAAGGCGCGCACCAACCCACAGGCGTACCTAGCGCTGGCGCCCCATTTGCAATTTTTCAGGGCGCTGACGACTGTAAGATTAATGGCAATACTTCCCATATTAACTTGAACCCCGGCCTCCGAGCCGGCCTGCCGAACGGCTACGATGATGGTGTACACGGGCTTGAACAGGATACTGATTTCTTGTCGCTACAGATAGATTGGAACATAAATGATAGCTTGTCCCTGACTTCTGTTACCGGCCTTATCGATCTCGAACACTGGGAACTCGATGACTATAGCTATGGCGTTGGCGTATTTGGTGGCCTGCACAATAACCACTATGAAAACCTATCACAGGAAATTCGCTTAGCCAGTCATTCAGATGGGCCTCTTAACTTTCAGGCAGGTTTATTCTGGCAGCAGATTGAGCAAGAATTCAATGCCTTCCAATACGCTTTCAATCTGGGCGTGATGCCTAATATCTTTGGAGACCCGTCAATGCCAGTGGGCCCTGACCCGATTACCGGTAACGCTTATGATTACAACAAGGACCACTTCCTGGATACTGATGTTGTCTCCGCATTTTTCGCCCTGTATTGGGACCTCAATGATAAAACCGAAATTACCCTGGGGGCTCGATATACCCAGGAAGATAAACAAGGTTACATCCTGATTCCTTACGTACATGCTATGGCGGCAGCCTTTGGATTTGGCGGCCCACCCAGAATTGATGGCCTTGAATTCGATGACAGTAATATATCTCCGGAATTTGCCATCAACTACTATATGAACGATGACGTCAGCGTCTACTTCGCCTACAAGGAGGGTTTCAAATCAGGTGGTATCGATAACAGTGCCCTACCCACGGCAGCGCTGAATCCATTGTCGGCAGCCTTTGATGGGTTTGGTTTCCTGGTCTATGAATCCGAAGAAGCCAAGGGGTTTGAAGTCGGCATGAAGGGTAACTTCAACAGCGATACCGTGCGTTTAAATGCAACCGCGTTCTCCTATGAATACAGTGATCTGCAGGTTCAATTGTTCGATTCCACCATCATCCAGTTCCAGACCTTTAATGCGTCTGCTCTGGAAACTCAAGGGCTGGAATTTGATCTCCAGTGGCAAACCAATGTTGAAGGACTGTCGATCAGAAGCGCCTGGGCATTAACAGATACCGTCTATTCAGATGACTTCATCGTTGCAACGGGTGAGAACCTGAAGGGTCAGGATGGTTCTGGCAGCGCCAAACTGTCAGGCTATGCTGGATTCACCCTCGATCGTTCTGTCAGTGACGGGTGGCGACTCAGTGGTTCAGTCGATGCACGGTACACAGGTGAATACGCCTGGACAGCGACCATTGATCCCCTGATGCAGGATGCCTTCTGGCTGCTCGACGCTGCCATCAGTCTCTACTCGGAGGATGGACGGCACTCATTTAACCTGATTGGCCGCAATCTTGGTGATAAAATTTATATTATTGGTGGCGGTGCAATTCCAGGCCGTTGTCCTAATTTCATGAACGGGCCGGCTGTCTGCAATAACACAGGTCCAAACAGCCTTGACCAGGCAGCAACCACGCCATTGGGCCGAACACTATCTTTGCAATATCGATTTACCTTGTAAATTTAGATTGTAAGTAGCCTTTACCCGAAAAAGCGGCTCCTGGAGCCGCTTTTTTTTGGCAATTAAACGCATCCGCTATTGTCTTGCTTAACCCCAACGCTAATCGCAATGAATTGACAACACAAGCCCATCTCGAGTACGCCAACAATTCATCCAGAACCAAAAACAGGCGTATTGGTCAACCCACCTGATGATCACCAGCCAGAAATCAGGGCTGCTTTGCTCTCGCATAAGCCAAAACATTGAACAATCTTTTCACGAAAGCAACAGGGAACAATGCCGTTCAAAATTTCATCCTGCCGATCGCGGCATAAAAGTCTATTGGCTGGATGACACCCTTCGCTGAATAGAAAGCCAAGGCAGATAGCTACCCTATCTTGGGAATTCTATTCCAGATCCATCTGGAAAAAAGAGCAAACAGAATCAGCAACAGGATAGGGATTAAGATGACAAAAAACATCTGAACCTTAAGTTCAGCACCAAGACCATCAACCCGCATTTGCAGCAAATCAACATACTCCTCAGCAATCCTGTTAGCCGCTTCATCAGATGTATTCTGATCCAAGACGATAGTATCTCCATTGGGCGCAATAACTTCCTTGGCAAAACTGCCATCGGCCATAACGTTAGGCGGTTTAACGATGTAGCGCTCGCCCTGAGTCCCTAGCTGAGGATTCTTTACTATACGAATAACAGCTGATTGAGAAGCAGTTGAAAGATGTTGTTCCAAGGTTCCGTACAGCCTGGGTTGCTCGAGGCTGGGCCAGTTCTTAACGAAGATAGCCAAAACCAATAGGGCATACACTATCCCGAAAACAATAAAACCTGTAAGCCAACGCATATCTTGACCTCGATTAATTAGCCACTGTAGCAAATGTTGCGATTACCGCTAAAGCTTAACGGTTTTCTCCCCATTAAGGTTAGAAAATAGCGATAACTGAAGCCCTTTTTTTGAACCCCATACCGGAAACTCTGTTAACTTCACGTTTTGAAAACTCGAAAAAGAATCCTGCTCCAGCGACCTTATCTACAGCTTGAAAAGGGGTCAACAACAGGTTTATTAACTTGGTAAATCATCCTGATGAAATAGCAGGGTAGCCAGGGCCAATACCCAGATGACCAACGATTTCAGACCGTTCACAGCACCTCGCTTTAAACCGATAGGTGCTCTTTAATCAACGCTTCAGTTAATCCACTCATGACATCAGAAGCAACCACAGCGCCTTTGCTCATAATATGAAAATGACTGGCAACCCTGCGCACAAAGGGCAATTTCTGTTCAACGACCAGGACCGTCAACCCCAACTCCCTATTCAACCTGAGGATCACGTCACCAATTTCCTGAACAATATTGGGCTGAATACCTTCAGTAGGCTCATCCAGAATCAAAAACTTAGGATTGATTACCAGTGCCCTCGCAATCGCTAACTGCTGCTGCTGACCGCCGGAAAGATCACCGCCTCTACGCTGCATCATGGTATTTAAAACTGGAAACAATTCGAAAATATGATCAGGCAGGAACTGCTCAGATCTCGGCAAATGCCCCAGGCCAGTCAGCAGGTTTTCTCTAACCGTCAGTAAAGGAAAGATCATCCGTCCCTGAGGTACATATCCCACCCGCAATGGCGCTCGATGCTCGGCCGGCAATCGAGCAAGATCGTTACCGTCAAAAGACATTATACCTGAGTCGATCCTGAGCAATCCCATTACACAGTTAAGCAACGTGGTTTTACCCACACCATTTCTGCCAATCAAACTAACACAACTGCCAGCTTCTACCGTCATGCTTACGTTCCAGAGCGTCTGCGACTGACCATAAGACTGATTAACGCTATCTATCACCAGCATCAGCTTGATCCCAAATAAACTTGACGAACGATGGGATCCTCTTGAATCACATCAAAAGCGCCTTCCGCCAGAACACTTCCTTCGTGCAGAACTGTCACCTGACGGGCAATAGAGCGCACAAATTCCATATCGTGTTCAACTACGACAACCGAATGCTCTCCTGCCAGGCTGGTCAACAACTCAGCTGTTGCTTCTGACTCTTGCTGGGTCATCCCGGCAACAGGTTCGTCGACCAGCAATAATAAGGGGTCCTGCATCAGCAACATGCCAATTTCAAGCCATTGCTTCTGGCCATGAGATAATGAGCCTGCCATTTTACGCGGGGAATCGGTCAAGCCAATGAGGTTCAGCACTTCTTCTATCCGATCTTTTTCCTGGCCGGTCAATTGTTTGAACAGACTGACCCAAACCCGCTTATCTGATTTCATGGCCAGCTCGAGGTTTTCCAGTACACTATGTTGCTCAAACACCGTAGGTTTCTGAAACTTACGTCCGATTCCCAGAGTTGCGATCTGTGGTTCCGACATTTGCAGTAAATCAATGGTCTGACCATAGAAAGCAGAGCCTGAATCAGGACGGGTCTTACCGGTGATCACATCCATCAGCGTTGTCTTGCCAGCGCCATTAGGACCAATAATACATCTTAGCTCACCCACTTCGACATAAAGAGTCAGATCGTTGAGTGCCTTAAAGCCATCAAAGCTGAGCGTAACGTCTTCCAGATACAGGATGATTCCATTATTGGTAACCAGTTCCTCTCGACTGGGCGGTTTTGAGAGAAACCCAAAACGATTCTGGACAGCGTCAGGCCTGCCATCGACAGCATTGTTTTGTCTGGCTGCATCGTTATCAATCATGGGTACCCCGACCTCGTAACTGATGCCAAACACCAACAACGCCCTTCGGCAAAAACACCGTTACCACAACAAAAAGCGTACCCAGTACAAACAACCAAACCTCTGGCAATGCGCCGGTTAAAATCGTCTTAACATAATTAACCAGGCCAGCGCCCAGGGCTGCACCATATAAAGTTCCTCGCCCACCTAGCGCCACCCAGACGACAAGTTCAATCGAGTTAAGCGGCTGAAACTCGCTGGGGTTAATGATGCCCACCTGAGGCACATACAATGCACCGGCGATCCCGGCGATCACCGCTGAAACGGTAAATATCCACACCTGATAAAATTCAACCCGATAGCCGATAAAGCGGGTCCGGGCCTCAGCGTCGCGAACAGCGGTAACGACCCGGCCTAACTTTGAGGTGACTATAAAGCGGCATAATAAATAACCGGCTGCCAAGGCCACGGCCGAACTGACAAATAACGCTATCCGGGTGAAATCGGTCTGCAGGCTTGAACCCAGAATATCCTTAAAATCTGTTAAACCATTATTACCGCCAAATCCCATCTCATTGCGGAAGAAAGCCAGCATTAATGCATAGGTCAGGGCCTGGGTCATTATAGAAAGGTAAACGCCCGATACCCGGGAGCGAAATGCCAGCCAGCCAAACACAAAAGCCAATAATCCAGGTACTAACATGACCATTAACATCGCGAACCAAAACTGATCGAAGCCCAGCCAATACCAGGGCAAACTATCCCAATCCAAAAACACCATGAAGTCAGGCAGTTCAGGATGACCGTAAACACCTCTTGAGCCAACCTGTCGCATCAAATACATGCCCATGGCGTAACCGCCAAGTGCAAAAAACGCGCCGTGACCCAGACTTAAAATACCACAATAACCCCAGACTAAATCCAGTGCGATTGCCAGTAGCGCATAACAAAGATACTTGCCAAGCAAGGTCACCATATAAGTTGACAGATGGAATACTGAATCTTCTGGAATTAACAAATTAGCAACGGGTACGACGACAATAGCCGCCAATAGAACCGCTAAAAACGCCCAGCCACCCTTTTCATGATCTAACAATCGTGATATCAGCACTAGTCTTCTACCGCTCGACCTTTCTGTGGAAACAGGCCACGAGGTCGTTTTTGAATGAACAGGATAATGAATACCAGTACCAGAATTTTTGCCATCACTGCACCTGCTGCAGGCTCAATAAACTTGTTGACAACGCCTAGAGACAATCCAGCAACCAGCGTTCCCCAAAGGTTTCCTACACCCCCGAAAACAACCACCATAAAAGAATCAACGATGTAACCCTGGCCGAGATTTGGGCCGACATTAGTCAGTTGCGAAAGGGCCACACCGGCAACGCCAGCAATGCCGGCGCCGAGCCCGAAGGTCATAATATCAACTCGGGTACTGCGGATCCCCATGGCCTTGGCCATAGATCGATTCTGAGTTACTGCACGAACCTCAAGACCCAGCCGAGTACGTTGTAAAATGAGCAGCAGTGCTGCAAATACCAGCAACGCAAAAAAGAAAATATAAAACCGGTTGTAGGTAATCGAAAGACCCTGTGCGATTTCCAGCGAACCACTCATCCACTGAGGAGTCAGTACTGTCCTATTCAAAGGAGAAAAGAGGGAACGTACCGCCTGTTGCAGAATCAAACTGACGCCAAAAGTTGCCAGCAATGTTTCTAGTGGCCGACCATAGAGAAACTGGATAACACTGCGCTCAATCACAATACCTACCAGACCTGAAACACAGAATGCCGCTGGCACCGCAATCAGTAAGGAATATTCAATCGCCCCGGGGAACAGTATCTGAACGACATAGGTCGTATAAGCGCCAATCATAATCAGTTCACCATGCGCCATGTTTATCACGCCCATCACACCAAACGTAATCGACAGACCAATGGCAGCCAACACCAGAATAGAACCCAGGCTAAGGCCAAAAAAGAATGTTTCGACCATCTGATACCGTTTAGATAGTGTTTCAAGATTAACCAGCGCCTCGCTCGCCGCGCTTCGAACATCCGTACTTACGGACTGATCGTTGACTATATTGGTCAGTTTCACTCGAACGGTTGGATGCAGATTATCTGAGCTGGCTTTAATGGCTGCCAAACGGATCAGGTTATCATCCACATCCAGATCGAATACCACCAGGGCAATATCTATCGCCTCGCGTACTTCAACCTGCTGTTCCACCAGGCGTCTATTAATCAGCAGTGGCCTCAATGCCTTGTCTCCAGAACTCGCAATTGTCTCAACTGCTTCTAGCCGAAGTCCTGAGTCTGCATGACTTAGCTGCCGTCCTGCTATGAGTCCCCTTAACTGCCTGCGCAGGCCATTGTTGACACTGATTTTCTTTGCGCCACGCCGACCCACCTCGCCCAGGCTTTCACCACTGATAGCATCGATGAGCCGATATCCCTTCTTGTCAAGCGAAGTCGCGATAACAACCAGGTCACTACGCCGCTGGGTAAATAAGTTTCCTGAAAGCAGGGCATTGAGTACAACATCAGCTCGAGGGTGGGACGTTGCTGCAATCTGACTTGCAGCAACATATTTATCTGCGAAAGAGCGCGTTTTCAAACCGTTGACCGCAGTGGTAAAAGCATCATCAGCTGAAACAGGCAGCGTCAATAAACAAGCCAGCGAGAGAACCACAGGCAAAATCCCAATCGAAACAAAGCTGAAATTTCTCACTCTTTCCCCAACAACAGATTTTTCGAAAACGCCTATAACAATAAACGGCGAGCGCAAGGCGCTCGCCGATACTATCACTTATAGCCAGGCGTTGTTGATTAAACCTTACCACCCAAAATCGGGTGAATACCGTGCTGCCTCTATACTGATCGAGCAGCCACCCTTCAACAACGCCCCACTATCCTTCAAGCAAATTAACTATTCATAGTTCTGGCCAGAACACTGACCGGTCTTAACATTATAGTTACCACAGGCCAATGGTGCCTGCCAATCTGCGGTGATATCCTTTGATCCCGGCAGGAAATCAGACCAGGCATCACCAGGAACTGAACCGGATGATTGCCATACAATATCAAATTGGCCGTCACTTTGAATTTCACCAATCAGTACTGGCTTGGTAATATGATGGTTTGGCATCATGGTCGCAATACCGCCGGATAGATTCGGTACAGCCACACCGATAATCGCATCCTGAACCGCATTTGAATCAGTGGTACCAGCTTTATTGACGGCTTCTACCCACATCTTAAAACCGATGTAATGCGCTTCCATTGGATCATTACTGACACGATCATCATCGTCAATGAATTCTAACCAGCCATCTATAAATTCATCGTTAACTTCTGCATCAACGCTCATAAAATAGTTCCATGCCGCCAGATGACCAACCAATGGTGCGGTATCGAACCCAGACAGCTCCTCTTCACCCACAGAGAAGGCAATGACCGGAATGTCTTCAGCAGAAATACCCTGGTTTCCCAGTTCCTTATAAAAAGGCACATTGGCATCACCATTGACGGTTGAAACAACCGCTGTTTTCTTGCCAGCAGAACCGAATTTCTTAATATCAGACACGATCGATTGCCAGTCTGAGTGACCAAACGGCGTATAGCTGATCATGATATCTTCGTCCTTGACCCCCTTCGCCTTGAGATACGCTTCCAGGATTTTATTAGTGGTCCTTGGGTAAACATAATCAGTACCGGCAAGTACCCATCGCTGAGCGCCGATATCGTTCATCAGATAATCAACTGCTGGGATAGCCTGCTGGTTAGGTGCAGCGCCAGTATAAAAAACATTTTTTGAAGACTCTTCACCTTCATACTGGACCGGATAAAAAAGTAAGCCATTGAGCTCTTCAACCACGGGTAATACTGACTTCCTGGATACCGATGTCCAACACCCGAACATAACATCCACCTTCTCTTTGGCTATCAATTCGCGAGCCTTTTCAGCGAACAGTGGCCAATTCGAAGCTGGATCGACAACCACTGCTTCGAGTTGTTTGCCCAGTAATCCGCCAGCCGCATTCTGCTCTTTAACCATCATTAGAATAGTATCTTTCAATGTGGTTTCACTGATCGCCATGGTGCCAGAAAGCGAATGAAGCACGCCAACTTTGATAGTATCAGCAGCACTAACCCAGCTGCTGCTGGCAGTGGCCAACACCAGTAAAAACAATTTCATCATTTGCTTGTACATATCAATTCCTTATTTAAATTTGAATCTGAACGCCGACTGAGATGCTGTCCGCATCTGTGCCCTTTGAACCGGTTAGGTTCGCATCACCACTGGTATAATTAACGTTAAAGCGCAAGTTGTGACCATTGATAATGTAATTAAGTCCTATCTCCGTTAAGTCACTGCTGTCAGCAGCATCCGGTTCGTTGGATGTGTATCGAAAATAAGGCTGGAATTTCCCAGAATCCGAACCGCCAGGAAGCAGATAGGCAGCCGTTACAAAATAGGCATCTCCATCGAACAAACAAAAGCAGCTTGGATCAGTAGCGGCTACTGCGGTTACATCCGAATTAAACATCTTGTACTCACCTTCGATGGTGATCGCACTACCATTGCTCATCGCCTTTTCAAACAGCACGTCAATAATAGTGGCATCAAAATCCCCCGGTTCCGCTGCTGTACCCGTGCCATTCGTCTGGGATTGATAGGTAAGCGCTACAGTAAATATGTCACCACCACCGCCATAATAAGTACTACTGGTGTAATAGCCGGGATTCTGTTCCATATCCAGAAAATGATAAGCAAGTCGTCCTGAAAACAGCAGATTGTCATCCTGATTAGGGCCACCATCGACACCGTCAAACAGGCCAGCTGCGTATTGTAATTTGCCCGTGCTCCCCCAAATGGTCACGCCATCATCACGACCCAGCAATCCAGCCTGTCCAAGTTGATCAGACGGCAATAGCGGTACTGTGTACTGATTCCAGCTCAGGCCGTAATAGGGCCCATTCATTTCAATACGATCTGCTGGCGTCAGCATACGTCCGGCCCACACATTGAATGCGGTACTGAACTCCAGTCGCACGATTGCATCGAGTACGCCGATATCCCCGGCAGCACCAATGGGGTCATTATCATCTTGGCCAAAAACACAGCCCTCACATTCCGTATTAAAAGTGAACTTGACCTTGTCATTTACCTGTCCGTTGACATACAAGCGCATACTTTGGATATTAAAGTTGGATGAAGCATCCGTGCCATTGGGAGCTGCATCTTCAACCCGTGTAAAGCCCGCGCGAAGACCCGCGCCAATACTGATACTTTGATTATCACCAAATTCGATTGTTCCACCCGCCATGACAGCCGGCACAAAAACAATCAGATTTAGTACTGAAAGACAGATCCCTGCCTTTAGAAATAAATGTCTCATATAACGAGTTCCCCTTTATTAAAGTTCGAATTGAATCCGAAACTGGAATCAACGGATGACAATATTGCAATCGGCATGCCAGTTATTCCGAACCTGTGGGAAAGACTGAAAACAAGGCCTGCAATGGTTTCCAAAGGGTAATTCAGCGTATTCTCGGATTTATGCAGACCCAGCATGGTGCGGAACCGTGCTTTTTCTCGCGTATCGCACTGTTTTGGTGCGCTACTATTCTCCAGAGACCCTGCGCTCCGCGTGCCGTCTCGGAACAACCGACAGGCTCAAGGCGCTTTACAGAAAGCCACGGTCAAGACCTGATAGCGTGATTTAATATGTCCAGGAAACCACCTCGTAATGACCTGAAATATGACCGCTGCACTTTCTGTTTTGGTAACCAAGGCTCCAGCCTAATTGATCGGTATGAGCAGCATGAAAGCCAAAGCGAGTCATATATCGCCTTGACGGCGTATGCTCGAACCCGTATCTTTCAAACCATGCTCAATGGAGCGCAGTCAGAGGCTGTCAGAGATAACCTCAAGGCAGGGCCACGTGACCCTTTTGCAAGCCCTCGAGCAGAGACCGGCTTGGCATTGGAGAGTCTGTCTGACAGTATCCTTTTTTTAAGAAGAAAAGACTTATGGAACAAGTTGACGTCATTATAGTAGGAGCAGGACTCTCCGGCATTGGCGCCGCAGTGCACCTGAAAAAAGGCTGCCCGGGTAAGACATTTACCCTTCTGGAAGGCAGAAATGCCGCTGCTGGCACCTGGGATTTATTCCGTTACCCTGGGATTCGTTCCGATAGCGACATGCACACCCTCGGATACAGCTTTAAACCCTGGACAGAAGCTAAAGCCATTGCAGATGGTCCTGCCATTCGTAAATATGTTAATGAAACAGCAGATGAATATGGCATTAGAGAACATATCCGTTTCGGCCACCATGTCGATAGCGTCACCTGGAATTCCAATAAGGCCCAATGGATCATCTCCAGCACCTTAACAGATGGCAGTTGTATAGAGCTCAGTGCGAACTTCCTGTTTATGTGTGGTGGATACTATAGTTATGAACAGGGCTACCTGCCTGAATTCGATGGCAGCGAGAATTTCAAGGGACAGGTCATACATCCCCAGTTCTGGCCTGAAGACCTCGACTATGCGGGCAAAAAGGTTCTGGTAATCGGCAGCGGAGCAACCGCAATGACATTGGTTCCTGCCATGGCAGAGAAGGGTGCTTCAGTCACTATGGTGCAACGCTCTCCCACTTACGTTGTTTCCCGGCCTGCGGAAGACAGCCTGGCTAATACGCTCCGGCGCTGGTTACCGGCGAAGTGGGCCTACGCCATTACCCGATTTAAGAATGTCACTTTAGGCGGAATTTTTTACAGGAGAATGCGCACTCACCCGAAGCAGGCAAAAGAGAACCTTCTTAAAATGGTCAGAGCAGAAATCGGCGAGGAAATGGTCGAGAAACACTTTACGCCCAGTTACAACCCCTGGGATCAGCGAATGTGCCTTATTCCGGACGGAGATCTGTACAAATCTATTAACAATGGTACGACCAGGGTCGTCACTGCACAGATCGATCAATGGACAGAAAAAGGCCTTAAACTAGATTCCGGTAAAGAACTCGAAGCCGATATTATAGTTACAGCAACGGGCCTTCAACTAGAGGTTATGTCAGGCATCAAATTCAACATTGATAATCGAAGCGTGAACTTCCCTGATACCTTCACTTACAAAGGTATGATGTACTCTGGCTTACCCAATATGGCGCATACCTTCGGCTATATTAATGCCTCCTGGACTTTGCGAGCAGATCTTACCGCTGAATACGTATGCCAGCTACTGAACTACATGGACTCAACCGGTAAAAATGTTGTCACGCCCACCTTGAGGCAAGAAGATGAAGGCATGGAAACACGGGACTGGATCGAAGATTTCAGCTCCGGTTATATGCAGAGAATGATGCACCTCTTACCTAAGCAGGGTCACGACCCCTGGCGCAATACTCAGAACTACAAGCTCGACAAAGCCATGATTCGCCGCGCGCCAATCGCTAATGACGCATTGGTTTTCAACAAGGTATCTGTGCAGCAGGATAAACAGGACACGGACCTGACTGTGCAACAAGCGAGCAGAGCCGTGGCTTAAGCCATCAGGATTACTGCCATCTATATGAATACGAATGATTGACGCAGAATCAGTGTTTCGAGATTCTAGTCCCAACCATCATTCTGCGAAGGGGGCTTAAAATGGCAATCAACCCACAAACCGGTGAATTCCTGGCAGCTTTAGCCGCAGCCAGCGAAGATCAGCCCAACCGAAGCGAACAAACGCCGGAAGAGGCTCGACTCGGCTATCTGGCTCTGTCCAGTATACTGGGTGAGGGGCCAGAGCTCAGTGAAGTGATAGATAGCCGGATCAATCAGGTCCCCATCCGAATTTACCGTCCACGTCAGCAAGACCCTGCTCCATGCGTCCTTTTTTTCCACGGCGGTGGCTGGGTCATCGGTGATCTTGAGACCCATGACCGTGAATGCCGCAAGATAGCGCTGGGAGCCGACTGCACTGTGATTGCAGTAGACTATCGGCTAGGCCCAGAACATCCCTTCCCAGCGGCTCACGAAGACTGCCTCACGGTGCTGAAACAGGTTTATCACCATCCCGGCGAATTCGGCGTCGACAACCAGAAAATTGCCCTTGTCGGTGAATCTGCCGGCGGCGGCTTAACCGCCTTTCTGGGTCTGGCAGCCAGAGACCTTGCCATCCCTCTCGCATTACAGATGATGCTATACCCGGTTACCGATGCGCGAGCTTATGCACCTGGAAGTGCAGTTGAGCCGACCGCATCGGCCGTACAAAATGCAGAAGGCCCGCTCCTTACTCGGGAATCCATGAACTTTTTTGTTAAACATACCTGTGCTGGTGTTGATCCTGATAAGGCCTGCCGGGACTGGCGTTTATCGCCGCTGCTGGCAAATGACCACCGGGATCTGGCTCCCGCCTATATTGCCACCTGTGAGCTGGACCCACTCCGCGATGAAGGTGATGCCTACGCCCGCAAAATGATCGACGCTGGCGTCAAGGTAGAACACAAATGCTGGCCTGGCCAACCACATTGCCTCATGCAGTTTTCAAATATCCTTGACGATGGCAAGGCATTAATGACTGACATGACAACTTCCCTCAATAACGCTTTTAAAAGGATTGACACATGAGTACCAAAGTTGCGCTGGTGACGGGCGGCGCGCGTGGAATCGGGCTTGCAATAGCACAGAAATTCGCAGCTTCAGGATTCAATGTCATGGTCGGTGATCTGGGCAGCACAAATTCGCGATGGAACTATGCCCTATCCAGCGCCGAGGACCTGGCTAAGGTGGGTAGCAGCACAGATACCCAAATTGCCACCTGCCAACTCGATGTCACCCAGCAGCAAAGCTGTGAAGATGCAGTATCACATACCCTTGAGAAATTTGGCCACCTGGACGTTCTGGTGAATAATGCGGGTGTTGTCCAGTCGGGTCCGGTAGAAACCTTTTCTGAACAGGACTGGGATCAGGTATTTGCCGTGAACAGCAAAGGCATTTTCCTCATGGCAAAAGCAGCGCTTGATGCCTTAACCGTATCCACTGATGCCGCCATCGTTAATACGGCGTCAATAGCCGGCAAAAAAGGCGTCCGTAATATGGTAGCCTACTGCGGTTCAAAATTTGCAGCCATTGGCATTACCCAATCCCTGGCCATTGAATTTGCACCAAGAAAGATTCGAGTTAATGCCATCTGTCCAGGCATCGTCGGCACTGCCATGTGGCTTGAACACCTGCTACCCAGCAATGAAAGCAATGAAAGTGAAAAAAAGAGGCACTTTGAAGACACCGTTTCAAAAGTAATCCCCCTCAATCGACCCCAATCCGCCGAGGACATGGCAGATGCAGCCTTGTATCTGGCAACCGCCAGGAACATCACCGGCGTAGCCCTGACTATCGCCGGTGGAATGGAAATGAACTAACTGGAGAGGTTTATGGACCCTGACTCAGATACATTTAGTGCTTTACGAAAGCTGGATACACCCACAATATGTAATGCGCTGGAGATTGTCGAACCGACTCGCCGCACGCGAGGCTTTAATATCCGCCCTTTCGTCTGCGCGCATCCTGAATTAGGTTCTACCCTGGCCTATGCAAGAACAGCCAGAATCAGAGCACAGCATCCACCAGCGACTAAAGTGGACAGCATCGGTTACTACACTTACATTGCCGAAGGCGGGCCTACACCCAGTATTGTGGTCATCGAAGATATCGACCCCACTCCGGGTTATGGTGCCTTTTGGGGAGAAGTGAACACTAATGTACACTATGGCCTGGGCTGTCAGGGATTGATAACCAATGGCAGTATTCGTGACCTGCCCGATGCCCAACCGAAATTTCAAATGCTGGCCGGTATGGTAAATCCATCCCATGCCTGGGTTCATGCTGTTGACTGGGGGTCACCCGTCACGGTGCATGGCATGGAAGTCATGGATCAGGACCTGATTCATATGGACCAGCACGGCGCAGTTGTGATCCCAGTGGAGCGAGGCGCAGACATCATCGCCGAGGCGGAACGCATTGTGAAGCGAGAACGAATTCTAATCAACGCTGCCCAACAACCCGGCTTTGGTGTCGAGCAAATTAAAGCTGCCTATCGAAGCATGGCGGATATCCACTAGCAGCGAACAAAACAGGTAGCACCGACAATTAGCCCGCGGTCATACAACAAGCGAAAACAAAGATCTAAAGGGTAATGCAAGGTGCGCCGGTATGAATACCTATGATAGTGATTTACCTTGCTCGGAGGAACGCCTTTACAAGATGAGAATAACTAGTTTGCTTCTATTTGGACCGCTGTGCATTCAGGAATTTTATCAGGGTTAAGGTTTCGGCCGGATCCATTCGGCCGACAGGCGCATTGCTATAGGTTGAAAACATCACCTTGCCCTTGCGGTTGAGCATAAATTCGGTGGGCTGAATAAAGTCCCGGCGGTCATCCCACCAGGCACCCAGCGCATCTGCCTGTTGCCGGGTAATACCATAAGCCACCGGGAACTGCAGGGGTTCAGCGACCTCAAGCGTTTTTTCCTGACTATCAACAGCCGCCGCAATAATGGATACACCTTCTGCTAAGAACGCTTCACGGCGCTCTTCATAACCGGCTAACAGCCGGCGACAATAAGGTCACCAATGCCCGCGATAAAACAAGACTACCGTGAGCGGCGTTGACAGGTCCATGGGTAAGCTCATGCTATTGCCATCGGTCAACTGTAGGGATATTTCCGGGAAAGCCGCACCGGAAGTTAACTGGACAGGCATTAAATCCTCCTTTTAATGGTCTAACTTATTGATCTAACTTATTGACCTAACTTATTGACCTAACTTATTGACCTAACTTATTGACCTAACTTATTGATCTAACTTATCGGTCTAACCCGCAATTTTCCTGTCTCTGAGCCGCTACTCGAAATTGGAACAGGCAACGCATTCAAACAAGATCACTGGAAAATACTTTCAGGAATCAACACCACTGAGCACCGATAACGTATCCAGATCAATGCGCCACTTCTTCAGATTGCGGAATCTGTTCCAGATAAACGACCTGCCGGCCATCACTGGCTTCCTCAAATACAACCCATACCTTCATACCTGGAGCCAGTAATTCGAATGAGCCCGTACTAAAGCCCAACAGTTTAACCTCAGCGACATTATTACCAAAATCAGTAAACCTATAACGGTAGCCACTGATATTGGCTTCTCGTGTCTCTAAAAATAGCGCCTGAATCACGCCAAAGGTATCTAACTCCTGCCCAGTCGAAAGTGTTTCCGTTTCTGCTGCCCGAGTTTGATTGTGCAGCAGCCCCAGGCAGCCAGCCAACGCAAAGGTCATCATTAACCTGCCTAATCCAGTCATGGCAACCTTTTCCAGGAAAGACGGCCAACGTTGGGCCCGGCAGACGTGTTAGTACGCCTGACTTCCAGGGTCTGATCACTCAATTGAGTGACTCGACTATCTCCAAAAAATGCAGCGTCGGTCGGTACTGCTTCCTCAAAACGCGTCGCAGTAACAATATTACCGTCAATCTCATCTTCCGAATCAAAGTCACCATCATTGTTCAACTCGAAAACCCCGTAGTGTATACAGTTCGCGCCCCCTGTGAGCGGACAGAAAGCCAGAGCAAAACCACCCGTGCTCGACTCGCAACTGGCAGCAGCGCGCGGTGCGATACTGTTAACAAACGCGATCCCGCCTCTCATCTGAATATTCCGTACCGCCTTTTCACCTGGGAATTCAACGCCTGTGGTCAGGCCAAATGGCGGCACGGCCAGATCGTTATACCAACCCAGGATCCCCGAAGTCGGATCGGCAGGATCCGTCGGCACAGCATATGGAACTGGATTGGAGCTCAATTTACGCCCACATTCGCTACTTGAACTAGAACCGATCGCACCACAGATATTGGTATATTCCTGATTAACCAATTGCGTTTTTTCGATGAGGTCATTGCCCAATCTATCCCACAGGCCGTAAATACTTTGAATACTTGCATCTGCCCTGTCAGAATTCTTGACGTAGCTGCCTGTCCCGAACATAACGACATAGCCATCTTTAGACGGGTGATCAATCACCATTGGCCGATTAATAACGGGTTGACGGTCCGAGCCATAGCTTGCTTCAAATATCTTTGTAACCGTCCATTGCTGATAGATAGAAGGTCCGACCTTGCAGCTGCCCTTGGCACCTGTATAAGAAGAACTGGACTCAAGATCAGCCAGACACAGATCGAAACGGTAAAAATTACCCTGGGCGTCACCCGCATAGACGTAATCAATAGATCCATTTGAATCTACATCGATGCCTCTGGTGGCGCCTAACCCATTGGGTATTCCTGCAAAAGCGCCACTGGATGAAACGCCAAAGCCGGTATCAATCTTTATGAAGTCATAGTCATTAGAACCACAACCAGCTCGCAATACGCCGGTCGACCCGTGCACTGCATCAGGATGGCACCAGATACCATCTCGACCCCTTGCGGCAAAGACAACAAACAGCTTGGCTATTCCGGCTGTACTATTAAGCCCATTTCCAAAAATCGATACCCATTCTCTTTGTCCCAGACTATCAACAACGTTGCTCATCGCCAGAACAGGTGCAGTAAAGGTATAACCCAGATCTTTTACGAGTTGCGGACTGGTCTGGGAATCACGCCTTTTAAGGCCGCCTGAGGTCAGCAGCGGTTGACCATTAGCGTCAATAGGATAAGTATCATCGGCATCAGTGAATTCCCAATAAACCAGTTCCCTGGCATTTGCCTCATTCAGCAAATCTGGATCCGTTATATCCAGAGCAAACAGCCCCTTACCGCCGGCGCCATAGCCGCCTATCAGTACAGTACGCCAGCTTTTTAGAGAAGTGCCACTGGATCCAGCTGGCTGGCCGATGAACATGTCATCGATTGCAGGCGTCGCATCAACAAGATACTTGTGAGTGTAATTGAAATCCAGTAATTCCTTAATCTTGGTATTAAAAGTACCCAGTTGAGTCGCATTGGAAACAAACGAAAACACCTCATCCCCATTGTCTGGATTAAAGCTATGCAGCATGCCATCATTGGCGGCCACATAAATTCGACTGGAGCGCTTTGACCAGGTCGATTTAAACGACTCATAACTATTGGCTCCCTGAGGGTAGGTCGGCAGATTTCGCCGCAACCGATTAGGAGGATCAACAAAGACAGGTGCTGAGTTAACAATATCGCCCAGACGACCTTTCACGCTGGGTCTTTCTCTGAATCGACCTAAGGGTCGCTCATTACTAGTGCTACCTCTGAAATAATCGATTCGCTTGTCTATCTGGACGTCATTGCTATCGGTGTCGCCGACGTCAAGCATGGCATTGAACTGAGCAGTGGTTAAATTTGCCCTGTCGAAGGCAACCCCTTTATTCATGACCGGGTTAAAAGTGACCAGGTTCCTGTCAGCGGGCTTGATATCATCAAGCCGTGCAGCACCGCTCCAGACAGTATCTGTAATAGACCCGTCATCACCAAAAGTCTGGGCGATGAGATCACCTGTTTTTTCACGGATATTATAAAAAGCCCGAAAAACACGTGCGCCGTGTCCTATTTCCTGGGAATTGAAACTGACTGCACTGGCAGCACCGATACCGGATGAAAACTCTTCAAATGCAGAATTTAACTGCGTCTCTAGCTGTGAAGGATTTTTTGCATTGAGCAAAGCACCTCTGCCATTGAGCGCAGCATGTCTCATATCATTGTTTTTCCCCTCGCTGGTGTCGGGAAAGCCCCAGTTAAAACTCTGCGTAATATCTTCGGGCAAACTACCAAGACTATCCTGTAATCCAAAAGCAACAACAAAAGTGGACATGTGCTGATGCATTTTGTCTCCTGGAAATGCGTCTACTGCAGCTTGCGCTGTATCACGATCGGTCACGGGCACATCATTAGACAGCGAGGCATGAAGGTCCGATTCATAATAATACATGGCAACATCTGCCAGACTTCTATTACAATCACGGGAATTATTAGTACAACCCGCAAACTGGCCCTGATCAAACAAACTCGGGTCTGATCCCGTTAAACTCTGGATACCATCTGAATCAGCATTGCCACTGATCTGCGGATCTGGTCCGTTCCAGAACCCATCGGTAATCAGCAAAGTATAATTCTGCTGACAACTACCCAGCGGCGCGCCCAGTATGGGACAGCCGCCGGGTCCATCCCCCGGTGAGCCCTGCTGGTTCATGATGTTGGGATTCTGGCACCGAAAATATTCTCCAGCGCCGGCCAGCGATCTTCTGAGTGGCGTACCGCCATTAGAGCTGGTATTAAACAAGGCTTGCAGCATGATTCTCTTTTGCCCTGTTAAGGGTGATTCATTAAAATCAGCAATGGGAACATTATTGTTAGTCCCATTTAAAGTCGCATAGCCAACCCTCAAGTTCTCTGCTGCACCAAAAACCTTTCCCAATGCAGATTTAGCGGCAAACTCCCTGGAACGGGCAAACGTATAAAAATTGGCAAAATTCTGTTTTTCTTCTGCCAGAGTACAGACCCCTGCGCCCAGACAATCCGTTCTGGTGTCTGCTTTCGGATAAGTATCGCTGCCATCATCAAAGCCCAACGGATAAGCTCCGGTTTCTGCTGCGCCAGCCTCGGCTTTGATCTGCACCAGGCGGCCTTCCGTACAGGGATCACTGGGTGACTGTGTGGGTGAAAGGCCATCGACATACTGATGAGATTTTGCTAGAACGCCCTTAACCATATCTCCAGGGCTGATATTACCAGGACATTGCACCTTGTCGTTGACATCAGTCCATACATAGTAGCGGGCCAGATTATCTGTGCCTAAATCTGTAGTTTTGTAATTTCCGGACACATAGGGGTTCTTAATGGCGTTTGAAAAATTTGAATTGACGAATACCTGGCCTTGTCTGTTCAATCCTACCCAGGGGTCATAACGAACTGCTGGATCGTAATATACTTTGTTAAAGTCCTTGTTCTGGATGCGCCACAGACCATTACCGGGTTGATTTTCTTCTCGTGGGGCAGTCCATCTATTCCAATAGCTGTTACCCGGAAAATGCATGTATTTCTTGGAAAAGGAACAAGTCGTTCTTGTTCTGCCTCTCCGTCTATAAGTTCGACAGGTTCGAACTGCTGCGACGCCCGCATTAGCGACATCATCCGTCATGATGTCCCATACCATACTGCCAGAGTCATCCTGTACAACCAGAACATTGGGCACAGCAGAAATCCCAATCTCCAGAGGCGAGTCGGCCAGATCGTAATCTGCCTCCAGCACTTCCGAGACCGAGCCCGCACTGGCACCATCGGTGGGGCTGACCTGAATAGTAAAAACATTGTTTAAACTGCAGTTGGCCGTTGTTCTGGGTGCACCAACAACGCAAACATTAGTATCACAAGCATCAAAACTAATAGTTACCGACCCGGAAAAACTGGCGGGAGGGGTGTAGGTTATCTCTCCATTTCCACAATAAGGCGGTGCAATCGATCCCACATTGTTACCCAAAGTATCGACTGCCGTCGCCGACAATATAGAAAAATACACTTGTTGCATACCTGAACAGGTATCTAGCCCAGGATCACAACCCAGACCGTCATAGATCGTATTATCTTTATCAAACACTCTTGCCGCCAAGCCAAAATCACCATGGCCGTCATCTTCGTAACGGCCATTCCAGGTCTTGGTGGATCCTTGCACCATGGTGCCATTCAATCCAGCGACAATGTCCGGTGGATCATTAACGGCTACCACAGTGACGTTTACGGTGGCTGATGATTGCTGGCCATCCGCATCTTCTATGGTATAACTGAATGTATCCACACCATTAAAATCCGCACGAGGTTCATAGGTTATCACCGGGCTAATCACACCTGGCGTAAATAGTCTATCTGAAACACCATCGACACAATTGCTGCAGACAACACGATTCACCTCGAAGCCATTCGTTCCCCCTCGATTGACTATAGTGCCGCTGGAGGCACTGAAAACAACTTTCAAAGGATCTGTTTCATCGACACACTCGGGGTCTTCCAGTGGCGACGGCGAACATTGCTCCCAAACTTCATCTCCGTCCGGATCCTTAAAGCCGGTGGCCAGGCTCACTATGGTATAAGGCGGGTCACCAACCGCATCGTTGAGTAATAAAGTCAACTCGGTCACGCCAGAATCTTCTGCCACACTGACCAGATCATCAACAGCGTGCGGCACCCTGTTGGTATCGTTACCAGTGATGGTGATTGACACAGTAGACGATGCAAGATCGTCGCCATCGGAAATCGTATAAGTAAACGATTCTAACGAAGTCTGGCCAGGACCTAAGGCATGAAAAGTCGCTGAGGCGGAGGCATCGTAGGAAAATGAACCATCCGCATTGAATGTTAGCGTTGCCCCGGAGGCCAGCGTCAGCTGTGTCCCTACTGATGACGCCGAACCCTGGACCTTGGCTACGTGAATCGCATCAACATCGGCATCACTATCATTGTTCAGTACGCCCGGTGCGGCCGCATTCAACACTGCATTCTCATCAACTGCGTAGCTATCAGCCACTGCGACGGGAGCGTCGGCGTAAACCGACTTACTTAACAACAATGACACCAACCAAAACCACTTTCCGAGATCAGACACTGGTTATTCCATTTCTTAGTCAAGTAGCAGCAGTATACGTACTGCTATATACTAGATTACACCCATATCAGGTTAATTCTATAATTCTATAATCGAACTGTATTTACAACCTTTGATTAAAGCCAACTGCAGTTTTCATAATGACTGGAAATAGCCTCGCCGATTGCTTAACTCTGAATCCATGGTTAGATAAATATGGAGATACGAATACTGGACTTACCTTAGGTTGATTCTTCAGTAAAACCATTGTCGCCATGGCTTAGCGCCCTGCTTAGGCCGGAAGCAACAATCCGGCGGTAACTGATCCAGGTAATCCAACCACAGAGAAGTCGAAGAGCGGTTCTATCGATTGCAAAAATCAATAACAGAACCGATGGCAACGCACTTGAATTTCAATTGACCAGGGTTTGATAGATGCAACTTCTTAGTTCCCTTCTGATCGGATAGGTAGAAGACGGGATCAATTGGGTCAGAAAAATCACAAACAGTTCTTCTTCAGGGTCCAACCAGAAAAACGTGCTGGCTGCACCGCCCCAGTGATGTTCGCCAACAGAGGCAATAATATGAGCCTTCACCGGGTCCAATACAACAGCCCAGCCAATTCCAAAACCTATCCCTTCATAACTTGTCTCACTCCACACGGGCTGACCCATCGACGCCATATCACCGTTATTAGGCAGTTGGTTGAGACGCATGAATTCGACTGTTTTTCTGGATAGCAGCCTGGTGCCATCAAGTTCACCACGATTCATTAACATCTGACAGAAACGAGCATAGTCCCTCATCGTTGAAACCAGGCCTCCCCCTCCGGAGAAGAACTCAGGCGGTTTCAGATAATCATTGTCGTCTGCCGATTCGATCAGGCGTAACCCGCCCATGCGATCTTCGTGACTGATCCCCCCAGCAGCCACGCTTGCCATTGTCTGGCCTGAACTCGGCCCATACAGCGCGGCAAATCGAGATGTTTGATCTGCCGGAACACTAAAGCCTGTATCAACCATGCCCAGGGGCCCACAAATATGGGCCTCAAAGAATTCTGCCAATGAAAGCCCCGACCAGATTTCTACCAATCGACCCAATACATCAGTCGCCACACTGTAGTTCCATTGAGAGCCAGGCTGGCACAGCAATGGGATATCGGCCAATGAATCAACCCAATCAGCAAGCTTTACACTGCGGCGTTGTTCCAGACCTCGACCACGGTATTCAGCATCGATAACATTCTGCTGCATAAAGCCATAAGTCAGACCCGCGGTATGGGTCATTAACTGCCGTATGGTCATCGGCGTCTGCTGCGCTACGGTTGCTGTAATATCACCCCCGGACCAGACCGGCGTATCTGCGAAGGCAGGAAGGTATCTCGACACAGGATGATCCAGCTGGAAACAACCCTGTTCGTACAACATCATCGCAGCAACCGTCGTAATTGGCTTGGTCATGGAAAAAACACGGACAATGGTATCTTCACTGAAGACTCTGCCCGTTTCTATTTCGGAAGCACCCACTGCCTCAAAAAAAGCAGGTTGTCCTCGTCTGCATAACAGCAAGCTCGCGCCTGCGATCCGTTGTTTGATCACCTGCTGCTCAAGCCAGATGGACACTCGGCCCAGCCGATTCTGATCAAGGCCTACTTTTGCTGGTAATACAATTTTCATCGTGCCAAGTTCCTATTGCCTTTCCATTGAATCGCCCACCTCCGCACGCAAAACCGTTGTCAGCTCCAATATCAGCAGGGCTGCGTCCCACAGGCACTGCAAAGACGTCTGCTGTCTATCTCTACTAGCTATCTCTTATAGCTATCTTTACTAACTATCCATCAGGCCACTGGCGTTTATCTGGTCTCCACGTTTTCGGGGTTACCAGGCTTCCACTTCCCGTTCAATTAAATGGCCGACCTGATCAATTGCGGCTCGACGGCGATTGGGCAGAGTATATTGCGGGAACAGCTGATCAGTACCCTCATAATCACGCAACACCTGCCTTGCCAGAGTCACTTTATGAACCTCAGTCGGACCATCAGCAATGCCCATCACATAGGACCCCAACAGCATTCCAGAAAGAGGCAGTTCATTCGAGACACCCAACGCACCATGAACCTGGATACACCGGGAAACCACATCATGATAGACCTTCGGCATCGATGCCTTAATAGCAGCAATATCCTTTCTTACTTTCATATAATCATTGAATTGATCGATTCTCCAGGCAGTACGCAGCACCAGCAGACGAAAAGATTCCATTTCAATCCAGGAATCCGCAATCTTTTCCTGAACCATCTGCTTACTGGCCAGTATTTCTCCTTTAGTATTGCGTGATAGTGAGCGCTCACACATCATATCAAAAGCACGACGGATCTGACCCACGGTTCGCATGGCATGATGAATCCTACCGCCACCCAAACGTGTCTGTGCAACCGCAAAACCCTGACCCCTGGGGCCAAGAAGGTTGCGCTTAGGAACCCTGACATCAGTGTAACGAACATAGGCATGAGAACCCTGCCCAGGCGGCTCAGCACCTACACCAACATTGCGGATAATCTCCACGCCAGGCGCATCCGTCGGTACCACCAGCATACTTGCCCGGCCATGAGCACTGGCTTCTGGATCCGTAACAGCCATGACAATCAGGAAACTGGCATATCTTGCATTCGATGAAAACCATTTTTCACCATTAATAACAAAGTCGTCGCCATCCTCCACCGCCATACATTTAAACTGTGTCGGATCAGCACCACCCTGTGGTTCTGTCATGGAATAACTCGATGCCAGTTCACCATTCAACAGTGGCTGCAGGTATCGCTCTTTAATTTCATCAGTACCATAATGCGCCAGAATTTCGGCGTTACCGGTATCCGGCGCCTGGCAGCCAAACACCACGGAAGCAAACCTGGATTGCCCCAGTATTTCATTCAGCAAGGCGAGCTTTAACTGGCCAAAACCCAAACCACCCAGTTCGGGCCCTAAATGACAGGCCCAAAGACCCATTTCTCTGACTTCCTGCTGCAGTGGTCGAACACACTTGATAAAATCCGGATCCTGGTACTCCATTGCCGAACCCAGTACCGCGTCCAACGGTTCTACTTTGTTTTTGACAAATTCTGCCGTCCAATCCAAAAGAATCTGATATTCCTTATCTGTTTCAAAATCCCATGCCATGTTTATCTCCTCCAGTACTTGAGCCAACGTTATGTGCCTTTGATAACAACCAAAATAAACACTTATACCGCAACAGGCAACCATGCGCTGGAATGAAATCAACCATTTCAGGTATAGTCTATGGTTATATTGGGCATTAACAACATGAGGAGACTCAACCTTGGTAGATACCACTTTATTTGATTTAACCGGCAAAATCGCTTTACTGACAGGCTCGTCGAAAGGCATGGGCAAAGCAATGGCTGAAGGTCTGGCAGAACATGGCGCAAAAGTAGTTGTTTCAAGTCGGAAACAGGACCAATGTGATGAAACTGCAGCGGCCATAAACCAGGCCTGTGGCGCCGGTTCTGCCGTTGCCATTGCCTGCAACATTGGCTACAAGGAGCAACTGCAGAATCTCGTAGATGAAACTCACAGCCAATTAGGCGCTATCGACATCCTGATCGGCAATGCTGGGGTTAATCCTTATTATGGCTCAATAATGGATATCCCTGACGGCGCCTACAACAAAATAATGGAGAGCAATGTCCGTTCGAATCTGTGGCTGGCCAAGATGGTTGCGCCTGACATGATTGAAAAAGGTAATGGGTCTATCGCTATCACCAGCAGTACCGGTGCCTTTGGGCCGTCTGAAGTCCTGGGTACTTACAACATATCAAAGCTGGCCGACATCGCCCTGGTAAGAAACCTCGCCCAGGAATTAGGTCCTAAAGGCATTCGAGTGAATGCTATCTGCCCAGGCCTGGTCAAAACCGATTTTGCTAAAGCGCTATGGGATAATCCCGAAGCTGAGAAACGAGCTAATGAAGTGACACCACTGAGAAGACTAGGCGAGCCAGATGACTTCAAAGGCATTGCCGTGTTCCTGGGCTCGGCTGCCAGCAACTGGATTACCGGCCAGGCATTAACAGTCTGCGGTGGTACTCACATGTGGTGAACCGATTCGGGTGGGCAGCCAATGCAATAACGGATTCACGGGCATGGCTGTTGATTGAGCCGCCCATGCTAAAACCTTGAATTCCCCTTTCCAGTAACGGCCCACTGCCAGGTCCGACCTGGACCGACGTTTATTGCTTTGACTGTTCCAGATACGGGCCGGCATCAAAACCATGAGGACCATAACGGGCCTGTACCGCCATAATGAGATCATGGTCCCAGTATTCATGACCCGGCTGTGGAAATCCTAACAAGGTCCTTTGGTCAACCGTACAGGTCGCAATCCAGCGTTCCATGGATTGATCCTGGCGATAAGCGGCCCAGGCCCAGCCAGGGTGCAGATTACCAATCCACTCACTACTGGCTTTCCTGAAAGTCATATTCTGAACGAAGCGGCGAGCGCCGAGGTGCAAAGGGGTGCCCCGATGCCAGGTATCATGGCGATAAAAAAGGATATCGCCGGGCCGATATGCTACATATTGCTCCCGAGCATATAATCCAGACCGCCAATCGCCCAGGCCCGGGCTGATGCCAGCCATATAGCGTTCAGCTTGGCTTCGATCATTGATGAAATCTTTGCCGGCGATGCCTGGAGAATCAATAATCGGCCAGCGATAGGCTGGGTCTTGGTCATCGTTGCGGGGCACAAGTGCAGTTGAACCCGCGCAATCCTGATAATCACTTAGATAGAGTATCAATTCCACTGCATCGGGTTGCTGCCAGATCGGTGGATGCGTCAAACAATGGTTAGGATAATCCACATGCATTCTCTGATCAGAATTATCTCGCAGTGAACCCGTTGCAACCCGACCGTATTTCGGCCAGAGATCGGACTGCGTCAATCTGATCTCATGAATGTCCAGTTCCAACAGCTGACAGATCACCACCAATAGATTTGGGTGCAGGGTTACTTCGTTGAATTCAAAATAACTGGACGGAAAAACCAAGGCTCCGGAACTGCCGAAACCTCTTTTTTGCTCAGCGGCTTCGCTGCCACCAGACGGAAATAAATCACTGGCTATATCAATTAACGCGCTGACCAATGCTTGGGGTATCAGACCCCGAACAAAAGTAAATCCCTGGGTTCGCCATTGCTGTATCTGATGCTGGCTCAGACCCGCTTGGGCTTCGCAGAATTCAGCATCGATAAAACGTTTATCCATGGTCAGTCTCTACCGGTAGCCAAGATTACAGCAGGTATAATAATCAACACAGAATATCATCGCTGCGCTGCTATTCAAGCATCAGGAAGGTGACCTCATCCTTAGCGGTAGAGACTGCTGTGATGATTGCCTCCATCATAAAACAGGTCAGGCGGCTGGACGGATTAGCCTGAATAGGAACAGCGGATAACGCTGCGCCCATCTACAGTCAAATACTATTCTTTTTTATTGCTGATCCTAATATGGCGTGATCCATTCTGTGTATCCTGACCACTGATCCCGGTCGGAATTTCCTGAATCTTCTTGCCTGAAGCAAGAAATGCCTCAGTTTCAGCGTTGATTTTTTCCCTCAGGTTTTGTTGGTTTGCCGCAAGGGTGTTTGCCTTTTTCGTCATCTGATTCTGCCTGTCATTGTGCTTAATGCTCCTTCCTAATCACATTAGTGATAGCTGGAGCACAACTATCATCTTCGCTGCCGGTGACCTGGCCAGCATCTAGCTACTCAATCTTGCGAGATAGCATTCAATGTGATGCCTGGTCTGGTACCAAAAAATGTCCCAGAGTTTGCAAGTCGAACAAATTCATGTAAATGAACAAATAGACCCTAACCAACTGAGGAACCTCAACTCTTACCATAACCACAGGCCAACACGGTCATAGGACCGGACGCCGATGGACCTGTACGACGTCATCGCCCACGCTCTATTTCTGTCAATTTCTGTGCTGACTTAAACTCGGCAGTTGGTTCGAAAACGCGCTACCACTACCCTCAGCAAACAAATCGTCAGCAATAAAAGATAGACCGACTATCATCAACTCTGGTAAGAATTAATGACCATGTTAACTTATTGGGGTTTTGATTCACAGGCATAGCCGCGATTAGCCAGGACGAAATACTATCCTGGATCTATTTTTACTGATCAAAAGGGTGCCCGAGATAGGCTGCCGACGCAAATAACTTTAGGATAATAGCTCCAGGCAGGTCATGCAAACCCATCAGACAAATAAAAAAATTGCCGGCTGACCCGGATAGCTGGCTTGGTCAGACTCTCAGGCCAAGCCAGCTATATCTCATTGTTCTTTGATTCCTATCCCTTGCTTCTTTCCCTCTGACCTTTTGCCGTTGCTCCTTTCCCATCTACGAGTACCAACCGACCTAACACACTGCCTTGTAAGCATTTTTGCGCGGGACACTGCCGGTATTCAAATTAATCACCGATTCAGGTACTCTGAGTCGCCTGTAAGCTATCTCTGGACATTCTGATTAATGCATAACAACAATTAAAACCAACGCGCCGTAACCATAAACTGATCAAACACAAATTTCCTGCTAACCAATTCGGGTTAGTTTCTAAGCTGAATAATTAAAGGGCCGACGCATGACTGCTTTTTCCATACTCGATCTTGCACCCGTTACCCAAGGTAGTACCCCGCGAGATTCGCTGCAGCGGTCAAAAGACCTGATTCAACACGCGGAAGCCTGGGGATATAAACGCCATTGGGTCGCTGAGCACCACAACATGCAGGGCATAGCGAGTTCCGCGACTTCGGTGGTCATTGGCTATCTCGCCGAAGCAACAAAAACAATCAGAGTCGGGGCGGGTGGAATTATGCTGCCAAACCATGCACCACTGGTTATTGCCGAACAGTTCGGCACACTGGCTTGCCTCTATCCCGGTCGTATTGACCTAGGCCTGGGTCGTGCTCCGGGTACAGATCAATTAACCATGCAAGCTCTAAGAAGGAACCTGCAGGGAAACATTGATGACTTCCCCAGGGATGTAGTCGAATTACAACACTTTCTAAAACAAGCCGAGCCTCAGCAAAGCGTCGTTGCCATGCCCGGTGCGGGCACCAATGTTCCTCTTTGGATACTGGGATCCAGCCTGTTTGGTGCCCAACTTGCAGCTATGCTGGGCTTGCCTTTTGCTTTTGCCTCTCATTTTGCTCCCGCGTACATGCAAGCGGCCGTTGACATGTATCGAGATCGTTTCCAGCCCTCCGAGCAACTCCAAGAGCCTTATACCATGCTCGGATTCAATCTCTGTGCTGCAGACAGCACCGCTGAAGCCAGCTATCTGCGCTCTTCTTCACTTCAATCCTTTATTAACCTTCGCCGTGGGCAACCCGGCCCATTACCCCCACCGATCGAGAATTTTGACAGTCAGATGTCCACTGCAGAGCAGCAAATGCTAGAGCAGATCAGTCAGTGCTCAGCCATTGGCGATATCGATACGGTAGAACAACAGACCTCCCAGTTCATTGATCGCACTGGCGCTGATGAGCTCATGATTGTCTCATCGATGTTCGATCACGAAAAACGCTTGCGCAGTTACGAGATCGGGGCCGAGGTGAAAAAGCGCCTGGCTGCCAGTGCAAAGGAAGATGACCGCTAACGGCCCCGCTCAGCCTGGCTCATTAAACATGCTTGTTCGACCGCCATCGACAACCAGATCATGGCTATTAATAAATCGACCTTCATCCGATGCGAGAAACAGCGCTCCCTGGGCAATATCCATGGCTAATCCAGAAAATTTTAGCGGCGTGGCTTTAGCAAGGTTAGCCTGAAGTTTCTGCATTTTCTTGGCGTTTTCTTCGTCGCTGAGCGTATTTGCCCGGGCAGACCCACCCCAGAAAATAGGGGTCGCGATCGCCCCTGGGGAAATACAGTTAACTCGAATCCCATCCGGGCCGAGGCGAACCCCCGCTAGTTTTGAATAATGTGTCAGCGCGGCTTTCACCGCTGAATAAACGAGATCACCCTGGTTATCTCGTATTGCCGCCACGCTGGAATTATTAATAATGACACCACCTCCCACCTCCCGCATGAACGGAATGGCGTACTTCATTGCCAGGGCGGCACTGCTGAACAATAAACGAGTGGCGTAGAGAATGGCTTCTTCTTCCACTGCATCGACAAGGCCATGGGTCGGTCCACCGGCATTATTAAACAAAATATCCAACCTGCCAAAGGCGGTAACAGCAGCATCAATAGTTTTCTTAATATCAGTTTCCTGGGTGATATCAGCAATAACGAACTGGCAGTTTTCGCCAAGCCTATCGGCCACTGCCTGACCTTTTTCAACTGATCTGCCACAAATCACGACCCGGGCACCTTCGCTAACAAACAGTTGCGCGGTGGCCTCACCAATACCACTGGTGCCGCCGGTAATAACCGCAACCTTTCCTGCAAGACGATCCGCCATTGCTACCTCTCCTAATTCTAATAGTGCTACATTTAATTCGTGCTAGATTCTATTAGTACTATATTCTATTAGACCTGCGCAAAGCGCTATAAACACCTGAATACCCATTATTTGAATGCATCGAAATCGACCATAGGACCCGGGCCAGCAACCGGGTGTTCGAGTCAGCCTTTATACAACCGCGGCCTGGTCAGGCCGCCATCTTTAACTGCAACCCAGTATATCCACTGCGCTTGTCTCGATGTAATTCAAACAGCCCTCGCTTTTAAAACAGGTACTAGGACTTACCCTAGGCAGTTTCAGCTAAACTGTCGGCCAGGGCGTTAACCAAACTGGTGATTTCTGCTTGCTCAACAATAAAGGGTAAGCCTAACTGCAGGGTATCGCCACCATAACGGACGTAGAATCCTTTCTCCCACATAGACATGGCGACCTCAAAAGGACGCCTGAGAGGCTCACCCGGGTAGGCTTGCAGTGTCAAACCAGCAGCAAGGCCATAATTGCGCACATCAACCACGTTGGCACAGTTACCAAGTTCATGGACAGCCGATTCGAAGAAGGGCGATATGGCCTGTACCCGCTGGATCATGTTCTCGTCTTCCAGCACTTCTAAGCTCGCCAAACCTGCAGCGCAGGCAAGGGGGTGCGCGGAATAAGTATAACCATGAGGAATTTCTGGAGCGTAATCGGGTGCATCAGTGGCCATAAAGCAATCATAAATATCTTCTCTTACGATTACCGCGCCCATGGGCATTGCCCCGTTAGTCAGTTGCTTGGCTATATTGATCATGTCCGGCTTGACGCCGAACGCTTCTGCACCAGTATTTGCGCCCATTCGCCCAAAGGCACAGATTACCTCATCAAAGATCAGCAAAATATCGTGGTCATCGCAGATTTTTCTTAACCGCTGCAAATAACCGACGGGGGGTGGAAAAACGCCACCCGATCCCGCTAACGGTTCAACGATGACCGCTGCGATATTAGAAGCATCGTGCAGGGCAATGAGTTCAAGAAGTTCATCGGCCCGGTCAGCACCCCGCAGGGGTAAACCTCTGGAGAAGGCATTTTCAGGCAACCAGGTGTGTGGCAAATGATCGGCTGCAACAGATTCCCCAAATATTGCCTTGTTACCACCAATACCACCTACTGAAATACCCCCGAAATTTACGCCATGATAGCCTTTGGCTCTTCCGATTAGCTTTGTCTTGCCGGCACGACCCAGTTTTCTCCAATAGCCCCTGGCCAGCTTTAATGCTGTATCCGTCGCCTCAGAACCGGACCCGCAGAAAAACACCCGATTGAGTCCTTCTGGCATGAACTGGGTAATGCGCTCTGCTAATTCAAAAGCCCCCTTGTGACCAAACTGAAAGCTGGGGCTGAAATCCAGGGTCCGGGCCTGTTTAGCGATAGCAGCATTTATTTTCTCGATATTATGTCCAAATCCACAGGTCCATAATCCGGACAGGCCATCAAATATTTTGCGCCCATCTGCATCCGTGTAATAACTGCCTTGCGCCGCAACCATCATCCTTGGGTCTCGCTTGAACTGTCTATTGCCAGTAAATGGCATCCAGTAAGCATCCAATTGCGCTTGACTCAGGCCCAATTTATTTCCCTTCATATATCGCCTCGTTCACAGCCCCAATATGCATCCGCCATTCTAGCGTCTAATTGCGATCCACCCCTAATAGCGATCGAACATAGATAACTATTGAGCATAGATAGCATCCACTATTGGATCAAGTTCAGGACCCCGCCTTAAATGATGACCGCCATCAACGCTTAGGCTTACACCCGTAATCCAGGTAGATTCCGGTCCACACAGAAACCGCACCGCCTTCGCTATATCCTCTGGCTGGCCATGCCTGTTTAACGGCATACAGCGCCGATAATCCTTATAAACAGCTTCGGTGGTCAGCAGGCCAGCGGCAAGGTCGGTTTCAACCAGGCCCGGGCAGACACTATTGACTCGAATACCTTTTACGCCAAGTTCATCTGCAGAATTTCTGACCAGCATTTCAATGGCCGCCTTACTGGTACAGTATGCACTCATAAAGCGATGGGTTCGTACCCCGGCAATAGAGGATATGGCACAGATAGACCCACCATCCGCCATAGACCCAGCTGCAGATTTAATCAGATAAAAAGTGCCGCCCAGGTTTGTCTGCAACACCCGCTGCCATTCCGAATCCTGAATTTCCTGGATAGGCGCCAGCGAGCCGGTCCCTGCATTGGCAACCGCAATATCAAGCCGGCCGTTGTCAGCGGCTGCATCCACGGCCCGCCCAACCGCATCTTCCTGGCCCGCATCACCAACCAAAAACTGGACTTTGCCCTCACCCGGCAGGGCCAGCAACTGCTCAACCGCTGCTTTCAATTTATCTTTGGTTCTGCCCATAATCAGGACATTGGCACCATCCATTCTGAAGGCGCTGGCACAAGCCAGACCAATACCGCTGCCACCGCCTGTGACCATCGCATTCATTCCCGCTAATGGCCCGTTCATTGTACTGCCCCGGCAAGTTCCTGGGCATATTTCTTTTCCAGACGCCTGGCATGCGCCTGTCTACTGGTTTCCCTTAATCGCTTAAGATAATCGGGTAGTTGCCCTCGTACGTGATAGGGGCCGCCTTCCAATACTACATTCTCCAGAGGGTCCCTGCCTCTAGCCGCCAATGGCATCATTTCTGCCTGCCAGGATCTCAACCTGGACAAGCCCTCTTCAACCAGTTCAGGACAGTCAAGACACAGGTCAGTTTGTTCATGGGGGTCATTTTCAATATCAAAAAGCATTAAGTCATCATAGAGATGATAACCATCATGCAGCGTCTTGATCAGTAGATTATCACCCCAACGGACGCTTCGCTGGCAGGTCCAGGCGCCTTGCGAGACAACCAGAAATTCGCGACCCTGATCTTGACCGGCATCAAGGCTCTCTGCAAAACCCTGCCCATCCCAGGAGCGAGGCGTCTTGCCACCCAACATTTCAATCAAGGTGGCAGTGACATCAATCTGGTAATGCAGGCCTTGCATCTGCCGACCGGGAAAATTGTCTGCGCCTGGCCATTTAAGTAACAATGGTACCCTTGAAGTACACCAATCAGCAGTCTGATGATCGCCGTAGACATTTAGTTCCCCAAGGGTCTCACCGTGGTCAGCAGACAACATCACGGCAGCGTCATCCAGCAAGTTATGATCTGCTAGGACATTCAAGATCCGGCCAACATAGGTATCGGCATATAGCACACCCGTATCGTACCCATCAAACATTTTCCTGACCGCGGCCATATCAGGAATTTCCTGGGGTTGCCTGGGCCAGCGCTCAAGCGCGCCTGCGCGGGGTGCAAAACCATTGCACTCCCTGGCGGAATGCGGGCCTGCTCCCTGCCAGTGAACCGATCGAACTTCCTCGGTCAACCAGCTGGGCAAGGGCTGATCAGCAAACGGTTCACCAAAACTCGCCGGTGCCCGGTAAGGCGTATGGGGATCCCACAGGTGAATATGTAAAAACCAATTATCCTGCTCGGCATTACGATTTAGCCAATCCTGGGCCAATTCAAATACTTCGTCTGCTGATTCAAGTCCAATGCTACCCGGAACCCGAATCACCTCATCAAAACCAGCGTGCCAGTGGAACGCCGAATGACGCTGTGCAAAAGAAGATATGCTGGCGGTACGCATACCCAGGCGCTTGAGTTGGGTAGGAAAGCTGGTCAACTGCAGCTCCGACCAGAATGCCCTACCAGGGCCTTCAATGACAGGGTCAGCGTCTGTCCCACCATGATTAACAACACCATTGTGTATTCCAAAACGACCGGTAAGCAAGGCACTTCTACTGGGCAGACAAGGTGTATCAGAGGCATAAACTTCGTTGAACTGTAAAGCTGATTTTGCCAGGGCATCGATATTTGGCGAGGTATTTCTATGATAACCATAACAACCCAGATGATCTGCTCTTAACGTATCAATATCGATATACAGTAGTCGCATAACCTTAAACTCCGCAATTTTTGAGATTGTTATCATGATATTGACATTTCCACAGAGCATTGTCAGATACAGATTCTTGCAATTACTAAAAATTTCACTTTCAGCAAATCAAGTGAAACATTAAACTGTAAGTTACCTCTTAAATTGCCCCTGCAATGCTTCAATATACCGTTCTAGCCGTTCTACTGATAACCCAGATCTGCAGCGCAGATCAGTTTTCACTCGCTCCGGACAGTAACGTCATCAAACAGATTGTCGATGCGCGCTTGATCGGCAACTACCATAAGGCAGATCAACTGGCGATACAGATCGAGGCACAATACCCAGACCTGACCATTGGCTACGCGCTTCACCTGGGCACACTTAATACCCGGCTTTCCTGGGATGGTAGCGATGCCCGCTGGGATAAGACAGTGGCCAACACTGCAAAAAAGCTACTGTCGCTGTGTGAACAACCGCAGCCTACCCATATCAAGCTCGCCAGAGCTAAACTCGATTGTGGCACAGCTTACTTTTCGCTTTCATTTATAGCTGGGCTCAGAGGCAACCTATATCAGGCGGGCACTAACGGCAGCAAAGCGATTAATCACCTGGAAAACGCACTGTCAATCGATCCAGATCTACTGGAAGCAAAACTTCCTCTGGGTATGGCCTACTACTATGCCGATCACCTACCCCCTTTCATTAAACTGTTCAGCGCACTGTTATGGTTCATTCCCAAAGGCCAGTCCGACAAGAGCCTGCCCTACATAAAACAAGTTATCGACGGCAGCCCTTTATATTCCGACTCTGCAAAATTTGTCTACGCTGATCTGCTTCTGCAGGCACAACCAGAAAGACCTGAGCAAGCACTGCAGATGTTAACTGCGCTGACTGAGAAATACCCTGAAAATCCTCGCCTGCATCTGGCTAATATTGCAGCCATAGTTATGTACGACAGCCCCGTGGCAGCGAAAACAGCCATCGATAAATTCTTCTTCTACTGCAGCGATGAAGAACCGCTGTTTGTCTTTTTTGGCAGGATCTGGCAAGCCTATATTGCTCTGGCCTCGGGCGACCAACTCAAGCAAGCACCCTCCCAGAAAATACTCAATCGCACGCCAGAATCCCTGCCCGGCTGGTCAAGGGACTGGCTGATCCTGATGCAGGGGATAATTCTCAATTATTCGGGGAACAAGCAACAAGCCCAGCTTAAATTCAACCAGGTTCTAAACCATACTGACAAAGATAATGAAGATTGGATCAGCCAACAAGCCCGACTGGGCCTTAGGGATACCCTATCGAAGCCCTGAGTTCCTACACTGGACTAGTTATGCTCAAGACGATAAAGCTGCTTTAATAGATTACGCCAACGTTCATACTGACCTTCCAAATTACCGACCAATTGAATCAGTTGCCCTTCTACTCTGGTAATGATCGGTGACAATTCAGCATCAAAGGACGATGCCATCTGACGCAATTCATCTTCGTTGTGACGTCGGTCCTGGAACTGTTTATAGACTCTTAACATCGACTCATATCTAACATCAACGCGGTTTCTCTTCTGGGCGGATTTTGCAGCCAGGCGACGATTGTAATATTCAAATTCAAAAGAATTTTTTCGCCAGTAAGCATAGGGTATTTTCATCCGGTTAAAGACAACCTGATACTGTTCATCCACGGCATCAATAAAATCGTATTCGCTTTGTCTGATCCTGAGTACACGCTCGTACATGGGGTCATCTCTGGCCGGCAATCCCTGGATCCGCAATTGATCGTGTTCATCAGGCTTTAAGTAACCTGCAAAAGTCTCTGGCGACAGGGCCTGTGCATATCGAAGCAACGCAGCATCCAGTACAATGGAGCGGGTCTTGGCACTCTGAACTTTCAGACTCAATGCCAGATCATTTGCCAGGCGCACATAAAGGTCCCTGAAGGGATCCTCTGCAACAGCAATTTCATCGGGATAGTCGACCAGGCTGGCACGGTCCTGATAAACCTGGTCCAGCCAGACTCGGCCGGTGCTGTCACGACAGAGAACATGCACTTCAAGCTGGAAACCATCGCTATAGAGAATCCTGCCCTGCAGGGATAATTCCGCAGTGGGGTCAGATTGAGGTACCACTCTAACAGCACCCCAGTATCCACTTTCTTCCAGAACCTGCTTTAACAAATAGGGGATATAGCGGGTTTCAGCAAATGCAACCGGCCTCATCATCCTCGCTGTAAGGCCATCCAGTTGTTCACCTTCGAACACTGTAATACTTAGATTAAGGCCTCCCTGACTCTGGTCCTGTGAGAGCGCCGCTCGAAGCAACTCAACCTGTTCAACCTGTTCAACCGGGGAGAAATCCGCTGACTGCTCAACCTGGGAGGCACAGGACGCCAGTAACGACACTAATAAAAAAAATCCTTTTCTCACTGTTCTGCTCCAATGGAACAAACCTTGCCTTTCCCCAAACTGTACTTACATTGAAACTCACCTTTACTGGGCTGAAAGGGAATGAATACTCGATTGACAGAAAAAGCCTGGCTGACGCCATCGGAAGCAAGCTGTGTTGATATATTAAGCCGACCTCCATCCGCTGATTTCACAAAACGATGCTGTATGGCCAAGCCGCCTGGTAATCGTATATCGAAAATAAGCTGCCCGTTCTGCCAGCCACATCTTTCAATACCCAGGGCATCACCGCCGCGCTCAGTATCAGAAAATTCACAGGCCAGCGAAAAATTATCTTCACGATCGACCAGAATGTGACCCTCATCCTGGTCGATATCCAGTACAGTGGTTCGTGTAATCAATTCTGCCAGCCGTCCTAAATTCACAATACCCCGTAATTCATCCATTGCCCGAATTGCGCTGTCTCTGAACTGAGGGTCATTACGATTAACCTGCCGTTGATAGTGACTTAAGGTTACTTCGTACAGGTAACGCAATTTGTCATTGGGATGCTCGCTATTCTCAAAATCAAGCTCCCAAAAGCCATTGAAGTCTGCCCTGTTAACAGCCTCGGCCTGTGTTTCAGCCGCTACAGACAAGGCAAGCACTAGGCTTACTACTACACAGAATATGTCAATCAATCGTTTTATCACCTTGCCTACTAGCCTTTCGCTTTTTACTCTTCTAGGATTCTATAAGAATCACTTAATTCCAATCTGGAGAATGTACAATGGAATATCCACTTAAAGATCTCAGAGTCCTCGATTTTTCGCGTGTGCTCGCTGGCCCGTTTGCTGGAAGGATGCTCTGCGATCTTGGTGCAGATGTCGTAAAAGTCGAACCTCCAGAAGGTGACATCACTCGCTACTGGGGCAAAAGTATTGCAGACATTCCTGGATACTACCACCAGCAAAATGCTGGTAAGCGTAATATCTGTGTGGATCTCCGCGCTGAAAATGCACGCCACCTGATCTACGCTCTGGTTGAAAAAACAGACATCCTCATCGAGAACTACCGCCCTGATGTTATGGCCAGGCTCAGCCTGGATTATGCTACCCTAAAAGAAATCAATCCTGGATTGATAATGCTATCCATCAGCGGCTTTGGACACGATGGGCCCGAGTCAAGCAGAGCCGCTTACGCACCAGTGATCCATGCTGAATCAGGCCTCATCCAGAGAAGCTCAAGAAGAGCGGGTGCAGCCACGGATTCATTTCGTGATCTGCCCCTTTCCACAGCGGATACGAATGCATCACTACATGGTCTGGTCGGGATCTTGTCAGCGATCATACTGCGGCAGAAAACCAAACGCGGACAACACATCGATATCGCCATGTTAGATTCAACCATTGCAACTGATGACCAGCTCCATTACGACCTTGAGGCATCCTGGGATACAGGCCCGATAAGTAACGAAATCTGGTCGTTGCCTTTTGGGGCGGCACTGATTTCCGCAGATTTCAGGATCATGTTTCGACTTCTGATCGAAAATAAACATTTATCAGATCCCGCTTTACCTGACATGGAACTATCAGAGAAAATCTTGGCGCGAAGAGCCACCGTTACAGCTTTCTTTCAATCCCTGGCAACAGCAACTGCCTTTGATGCTGTTATGAAGCAAATGAATGTCGCCTGGGGCCTGGTTCGCGACCCAGCAGACATAGGTCAACAACCTACAGCCCGGGCCCGTGGTGCAATTATCGATATCGATGACAGGGCAGGGGGCAGTCGACCCATCACCCAATCACCGTATCGGTTCTCTGATGCTAAAAGTGGCGTTCGTGGGCCAGCACCCCACCGCGGCGAGCACAACCATCAGATCATGGAAGAGTGGCTATCCTGGAATACGCAAGAGATCGCTGTATTACATGACAAAGGCATACTGATCTACGATCAGAACTGGCAACACCACTAAGCTACTGGACTGGTTGTGTCAGCGTTAGCCATGCGGTGTAACCAGGAATTTTTCTCGTGTTGCCTGTCGAGCGTAAACTTCAATGTTTTCTCTGGCCAGCATTTCCGGCAATGATACGGCTTGGGTGTAATGGCTTGAAAAAGTGGTGGTAATCTCGTCGGCTACTCTCTGGCGTAATACCTGTGCTGCTGCGGGACCAATCTTCTGAAGAAACGGGGTTAGCAACCAGCCACCTAACCCCCATGCCATACCAAAGCTTCGGTTGAAGGTGGTCGGCGACCGATCGAGACCGCCATAAATATAAAGCTGTTTATGCTGCGTCGATCCATAGCGGGAAAATTCACCCATCTTAGCTGCCTGGGCAGCCTCCATTGCAGTTAATATCAGACCGCCAAGTTTACCCCCGCCGGTTGCGTCAAAACCGATGGTTGCATTGGTCTGAGTCAATACCGCGATCAAAGATTCCATGAAGTCGTCATCGCTGGAATTGAGAACATGCTGGGCACCCAGGGATTTCAATAGCTCAACGTTCTCAGCTTTTCGTACTACATTGACCAAAGGCACCTGATCTTTCAAACAGATCTTTACCAGCATCTGACCCAGGTTCGATGCCGCGGCCGTATGCAGCAAAGCGCTGTGGCCTTCGTCTCGCATGGTTGCTACCATGCCTAGCGCTGTGAGCGGATTGACAAAACAGGACGCCCCCTGGCGGGCAGATACACCTTCGTTCATAAGCAGGCACTGGTTGGCCTTCAATACCCTGTATTGGGCATACATAGCACCACCCAGAATGGCCACTGTCTTGCCCAGCAAACTCTGGGCGGCGTCCGAGGAGCCAGCTGCAATGACTTGGCCTGCACCCTCATTACCAGCAGGCAGGGACTGATCTGCTCTGGCGCTGATCTGTCTAAGCAATGATTCCGGCACCTGCGCCGTGACCTCAGGAAGCTCAGCGGTCCCTGAAAAAGTGGCCTGTGTTAAATCTGCCGGTCCAAATAACAAACCCAGATCAGACGGATTAATAGGTGACGCCTCAACTTTAACAAGTACCTCATCTTCACCTGGCGCAGGAAACTGGACTTCCTGTAACCGCAATGTAAGCTGACCTGTATCCGATACTTCTGTTCTAAGCTGTAAACCTGATTCCGACATGCTATCTCTCTCCTTTACCATTAAATTCTAATAATGCCAACATACTGCTACGCCAGTCCCAGACCTGTCTAGGAATTTCCAGGAATAAGTATAGATCCCACTCCCCCCTGAGAAAACAATCAAGACACAATCTGATAACAGGCATGGTAATTCGACAGGGGCATCTTCATTCGCTTCTGATCTGCAAAACTAATCAGTAATCGATCTATCATCTGCACCAGATTTTCGTCACCATGAAGTTGAAAAGGGCCTTTTTCTTCTATAGCGCGAATACCCGACTCCTTAATATTACCTGCAACAATTCCAGAAAATGCGCGCCTCAGATTAGCTGCCAGAGCTGCAGCTGGTTGATCCATGGTTAAATCTAACGCAGCAAGATTCTCATGCGAGGGTGCAAACGGTTCCTGTAAATCAACAGGGATTTTCAACAGCCAATTATAATAATAGGCATCATCTTGTGCCTTGCGGTATTTCCTCACATTTCTAATACCCTTCAGAATCACGCTGGCAACTTTCCCCGGCTCACCGATGATAATCTGATAATAATCCCTTACCGAGTTGCCCAGGGTCTGAGTTAAAAAGAAATCAATCTGCTCGAAATATTCCCGTGCACTCTCAGGTCCAGCAAACACCAGCGGGAAGGGTCTGCCCTGATTGTCAGGGTGAAGCAAAATCCCCATGAGATACAAGATCTCTTCAGCTGTCCCTGCACCGCCTGGGAAGACCACAATCGCATGGCCAACCCGCACAAATGCTTCCAGACGTTTCTCTATATCCGGCATGATGACCAGTTCGTTAATGATAGGATTAGGTGGTTCTGCAGCAATAATACCGGGTTCGGAAATGCCCAAGTATCGACCCGTCTTAATACGTTGTTTGGCATGGCCGATGGCAGCGCCTTTCATTGGGCCCTTCATTGCGCCATTTCCACAACCAGTACAGATGTCCAGAGCTCGAAGACCAAGCTCGTAGCCGACTTCCTTGGTATAGTCATATTCACCTCGGGATATGCTGTGACCACCCCAGCAAACAACCATCTTTGGCGCTGAATCCGTTCTTAGCACATCCGCATTTCGTAGGATATCAAAGACGGCATTAGTCACCGACTCTCCCGCTTGTACGGGAACGTTAAGATGCGCATTGACGTATAAAATATCTCTAAGCACCGAAAACAATAGCTGCCGGATACCATTTAATATTCTACCTTCAACAAAAGCCGAAGCAGGCGCATCAATCAACTCGATGGTGATACCTCGATCCTGCTGAAGCAGCTTAATATCAAAGGAATGGAAGTTTTCCAGCAACCGGCGACTATCATCTATCTGTGCACCGCTATTGAGTACTGCTAATGAGCAATTGCGATAAAGATGGTAAAGGCCACCCAAAGACGTATCCAGTAACTGGCTGACTTCCCGTTTGGAAAGCACTTCCAATTGCCCTCTGGGGCTCAGTTTAATATTTACAAGATCCATTGCAGCTTCCCGGCTGGTGTTGTTTTAGCGTACATGGGGAAATTTTAGCGCTCATAAATGACATTACCAGCAACAACGGTTTTCAATATTGCCGTTTGCAATATCTGCTGTTCCGGTATTTTCAGCAGATCCTGGTCTAAAATAACAAAATCGGCCACCTTACCGGGCTCCAGGGTACCCTTAAATTCTTCTTCAAACGCACCATAAGCGGCATCAACAGTATAAGCACGTAAAGCTTCATAACGAGTCAGCTTTTGCCCAGGCTCGAAACCGGATTCTGGTAATCCTGCCAAAGTCTTGCGACTGACCAATGAATAATAGGATGCAATTGCACTAACAGGCTCAACCGGGGCATCGGTACCGTTTATCAATACAGCACCGCTATCCACTAGTTTCCGCCATACATAAGCACCTTCTTCTATCCTCTTCTGTCCTAATCGGTTGATAGCCCAGGGTCTGTCCGAGCTCATGTGGATACCTTGTACAGAAGCAATAACACCCAGTTGCCCAAAGCGGGGAATATCGGCGGGATCAATATGCTGGGCGTGCTCAATTCGAAAACGAACGCCACGGTTCCTACCGTCAAACAATTCATCAAATATATCCAGAACTTCACGATTTGCCCGGTCACCGATTGCATGAATACCCATCTGGAAACCATTCTGGTAGGCAAGATGACTGATGTCAGTCATGTCATCTGGAGGCATGGTGGGCAGACCGATGTGGCCCGCTCGGTCTGAATAAGGCGCTAACAACCAGGCCCCTCTTGAGCCTAATGCACCATCAGCAACCAGCTTGATCGCTCTGATGGTCAGGCGGTTATCACCCAGGCCAATTTCCGGTCCTCTATCCATCCAGGCGGATAACAATTGATCGTTGCCGCCATTGAGCATGACATAGAGGCGGCTGGTCAATCGTCCTTCAGCCATAAACTGCTTGTACAAATCAATTTCTTGCTGGCCCGTACCTGCATCCTGAAAACTGGTGATACCGTGCTCTGCCAGATCTTCAAGGGCTAACGTCAATGCATGTTGCCGTTGTGAAGGGGAAGGTTCGGGAATAATTTTCGATACCAGGCGTTGCGCACGTTCATTGAGTACGCCGGTCGCGTGGCCCTTTGAATTACGCATGATTTCGCCATCGCCACTGAACAGCGTTGCATCATTGACACCAGCCAGAGCCAGCGCCTTATCATTGACAAAAGCAGCATGGCCACTGGCATGCACGAGAAATACAGGGTTCTCACGAGAAACCGCCGATAAGGTTTCATTGGTCTGAAAGCCGCCGATCATGTCATGCGGCTGGGGCAGCCATTTACTCTGATGCCATCCTCGACCCAATATCCATTCGCCCGGTTCTGCCGAATCAACTGCCGTTGCAACACTGGCGACCAATTCATCCAGATTTCTGGCCGAATTGAGATCCAAACGTAATTTAGCGAATCCCAAAGACATGAGATGTCCATGACTTTCGATAAATCCCGGAATAACTGTAGCCCCATCCAGATTAACAATGGATTCAACCTGGCAATCGACAACAGCAACGATACGATCAGCGCTTACGCAGAGCGATTGACCAACAGAGTTGCTTGAATCCAACGAGTAAACAGTACCGCCTGAATAAAGCGTATCCGCGAAAACTGAGACAGCGGATAAAGCCACTATCAAGCTCTTGAGAAATAACACGGGTAGCCCTGTAGCGAGAAGTCTTGTCATCATAAAGTCCTTACTTATTGTACACTCGATTTGCATGAAGAGCAGTCCTAACAGACCGGATATCAACACACTGTTAAGCTCCCCTGGTTTGCCTGGGCTTGACCAGCGCAGGTAAACCGGGCCGAACGGTCAATCTGCCTTTCCCCGACGGGCATCAAACTGACGTGCCGTCTGTCTAGCACGCTTAACCGTAAAATTCTGGTTCAAACTTTCCGCTGGAGAATCAGTCGACAATTCTCCTACACGAATATAATTTCCCTCATCCAAAGCAGTTCGGAATAGTTTTAAGTTTCCCCAGTGATCATCAACCCGACCTGAAGCACCGAGTCCAAACCCTTCCACGGTGGCGCCATAAGTGACGGCTTGCATACCCATCCTATGTAACAACTTGGGGCTGGCAGACCTGATTACTTCAGGAGATACCGAGACAACCCAGTTTTCCTGCTGCCGCATCCAGGGTTTAATGTTACTCATGGTGGCTACAAAACGTTTGTTAGTGGAACGATTCAATCCTGTCCCATGCAGGAGGCGTCCGTCGAACAACATGATAGTGCCGGCAGCTGCTTCCAGATTAATCGATGGAGGCAGTTCGCCAATCGCACCGCCTGAACCCGCCTGCGCAAACACCCGGTGACTCCCTGGGATCACCAGTGTTCCTCCATTAAGGTCGTCTATATCCTGCGGGATAAACATAGTATTGACCAGGGCTGGCGCCTCTAGTGTCTGCCAGGGTAGCAACGGCCCCTGGTCAATATGCAAGCCCTGGGGATAGCCACCCGGGTCCGCTCCATTGGCAAGAAAACTATGGCATATCCAACCTTTGCCCAGGGTCTCATTAAGTATCTGTTCTATTAATGGGCCTGCCTGGACCGCATCAGGATGCTGCTCTATACACAGTGCAAAGCATGCACCTTTATTAACAAGGGAATTAACATACTGACCCGACGGCGTCATCTGCTGCACACCTGCCAGAGACTCTGCTTCAGCCTGATCCAGTAGCCGGCTCAGGAAAACCGCGCACTGTTGCCTGGACAAACCATCTTCTATGAGACAAAACCCCCACTCGATTAGGTCAGAACGCAATCGTGCAATATCCCGGGTTGGACCAGGCAGATCAAAATCTTTCCAATAGCTGTGTTTACGGGCTACCGTTGTTTCCCAGTATTTCCCCACACCCCATTCGAGAGGTTTTTTCATATCGGGCGGGATCAACCAGGGGTTATTCTTATACAGTGATTGATAGGGTTCTTTAGAGCGCAGAAATCCACTGTAAATACCGCTGTCGACAGATGAATACTGTTTGATATACGCTGACGTAAATTCAATGGGTACAGGCATATTATTCCCCTCCATGCTGATTCTGGTAAACAGTATCCATATTATCTACAGTAACCCCATTCTATTCAGACGTGCATGCTCGATTTTTGTACATTGATTTTCCACGACCGTAATACCCGCCTCTTCCAGCGCCTGCCTGGCCACAGGGCTGCGAATACCCAACTGCATCCAGAAAACAGCCGGTTTCTTCGCTCTAGCCTCTTCAACAAATAAACTAACTCGCTCACTTCTCTGGAATATATTAATAAAATCTACAGGTTCTGTAATAGCGCTGATTGATGGATAACAGGGATAACCCAGGATTGCCTGGCAATCCGGGTTAACCGGGATGATTTTGTAATAGGACGCAAGGTATTTGCCAACACCATGGCTAGCTCGAGCGGGATCAGCAGACATGCCTACGATTGCAATGGTTCTGGATTTTCTAAAATGCGCTGCCGTTTGCAGATCAATTTCCTGATTTGAAATCATCAGTTACAATTCCTTAAATCTTGTCAACCTGCAACGCTGGTTAACACCTTCTCCATTAGGGTTTTGGCCTTCGAATCCAACGACTGGTCTGACTGATGTCCTGAATTTCTTCCTGACTCTTCTGCCATCCGGAAAAACCAGCTTCCAGATGAGCAACATTTTCAAAACCCATGGCCTGCAGTGATTTCACGGCTAAAACACTTCGGCCACCACCAGCGCAAAAAACCACGGTTCTGCGATCCTGCTGGAAATAATCTCGATAATACGGGCTGGCCGGACTCGCCCAGAACTCCATCATACCCCTGGCGCAGTGAATAGCACCCGGGATCGTGCCGAGGTCAACCTGTTCCTGAATTTCTCGAATATCCAGAAGCAGCAGATCTTCGTTATCAGCCATTTCCTTTTTTAATTCAGCCACACTCAAATTGTCAATATCAGCTTTGAGTCTCTCTGTTTCTTCGAAAATATTTTGAATTGCCATATCGGCTCCTTTGCCCTATAAATTATCCAACTATAGATTGGTGTAAGAATCTAACGTTTCCCCTATCGTTGTAGCTGTACTGTACCAGCCTGTCCGTGCAGCAGCAAAACAGGACACCGCTGGTCCGGTCTTCCCTCTCAACCTGTGCACTGGTATCTTTATACAAGAGCAAAATCTAGATTTTGAACTAACTTTTCTTCAATACTTCAAACCACTGGACAGGGGAAATATAATGAAAGTCGGTATTTTCGCAACATTTATGTCACCTATTGCTACGCCGGATATGATCTCTGAGTTCGCACAACAAATCGAGCAGATGGGTATTGATTCGCTGTGGATGGGCGAGCATGTCGTTCTCTTCGATAAAATGGTTAATCCTTATCCCGGCAGCAAGGACGGTAAGATCCCAGTTCCCGAAGGCGGTGGAATGCTCGATACAGTCGCTACCTTTAGCTTTCTGGCGGGTTGCACCAAAAACCTTCGGTTTGGCACTGGTATCACCTTATTACCACAAAGAAACCCTGTCTATACGGCGAAGGAATTTGCAACCCTTGACTGGCTAACCAAAGGCCGTGTTGATTTTGGTGTTGGCGTAGGATGGTGCAAGGAAGAAGTTGAAGCCTGCGGTTACACGTTTGAAAACAGAGGTGCCCGCTGTGATGAATTTCTTAAAGTCCTTAACAGCCTCTGGACCGAACCGGTAGCAGAATTTTCTGGCACGCACTTCGACTTACCGGCCTGCCGCATGGACCCGAAACCAGTCCAGAATGGCGGCATACCCGTCATTATAGGCGGTCACACGGCAGCAGGGTTTAAGCGTGCGGCTAAGCATGGCAATGGCTGGTATGGGTTTCAGCTGAATCTCGAACAGACCAGGGCGATGCAAGTACAACTCAGCCAGGCTCTTGAAAAACAGGATCGGAAATTACAGAACATGGAGTTCATCATAACGCCACCTTATCAAATAAGTGAAGATGCCGTACTCGCCTACCAGGACCTGGGTGTAGACAGATTGATCTTGCACCTGGGAAGCCAGAAACCCGACAAGATCCAAAATCGACTTGAACGGATAGGCAACTTAATGACAAGGCTGTAATCACCTAAAATCCCCTGAGCCGGTAAATTGCCCGTTGAAAGGTCTCCGCCAGGCAGCGGCCGGTCTGCTCATCAAAAATGACCACATTAACATCACAGAACTGATGACCTTTTTTAGAGAAGTCATCAAGTACCTGCATCTCCACAACCACCCTCGTTGCTGGCGAAATTGCCTGGTAATTCTTGGATTTTGTTTCAAGATGCACCCAGGGGTTCATCGCTGCATTACCACCGAATATCCAGTTTGCACAACCCAGGATGAAAGACATATTTGCAAATCCCTGGCGAGCCATTGCGGATTTTGAGGATCGCCTACCTGGCGAGCGAAGGAGCTCTGGCATCTGTTTTATATCTTCGAAATACTTAGCCATCCTGTGCTCTGGCTGCCAGTGGTATCTAAAAGCATAACAACCCCGGATTCGAAGTTGCTCAAACCATTCGCTGCTTGCCTCAGGCGGTTGGTAATCAGCTTCGGCGATGGCATCATTGCGCATAACGGGGGCGACGCAGGGGCCTTTATCCAGAGCAACCTCTGCTGTCGCGCAGACTTTAGCTGATGAATTTATCAGCTCTGCTGTGTACTGGGTTTCATCCTGATGAGTGATCTCTACCCTGAAGTTTTCCTTATCATAGATAGGTGCCCGTATCGCGATATGGGCCCTTCCCGTTTCAAGCCAGTTCTCGCCCCAGGCCTCTATAGCTGGCTGAGTCAGGTACGCGGATAAGGTAACGCCAGGAACTAATCCACCCTGAAACCCATAATCCTTGGCGATTCGATCGCCATGTATTTCATTCTTCGAGTCCGGAGACTGATTCAACGCATATCCCGTATACCCAAGCACACTCATAAGCCCATCCTCTTCCTGCATAAGCCGTTAATCCGTGTGCCAATCTGGTCAATCAGAGCCAGACAGCGATCAACAACTGGCCAGACGTGAATTCATCCAACCTTCCGAAAACCAGTAAGTATTTACCGATCCTGATAATGCGCGGCTCTCATGTTTAAGTCCAGCGGCCACTGGCAATTTTTGTTCCGGTACGGTGCAGAGCAAAAATAAACACCTGAGGTCAAAAAACTATCTCCCTTTTATTACAGCAATCCTAGTGCAGCAATCGAGCCTGGTGTATCTGGCTGCAGCACCCTGCACGCGGTAACCGGCGCCGTTAAAAAAACTGACTTCCACTGCTGGGTATTATGGCCTTGTTCAAAATTACCGGATCAAGAGGCTGCTAACCCGTTAACCTTACAGCCACGTACAGCACGTACAGAAAAACACGTTACAAGGCGTAACCAACCAACCGAACCGTCTGTTTAAAACCTCCAGCTTCCATGGTACGGCCGCCAAGCAGGACCCGATACCCAGATCCGTGCTGGCATCCACACAGTTGAAATTGAACTCCGCGATGATAAGGTCGCAGCGGCTGCCGCGCACCTTGCGGCGGAAGTCACGGCTCTAGAAAATGCCAGGGAAGCGCCTCTTGAGCCCCTTACTAAGCTGATCGGCGCCTGCTATTTTTTCGCACCCCTAGCCTTGCCCAGATGCACATGGGCTGCTGGTCGATGATGCTCAATGGCAGCACCAGGGCTAATAAGTTTATATATGAAATTATGGAATATATTAGTATCCATTTATTCTTTTTATTATCCTTTGTTTGATTGTAAACTGCACCTCTTCACACCAAACATGCCAAATATTATGAATCAGATACAGCAAATCCAAGAACGCACGTCGTCTGGTTACAAAGACCAAATTGCGTCACTCGAGAAAGTACGCAGTCAAAACCCAAATACCTGGAAAGGCATCAACGCAGAGTATGCCGCCCGCATGCGCCTGCAGAATCGCTTTACTACCGGTCTTGATATTGCTCAATATACTGCTGACATAATGCGTCAGGATATGACCGCATACGACCTAGATTCAAGCGACTATACTCAGTCTTTAGGCTGCTGGCATGGGTTCACCGCCCAACAACTGGCTATGTCGGTCAAGAAACATCGCGGCACCATGAGTAAATCCTATATTTACTTAAGTGGCTGGATGGTCGCTGCCCTGCGCTCTAAATTCGGACCCTTGCCAGATCAGAGCATGCACGAGAAAACCTCGGTGCCTGCCTTGATAGGCGAAATTTATCAATTTCTTAAACAGGCAGATGCAAGAGAGCTTCGGCACATATTTGTTGAACTGGATGAGGCCCGTGCGCGCGGCGAAAATACTGACAACATCGTGCAGCGTATCGATCAGTTCGAGACCCACGTTGTTCCCATCATTGCTGATATTGATGCTGGCTTCGGCAATGAAGAAGCGACTTATCTTCTTGCTAAACAAATGATAGAAGCGGGCGCCTGTGCTATTCAGATAGAAAACCAGGTCTCAGATGCAAAGCAGTGTGGCCATCAGGACGGCAAAGTAACCGTTCCCCATGAGGACTTCCTGTCTAAGATCAATGCCATTCGGTATGCTTTCCTGGAGCTGGGCATTGAAAACGGTATTATTGTTGCCAGGACAGATTCTCTGGGCGCCAGTTTGACTCAAAAAATACCTGTGTCGAAAGAACAAGGTGACCTGGCCAGCCAATACAACGACTTCCTGCAGACTGAAGCCATTAACGATCTCTCCGAACTGAAGGAAAATGACATCACCATTCATCAGAAGGGCAAGCTGGTTAAGCCTGTTCGGCTTGATAATGGTCTGTATGCTTTTAGAGATGGAACAGGATTTGATCGAGTGGTTCTGGACTGTGTTACCAGCCTGAATCATGGCGCTGACCTGCTTTGGATTGAGACAGAGAAACCCAACGTTTCTCAAATTGCCGAGATGGTTAATGCTGTCAAGGAATATGTCCCGGATGCAAAACTGGTCTATAACAATTCACCTTCATTTAACTGGACGCTGGCCTTTCGGCAACAGGTCTACGACCAATGGAATACTGCCGGCAAGGACCTGAGCGCCTATCCAGACCCCGAAAAATCACCAAAAGCACTCATGTCGGTAGATTTGGACGACACTGAACTCGCGCAGGAAGCAGATCAGCTGGTGCAGCAGTTTCAGAAGGATGCGTCGCGTGAAGCCGGTATTTTTCATCACCTGATTACCCTGCCGACCTACCATGAAACAGCGTTGGGCACTGATATCCTTTCCGAGGGTTACTTCGGGAGCCTGGGTATGCTTGCTTACGTAAGAGATGTACAGCGCCAGGAAATCAGAAGAGAGATGTCTTCGGTCAAACACCAGGACCTTGCGGGTTCAAATATAGGTGACGATCATAAAGCCTACTTCTCTGGAGAAAATGCGCTGCTTGCCGGTGGCAAGGAAAATACCATGAACCAGTTCTAACAGGACGCAAGCGAGCTAAAACACCTGCAACGGGTGTGCTATACAAAAGCTTCCCTTACTACGCCCCAGAGATGGGGCGTTTTTTTTGCGTAAAACGAAAATCAAGAACGCAATTGGCAGACCCTGCAGCGCGGAGCTAACCCGGTTCTACAAATTGCGCCAGTAAGGCACAATGGTATAAACAGGGGAGAACTATAAATGGTCGACATCATTATTGTAGGGGCAGGCAGCAGTGGTTCTGTTATCGCCAATCGACTCAGTGAAAACCCCGACTGGGAAGTTCTGTTGATAGAAGCGGGGCCAGATTATGCCAGTGCAGAGGATCTACCTTATGAACTGGTCAACAGTCATCGTAATGCCCTGGCGGATCATGACTGGGGCTTTCGCTATCAACCCACGGAGGGACAGGACGTTTTTTTCCCCAGAGGTAAGGTCACTGGTGGCTCAAGCGCCGTCAATACCACCATTGCGCTACGAGGTCTGCCAGAGGATTATGATGAATGGGCAGATCAGGGCAATCCGTCCTGGGCCTGGACTGAGGTACTGCCGTATTTCAACCGCCTCGAAAGAGACCTGGACTTTGCAGATGCCCCCCATCATGGCGATGCTGGCCCCATCAGCATTCGTCGATATCGACCCGAAGAATTGTTACCCCAGCATCAGGCTTTTCTGGATAAAGCTGCTGCACTTGGTTACCCCTATTGCCAAGACGCTAACCATCCCGACTTATACGGTGCAGGCCCCCAACCCATGAACAAGCTGGGCAGGTTACGAATATCCTGCGCAATAGGCTATCTTGCACCGGCCCGATTTCGACCTAACCTAACCATTAAAGCCAACACCCTGGTGCAGCGTTTAATCATAGAAAAGGGGACCTGCAAGGGCGTAGAAATAAAGACCCAGAGCGGCAATATTGAAACCGTCACAGCTTCATTGGTCATTACCTGTGGCGGAGCGCTAATGTCACCCATGCTGCTGATGCACTCAGGCATTGGCCCCAGGGAGCAACTGGACCGATGTGGCATATCGGTAATTGAAAATGAACCCGGCGTGGGTGAGAACCTTTCCGACCACCCGGCAATATCAGTGGTATGCCAGCTCACAAAGGATCAGGTCTCGGATCATGATGCGCCCCTGATCCAGACAATTCTGCGCTACACCACTGACTCGGACAACAAACGCAATAACATGCAGATTGAACAGTTGAGCTATGCCGGCAAAATCAATGGCCCACCGATGTTTGCTATCGCCGCCTGCCTGGAATACCAGTATGGGCGAGGCCGGTTAACTTTATCACCGAACAATCCTACCGGGCCACCGGTCATTGAAAACCATTTCTGTGAAGATGAAAGAGACCTGAAGGCACTGCTCAGTGGTTTTAAGGATGCCATTGAATTTACTCAACAGGGTGAATTGGCAAAGATGATTGAGGCTATCCGGTTCCCGGACCCGGCCAGGGATCAGGACGATGCAACCCTGGCAGGGTTATGCAGACGTTTTTCCGGTAGTGGTTATCATCCCTGCGGCAGCATAAAGATGGGGCCTCGCCAGGATCCCCTGGCCGTTGTCGATGAACACGGTCGCGCTCATCGGGTTGACGGCCTGGTCATCGCAGACGCTTCGATTATGCCGGGTGTGCCTCGTGCAAACACTAATTTAACCTGTATCATGATTGGGGAAAAAATCAGCGCGTATATCAGCCAGCACCCTGCTCAATATGGTCTATAACCCTCAACTTTCAGGAATTCTTTATGAACGATTTCAGCATCAGAAATGCCAGAATTATCGACGGAAGCGGCGGTCCAGTAAGACAAGCTGACCTTGGAATTAAGGACCAGCGTATTGTTGAAATAGGCCAGGTAGGTCCTGCAGATATCGAACTGGACGCGGCCGGTAATTGCCTTGCACCTGGCCTGATCGACACCCATGCCCACGATGACGGCGCTTTTCTTAAACACCCTGATATGACATTTAAACTATCCCAGGGCGTTACAACGGTGGTCAATGGCAACTGTGGTTTCAGCGCAATTCCTATGGATAACAGCGCCGAAGGTATTAAGGCCAGTGGCGGCATATTAACGGGAATTGAAAGCGGCTTCACTGACCTCGAAGGTTATTTCAGAACTGTTCTAGCCAGGAAACCGGCCATAAACAATCTCATGCTGGTGGGCCATAATACCGTGCGGTCACTGGTCATGGGCTCACAGAGAAGGACTCCGTCAGCTAAACAATTGTCCACCATGGCCGGCCATGTAGAAAAAGCAATGGAGCAGGGCGCCTGCGGCTTTTCTACCGGCCTCATCTACCGCCCCGGACGCTACAGCGAAATCGAGGAAATCATCGAACTGGCCAGGATAGCGCAACCCTATGGCGGTCTGTATACCACTCATATGCGCAACGAAGGAGACAAGTTACTTGATGCCATAGATGAAGCGCTGACCATAGGCAGAGAAGCCAACATCCACACCCACATCTCTCATCATAAGGCGGCGGGCAAACAGAACTGGGGCAAGGTCAAATCTTCTCTGGAGAAAATAGACGCCGCATTGTCTGCGGGCCAGCGCATCTCTCTGGATGTTTATCCTTATACTGCCGGCAGCGGTAGAATGATCGAGTATTTCAACCTGGACAATATTAATCGAGAGCTGGCCGAGGTTATCAGACTGGCCAGTTGCCCTGCTTTTCGCGAATACGAAGGTCGAATGCTCAAGGATATTGCCGCTGAAAAGGGCATTGATATCGTCCCGCTGGTTCATGAGATATTAACCGCGCCAAAGGGTGATCGCACCATCTGTATTCAATTCATCATCGATGAAACAGACATAGAAACAAATCTACGCTGGCAGGACATGATGGTGGGTTCCGATGGCATTCCCGATCTTAAAGGTCAGCCGCACCCAAGACTGTTTGGCACTTTCCCGAAGATACTCGGCTACTATGTCCGTGAAAAACAACTGCTCAGTCTGACTGAAGCCATTCGTCGAATGACGTCCCTGGCAGCAACCACCTTTGGTCTGCATCAACGCGGCCTGATTAAAGAAGGATTCTGGGCAGACCTGCTATTGTTCAATCCGGATACCATATCAGACTCAGCAACCTATGATGATCCAAAACAACTGGCAACCGGGATAGAGGCTGTGTTCGTCAACGGCAAGCTCGCATATCAACAAAATCGCTACACCCAATCCGGATCCGGTGAGATGCTTCGATACCAAAGGGATTCTTTTAGGGACTAATCCACGCATTAGCAGTATTCTAATTTGCAGAGGAATGTAGCCAGCAGCGATGATCCGCTGCGACCAACTTCATGGCTTGCGCGAAGCGCAAACATGAAGGGCGGCAGCCAATTCGCGAAGCGAAATGGCGAGAGCCGGTCTTTCCTCTCGCGACTCTTTGTGCCCAAACCGTGCCCAATTCGCGCCCAAAAGTCAGACCTTCTTAAGCAACTCACCCGGCTCAATCTCAAAATAATCACACAAAGCACTGATCGTTTCCGTGTTCGTGTTGTAACCCGGCACGTTTGAAATCCTGGTCAATGTGGGCCGCGATATTCCCGTCTCATCACTGACTTCATTCAAGGTAATCCGACGTCCTTCCTTGAAGGACTTCTCATCTAGCGCCTGTTTAAAAAGGATGCGTATCAAACTCTAACCTCGCCAATAAATCATTTGTGATCCAAAAAGCTCTTGATTGATCCATTACGATCGAATATGATTCTTATATGAGCCAAAACAATCACAAGTGATCCATTCGGATCAAGAGAGAATAGCATGAGCTACACCTATCTAACCACTGATGAGCTCGCTGACCGAATCAAGTACGACCCGAGGACCATCAGAAACTGTCTGAAGGACAGCGTACTCATCGAAGGTGTTCACTACATCCGCCCATTCGGCGGCCGGAAGATCTTGTACTTGTGGGAGAAGATCGAGAAGGACATGGCAAGGCCAGTCTCAATCGATTCATTGATGGATGGTGTCATCTAGGTACGAACGATGGGTTCAATTCGCTCCAGATCGAGAAAGCTTTTCTTCGACTTTCGCTATCGAGGCGTACGTTGTCGTGAACAAACGAAGTTGTCAGACACTCCGACAAATCGTAAACGCGCCACGAGCATCTTGGAACGCATCGAAGCAGAGATACTGGTCGGAACATTTGACTACGCCACTTACTTCCCTAACTCAAATAGCGCAGATCGGTTCCGTTGCATTGACACCAGAAAACTGGCGTCGTTGTCATCAATTCCTATGTTTAAAGACTTTGCCGAGACGTGGTTCTCAGAGAATGAACCGCGCTGGAAACACTCTTACAAAATCACGCTAAGAACTTCACTGGATAAACACATAGCTCCAGTTTTCGGGGAAGATCAACTCGATGAGATTACGAAGTCTGAGGTACTTTCCTTTCGCGCCAACCTCGCCAAGGTGCCTCGCAAAGATGGATCTTCAGGTTTGTCACCCTCCCGAATCAATCATGTCATGGTGCCGCTTCGGTCGATCGTGAACGAGGCGGCGGAGAGATATGATTTCAGCTCGCCCTTCAAGAACATCAAACCTCTCAAAGTAGCACGAACGGATGTTGATCCATTCACATTAGAAGAAGTTCGGAAACTGGTTGAGCATGTCCGTCCGGACTACAAGAATTACCTGATAGTCCGTTTCTTCACCGGTATGCGTACCGGTGAAGTTCATGGTCTTAAGTGGAAGCATGTTGATTTCGAAAATCGTCAAATTCTGGTTAGAGAGTCTTTTGTCGCGGGTCGGCAAACCACCACAAAGACCGACGGGTCCAAACGCGAGATTCAGATGTCGGAGCCCGTGTTTGAAGCACTGAGGTTACAATCCAAGGTGACGTGCGATATAGATTACGTATTTGCTAACAAGGCCGGCAAGCCACTGTCAGTACACAACGTGACAAAACGGATCTGGTATCCATTACTCAGATTTCTTGGATTGGCAACGCGAAGGCCGTACCAGACCCGCCACACGGCAGCCACGTTGTGGCTAGCCGCAGGTGAAAATCCGGAATGGATAGCACGACAGATGGTTCACAGTACGACCGAGATGCTGTTTCGCGTCTATTCCAGATTTGTTCCCAACCTGACCCGACAGGATGGTTCTGCATTCGAATCATTACTAAAGCGCACGTTGAGTGGTCTGAGCGATTAAAACGCACGCACCCTCATTCATCGAACCCACGGCAATTTCAGCAATTACGACTGCTGCCCAATAGGTGACCAGTCAACTCTCTAGCGACACTTTCTCAATGAACTTGCGCAGTGTCTCTACTCAACAATCAGGACATGTTCTGGCCGACCGGTTCGTTTCTATACGAACGTCACCGACCAGAAACGACACTGCTGTATCAGCTGGTGGAGCGTCACTGGCCTGAGTTCAAGGCAATGCTATCAGCGCAAGGCAAGCAATTGCCGGGCTACGTGGTTCGTGAGTTCGATGGCTATCTGACGTGTGGCCGCCTGGAGCATGGCTTTCTGCGGGTTCGCTGTGGTACCTGCCATCACGAGAAGCTTGTCGCCTTCAGCTGTAAGCGGCGGGGTTTCTGTCCGTCCTGTGGCGCAAGGCGGATGGTAGACAGTGCGGCACATCTGGTTGACGAGGTCCTACCGAAGCGGCCGATTAGGCAATGGGTGTTGAGCGTGCCATATCCGCTACGCTATCTCTTCGCGACAAACCCGAAGGTGATGAGCCAGGTGCTCACTATCGTACATCGCGTAATCAGTACATTCTTGATCAAACGCGCCCGCATGACCGTCAAATCAGGAGCCCAGAGTGGTGCGGTTACGCTGATTCAGCGCTTCGGTTCGGCTCTCAATTTAAATCCTCACTTTCATATGTTGTACCTGAATGGCGTCTACGATGCCAAAGGCTACTTCTGGCCAGTCAAACCGCCTACTTGTGAGGATCTGGATGTCATTGCCCACACGATTGCTAGGCGCGTCTCACGGTTCCTGGAGAAAGCAGGTTACTTGGTCCGCGATGCTGAGTCCGAGTATCTGGATCTCATGCAGGACGAGGAGGACGCGATGGGTGCGATCGTCGGAGCGTCTATTACCTATCGCCTGGCATTCGGTCCCAATGCCGGGCGCAAAGCGCTGACGTTACAGACAGTGCCGGTGAGAACCGAGCAGCGCAAAGGCGACGACCTGGTAAGCCAGCAAGCAGGCTTTTCGCTGCACGCCGGAATCGCCTGTAAATCTCATCAGCGCAAGAAGCTTGAGGCCTGCCATTGCGGAGCGACGACTGTCACTGGCGAACAACGGTAATGTCGTCATTGCCTTGAAGACGCCCTACAACGATGGCACTACTCACGTAGTACTCAGCCCAATGGAATTCATGGGGCGCTTGGCGGCACTGGTACCCAGACCGCGGGTGAACCTAACTCGCTTTCACGGGGTGTTCTCCCCCAACAGCAAACTGCGTGAATACGTCGTTCCACAAAAGCCAATAGAAGAACAGGAAAACCCGAAACCAAAGGCCTACTCGAGACCGGGCCGCGTTCGGATGGGCCCAGCGTCTCAAGCGCGTTTTTGCCATTGATATAGAGAAGTGTGAAAAGTGTGGCGGGCCTGTCCGGATCATCGCATCGATTGAAGATCCTGATGTCATCCAGAAGATATTGAAGCACCTAGGACTGGATCAGCCGGTCGATACACCTATCCGCTCACCGCCAT
>LWDU01042490.1_pt1 | contig 64654 bp, 31 predicted proteins | sample 727161 | NCBI WGS metagenome assembly LWDU01 (sample SAMN04566230, study PRJNA314399) | hydrothermal vent metagenome | isolation source: deep sea hydrothermal plume seawater | place: Mexico: Gulf of California, Guaymas Basin | collected 2004-07-11 | reverse complement strand
TTCCCGTCCTGGCGAACAGGTAAACGGCACCTTCGAGTCCGTTGCTGCCAGGGGCTCCGACTGCTGCCAGGTCGCCATCGATGGCGACCGACATGCCGAAGTTATCTTCCGTGAGGCTGTTCGAGGGAATCAAACTCCCCTGCTGGATCCATGTGGAGCCCACTCGCTCGTATACATCCACGCTCCTGGGAGGAGCAGGCTCACCTTCCGGGACTTCACCGGGCTCCAGAATCGGAGCGGCTTCACTGACGAGCATGGTATTGCCCGACATCGCCACTTCTCCGTTCAGAACTCCAGGAAGAAGAGCTGAATCGACCGGCTCACAAGCATCGAGCAGTCCATTCTGATTGCAGTCGGATTCATCAGGAATGCTATTGCCATTACAATCCGCGCTGAGCCCTTGAATCAGATCGCATTCATCCAGTTGTCCGTTGCCGTTGCAATCGAGCCCCGGTTCACATTGAGCCTGCATAACAGGTGTACAGAGCAATACTGTTGCGGCCATCCAGGCCAGAAGTATAGTGCGCATGGGAATTCTCCCACTCCCTTCAAGATCGGATTACCGATCTGCAGGGTCTACCGACAATTCGGTGAGCGATTCGCAATGTGCGAATACACAGACCCCAAACCCATAAAGTTAAGACGAGAGATTGGTGCGATTTGGAGATGCGAAAGATCATTTTCGACCTTCCGACGATCTCGAGAACACCTCAACTCTGATCCGTCATATTTTCTATCTCTCCGTATTTATACCGACCCCAGTGGATTAACAACAGAGCATTCTCGTTAATACCGAACAATCTCAACGATCCGTATCATCCTGTTATTAATGGGGTTATGGATAGTCAGGTACCAAGGAGTATGTATTTGTAAATAAAATCCCATTAGTAACATTAGCGGAGATGTCGAATACAACCGAGGGATGAAACTACCGCTCACCGAGAGAAGCCAGCGGCGGCAACAGCCTCCTGCTGCTCACTCCCCAGCGAGACCCATCAAAGGCGAGGCGCCGGAAGTGGCCCTGCTAGAACCGGCCTTCCGACGCCTCTGAGCCCCCTGCTCTTCTATCAGGGGCATGCGCTGTAGAGGATACAGCCCAGCCCATCGTTGACGGTTGGATCCACCCCACAGTTCACAAATGGCGGTGGCGGAGGACTGCTTCCATTGAACTGGAAACCAAGTATCGAGATGATGTCCGAGACATCGATGTTGCCGTCGTCATTTGCGTCAGCAGCATCGTCACAGGTCGGATTACTACCTCCTGCGAAGAGATTCGTCAGCAGGAACACGCCGTCAGCAATATTGACGATGCCATCGTTGTTACCATCTCCCCTGCGGAAGTTCAGCTGGCAAGAATCAGGAATGCCGTTCAGGTCCTCATCGATTTCAATTCCGTTAGAGAGGTCGCAGCTGTCCGGGATCCCATTTCCATTGCAATCCTCAACGGTTCCTGCGGCAACTTCACATTCATCGGGCTGTCCATTTCCGTTGCAGTCTTGCAGGGTGCCTTCAATCAGATCGCATGAATCTGGTATCAGATTTCCATCGCAATCATTCGCATCGCCGGAGAAGATCTCACAACTATCGGGGATACCCGTCGCGTTGCAGTCCTGCTCGGTACCCTGTTCAATCTCGCAAGTGTCGATGACTCCATCCAGGTCACAATCAGACCAGACACCACTTGCGATATCGCAGGAGTCTGGAACACCGTTCAGGTTGCAATCGGACGTGGTGCCAGATTGCACCTCGCAACTGTCTGGAACCCCAGAACCATCGCAATCCTGTTCGACACCACTGGAGAGGTCGCAACTATCTGGAATACCATTGCTGTTACAGTCGGCCACCTGATTGGTAGAAATCTCACAGTTGTCGGGTATTCCGCTCTGATCACAATCTTCAGCGATTCCTGAAGCGATATCACAGGTATCCAGTGCGCCATTCTGATTGCAGTCCGGGAGCTCGCCCGAGGCGATTTCGCAACTGTCGAGTACTCCGCTCTGGTTGCAGTCCACACCTCCTGAGGCGATGTCACAGGAATCGGGGATACCGTTGTTGTTGCAATCCGGGACCGCACCAGTGCTGACTTCACAGCTATCCGGTACACCGGAGCCATTACAGTCCGTGACAACACCGGCGAGAACATCACATGAATCGATGGCTCCATTCGAATCGCAATCGGGAGCCGCACCACTGGCGATCTCACAACTGTCGACAACCGAGTTCCCGTCGCAATCGTTTGCGATACCGGAAGCAATATCACAGATGTCAAGACTGCCATTTGCATTGCAGTCGACTGCAACTCCAGAGGCTAGATCACAGGAGTCCGGAACCATGTTCTGATTGCAGTCCTCGACGACACCCGAAGCCAGATCGCAGGAGTCCAGAGAACCATTGCCATCGCAATCGGCTTCCGCTCCAGCAGCTACCTCACAGGAATCGATCACACCATCCAGGTCGCAATCGCTGGATGCGCCAGTGGCAATCTGGCAGCTATCGACGATTCCGTTCAGGTCACAATCGAGTTCGATGGCGGAAGCGATATCACAGGAATCGATCTGTCCGTTGCCATTACAATCCATCGCAGAGCCTGTGCTGAGTTCGCAAGAGTCCAGAATACCGCTCTGATCACAATCACTCTCAATTCCTGCGAGGATCTCGCAAGAGTCGATCACTCCATCTTGATCACAATCAGCAGCGACTCCGTTGACGATTGCGCAGTCGTCGGGGTATCCATCTGCATCGCAATCGAATGCAGTTCCGAGTTCGATTTCACAGTCGTTTGGAATTCCGTCTCCATCACAGTCCGCCTGGCATTCGTCAGGGATACCGTCTTGATTGCAGTCGATGCTGATTCCATCGATAATGTCGCAAGAATCTGGAACTCCATTCAAATTGCAATCGGGAGAATCCACGATGACAGTGACCACTCCAACAGCTGTGGACTGATTTCCGCTATCGTCCGTGGCCATCCAGTTGATCATGGTGTTTCCACGCGGGAAGACACCCGAAGCGTTGGCAGTTCCATTGTAATCATTGGTCACAGAGACTGACCCGCATCGATCACTGACGATCAGTTCCGGGACATCCACATATGCCGAGCAACTACCCTCAGGGGCAGTGACGGTGACGGGCACCGGAGCGCTAACGATTGGATTCTCTTCATCCAAGATGGTGATGCTGAAACTGGCAGAAACCGAATTCCCGCTCTCGTCAGTAGCAACATAGGTCACAATCGTGATTCCCACCGGGAAGAATGATGCAGGTTGCATGTTCGATTCAAAGGTCAACAAGTTGCAACCATCGACTCCGACCGGCTCTAACCAATCAACAGTCGCACCGCATTGATCCAGGTCAGAGGACAGGATCATATCAGCAGGCATTCCAACGATCTGAGGATCGACCTGGTCGAGCACCGTGATCTGGAACGCTGCAGTCGCCTGATTACCACCGGTATCAGTTGCGGTGATGAGCACAGATGTGGTTCCTACGGAAAACTCGGATCCAGAAGAAATGCTGAGATCTATCTGAGCCACTCCACAGTTGTCACTCGCTGTTGGTGTAATCCAGTTCGCAGTAGCACTACAACTTCCAACGGGTGCGCTCACTACCTGGTCTTCTGGGATCAGAACGATGACCGGCAGTTCGTTATCGGTGACCAGAACACTGAAGGTTGCTGTGGCAACATTGCCTGCCTGGTCAATCGCCGTGTACACCACCTGTGTGATACCCGGATTGAAGAAATCTCCAGTGGAGTGCGTCGAGGTCGTGGTGAATGCTCCACATGCATCTGAAATCAGCGGCTGTGCCCACGCAGCAACTCTACCGCAATCTCCAGGTGTGGTATCGAGCACCATATCCGATGGGACCTGAGTGATGGTGGGTGCCTGAACGTCAGTCACGACGATCGACATGGCATGTGTGATCATGTTTCCGGCAGAATCTGTCACCGTGTACAACACTGTGGTGCTTCCGACCGGGAAGAAGTCTCCGCTCATATGCGTCTGTGTGATTTCTGCGACCTCGCAGTTATCGTTGAGCACCGGAGCCGTCCACGATCCCATAGCTCCACAGAGATCCAGTTCTGCATCGAGTTCGATGAGCAGCGGGAGCCCTGTCAACGTGGGAAGTTCGAGGTCTTCAACGGTAATACTGAACGAGTTCGTTCCAACATTGCCGTGAACATCCGTCGAGTTGTATGTGACCAGCGTGGTTCCAACCGGGTACAGAGCCCCGTTCTCGTGGTCAGAAGCCAGGTCAGCAACACCACAATTGTCAGTGGCCATCGGCGAAGCCCATGAAACGCTAGCACCGCAGACACCGGCGTCTACCGAGACCACCATGTCAGCGGGTACATTGCTGATCAGCGGAAGTTCGTCATCCGTGACCGTGATGAGGAATGGCTGATGGATCACGATACCAGCAGAGTCCATCACGCCGTAGGTCACCAATGTGTCGCCGATCGGGAACACATCACCGGATGAGTGCGAGGACAATACGCTGATCACCGTGCAGTTATCGGTCACGGTAGGCTCGATCCAGTTCACCACTGCGGTGCAGTTTCCAGTGTCCGTTGAAACCTGGATCGATTGGGGAAGGCCCGAGATCTGAGGCGACTCGGTGTCCAGTACTGTCAGAGTGAAACTCTCGGTGACCTGATTCGCATTGACATCTTGCACGGTGTAACTGACGAGAGTCTCACCGACCGGGAACAGGTCTCCCGGGTCATGTGTATTCTCGAAGCTATTCACACCACAGTTGTCGGATGCCAATGGAGCGGCCCATGTCACCACTGCACCGCAGACACCGGGATCGGTTTCAACCGAGATCTCGAGTGGAGTGCCAGTGATGACTGGTAACTCTTCATCGGTGACTATGACCTGGAACGAATGGATGGAGATGTTTCCATTCGCATCCGTTGCGGTGTAGTCGACCGTGCTGGTTCCAACGTTGAAACGATCGCCACTGGCGTGTGTTCCCAGCAAGCTATCCACTCCACAGGCATCGGTGACGACGATTTCAGACCAGAAGGCCTGGGCGTCACAAACACCTGGCTCACTGGTGAGCAGGATGTCACCAGTCGGATTGACGAACTCTGGAAGTTCATGGTCTGCAACGGTGACGATGCAATTACTGATCATGGTGTTGCCATTAACATCTGTGACCGTGTAGGTCACCGTTGTTGATCCAACGTTGAACAGGTTGCCTGAAGCGATGTTCGTGACCAGGGTATCCACCGCACAGTTATCCACTGCAGTGGGCTCGTCCCAATTGACGACCGCACCGCAAACTCCGATGTCCGTGTTGACATCGATCTGACCGGGGAGACCGAGGATTACTGGAATCTGGATATCTACCACGTAGACAGGGAATGTCGAGATACTGGAATTTCCAGCAGCATCTGTGGCAGTCAGCGTCACGGTAGTTTCTCCCACTGGGAAATCACTTCCGCTGGTATGACTGCTGGTCAGTGTACTCATCTCGCAGTTATCCGCGGCAGTCGGAGATACCCATTCAGCAATCGCACCGCACTGGTCTTGAATATTATTCACGAGGACCTGCGAAGGAACTCCACTGATGATCGGCTCTTCATCATCGATCACTTCGACGGTGAAACTGAAGTTACTGATGTTACCGCTCAAATCTGTTGTCGAGTAACTGACAGGTGTAGATCCAAGGGAGAAGGTATGTCCCGACTGGATGTCAGAGGAGAGACTGGCGATTCCGCAGTTATCGACAGGAATCGGGGAGGTCCATAGGTGGACTGCTGAACACATGCCGGGATCAACAGAGATGATCGCATCTACAGGAGTATTCGTGAATTCAGGATTCTCCTGATCTTGAACCTCGATGGTGAATGATTCAGAGTGCTGATTACCAGCAGTATCTGTCGAGGTGTAAAGCACGGTAGTCATTCCAACAGGGAAGAAGTCTCCCTGCTGATGAGTGCTGGTCTGGCTGGCGACCTGGCAATTATCCGTGGTCGTCGGAGCAATCCAGTCGACCGAGGCACCGCAGAGTCCCGGGTCCGTTGAGACCGATATGTTCTGAGGCATTCCCACAATCACCGGAGGTTCATCTTCGGTCACCATCACCAGGAACGACTCCGATGAGGTGTTACCACTGAGGTCCTCCACTGAATAGGTGACAAGAGTGGAGCCGACCGGGAACAGGTTACCATTGGCCACATCGGACTGGAGGTTGATCGCTCCACAGTTGTCCGCCGCAGTGGGCTCCAGCCATGTGACCACTGAACCACAGACACCTGTCTGGGTGGTCACAGTGATGTCTGCGGGCAAGGAACCAATTATGGGCGCCTCGTCATCGGTCACCGTGACCATGAAACTTTCCAGCACCTGATTTCCGTGCAGATCAGTGACAGCAATCTCGACCGTGGTCGATCCGATTGCGAAGGAGTCGCCGGGCATGTGAGACGAAGTGTGCTCCAGAATTCCGCAGTTGTCGCTCACTGTTTCTGGAATCCAACTGACCTGTCCAGAGCAATCTCCGAGGTCAGTGGTGACAGTGATGTCTGCAGGCACTCCGTCGAACACAGGTGCCAGATCATCGACGACCAGGACATTGAAGTTTTGTTCGAGGACGTTTCCTGAAGAATCGGTAGCCACGTAGCGAATCTCCGTGATTCCCACGGCAAAGAAGGATCCAGATGGGAAGTTCACGGCCAGGTTCTGCCCCGGGCAGTTATCCAGTGCGATCGGAGAGGTCCAATCGGCACTGGCTCCACAATTATCAGGAAGCGTGGTGAGTGAAATATCGAGGGGAAGCCCAACGATCGTGGGAAGTTCCAGATCAACAACCGTGACGGTGAAGGCCTGAGTAGTCGTGTTTCCATGAATGTCCTCGAAGAGACCCGTAACCAGATGGTCTCCTTTGGCCAAGTATTCGCCGTTGAGACGGTCGAGAGAGCTCGAGGCGATTCCACAGTTGTCGCTGACCAGTGGCTCAGCCCATGTCACCACTGCGCCACACTGACCCGGATCGGTTTCAATACTCATGTCAGTTGGAAAACTGATGATCTGTGGTGCTTCAGTGTCGCTGATGGTGATCGCGAATGAACTGATGACTTCATTACCGCTAGAATCACTCACCGAGTAACTGATGTTGTGGGATCCCACGGGTAGGAAACTACCGTTGGCGACATCAGAAGCCAAACCAATCGTCTGGCAGTTGTCGGACGCTGTCGGTTCAATCCATGTCACCGTAGCTCCGCATAGCCCCGCATCACAGATGATGGAGACATCCTGAGGAGTACCCGAAATCACCGGTGACTCTTGATCGATCACCGTGATCGTGAACTGCTGAGCGGTCTGATTTCCATGAATGTCTGTTACAGAGACCTCGACAGTGTTGAGGCCAATTTCAAAGATATCTCCCGGCAGTCGACTGGATGTGTGTTCACTGATTCCACAGTTGTCGGTCGGGATCTCTCGAATCCAATCCACCACTGCCGTGCAGTTACCCGGATCAGTATTGACCTCGATGCTCGGTGGGAACCCGCTGAGAACTGGACTTTCGATGTCCATCACTGTCACGGTGAAGGCGCTTGCAGCGATGTTGCTACTCGCATCTTGAGTCGTGATCGTCACGGTGCTGATTCCGATGGGAAACAAATCTCCAGGCTGATGGGACGAAACCAGTGAACTGATTTCACAGTTGTCGGTCGCCTCGGGCAAGATCCATCGGAGTCGAGGGTCACGTCCAGCGGCATGCCACTGATGACCGGCAGTTCCAGGTCCACCACCGTCACATCGAAGCTGGCACTGGTGGTGAGTCCTGCAGTATCGGTGATGCTGTAACTGACCGTGGTCTGGCCCTTCGGGAAGAAGCTACCCGGCGGATGACTGGCACTGGTCGAAGCGATACCGCAGTTATCGGTCAGGGCGGGAATGATCCAGCCATGAGTGGCGCCACAAAGGCCCAACTCGGTCGACAGGGTTACATCGACGAGCACATTTTCAATCTGTGGTGCTTCGTCGTCGGTGATGGTGACCAGGAAGGTCGACTCACTGCTGTTGCCGCTGACATCCACTGCCGAGTAAGTCACCGGGGTCGTACCGACCTCGAAGAAACTGCCCGAAAGTAGTGAAGAAGTGAACGTAGCCATCGTGCAATTGTCGGATCCGGTCGGCTCGATCCAGTTCACCGTGGCTCCGCAAATCGATGGTTCAGCAGTGATGCTGATGTCTGCGGGCATCTGGGAGATCTGCGGCAGTTCTTGATCGGTCACGGTGACCGAGAAGGAATCGATCGACTCATTGCCGTGAATATCGATCACCGAGATCTGCACCACGCTGGTGCCGACCTCGAAGTCGTCTCCCGTGGAGCGACTGGAGGTGTGACTGAGGATTCCGCAGTTGTCGGTACCGGTCTCGGGAATCCAGCTCACCATGGCGGTGCAGAGTCCGCTATCAGTGGCCACGAAGAGATCTGGAGAGGTACCCGAGATGATCGGTGCTTCCACATCGAGGACGGTCACGCTGAATCCAGCGGTGATCAGGTTACCGGTCGCATCTTGCGCCGTGTAACTGATGTCATTGACTCCAACCGGCAGCAACGATCCCGACTCATGGGAGCTGAGGAAGGACAGAATCTGACAGTTGTCGGTCGCTTCGGGCAAGATCCAATCGGAGTCGAGGGTCACGTCCAGCGGCATGCCACTGATGACCGGCAGTTCCAGGTCCACCACCGTCACATCGAAGCTGGCACTGGTGGTGTTTCCAGAGTCATCCGTCACCGAGTAAACCACCGTGCTGAGACCATGAGGGAAAAGATCCCCGGGCAGGTGAGATGCTGTGCTCGAGGAAAGGCCACAATTGTCTGCGATGACGGGAATGATCCATTCATGAATGGCGCCACAGATGGCGGGATCGTTCGAGATGACCACGTCTGTGAGGACGCCATCGATCGAAGGGGCCTCGTCGTCGGTGATCGTCACGAGGAACGATGCCTCACTGATGTTGCCATTGAGATCGATCGCAGAGTAGGTCACCGGGTGCGTTCCGATGGGGAACTGATGGCCACTGGAAAGATCGGAGCCAAAGGTCGCCACGGCACAGTTATCAGAAGCGAGAGGCTCGGTCCAGGTGACCGTTGCAGCACAGATTCCGGTTTCCGCAGCCATCGTGATGTCAGCGGGTATCTGGCTAAGGATCGGTTCCTGCTGATCGAGTACCGTAACTGTGAAGGAGGCCTGAGCAGTATTTCCGTGCAAATCCTCGGTCAGGATCGAGACCAGGGTGTCTCCTGTTGGGAATGTGGTACCCGATGGATGACTGATCGAGAAACTGACGATTCCGCAGTTGTCCTGGGAATCGGGCGCGATCCAATCTGCCACCGCAGAACAAATTCCAGCCTCTGCCAGAATCGAAATATCCGCTGGAATCCGGATGATGGTCGGAGCTTCGGTATCGACCACAGTGATCAGGAATTGCTCGGTAGTGACCATTCCCGTGGAATCGGTCGCAGTGTAAACCACCTCTGTGGTTCCAACACTGAAGGCGTCACCAGGTTGATGCGTTGCATCGAAGGTGACCACCGTACAGTTATCCGACGCCAGTGGTGCTACCCAATCGTGTACGACCGAGCAAAGACCTGGAGCAGCCTCGATCGTACGATCTGCCGGCATACCATTGATCATCGGCGCTTCTTCGTCATCGACGAGGATTTCAAAGCTAGCAAGGGTGGTCAGCCCGGTACCATCCATCACCGAGTAGTGGATGGTGGTGATTCCAATGGGAAGGAATATTCCCGGAAGATGGGAAGCATCGAAATCTGCCACGCTGCAGTTATCTGAAGCGACAGGAGGCACCCAGCTCACATTTGCACCACACTGCCCCGGATCATTGGCGACCGAGAATGAGGTGGGCAATCCGCTGATCTCTGGCAACTCAACATCTTCAACCGTGACCACGAAAGAGCTCTCCAGGATGTTTCCGGAAAGATCTGTCAGGACGTAGGAGACGGTGGTCGGGCCGCTGGGGAAAGTAGTTCCAGAATCATGTGTGCCGTTGAAACTTGCGACTCCACAGTTATCAGTGAACTCGGGTAGCAGCCAGTTGTACGTGGCTGAGCACTGACCGGCGTCATTGTTCAGGATGATGTCCGCAGGAACTCCGGTGAGAACCGGCATCTGGGTATCGTTGACCACCACTGCGAAGGAATGGCTGGTGCTATTTCCGTTGACATCGAGCGCGGTCACATCGACCTGAGTCGTTCCAAGTGGAAAGTGATCTCCCGGTTGATGACTACTGGTGACTGAAGCGATAGCACAGTTATCAGAAGTCGTGGCAGCGACCCACCCGACGACAGCTCCGCAGTCATCCGGGTCATTGCCCATCGTGATATCTGCCGGCGCAGTGAGGAATGTGGGAGCCTGATCATCCATGACGGAGATGCTGAAGGAAGCCGTTGCAGTCAACCCGCTCGAATCAGCGACGGTGTATACCACTTCGGTCACTCCGATGGGGAATGCTTCTCCACTGGCATGAGTCGATTCAAACGAGGAGATGACGCAATCATCCTGAGGCGTGGGCTCGGTCCAGTTGACTACAGCGGTGCAACTTCCAGGATCGGACACCACCGATAGATCCCCGGAGATTCCTAGAATCTCTGGAAAGTGATTGTCGAGAACCTCGACCTGGAAAGGAAACTCAGAAACATTTCCATGAACATCCATCACCGTGTAAATCACCGCGGTGATTCCAACCGGGAAGACGGAACCGGGCAGGTGATCGACCAAGGTCGAGAAGATCCCGCAGTTGTCAGTTGGAGTGGGTGCTGGCCAACTGACGGGAGCCTCGCAGGTTCCGATCGGAGCCTGAACGGTGAACAGTGGCTGAAGTCCGCTGATTCCTGGCAATTCCTCATCGTGGACGAGGACCGTGAACATTGCATTACTCTGGTTACCGGAAACATCGGTCGCAGTGTAGGTAACAATCGTCAGGCCAGGAGTGAAGAACTCGCCCGATTGACGGCTCGATGTGATCGAGGAAATTCCACAATCGTCTGTGGCGACCGGCGGATTCCATGTGATGACTGCTCCGCACTGGCCAGGCTCCGTGACCACTGAGATCGGATCAGGCAAGTTGCTGATGACCGGATTGAAAGGGTCAGCATTGACCTGGCAATCGTCTGGAATCGAGTCCAGATTACAGTCTAGCGAAAATCCCTGCACAATATCGCAATCGTCTGGAACTCCGTTGAGATTACAGTCGATCAGTTCCCCGGCGACGATCTGACATTCGTCTGGAATGCCGTTTCCATCACAGTCCTGCTTCGATCCATCGGAGATCTCACAGGAGTCAGGAATCTGGTTCAGGTTGCAGTCCAATTCCAGGCCTTGTGTCACATCGCAGACATCGTCTTCCAGGTTGAGATTGCAGTCGGTGAAAGATGAGATCCAAACTGCATCTCCATAGAGTTCTCCGGGACAACCGACGAGAAGGAACGGAACTTCACAACTGATCGATTTTCCAAACTCTGTACCTGGCATCTGTAATTCAGGAGGAAGGAATCCATCCTGGACAATCCAGGATCCACTCTCATACCTGTAAACACAGACCGTTCCCTGGGAGATCCCCGCCATCGGAGCACCGACCACTGCGGTACGGATGCTAAGTCCCACATCCAGACCGAAGGAACCCGCAGAAGTAGCATCGGGCGCGAGCCGTTCCGGATTGATCCACATGCTGGATAGGCGGTCGTAGATGTACGCAGAGCCCGCTCCAGAATCTTCTCCTGGGGCTCCCACGAGCAGATGGTCGCGGTTCAGAGCGACCGAAAGTCCGTACAGTCCCAGTGGCTGCGGTGCCATCGGCTCCTTGAAGGCGGACTCGAGCCAGACCCCGGCACTTTCTTCAAAAACCAGCGCTGCACCGGAATTCGCGATCAGACCAGAATCTCTACCGGGCGCTCCGACGGCCATCCGACCACCGGCTTGTACCACCGAACTACCAAAGCGGTCGCCCGGGAGTCCATTGGAGTGCTCGATCTTCTCATCCAGTAGCCATTGTCCAGCATTAAGTGAGTAACTGTACACCGCTCCCGCACCACCGGCGAACCCGTTCATCGGTGCACCGACCAGGACAGAACCATCCTCGATATCCAGGGAATTCCCGAACAACCAGCCCGGCTGCGAGTCAAACGCAGTGATGGTGGACTCGTAGTTCCACCAGCCATTACCGATCCTGCGGAACAGGAATACTGCTCCACGCTCTTGTAATTTTCCTGGTGCCCCCACAGCAACCAGATCGCCTTCGACAGCGACTGCCGTACCAAAACGGTCGTTCAGTGTGGAAGCCACTCCGAACAGTTTCATCTCCTCGATCCAGAGAGTTCCGGTTCTTCGGAAGATGTTGGCTGAACCCGTATCGGTGCCCAGAAGATCATCTAGGGGTGCTCCGACGATGGCGAACTCGGAGCTAGAGGAGATGGATTCACCAAATCCCTGTCCGAATGCGAGCCCAAGCCCAATCAGTTCGGTCACTCCCGGATTGCACTCGTCGGGAATCCCGTCGAGGTTGCAATCCTCACTGACCAGAAAGGAGATGTCGCACTCATCGGGAACCAGATTGCCGTTGCAGTCATCACTGGTACCGAGGTCGATATCACACTGGTCAGCAACACCATTTTGATTGCAATCAACGGTGGGTTGACACTGGGCGAACAGATCGACCGGCGAATGGAGTATTCCAAGCACAATTAAAGCTAGCAGGTAGGTGATCCGGGGGGACATCGAACCTCCAAGATGGAAAACGGCACTGCAACTTGCAGATACTGCTCTCGCATTGATTTTGTCAGCGGCCAGATTTTCATCTAGCCAGGGGGAATCATTGACTCACCGGACCCAGCATGAGTCCGGTGAGTATCTTTCAGTTATCAGGGGCAAATTGAGAAGGAGTCGCAGCCGATGCTCTGGCCGTCCGGGTCAATGCCACAGTTGCCGTAAGGGGCAGGTGGAGGAGCGGAGGCCATGAACAAGTGCTGAAGCAGGTAGATCGCGTCACTCAGGTCGAGTGATTCGTCGTCGTTGCAATCTCCAGCGTCCATGCAACTGGGAGCAGGTCCCGTCCCGATGACGTACTGGAGAATGTAAATCGGATCCGTGACATCTACCGTTCCGGTGGCATTGGCATCTCCCCGGTTGAACTGCTGTTCGCACTCATCAGGGGTTCCATTGTTGTTGGTATCCAGACTTCCGCCGGAGGCGATATCGCAATCGTCCGGAGTTCCGTTGCCATTACAATCCACTTCGCACTCGTCAGGAATACCATTTGTGTTGCAATCCAATGCGGTACCGCTGCCGATTTCACAAACGTCAGGAAGTCCGTTGGCGTTACAGTCGGTCTCGTCAACAGTGACAGTGATCGACTGGCTTGCACTGGCTTCATTGCCGTGAATATCGGTGACAGTCCAGGTGACGATCGTGGTTCCGAGTTCGTATACACCACTCGCATCACTGGTTCCGTTCTGATCATTGGTAACACTGGCCACCTGGCAGTTGTCCGCTGTTGCGGGCGCAGGCACGGTGATCACGCTGTTGCAGGACGCGGCTGTGGCACCCTCGGTGATATCCGCGGAAGGCTCCAGCGTCGGGTTTTCTTCATCGAGAACCGTCACGTCAAAGGTGGTGCTGGAAGCATTGCCGGCTGCATCTTTCGCAGTCACCTGAACCTGAGTGGTTCCAACCGGGAACGAATCGCCGGACTGATGACTGAGACTGATCGAATGGCCCGAGCAGTTGTCCGTGGAGCTTGGAGCAGCCCAGGTAGCCACTGCGCCACACTGTCCAGGATCATTGCTGAGCGTCATGCTGGACGGAGTTCCGATCACCTGTGGGTTCTCGGTATCCTCGACCAGCACATTGAATACGCTGGTAGTGGTGTTCCCGTACAGGTCCGTGGCGAGGATGAGCACCGTGGTCTGCCCCACCGGGAATTGATCCCCGGAGTCATGAGAAACCTGAATGCTCACCGATCCACAGTTATCCGCTGCACTGGGAGCGGTCCAGCTGGCGATCGCTCCACACTGTCCACTGTCATTGGTCAGGGAAATGTTCGCCGGAGTTCCGAAGATCTGTGGCGACTCGTTGTCGTTGACCACCACTTCGAAACTGCTCTGAGACGAGTTTCCGTACTGGTCAGTTGCAGTGGCAATGACCGTGCTGATTCCCACGGGGAACACTTCGCCACTAACATGGTCCAGATCGAGTTGCACTGTATCGCAGTTGTCACTGGCAGACGGAGCAGGCCAGGTCACCGCAGCACCACAGTTACCGGTGTCATTGGAAACCTCGATACCCGTCGGCAGTCCAGAGATCTGAGGATCCTCGGTATCGATCACTGTCACATTGAAGGATCCCAGAGTGCGGTTACCCGAAGCATCCGTGGAAGCATAGGTCACCGGCGTGGTGCCGACCGGGAAGTAATCTCCCGGTAAGTGGGTCTCTTCGAGATTCTGAACCGAACAGTTATCTGTCGTTGTTGCCGATACCCAGCTGACGGAAGCACCGCACAGTCCGAGATCGGAAGAAATCGAGATGTCAGCTGGAATACCCAAAATCACCGGGTACTCGTCGTCGGTCACTGTGACGAGGAAGCTATCGGTGCTCTCGTTACCGTGAATATCGGTGACGCTGTATGTCACCTCGGTGGTCCCCAGAGAGAAGGTATCTCCGGAGGCACTGGTCGAGGTAGATCCAGCGACTTCGCAGTTATCAGAGATGGTCGGCTCGCTCCAGCTGGCTGCAGCGGAGCAAAGTCCTGCTTCCGTACTGACGCTGAAGTCTGCCGGCAATCCTGAAATCATCGGCGCCTCGTCATCGGTCACGGTGATAAAGACGCTGGCAGAAGTTGCATTTCCGTGGATATCCGTGGTGGTGTAGGTCACCTCGGTGGTTCCCACTGCGAAGCTATCGCCCGGCATGTGGGTCGAGGTCATCCCTGCGACTTCACAGTTATCACTNNNNCCGAGTAGGAAGAGGTGGACGAGTTGCCATGGATATCGAGCGCGGTGATGGTCACCTCGGTGGTTCCGACGTCGAAGAAGTCGCCGCTGGTGTGACTCGAACTCAGCGTATCGATACCACAGTTATCAGAGGCGGTGGCGTCGATCCAGCTGGCGACGGCTCCACAAGTTCCCGCATCGTTCGCGAGAGCGATATCGGCGGGAGTATCGAGAATCAGCGGACTCTCCAGATCTTCCACCGTGACGGTGAAGGATTCACTGGTCGAGTTTCCATGGATGTCGGTTGCTGTGTAAGTGACTTCCGTGGCGCCCACCGGGAAAGAATCTCCTGGTTGGTGCGTCGAGGTGAGGGTAGCCACGCCACAGTTATCGTCACTACCCGGGGCAATCCAGTCGACCGTGCTGGAGCAGAGCCCCGCTTCAGAGGCGACGATCATGCTGGAAGGCAATCCATCGACGGTCGGATCCTGATCGTCGGTAATCGTGACGAGGAAACTGGCGGAGGTTTCATTTCCGTGGATATCCGTGGTGGTGTAGGTCACCTCGGTGGTTCCCACTGTGAAGATATCTCCTGGCAGGTGGGTCGAGGTCATTCCTGCGACTTCACAGTTATCACTGCTGGTCGGAGCAACCCAGCTGACGACGGCATCACAATGATCACCCTCAGCAGTGAGGGCCATGTCGGCAGGCATCGAGGAGATCGTCGGATCCTCGTTGTCAGTGATGATCACCGAGTAGGAGGAGGTAGACGAGTTGCCATGGATATCGAGCGCGGTGATGGTCACCTCGGTGGTTCCCACTTCGAAGATGTCGCCGCTGGCATGACTCGAGGTCAATGTGTCGATACCACAGTTATCAGAGGCGGTGGCGTCGATCCAGCTGGCAACGGCTCCACATGATCCCGCATCGTTAGCGAGAGCGATATCGGCGGGAGTATCGAGGATCAACGGGCTCTCCAGATCTTCCACCGTGATGGTGAAGGATTCACTGGTCGAGTTTCCATGGATGTCGGTCAGGGTGTATGTCACCTCGGTGGCGCCTTCGAGGAAGACTTCGCCAGGCTGGTGCGTCGAGGTGAGGGTAGCAACGCCACAGTTATCACCAGATTCCGGCGCAACCCAGCTGACACTGCTGGAACAGAGTCCCACTTCAGTGCCCAGGGTCATGCTGGCAGGCATTCCGATGATGGTCGGAAGCTGATCGTCGATAACGGTGACGAGGAAGCTCGCGGAGATCTCGTTGCCGTGGATATCCATGGTGGTGTAGGTCACCTCGGTGGTTCCCACTGCGAAGCTATCGCCCGGCATGTGGGTCGAGGTCATCCCTGCGACTTCACAGTTATCACTCCGAGTAGGAAGAGGTGGACGAGTTGCCATGGATATCGAGCGCGGTGATGGTCACCTCGGTGGTTCCGACGTCGAAGAAGTCGCCGCTGGTATGACTCGAGGTCAGCGTGTCGATATCACAGTTATCAGTGGCAGTGGCGTCGATCCAGCTGGCGACGGCTCCACAAGATCCCGCATCGTTCGCGAGAGCGATATCGGCCGGAGTATCGAGGATCAGCGGGCTTTCCAGATCTTCCACCGTGACGATGAAACCGGTCAGAGTCTCATTTCCGTGGATGTCAGTAGCGGTCAGATCCACCTGTGTATCACCCACCGGGAACTGATCCCCGGAAGCATGAGTCAGGGTGATTCCCGCAACTTCACAGTTATCGGTGGCAGTCGGAGCACTCCAGGAAACCATAGCGGTGCACAGTCCGGCCTCACTGGGAACGGTGACCCGCTCTGGAAGACCGATGAACTGTGGTGCCTGCTGATCACTGACGGTGACCAGGAAGCTGGCAGTGGTCTCGTTGCCATGGATATCGCTGACGGTGTAGGACACCTCTGTACTACCCACGACGAAGACATCACCTGGGGTGTGTGACGAGGTGAGAGTACTGACCTGGCAGTTATCACTGGTAGTCGGAGCAGCCCATGTGGCGGCCGCGGAGCAAAGTCCAGCTTCTGCAGGCAGACTGAGATCAGAGGAGAGACCCAACAACGCTGGAGCCTCATCATCGGTAATCGTGATGAGGAAGGAAGCCGACGAGGTGTTGTCGTCGTCATCCGCGGCGGTGTAGGTGACCTCTGTCATTCCCACGGCGAAGAAATCACCGGGCTGATGCGTTGAGGTCAGGATCACGTTATCGCAGTTATCATCGGCAGTCGGAGCAACCCATGTAACTGACGCTCCGCAAAGTCCAGCTTCCGCGGTCATGGTGATATCGAGAGGCATGTTCTCGATCTCTGGATCCTCATCATCATGTACGGTGACGAGGAAAGATTCGGTCTGAACATTACCGTGAATATCCGTAGCAGTGATCGATACCTGAGTGACTCCCTTGGGAAGCGCTTCACCCGGCTGGTGGCTGGCTACAAGAGTGTCGATTCCGCAGTTGTCCTGAGCGGTTGGCGCAGTCCAAGGTGCAGTTGCAGAGCAAAGTTCAAGGTCAGTCGGAATCACCATATCGGTCGGAACACCGCTCAACTCGGGCAGTTCCTGATCCGCCACGGTGACGATGAAACTCTGGCTACTGGTGTTGCCACTGAGGTCGGTGACGGTGTAGGTCACGACCGTCTCACCGACCGGCAAGATCGCTCCGCTGGCAATATCCGTCTCGAGGCTGGCGACGCCACAGTTATCCGAAGTATCGGGGTCGATCCAGGAGGTTGTACCTTCACAGGTTCCTGCAACCGTCTCAACGGTGGTTCGCTCGGGGAGATTGGTGATCTGAGGAGCTTCGACATCGGACACGGTGACCAGCATCGTCGCTTGCGTCTCATTGCCGTGGATATCGGTCAGGGTGAAGATGACGTCAGTCGTTCCAACGTCGAATGCAGTTCCAGAGAGATGACTGGTAGCCAGTCCCTCGATACCACAGTTGTCTTCGCCTGTAGGATCAATCCAGCTCGCCAAGGCGGAACAGAGTCCCGCTTCGGAGTTCAGCTGGATGTCTGCAGGCATCTGGACCAGTAATGGCGCTTGAGTATCCGTGACCACCACGTCAAAGGCAGCGGTGGCACTGTTGGCATGCACATCGGTCGCAGTCAAGGTCACGGTAGTCGTTCCCACGGGGAAAGTATCTCCTGGGGCATGACTGCTCAGAAGGTCGAGCATTTCGCAGTTATCCGAAGCGGTCGGTGCAACCCAGGTCGCCATGGCTGAACACATGTCCAGCTCAGCGAGGATCTCGACGGTGGCCGGAAGATCGAGGATCTGCGGCAACTCCATGTCAGAAACGATGACAGAGAAGGAGTGCTGCGAACTGTTGGAATGAATATCCGTTGCAGTGTAGGTCACCAAGGTGGTTCCCACCGGGAAAATCGTACCTGACAGATGAGAGGTCTCGACCAGCTGCACTTCGCAGTTGTCGGTCACTGTCGGATCTGTCCAGGTTGCAGCAGCAGAACACTGTCCCGGCTCGGAGGAAAGTGCGATCTCTACCGGCGCGGCGGAGATGATCGGCAGTTCCTCATCGAGCACCGAAACCATGATCTGAGCCGAAGTCTGATTTCCGTGAAGATCGGTCGCGGTGTAGGTCACAACCGTATCACCCACAGTGAAGAGCCAACCGGGCTCATGAGTGGAGACCAGTGTCGGCGATCCACAGTTGTCGGTGCTGGTTGGAGCAGTCCAGGTCGCGAGAGCCTCGCAACTTCCTACAATGTTGGTGACGGATACTGCTGGAACCAGGCCATCGATGGTCGGGAGTTCCGTATCCTCGACGATCACCGAGAAAGAAGCCGTGGACTGAAGACCAGCGGCATCGGTAGCGGTGTAGGTCACAGAAGTAGTTCCAACATCGAACTGCTCGCCCGATTGGCGATCTGACAGCAATGTGCTGACACTGCAGTTATCGGAAGCGGTCGGCAGATTCCAGGAAGCCGCAGCGGTGCAGGAACCGAGCTCATTGGTCAGCAGGATATCCTGCGGCATGTCTGCGATGGCTGGCTGTTGGACATCCAACACCGTCACATCGAAGGACTGGGTAGCCAGGTTTCCGTTCACATCCGCCACCTCGTAGGTGACCATTGTGGTTCCGACATCAAAAGTAGAACCCGGAGCATGGGAGGTGGTGAACTGAGAAGTACCACAGTTATCACTGGCCAGGGGATCTGACCAGGCTACGACTGAACCACATACGTCCGGAGTGCTGTCGACGGTCATGTTGGACGGAACGCCGATCAGAACCGGCAGTTCATCGTCGATCACCGTGATGACGAACGACTCCTGGATGATGTTTCCATGGATGTCATTGGCGGTGTAGACCACTTCAGTGTCGCCCACCGGGAAGGAACTGCCAGAGAGTGCGCTTCCCACCAGTTCAGAGCCGGAGCAATTGTCGGAAACAGTCGGCAGTGCCCACTCGATGCTCTGACTGCACAGACCTGGAGAGTTCGATAGTGTCATGCTGACGGGCATTCCTGAGATCACTGGAAGTTCCGTGTCAGTGATATTGACATCGAAGGCGAAGTCGAGGGTATTTCCATGTCCATCGTCGATGTGGATGGAGACGGTCGTGGAACCGATCGGGAACTGATCACCCGAGTTGTGCGAAGAAGTCATCACCGGGTTACCACAGTTGTCCGTTACGGTCGGATTCGCCCATGCATGAGTTGCGCCGCAACTACCTGGATCATTGGGAAGTGAGACCGTACTCGGAATACCGGACACGATGGGCATCTCGTTATCGACCACTGTCAGGTCGAAGGTCGCAGCCGAGGTGTTTCCATTCGCATCGGTAGCCAGGTAGTTGATCTGCGTCGTTCCTACCGGGAACTGATCACCAGGCTGGTGATCGGAACTGAAGGTCGATCCTGGGCAGTTGTCCACGATACTCGGTGAAGCCCAGGAAACGAGTGCAGTACACAGTCCTGGGTTCGAGTTCACGATCACGCTGCCAGGCAATCCAACGATTGAGGGCAGATCCACATCCTGGACAGTCACTTCGAAAACGTCTTGGCTGATGTTTCCATTGCCGTCAGTCGCAGTGTAGGTCACGAGGGTCGTGCCGACTGGGAAAGCATCTCCGGAGTTGTGGTCAGAAACGAGAGTGACACTGAGACAGTTGTCCGCTGTCAGCGGCTCCGCCCATATCACCTGTGCTGTGCACAGTCCTGGATCATTTTCCACACTGAGATTGTTCGGAACATTGGAAAGAACTGGCAACTGATCATCGAGAACGACGACATTGAATAACTGTTCAGTGGTGTTTCCGCTGACGTCTGTTGCGGAAACCAGCACTGCTGTCGAACCCACAGCGAAGACGCTGCCAGAGGTGTGAGTTGAGAATGAGCTGGAAATACCACAGTCATCGGTGATTACCGCCGGATCCCATGTCGCCACGGCGCTACACCCTTGCAGGTCCGCAAGGACCACCACCTCAACCGGAAGTCCAGAGATCACCGGAGGGTTGGGATCAGCATTCACTTCGCAACTGTCTGGAATTGCATTTCCATTGCAGTCCAGTGCACCAGCTGCGAGATCACACTCGTCAGGAGCACCATTTGAATCACAGTCAAAGGACGATCCGGCCAACAGCTCGCAGTCATCGATGGTACCGTTCTGGTTGCAGTCTTGCTGCGCACCAGTCATCAGTTCGCACTCATCAGGATTCATGTTGCCGTTACAGTCCATCGAAAGGCCATATGCGATGTCGCAGATGTCAGGAACTGAGTTGAAATTGCAATCTTCAGTCAATCCTGAATCGAGTTCGCACTGGTCAATCATCAGATTCAAGTTGCAGTCATCGGCAATCCCGATGGTGATTTCACAGATATCGAGTGCATTGTTATTGTTGCAATCAACCGCTGTACCACTCGCTATGTCGCAACTGTCAGGAATCTGATTCGCGTTGCAATCGATGGCGAAACCGAACTGCAAATCACAAGAATCAAGGAATCCATTGGCATTGCAGTCGGTGGCGGCTCCAGAACTCAACTCGCACTCATCTGCGATGTTATTCAAGTTGCAGTCTGCTTCACAATCATCCGGAATACCGTTGATGTTGCAGTCCTGGCTGGTCGCTCCAGCAATATCACAACTATCGATGACATCGTTGAGGTTACAGTCGAGCTCGGTGCCGTCTGCAATCTCACAATGATCTGGAATCCCGTCCAGATCACAGTCAGAAGAAACCCCGCTAGCAATCTGGCATGCATCTGGAATTCCATCCAGATCACAGTCCTGGCTGATCGCCTGGAAGATATCGCAGGGGTCATCAATTCCATTCGAGTTGCAATCCGGTGCGTCGATCATGCGATCGATCACCGCGAATTCTGTGGAAGATGAGGTTCCGACGACCCAGCGGCCGCCTGCGGCGACGCTCCAACCGAAGCGGTCTCCCTGAAGGGCATTGGTCGGGGTGAAGGCGCTTGTGGTGTAACCACCCGCTCCATCCGGCTGATGCAAGTACAGCATGCCGGTGCTGCCGTCTGCCCGCCAAGAACCAGAAATCAAGACCTCACCACTGATGGCGACATCGTTGCCCAGTTGCCCATGAATGCTCGCTGGCACCGAGAACTTATGGCTCTGAGTGAACACGAACCCGGCACGATCGAACAAGTAAGCCGCACCAATTTGACTATCTGTGATCGGGGCTCCGATCAGTAGTTGATCCCCTGACAGATCGAGGGATCTACCAAACTGGGCTCCTTCTTGTGGATCCTGGGCAGTGACCTTCTGAGTGAATAGCCAGCTGGTCTGAGAAATGCTCGTGTAGAGGAACACGCCACCGACTTGCTGAAGGAAACCGAGATCCGATCTCTGGTCACTGATTGCGATGGTATTTCCATCGATCGCAACTGCCCCACCAAATCGTTTCGCCGGGGTAGGATCGTTCGACTCGAAGATCTGGTCCTGGTTCCAGGAAAAACCATTGTTACTGAACACGTATGCAGACCCGGGCATGACCCCAGTCAATGCTCTCCATGCACCCACCACGGCTCTTTCACCCGATACCCCGACCGAGATCCCGAACTCGTCATTGGACACTCCATTGGATGCTTCGAGTTTGACCTCAAAGATCCAGTTGGTGCCATCGTGCCTGTAGATGTACGCTGCTCCGCTATCCTGACCGAGTGATCCTCCTGTTGCTCCAGGCGATCCAACGATGAGAAGGTCTCCATCGATGGCCACGCTCCAGCCGAACAGGGCACTTGCTGTCGAATCGGGTGGCACAATCGTCGTTTCCTGTACCCACCGCGATCCGGTGTTGCGGTACATGTAAACGGCTCCGGTGATCACACCTGCTGAGGTCCCATCCGGTGCACCGATGGCCATACGGTCACCCGAGATATCGGATGACGAGCCATAGTTCACACCTGGTGCGGCAACGGTGAGAAGATCCTCAAGGATTCCTTCACACGCATCCAGGATCTGGTCCTGGTTGCAATCCAGCGATGGAATGAGAGCGATCTGACATTCGTCAGGCACACCATTTCCATCACAATCGCTGCTGGTGTTGTCGGCTATATCACAACTATCAGCGGTTCCATTTGCGTTACAGTCCAATCCAGGCTCGCACTGGGCGATGACCTGGGAACCGGAACTTAAAATCACACTCAACAGAACAACCAGGAAGGCGAGGGGTAGCGTCTTCATGATCTGGACCTCCAGTACTCCCGTGATTCTCACGGGTGGGGAATTGATCGATCGGGGAGAGGGCACACCTCTTCCCGGGAACAGGGTTTCAACATGTATCTTGATCAGGAAATGAATGACCTACCTGTAAGGCTCGTCAGTTCTATTTCCTTTGCTGTGGATGGAAGGGTCAGGACACCTAATTTAGCGTTCCTGGCATTCCTGACTACCCGAGATTCCTCACCATGCTCAAAATAATGGTGCTGAAGAAAAATATCTCGGGCTGTGATCACCATCGAAAACCTCGGCAAAGCTTGCCGACGAGTCACTTCAATGGAGGACCCGGTGCCAGAAAGGTGAGAACCATCAATCGTTCTTCGCCGTCATTCTTGACCCCGTGAGGCACGTCTGCAGGCGCGACGAGCATCTCCCCTGGCCCCATCGAGAACTGTTCCTTCTCGAGCAGGAACTGACCGCGCCCCGAGACCACAAGATAAACCTTGTCTGTCCCTGAGTGGGCGTGGAGAGCGTGTTGCTGGCCTGGTTCCAGTGCATTGACTCCCACCAGCAGACGCTCTGACTGATAGATGGTGCTTTTACCCATTTTATTCTGGTTCCATACGGCATGGTCGAGCGGCTGGATCGGCTCTGGTGGGTTCGGCTCTGGTTGGCTGGAATCTGAATCCATCGATGACATCATGGCGATCCTTCCTCACGGTTCAGTACCGAGTACACCTGGTAGGCGGCATCTCTTCCCGATCGAGCACAAGACTCCAGTGAGAGACCATCGAGATGGCTACCTGCCATTGCCAACGCAGGCCATCGTTTGAGTTCATCACGCAACGCTGCGACCTTTCTACGGTGCCCTCGGTGAGGCTGTGGAATCGACCGGGGAGCTCGTCTCAGTTGCACCATGTGAGGATCCAGGTCGATTCCCTGGGCCGTTCGGAGAGCTCCAATCGCCCGATCCTGCAGCATTGTATCGGACTCGTCGATCTGCTCGGGCTGACGGCTTCCCCCGATGAATACGGTCGCCAGCGACGCTCCTGCCGGGCAACGGGAGGGAAAGAGCGAGGAACTCCAGATGGTCCCGAGGATCCCCAAGGATTCGCTCGAGGGAACCAGGAAACCGAACCCTTCGGGGCGTATCCGGCATTTACTCGCATCGTAACCGATCTGTACGACCGTCAGGGATGCGTACGGTATCGATTGCAGCATCTCCCCTGCACGGCTCGAAAGAGGTTGCAGCAAGGTCGCCGCCGGGGTCGCTGGAATCGCCAAGATGACGCCATCCACATCGACCGTATCGGAGGAATACGCCCCCCCCTGCTGGAGTCTCCAGCCACCGTTGTGTGGCTCCAGGGCGACTACCGGTGATTCGAGATGGCATCGATCGGCCAGTTCTGCCGCCAGCGCACGCGGCAATTGTTCCAATCCCTCGGCAAGTGTCGCGGTGCGACGCAGGGGTGCCGACGGAGCAGAGCGGCTCCTCAATAGGCCCGAGATGACACTTCCGTACTGTTTTTCCCATTGCCGCAGTTTCGGCTGAAACGAATCGATCTCGAGCCACTCTGCTCGTCCTCCGGAAACCCCCGATACCATCACATCCGCCAGCACCCGTGCAGCCTCACTGCCAAATCTACGGCGGAAAAAAGTGCTGACCGACTCCTCTTCACAACCCCCTCGGCCGATCCACGGCTCCATCAGGAAGCGGCACCATCCCGCCGGAGACAGCGCCCGGGAAAAGGGTATCGTCAAAGGAGAGCTGGGTAGTGCACGAAGCGCTCCATCCTTCCAGATGAATCTCTTCCGTGCGCATCGCTCGGCGTTTTGCCACTGCGACTCCAATCCGACCCGCCTGGCCAGATCGATCAGGCAGTGGCTGGAAGGAAGGATCGAATTGGGCCCCCACTCCAGGGTCCAGGAGTCACTCCTCGAGGTGCGAATCCAGCCACCCACGCGAGGGCTCGCCTCGAACAGATGAACATCTGCTCCCAGCTTGCGAGCATGAATCGCAGCCGATAGGCCACTGATCCCTGCTCCGATCACCGCGATCTTGGCAGGTCCCTCATCAACGGGGGGCACGGATCTCATCCACCACGGCTCGCAGACTATCCACCGGTGTCGGGGGCAAAATACCATGACCCAGGTTAAAGACGTGTCCTGGATGATCACCAAAGACATCGAGCAGGTCCCTGACCCGCTGTCGAATCGACTCTTCTGGAGCGAAGAGTGCCTGCGGTGGCATGTTGCCCTGCAGAGCACAGCGATCGCCAAAGATATCCAGGGCCTGCTGCGGCCTCGTCATCTCATCCAGACTGACCGCCTCGATTCCGACTTCATCGACCATCCTGGAAATCTGCTTCAGGTGACTGGCCGCACCACGGATGAAGAGGATCCGCGGAACCCCACAACCGTCGAGTCCTTCCATGATCCTCCGGCAGTATCTCAGGGAAAACTCCTCGAAGGCCTGATGACCGAGCATCCCACCCCAGGAATCGAACAGCTGGATCGCATTGGCTCCCGCCTCGACCTGGGCTCGCAGATAGGAGGTCACCGTGTCCGCCAATTTCTCCATCAGGCGATGGAGGTCTGCCGGACTCTCGTAAACCATCCTCTGAGCCGCAGCAAAGGTTCGACTGGGAGATCCTTCGAGGGCATAGCAGGCGAGTGTCCAGGGTGCACCGGCAAAACCCAGCACCGGGACCTTCCCCTGTACACGCTGATGAGTCGCCCGGATCACATCCATCACGAATCCTGTCTCCTCGACCGGATCGGGGATCGAAAGACGATCAATTCCAGCCCGATCGGTCAACGGCTGCGACATGCAGGGACCTCGATCTCCAAACTCCACAGGCAGCCCCATCGCCTCCAGCGGCACCAGGATGTCGCTGAAGATGATCACCGCATCGACATCGAGGACCGCGAGAGGTTCCACCGTCACCTCGGATGCCAGTTCCGGATTCTTGCAGAGTTCGAGAAACTCCATGCCCGCACGAATTCTCTGATACCCCGGCAGGTATCGACCCGCCTGTCTCATGAACCAAACAGGAGTTCGGTCGGTAGGTTCTCTCCTGAGAGCTCGGATGAGCCGTGAGTCCTGTAAATTCACGCTAGTGCCTTTCTCAGTTACGAACACCCAGAAGACGGGCGGCCCGTTCTGCTCCGTAAGTGATGATGATGGATGCACCCGCTCGGCGAAGGGACTGCAAGGATTCGATGTAGGCCCGATCCAGATCGATCCAACCTCGATCGGCAGCGGCATTGAGTTGCGCCCACTCACCGCTGACATGGTATGAAGCGATCGGGATGTCGAAAGTATCCTGTACCTTCGAGATGATGTCGAGATAGGGCAGTCCTGGTTTGACCATCACGATGTCCGCCCCTTCTTCGAGATCGAGGGCCACCTCCTGAAGTGCTTCCCGTGAGTTCCTGGGATCCATCTGATAGCCCAATCGATCCCCACCTGCCGGAGTGCTGCCCGCGGCATCCCGGAAGGGGCCATAAAACGCTGAGGCGTATTTTGCCGCGTAGGAGAGAATCATCACCTCGTCATGTCCTGCCCCATCGAGCGCGGTTCGAATCGCACCCACCTGGCCATCGGCCATCGCAGAGGGAGCGACGATATCACAGCCTGCTTCCGCAAAAACAACCGCCTGCTCGGCCAGCACTTCGAGAGTGGCATCATTGTCGACCTGGAAACCCTCTTCGCGAGTATCGGTGATGATCCCACAGTGACCATGGTCGGTGAATTCGCAGAGGCAAACATCTGCGATGATGAGAAGATCTGGCGCTCTCTTCCGGATCTCCCGAATTGCCCGGGGAATCACTCCGGCGGGATCGACGGAACTGGAGCCTCTGGAGTCCTTCTGATCTGGAACTCCGAACAGGAGCACTGCAGAAACTCCTGCTTCCTCGACCTCGAGAGCCCGATCTCCGATTCGATCGGTCGAGTGATGATGCTGTCCGGCCAGCGAATCGATGGGACGATCGATCCCAACCCCGTCGCAGACAAATAGCGGTTGCACCAAGTCGTGCCTGGTCAGGTGCGATTCAGCGAGGAACTCGCGGATTGCGGGATTCCGTCGCCGGCGCCGCATCCTGCGGATCGGAAAACTGGCCATCGGTTCCTCTTTTCCTCGATGAATCTGCCGGTCCAGTCGATGGTCTCAATTCTGGGGATTCGAATCGCCTGCCACCACCCGGATGCAAGCTTGAATCATCTCTTCCACTGTTGACCGTACCGCCATTTCAATCTGTTTCCAGCCCCACTGGCGTAGTTCTTGAGCTGTGGCTTCTCCTGCAGCGATTGCCGGTATTCCCTGCAATTCCTTGAAACAGTCCCCTGATCGACGACAGACCGCTCGCACCGCAGACGGGCTCGAGAAGATGATGCCGGTAGCCTCTGGAAATTCTGAAGACCAGCGGACAGGGTCAAGACTCTTCTCCTCCTCGGTCCTGGAAACCTCGACTCGAATCACCTCGAAGCCAGCAGCGACCAGCCGATCCTTGACAATGGGAAGCCCGATGTCGCTGGTGAAATGGAGCGCCCGTCGACACGGCAAGGAGTCGATCACCTGCGCTGTCAGCGCCTCTGCTCCGCGCCCATCCCCCTCGATCCGCACCTCGAACCCAGCGTCACGAATTGCTGCTGCTGTTTGAGGTCCCACGGCAATCCAGTACATCTTTTGCAGGAGGGTTCGATCCTCGGCTGCCAGCATCTCGATCAGATGTCGCACCGTGGTAGCACTGGTGAAGATCAACAAACTCTCGGGAGGTAGAGATGCCAGCGAGGAAATCACAGCTGCAGGCTCGAGAGCACTCAAGAGGATCGCCGGTTCCACCATCACTTCTGCTCCGAGTTCAGTGAGAGCATCTCTCCAGGAGCCGGCTCGATCTCGGGGACGGGTCAGGATCCAGCGAGAACCCCTCAATTCGGAACCGCTCATCCGATGCCCAGTGACTCATCGAGAATTTGAAGGATTTCATCTCCGCCAGCTTTGCGAATCATCTTCGCCAATTGCTGGCCTATTTCTCGAGAGGAAGTGACTGATCCCTCGAGCCCTAACCGAACAAGGCGGGAGCCATCGGGGAGACCGAGAACACCGCAAAGACTCAGGTGTTCACCGGAGACCACTCCCAAGGCTCCCACCGGTAGATGGCAACCACCACCGAGAGCCCCCAGTAATTCCCGCTCCGCTTCGACGCAGATCCGGGTGATCGGATCGTCGAGGAATCGAACCACCTGTGCGAGAGCAGTGTCATCGCTTCGAATCTCGACAGCGAGAGCTCCTTGCGCTGGAGCAGGAGTCACTTCCGTGGTCGAGATGGCGCAGCGAATCGAGTCCTTCAGCGCTAATCGATGAAGGCCCGCACAGGCGAGTACCACTCCCGCATCTCCACGCTCCTCGTGAACTCTCAGCCGAGTTTCGACATTCCCTCGGATCCCCTCCACCACCAGGTGAGGATATCGATGAAGAATTTGACAACTCCTCCTCAACGAACCGGTGGCCACCGTTGCGCCAGGAGGCACATCGACGAGGCCAGGGTAGCGAGCTGAAACCCACGCATCTCTGGGGTCTTCACGTGGAGGAATGGCAGCAATCACCAGTTCTGGCGGCTGTACGATGGGAAGATCTTTGAGAGAATGGACTGCGAGATCGACTTTCCCCTCAGCGAGCGCACGTTCCACCTCGACGGTGAAGACACCTGGAGCCCCGACCTCGTGCAGCGGCGTTTCCTGATCCTGATCGCCAACGGTCTCGATCAACACTTGCTCGACGCTGACTTCCGGATGCATCTGTTGAATCTGGTCAGCGACCCAGCCTGATTGTGTCCGTGCAAGGGTACTGGCCCGTGTTCCCAATCGGATTTTCATCTCTGGTCCTCTTCATCCACACTCTCCTGCTGAAAGAGAGACTCCAATCGATTCAAGAATGATCCATTCAACTGCGAACCTGCTGCCCGGAACTCCTTGAGCGGTCGATGAAGGGCACGTTTCAGCAAACTCCTGACCAGATCGGTGAGTATAGTGTGCAACTCGCCATCGACCTCGTCTCGCAACAGTTCCAGTTCCTGCTCACTGGCATCTTCGATCGATTTTCTCAACGCCCGGATGATCGGGTCCAGTTGCTGGTTCACTGTCCAGTTCTGGAACTGCTGTCTCTCGTGTTCCACGATCTCTTCAGCACCTGGAATTGCTTCCTGCCTGGAGTCCAGATTCTCCTCGATCAGGCGAGCCAGATCGTCGAGGTTGTAAAGGAAGACCTGTGGAAGTTCCTTCACTCGGGAATCGATGTCTCTCGGGACACCCAGGTCCACCAGCAACAATCCCTTTGGACGACCCACCAACGACTTTCGAATCAGGTCGGCATCGATGATGGGATGAGGGGAAGCGGTCGAACTGATCAACACATCTGTATTCACGATCACTTCGGGGAGGTCATCGAGGGAGCCTTGCGCAGCACCATAGACACTGGCGATTTTCTCTGCGTGTTCTTGGCTCCGGTTCAGGACCGTGATCCTGGCATCTTCGATCCCTTGCAAGTGAGTGAGGACCAGTTCTGCCACTTCGCCGGCACCGATGATGCAATAGTGTAAACCCGACACCTTGCCATGGATTTTTTTTGCCACCTTGAGCGCACCGTAAGCCAACGACAGGGCGCCGTCTCCGATCGACGTCTCGGAGCGGACTCGCTTTCCGCATCTCAACGCCTTCTCCCAGAGTTTTCGGATCACAGTACCCGCCACCTGAGCCTCTTCCGACAATTCGATGGCGGATCGGACCTGACCGAGGATCTCACTCTCTCCAAGCAACTGACTCTCGAGGCCAGAAGATACCCTGAGCAATCGTGTGACCGAGTCCTGATGCTCCAGAATCAGTTCTTCAACTTCACCGGGAATCACGAACTGTCGTTCTCGCATCCACTGCCTCAAGGTCTGTTCGAGGATCTCTCGTCCTCGCTCCTGCTTTTCTGTCGCCAGGAACAGTTCAGTCCTGTTGCAGGTGGACACCAGCAGTGCATTCTCAATTTCCATCTTGAAGCGCAGGTTGGACAGAAAGCCCACTGCTTGCTCTCGAGAAATGGCAATCTTCTCCCTGGTTTCGATGGGAAAAACGGCATGACTCAGTGTGAGGCTGCTGATCCTCATCGGCTATGAGGTCCAAACTGGATCACCCATGCGCTGATGAAGACCACCGAAGCCAGGCCCACCACGGAGCACCATGCCCGCCACTCAGTGACGGTGCCTGTGGAGCGCGGAACCAGCGCCAGAATTACAAAAAGTCCCATCAGCGCCAACGAGATGGGAGTGACTGGACCGGTGGATGCCTCGACCCCACTTCCAAGAAATATTGAAGTCCCGACGGTGATCGCAAGAGATCCTGCCGCGATACCAGTAGCCATCCGGATCAACCGAGAGAGTGATTCCAATGAAGATAACCGAGTGAATAGAAGTCCGAACTGGCCCGTCTTGATGGACCGCTTGAGAAGTAGCCACAGTATCCCGTGGACTCCTGCGGTGGTGACTCCTGCAACACCGATCCAGGCGGTAAATGCGTGAAGGGAACTGATCGATCCGATCGGCGATTGTGCCTGAACCTGATCCCCGAGCGAGAAACTTGCGCCTGCCAGTTGCAGAACAAAGGTCAATCCCAGCCCAAAGATGAGTGTACAGCGATCTCCAGAAACACTGGCCAGCAACAGGTGCATTGTGACGATGAGAAGAGCCAGTAGTGACAGTGTTTCCCAGTGGCTACCGACCGGGCATGCTCCAATTTGTATTCCACGAAAAATCAGAGCCGCCAGATGAACCACGACGACCAGCCAGGTCCACGGAGAAATGGGTGAAGTCCGTGCCACCCCAATCGACCGGAACTCACCAGAAAAAAGAACCCCGTAAAGCACCGTCAGGGTGATCCCAACACCATTAGTGATGATCTCCAGCAAGTGCTCTCCTGACGACTACACGCCAAGCGCTTGGGTAATTTCCTCATCCAAACCGGGGAAGGAATTGAGAAATTCTATCCGCTCCTGACGAATTCGATCGACATGAACCCGATACTCTTCAGTTCTTCCCTGAGCCTGATAGAGCATTCGCGGTTGCAGAATGCCGAGATCTCCGGAACTGATTCCTGGAATCTCTGAAGCCACTTCGTAACCGAAGTCCGGGTCCAGTTCCCATTGGATGCTGTCCTCGGCGATCCCTTTGACGATGGCACTCGAGTGCTGAATCTTGACCTTCTTTGATCGGTCATCGGCATCCGGTCCGCCAACTCTTCCTGTGTTGAGAAGGTAAACCTCCATCGGATGTGACTTCAACAGTTCCAGGAAGCGGTTGCCCTGTTGCGAGTGAAGTAATGGGAAGAATGGATTCGTCCCCGGAACACGCAGGAACTTGCCCGCCTCTTCCTTGCCACCAGCACTGGTACCTTGGGTTTCACCGAGCATGAAATATGCCGCAGCCTGACTCGCATCAAGTTTGCAAACTCCTGGAATGATGTTCTCGTTGCGGTTCAAGATCAGCAGGAAATCTGCCTTCGGAACCTCTCTGGCATCGATGGCTCCATCGATGTCCTCCATCCGGATCACCGCACGGCCATTCTGGGTGTAGGCCTCATCGAAAAAGTCGAGAGAACTGTCCTCGTTCTGTGCGACATTTTCGAGGTAAGAGACGTTTCGACAGACGGCAGCATGAATGGTCGGCTCATCCTTGACGGATAACCCAAAAGTCTTGGCAAAGCAGCCATTCTCGGTCGCCTGAATCGAGCCATCCGCCATCATGGCGACAAAGTCATCCTGAACAGGTCCCGAATCATTCTGGCGGGTGAAGGTGGTAGTCGTCTTACCGGTGCCACTCAAGCCCACGATCAACGCGGTCTTCTTCATGTCGCCGACCGGGATCTGCTTGCAACCAGCATGGAGCGCCAGCCCCCCCTTGTTGAATACAAGAGAGTTCCACATTCTCAGCCCACCCTTTTTCGATTCTCCGAAGTAGTCGGAGTTCATCACCCGAGTGATTCCGGCTTCCAGGTCGACGGTGATGCAGCGACTATTCGGGTAGCCTTCGGCGGTCACACTCGGGGTGTATACAATCGTGAGCTCCGGCTCCCAGTCATCTCCTTCATTACCCTCGAGTGGGTAGTAAAGCAGATTTTGCATTGCTGCGATGTTGGCATACGCTCGTTCCATCCAGAGCCTTGCAGAAGTCCTGTATGCCGGATCATTTCCGATGTAGCCATCGACACAGATCATCTCAGCGGATCGAATGAACTCGTCCTGAATCCCTGCGAGGCGATCCGCTTCAATACGGGTCATACACTGATCGCTGTGCTTGCTTGGATCGTCATCGATGATGTATGTGGATTTCTTGGAACGGGCATCCACCTCGGTCTGCACATTGAGATTGTCGAAGCATGTCACTTGAGCATTGGACATCTCGAAACTGAGTTCCCTCAATTTCTCTGCTGTGGGACGGAAGATGGTGTTTTTAGGCTCGATCTTGAAGCGATTCAAGGTTGCCATGCCTCTCCTTACTGATACCACTGGAAGGTACTCTCAAGGGCTGGATTTGACGGATCAAAAGGTCCAATTCAAGCATCAGGCTACCATCGAGGCTTTCAGGCGCACCCCAAAGTGGTTGGAAAAGTCCAACTTGCGATTCTCCTGCAAAATTCGAAGGATCCGAGTCCGCTATTCGACCCGGATACGCTAGTTCTCGCCACCCCAGGGCGAATCCGGGCACCTCTCATCGGCCAGTTGTGCAGTGGCATCATCGACCAGTTCCCTGCTGCTGACCTTCTTGATCATCTCCAGCGCCTGATCGAGAGATTTCCACTGCCCAGTGAGTTGTGGATCCTTGCGTCCGACCGGCGGGAAATCGACCTTCCAGGCCACCTCTCCCTTTCCCAGGGAAACTAATGTCACCTTGATGCCTTGCTCTGCATGACTCGTCATCTGCTCTATTCCTCCTACTGGATCCGATTCAAGATATCTCATTCAGACGGGGTGAGTTCGTCCGCTGACCCGCTCGCTCTCCATGGTAATCAATGGCTCACTGGTGCGGAACCATTTCCTTCGAGTCCTTGCTACCATGTGTGGTGACCCCCACCATTTCATCAGCCCTGAGTCACTACCGGAGACGTTGAAAAAGGAGTGCTTTCTTGCACGAGTTTGAAGCCATCATCCTGGATCTCGACGGCACCCTGATCGAGGACGGCGGAGGGATTCGCCCCCGAGTTCGACGTGCTTTGCACCGGATCTCAGATGCGGGCGTTCATGTGATGGTCGCAACTGGCAGATCAGAACAGTCCGCGGCTCCAGCCATCGAAGATCTCCAGATCCTCAACCCGATGGTCATCTACAACGGAGCCGCCGTCTATTGCCCCACCAGTCGCTCCTTGATCGAGGAGAGAAACCTCGACTTGATACATCTCGATCAGTTACTCGATTACGCAGAAACTCATGACCTGCTACCGGTGGTGATGTGTGCCGGCTCGAAACGAGCATTGTCCCCCAGGTCAGAGGCACTGAACTATGCGCTCCACGACATGAAAGCCATCGAGATCGTGTCCCCCGATCAGATGCGAATCGATCGACCCATACGCCTCTCTCTCTTTTCTGAGCGGCATCAAGATACCCAGCAATTCGCCGACGAAATCAGAGCCATCTCCGATTCGGAGGCCTATTTCACCTGGTTCCCCCTCAACCTCCTGCCTTCTCATCGGGACAGTTCCCTGCTGGTCGTGGATGTCCAACCTCCATGCGAAGGAAAGAGAGAAGCTCTTCGGTTTCTTCAACAACATCATGGAATCTCACCCGAGCGCTGCGTCGCAGTCGGAGATGCGACCAACGATAGCCCGATGGTGAAACTGGCTGGACTCGGAGTCGCGATGGGAAATGCCATGGACGAATTGAAGAAGGTCGCCGACCGTGTCATCGGGGCCAATGACACCGATGCGATCGCAGACCTCATCGATGAACTGTGGATTCAATAGGTCAGGAGGTCAGGAGGTCAGGAGTGGTCGTGACTTCCTGACGAAGCTCTGATCCTCGAGATCAGTGTTCCTTGCCGGTATAGAGTTTCGCCACCTGCTCTGCATACCCGTTGTACAGCAAAGTGGGTCGCCTCATTCCGGTGCCAATATCTCTTTCCATCGATTGGCTCCACCGAGGATGAGGTTTGGATGGATCGACGTTGGAAAAGAACCCGTATTCATCGGGCAGCGCCTGATTCCAGAAGGTCGGGGGTTTCTCCTCGGTAAATTCAATCTTCACGATCGACTTGGGCGACTTGTAGCCATACTTCCACGGCACGACCACACGCCACGGTGCGCCATGTTGCATCGGAAGTCCGTGGCCGTAGATTCCTACTCCCACCATCGCCAGATCGTTCCTGGCTTCATCGAGTCGCAATGCTTCGAAGTATGGCCAGGGCCACTGCTTGTCTTTCTGCCCCGGGAGCCGGTCCTCATCGAGAATGGAAACAAATCGGATGTACTTGGCCTTACCGAGTGGCTTGCACCGATCGATCAACTTACTCAGGGGATAACCGACCCAGGGAACTTGCATGGCCCAGGTCTCGACACAACGAAACCTGTAAAGTCTCTCCTCCAGCGGAGCCAGTTTGATCAGATCTTCGATATCGAGAGTGAATGGTTTTTCGACAGCACCTGCGACCTCGATCTTCCACGGATCGACCTTGAAGTTGCGGGCCATCTGCCAGACCCGATTCTTCTGCGTGGTGAACTCGTAGAAGTTGTTATAGACCGAGGAGATCTTCTCTGGAGTGAGAGTTCTCGGTGCAATGTCGAACCTGGTAGATCGCTGGCCTGGGAAGACATCTTTGCACAGTTCGCCAATTGCAGGCTCGATGGCCGACCGACTCCCATCCTGTGGCATCCAGCTGCCAGAGATCCCGTGGAGAAAGTGGGTGACTCCAAGAGTGGAGAGCCCTGCCATTCCAAGGCCCATTCCGCGGATGATGGTGCGCCGATCGATGAAGCGATCCTCAGGGGTGATCGAGAACTGCTCGGATGACATCCGCGATTCCTTCCGCTGGGCCCTGGCACTGTGGTCACTCCCAGGCTACAGGTCCGTCGATCCCACTCAAGTCCCCGATCGGAGAGTCGCTGTTCGCAAGATCAGAGTCCGAATTGGAAGGAAGATGAGCGGGAAGTTGAGTTGGCGAGATGTTGAGTGAGCGAGATGACGAGTTAGCGGGATGATGGGGTCGTAGATCTGGCAAGCCCCGGAATCTTGACGGTGCGAACTGCAGTCCCACCGTCCACCTCGGTCTCGGTCCATGCGACCACCGCAGATCCATCCTTCAGCGCAACGATCCTCGGATATCCGCTCCTTCGACCAGGAGAGGTCGAACCGATCCGATGAGAACTCCCCCTGGCCGATCCCGGGGTCCAGCGGCGAACCCGAACCTCTCCACCGTCTCCCTGGCGCTCGAGCCAGCACAACAGGTAGGACCCATCGCCGAGACCTGCGATGTCCACCCTCCCCACCGGACGGCCATCATCGATCCGAACCGCACTGCTTTTCTCGCCCTCGATGGCTGGATCGAGAAGCGTCGCCAGCACCGCTCCTTCCGGAGCTGGCTGATCGAGTACGCGATCCACGCCGGTATACCAGGCGACCGCTCTGGTGCTGCCCGAGGATGCCATCGATGGTCCATTGACAGGACAACCCTCCTGCACCCATCCATCTTCACGCACCAGCCCCTGCTGATGAATCTTCTCGGCTCCAACCTGAAGCCAGGAAATATCCCGAACACCGAGGAAATCACGATCGCGATAGACGAGGGTCACATCTTCCCCATCGACCAGAGCGTCGAGAGGACAGCAGTCGCAAACACGATCATCGAGCAACCGGTCGATTCCTCGGGTTCCTTTCGCCGAAATTGTGGTCGCGCGAAGCGTCATCGGCTTCCCTTCTCCATCCGCCATCGCTCTGCCATCGAGCCAGGCCAGGAAAAAATGATCTCCCATCGACCTCAGTGCCACGAATCCATGCTCGGTCTGTGAGTCATCACGGTGGGGAATGATGGGATCACTCCAGGTCTTCCCTTGATCGCTGGAGATGCTCACCTTGACGCCATAGGCGTAGGTCTTCTGAGAGATACGGTCGAGCCAGTGGACCGCCATGGTTCCATCGAGAAGCACCGCAGCGGAAGGGAAGTCTGCCCAGTTGACGAACCAGCCAGATCCTTGAGCCGCCGTCACCGCTTCTCCCCAACCATTTTCCCCGAGGGTCGAGAGACGCAAACAGACTCCCTTTCCATCGGCAGCAGGCTCGACCCAGCTGAGCAGTGCAGAGCCATCGGCAGAGTTGGTCAGGTTGGGTAATGCTGAACCCTTGGCAGTCTTCAGCAGCAGCGGTTCGATCCGCAGGGATGCTTCTTGCAATCCCGCTCCCTCCTTCACGGATCCCGCGGGAGGGGATTGAGCGCCCAGGAAACTCGACAGGGAACATAAAATCAGAATCAGCGACACCCGATCAATAACCTGCAGCATGGCCATCCTTCCTCGACTCACTGGCGCCGACCCAGACCCCATGGCGGAAATCCCTCATCACTGCCTGATAGCCACCAAACAATCCGCTTCGAGTTCCGATGTTGTGTCCCATCTTACGCAACTGATCGACCACTTTTTCATCGAACCCCGACTCGAGAGCCACTTCCCCCCCGTCACTCATGATGGAGCCGGTAGGCTGAGAGGATCCGACATGAATCACGCGGGGAGCGTCTCCGGCTTCCTGCAAGTTCATGCCGAAGTCGATGAGATTCATCAGGACCCATGCCTGCGCCTGCGGTTGTGTGGCCCCTCCCATCACTCCGAAGGAGAGCCAGGGCTTTCCATCTCGAGTTGCAAATCCTGGAATGATGGTGTGAAAAGGTCTTTTCCCTGGAGCATAGATGTTGGCATGACCGTCCTGCAGGCAGAACAATTCTCCACGATCTTGCAATCCAAATCCGAGTCCGGTGGGACAAACACCACTGCCGATTCCTCGGTAGTTGCTCTGGATCAGCGACACCATGTTACCAGCAGAATCCGCCACCGAGAGATAGACCGTATCCCCTTGGTCTGTCTGGCTCCTTCCGGTATCGACCCGCACCATCGCTTTCTCCGGATCGATCAAGTCGCGCAACTGGGTGGCATACTTCTTGGAGATGAGATGAGCCACCGGCACATCGTAAAACTCCATATCTGCGTACTCGCGAGCTCGATCCTCGAACACCAGTTTCTTGGCTTCGATGAAGTGGTGAAGCAGCTTCGCACTGCCGAAGCCCCACTCCTGAACCGGGAACCCCTCCATGATGTTGAGCAGTTCCAGCACTGCGATGCCCTGACCATTGGGAGGCAATTGCCACACTTCAATATCACGGTAACGAGTGCTCACAGGCTCGACCCACTCGCCCTTGTGAGATTCAAGATCAGCGACCGTCAGGTATCCGCCATGATGCTGGACGAAGGTTGCGATCTGCTCTGCAACAGGTCCCTTGTAGAATCCATCTCGTCCCTGATTGGCGATCTGCTCGAGGGTTTTTGCCAGATCAGGGTTGCTCCACAATTCACCTTTCTCTGGAGTTTTTCCATCGCGGGTGAAGGTGGCCGTGAAGCCCGGCTGCTCTGCCAGAATCCGGCCACTGATCTTCCAGTAGTGAGCGATCAATTCTGTCACAGGAAAGCCATCTTTGGCGTGGCGAATTGCAGGAGCCAGAACTCCACCGAGAGGTAGTTTTCCAAATCGTTCATGCAAGGCTGTCCAGCCATCGACACATCCAGGAACCGAGATGGGCAGGGTCCCGTGTGGAGGAATGTCTTTCCTCCCGAGCGCATCGACTTCGGACCGTAACTTCTCCAGTGAAAGCGATCGAGGCGAACGTCCTGAACCATTGTAGCCATGCAGCTTCTGGCTCTCCTGATCCCACACGATGGCAAACAGATCTCCGCCGACTCCATTGCCGGTCGGCTCCATCAGACCCAGACACGCGTTGGCAGCGATTGCAGCATCCACTGCACTCCCACCTGCACGTAGTATTTCAAGTGCCGCTTCCGTCGCCAGCGGATGGCTAGTTGCAGCCATTCCGTGCACAGAGAAAACCTCTGACCGAGTCGCAAATGGCTGTCCGGTGATTCGATCTCCCCCGGAAATTCGTGCCGTGATGGAGATCATCAAAAGTACAAAGATCATCAGTTTCATCGCGCTTCTCCTCTTCCCTTGCTCAACATCAATATCGATACAAGTTCTCCTCCGGATGAGAGGCTGTTCATCCTATCTTCGCACTGCGAATGAAGGAAGAGAATGGCTCATGACCCCACAGTCGATTACCCTCCCACCAGCACTCAAAACCCTCAAGGAGTCGGTAGCGATGAAGGTAACCCAGCCAGAATTGTTCGATCGAGCGTGCCAGGTGATTCCTGGTGGGGTCAACAGCCCTGTCAGGGCTTATGGATCGGTTGGAGGAACTCCTCGATTCATCGACAGTGCCAGCGGTTGTCGTATCCGGGATACCGAGGGAAAGCAGTACATCGATTTTGTCGGATCCTGGGGACCGATGATTCTGGGGCACGCTCACCCGGTGATCCTCGAGGCGATCGAGAAGGCACTCAAGGATGGCACTTCCTTTGGTGCACCGACTACCAGGGAAATCGAGTTGGCCTCGTTGATCGTGGACCTGGTCCCCAGTGCCGAGATGGCCAGACTCACCTCCAGCGGAACCGAAGCCACGATGTCTGCATTGAGGCTGGCACGAGGAATCACCGGTCGGGATCTGTGCCTCAAGTTTGAAGGCTGCTATCACGGTCATGGAGATTCGTTCCTGGTCGCCGCCGGATCAGGAGCGGCCACCCATGGACATCCGTCGAGCCCCGGAGTCCCGGAAGCGATCGCCAACCTCACCACCGTAGTTCCCTACAACGATCTCGCAGCAGTTCAAAACCGCATGGAAGAGATGGGAGATCGAGTCGCTGCGATCATCGTTGAACCGGTCGCTGGCAACATGGGTTGTGTACTCCCTGCCCCGGGATTTCTAGAAGGTTTGAGAGAACAATGTACTCGTCATGGCGCCCTGCTGATCTTTGATGAAGTGATGACTGGTTTCAGGGTCGGGCCCAGTAGCGCCCAGGGGCTGTACGGGGTTGAGCCTGATCTCACCACCCTTGGCAAGATTGTTGGTGGCGGAATGCCGATGGGAGTGGTCTGTGGCCCCGCCTCGAAGATGGAGCAGCTGTCCCCGGTAGGCCCGATTTATCAGGCCGGGACCCTCAGCGGCAATCCGCTCTCTGTGGCCGCGGGGATCGCCCTTCTGAGCCTGTTGAAAGTGGGTGCGGAGCAGATCTACCCGGCACTGGATGCCAAGGGTGAGCGCCTTCAGGCGGGCTGGAAGAGTGCGCTCGATCAGCATGGAATCGAACACTGCTGGAATCGAGTCGGATCGATGTTCGGTCTCTTCTTCACAGCAGGACCGGTCACCAACTTCGCCGAAGCATCCGCTTCCGATTCGCAAGCCTTCCGGCGTTTCTTTCACGGACTACTGGAAGCGGGAGTTTCGATCGCCCCCTCACCTTTCGAGGCGGGATTCCTCTCGATGGCTCATTCCGATGACGATATCGATCGGTCGATTGAAGCGGTCTCCTCGCTGCAAATGTGAGAGATTACCCGATCGACAGATGGTCGAAAGAAAAAGGGCCTCCCGATCCAGTTGATCGGAAGGCCCATGATCTTCTATCTCAGCAGATGATCTTTACAGATCGTCAGCGTCTCCGTTGCATCCCAGACCATCGCCGGGGGTCGGATCGAGATCCGAACCCGGGAACGGCGCAAGGGGAGCGGGTCCGTCAAGGAATCTGTAGTTGAAGCAGTAGATCGCATCCGAGGCATCCAGCATGCCATCGTCATTCGAATCACATGCGTCATTGCAGAGGGGCTCAGGAGAACCCGGCTGGAACAGCCAGTTGATCAGGTTAATTCCGTCTGCGATGTTGACCACCGAGTCGGAGTTGCAGTCACCACGGGTGAACGGGTTGAAGTTCACCACGCTCAAGGTTCCACCCACCAGGGTCGGTTGATCGATGAAGGCCTGTCCAGCCCATACTGCATTGTCCTGAGCTGGATTTCCCTGGCCGTCGACGAAGTCATTGGCCATCGATCCTTCGGCCATCGTCTGCCAACCCACGGTAAAGAGGGCAGTGGTGGCAGCCGCTGGGATCAGGTTGTCGAGGGTTCCGTCTCCTCCGAGGTCCGCAATTCCACCGAAGACGATGAAGCCCGGGGTCGTGGTCGGATCCTGGATGGCCCAGAACTCGAATGCGAAATCAGGAACAATACCGGTCAACATGCCAATCGAAGGATCGTAGGTCATGTTGGCCTGCACCGCATCGATGGCCGGCATGGTGACATTGACCAGGCTGACGGTCGTCGAAGCGGGTCCACCGAGGACGGCGGTCGAAGAGGACGCAGTGATCTGGTTGGGGTTGATCACGTCCACCGAACCAGAGTTCTGATTCGGAGGAATGCTGGCACCGCCGCTGACCACCACGGTGGACACCGGTGGAGTACCATTGGTGTCACAGAAGCTGATGGTGGTGTCGGAGGATCCAGCGATGGTCACATCCATCGTCATCATCTCGAAGTCGGATACGATTCCGATCACTGAACAACCAATAAAGCAGAGCACGACGCCCTGCGTAGCACCGGTCGTGAAGACTCCGATCTGGTCGAAGTCGGGTGTATCACCGTCATTTGAAGTCGCGGTATCTGCACCAGAGGCAGCACCATCGACGGTCAGTGCAGCGGGATCAACGCAGACCCCCAAAGACCACCCCTGGATGTCAGCGCCGACATTGTCCAGCAGAGCCGCAGCAGTAAAACTGTCTCCAGTAGATCCTGATCCACCAGTCATGGTAAACGTATAATCAGATCCACCAGCATTCGCTGTTGCTTGGATAGAAAAAGCGATGGTCAGTGCCATCAGGCTAGTCATGATTTTGCGAAGCATTTGCAAAGTTCCTTTCGCTGTCACTCCTTGGGTGAAATACACCCAAAATTCACACACCCCTACACAGATGATTTTCAGTATTGCTGGATCAACACCCGTTGATCCAACTGCCATCGGCCCAACCAAGCCACGTGCTGGTTGAAAGCACTCCGAGTGACGACAAGAACCAAACTTCTCCAGAGTGGCCGTATCTGTCGCCTCGTATCAAGATTTCTGTTCAATGCTCTGCCCAATGAGTTTGCAAATCCTCGGCAAAGCCGTGGTGAGAGAGGAACGACTCGCACTGGAACTCAGTCGGACCCGAGTTCAGTCGCACACACCTGACCCACCTCCTCGAAGTTCATTCGCACCCGATCCGGCACACCATGAACTCACAGGCAATATCAGCGACCATTCAGAGGTAATATCGGCCATCTTGACCGACAGTGCCCATCTATGATTCCGAACTGAAAAGAGCCCAAGCATCCCCGAGTATATCGAATTATCGGTCGTTGCCAAGTACCGACCATGGCGGTGAATTCAGGTTCAGTCAGGTGGGGCACTGTTGGTGAGGACGACCGCGTACTGACAGCCACAGGACCTATCCGGAAAGGAGTGAGGAGTGAGGAGCAAACCAGGCCCTCTGAACCCTCAAGATACACGGCCGTTCTCACAAACAGTGAACAGGAAACAATTTAGAGCGTGAATCAGCAGGCTCCTCAAAATCCTGAATGACCTCCATCTGACCGTGTAAACAATGCCGTGTCAATCTGTTAGCCCGCTAACATATGCCTGTAAATTGCGTATTTCATCCCCGCTGAGTGCCCAGTGGAACTCCGGCATCGCCGAGACTCCAGTCCCCGTTTCATATCCTTCGACCAATTCTGCCGACGGATCGACCAGGCTGCGAAGAATCTGATCCGCCTGAAGTCTCGAGCCCACCCCGTCCAGCGCCGGACCTGCCACTCCTCCCTGTCCTCTCACCGAGTGGCACCTCTGGCACTGAGCCGCAGGATGATCGAGGAAGATGGCGCGGCCACGTTCCCGATGGCCGCCCACCAGCGCCCACTGATGGTCTGCCAGGCGATCCTCCCCCTTCCCCTCCTTCAATTGAACCGCCCGCTCCACTAGCGCAGCTTCACCAGCCTTCGAGGCGGCCACCATCACATCCAGCGCCAGTTCTGGGGCCAGTGTTCCTGCTTCCAGGGAATCGAGCCAGAGTCGCACCTGATCCAGCGCCTGGGGCTGGTCGAGATCGTCTCCCAGCGCCCGGATCGCCTGCTGCTGCAGTTCCATGTCTGGCCCCTCGGTGGCCAGCTGAATCAGCGCCTGGACCCTCCTGTCACGATCCGAATCCAGCTTCTCCACCTCGACCTGGAGGTGGGGGTCGCCACTCTTGCGCGCCAGCATGCGACCGGCATCCGCCTGAGCAGGATGACCGCTGACGATCTGTTGCAACGCCTGGATGCGAAACCTCGTCTTCTGTGAACCATCGGCGAGAATCCGCTGGTTGACTTCGAGCGGCAAGACCACTCCGTGAATACTGGCGACCCTCTGCGCCTCCCCAGCCAGATCTCCTGCCGACTGCATCACCTCCAGCAATCCGGACCGGAGCAATGGAGCCACCTCGAGGCGTTTCCTTGGAGCTCCCTGATAGGGGCGAATCTTGCCTGAAACCCGATCACGGGGGTCTGGTTGGTACCACTGGGCCAGCGCTCTCAGCGCCTCTCGTTTCGCTTCCGCTGGCACGTCGGAGCGACCGGCAAGGCGAGCCAGCCCCGCCGCATGAACTGGTTCTCCGTGGCGCAGAGCCGCATCGATGGCGCGCCTGAGAAACGGCATCCGGTACTCCCCCATCGATTCCAGTGCGCCATCTGGAGCGGCCGCCACACTCAGGACTTGATCGGCCAGCATGCTGAGGGACCCGGGGATCGGCAGGTCGTGAATCGCTCGCGCCGCCTCGGTACGAATTTCGGGATCTTCATCGAGCAAGAAATACTTCAGATACGGATCGACCTGCGGCGAGACTGACGGGGCATCACTCGATCTTCTGGGAAAGTGGAAACCGGGATGACCTCGCTTGCGCTGTGCCAGCAATACCGCGAGGCGGACTTCTCGATCCTCATCGTTGCTTCGAAGAAAGAGATCCACGTCATTGGCTGAACCTGCCAGGCCCATCACTGCGGCATGACGCAACAGCGGATCCAGCGGGCCATCGATGGCCGCCATCTCCACCAATCGCTCGACCGCTTCCGGCACTCCGATGCGTCCGATCGCCAGTGCCGCATGAAACTTGACGCGAGGAGCAGGGTCATCGAGCAGGCGAACCAGCGGGCTGATCGGCCCACCTCGCAGTTCTCCCAGTACTCTGGCCAGTTGTTCGCGCACTTCTGCCTCCTCGTCATCGCAGAGGCGTGCCAGCGCCTGTACTGCCCTGGAGGAGCCTTCTTGATGGACCCTGGCCCACTGCCCCACTCCCCAGATACCGTGGCGCCGGACTCTCAGGTTCTCTCCGTCGAGTGCCGCATCGAGCAACAACTGGATGGAGTCAGCAGTGCCCCCGGCGAGATGAAACTGCACCCGCTGGCGCACTCTCCGATCTGGATGTCCCAGTAGACTGCTCAACTGCGAGGGCTTGAGTTTCTCGAGATCGGTGGTGAGCCAGTGCCCGACACGGTGTTGCTGACTCTGCTTCTGGCTTTCGGGATGCCACACCTCCATCAAACGACCACGGTCAGTCGACACCCAGCCGCCTCCCCAGGCAGAGATCCACATCTTGCCATCGGGAGTGAAATCCACATCGGTACAGAGCACCTTGTTGACGAAAATTTCCGGGCTAGAAAGCTCGAATCCGGCTCCATCCTGCTCGAGCTCGAATCTCCACACCGCAGAACTCCCTGGAGTGCCGCGAAAATCACAGAGGAAGAAGCAATCGCGATTGTGTTCCGGCAACCCGGTACCTGGATAGTGGACAAACCCCGAGGGTCCACTGGTCAGATGAGCGATGGGAGCCAACGCCCACGCCGGCCGCACTGGATGATCGAGTTGCCAGATCCCCTCCTGATTCCACGGACCCCGTCGATTGGCACCTTCCAGCGTCTGGTACTCCATTCGCCAGCCGGTTTCTCCGCCCCAGACGATCTGCACCAGTCGTGCTTTGTCTCCTGCATCGGAGTTGTTATCCCCGGTGAACAGATCGCCCTGGTCGTTGAACGCCAGTTCCTGCGGGTTCCTCAATCCGACATGGACCACTTCCAGGTCGCTGCCATCGGGTTCACAGCGAAACACTGCACCCGATCCAGGATCGGCCAGCAATCTGCCGTCTGCGGTGGTGAGGTGATAACCCCGGTCTCCGATGGACCAGTAGATCCTGCCATCGGGCCCCCGAACCAGGCCATGCATGTCGTGACCACGCAACGCGATTCGAATGCCAAATCCACGTTGCAACGAGACGTGCTGCTCCGCCACACCATCGTCATCCGCATCGGTCGCCAGCCACAGGTGCGGAATATTGGTGATCCAGGCCTTGCCATCTTCGACCAGCACGCCCGCCAGGGTTCCATCGAGGGGCGCAGTATATCCTGTAGTGAACAGATTTCGGGAATCGAGGATACCGTCGCCATCGGTGTCGATCAGCCGAGCCAGTCGATCATCATGTGCGCTGTAGTAGTCCATTCCTCCCTGTCGACGATCCTTGTGCTTCTCGTACATCGCCAGCCGGTCATCGACAGTTTGGAGTGCCAGATCATCGAGCAGCCAGAATGCACTCGATCGATTGTCCTCCACGCCATCCTCTTGCCGCGCAGATTCACAGATGTAGGCGCGTCCATGCTCATCGATGCCGAAGGCGACCGGATCTCTCACCAGCGGCTCTGCTGCAACCAGTCTTTTCAGATATCCAGCCGGGATTTCGAGAAGATCGAGTGCATCACTCGCCTCATCGGGCCACTGAATCTGCTGCGAGTCGGCGGGCGCCGGCTGCGGCTCCTGAGCATCCAACGGGTTCGAGGTCACCCAGCAGAGCAACACCATGAAGGACATCACCAGCGATAGATTACGGTGGATACGAGCGAACATCGGCACCTCCTGACCTCGGGATCCAGACAACGAGTAGAGATCTCTTTCATAGGTTTCTACTTCCCTCCCGTCAAGGGGGGGGGTGCTTAACCACTTCTTTGAGGTCTTTCGATGCTGCACCTCCAAGAGAACAGCCCTGCCGGTGGAAACCGACAGGGCTGACTAGAATCGAAATTGTGGTCCAAGCAGATCAGGGACAGCTCTGATACAGGTCACAGATCAGTGAGTCTTCTGTCGGATCGATACCACACTGATCAAATGGCGGAGGTGGTGGTAGACCTCCTGTGAACAGAACACCGAAGTGATAGATGGCGTCCGAAATGTCGACCACACCATCGTCATTGTCATCCAGCGCATCGAGACAGGTGAACTGTAGTCCCTGGAATATGTAACCGATGATCACGACTGCATCGGTGATATCGATCGTTCCATCATCATTTGCATCTCCTCGAACGAAATCGGACGTGCACTCTTCTACGGTGATCGTGAAGATGTCGGTAGTTGTATTTCCCGAGGCATCTGTTGCGGTCACCAGCACTTCAGTGACACCCACCTGAATGATCGAACCAGAAGGTAGCGAGGTACTGACGGTGACATCGGAGCAGTTGTCGATGTAATTGATCACTCCCCAGATCACCGTTGCAGTGCAAGTTGCAGGATCTGGATTGGTCACGATCGGTCCCGGAAGATTGACCACCTGCGGAGGTTCCACATCAGAAACGACCACCAGCATCTCTGCGGATGTGGAGTTTCCGTGGACATCGATGGCGGTGTAAGTGACCACGCTCTCTCCCACCGGGAAGAAGGATCCAGCAGGCGCGCTCGACTGGACCGAGGCCACGCCGCAATCATCCGCGGTGGTAGGCTCGGGCCAGAAGACCGAGGTTCCACACTGTCCTGCACTCGAATTACTGGAAACCAGTCGCTGCAATCCACTGATGATTGGCCCAACATCATCGACGACTTCGATGTTGAAACTCGCCTGAGATTGATTGCCGTGCACATCGATGACGGTGTAGGTCACTATCGTCAGTCCCGGAGCCAGGAAAGAACCGTTGGCGATAGAACTGACCAGAGGATCGAGATCACTGCAATCACTGGCGGTCGGTTCGATCCAACTGGCCATCGCACCGCAACTACCCGGATCGTTGCTGAGTAGTTGATCCAGCGGCAAGTCGGCAATCGTCGGCCCATCGATATCGAGCACGGTGATCGTGAAGTCCTGCTCGGCGATGTTGCCTTGCACGTCGGTTGCGGTGTAGGTCACTGGATGCACCCCGATCGGGAACAGGGCCCCTGGAGTTTCGCTTCCCACCAGTGTGACTGCAGTACAGTCAGTGGTGCTGGGAGCGGCCCAGGTCACCGCAATTGAACACTCCCCGGTGGGTGCCTCGAGGACGATGTCGAGCGGCATGCCACTGATGACCGGGGCCTCCCCATCGACCATCGTGATCTGGGTGATCTGGGTGATCGAATTGCCCGATTCATCGGTTGCCGTATGAGTGACCTGAGAGTCTCCAAGTGGAAACACCATGCCCGGTGAATGACTACTGGTAACGGTAGCAAAACCACATAAATCGCCCGCCTGAGCTGGATCCCAGCTCGCGACACCGACGCATTCGCCAGCAGAGGTGAAGAAGGTCAGTTGAGAGGCGACATTGACAAAGAAGGGTGCCTCCACATCCGCCACGATCACCTCGAAGCTGGCCTGTGACGAGTTCCCATTGCTATCGACAGCGGTGTAGGTCACCAGTGAGGTTCCGACAGGAAAGGTCGACCCACTGGAGAAGTCGCTGGTCATCAAGACGCTGGAACAATCGTTGGAGCTTGGGGCCAACCAGGTCGCTGGAGCAGAGCACAGTCCCGGGGTGTTATCGACTTCAACTGGAGCAGGCAAATCCGTGATGATTGGCGTTTCGACGTCGAGAACCGTGACCTGGAAATCGGCACTGGAGGAATTCCCGTACACATCTGTGGCGGTGTACGTGACGGTCGTCGTCCCGAGAGAAAACGCCGAGCCGCTGACATGACTCGCCTCGATGGTAGAGATCGTCGAGCAATCGCTGGCAGTTGCGGGCTCCCAACTCGCCAGACCGGTACACGATCCAAGCGTCGAGTCGACAGTGATACTGGCAGGCATCGTAACGATCTGAGGAGCTTCGACATCAAGCACCGTCACCGTGAAACTGGCTGAACTCGAATTCCCGACCGGATCGGTGGCTGTGTAGGTGACGGGCGTGGTCCCGATGGGGAACAGCGACCCGCTGGGTACGTCACTACTGAACAGATAAGAGACGCAATCCGTCGCTTGCGGTTCGGCCCAGGTAGCGACCACCTGGCAAGCACCCACTGGAGAATCCAGGGTCATGTCTGGTGGCATGGTGACGATCACCGGTGGAGTCGCATCGAGAACAGTGACATCGAAACTGGTGCTACTCTGGTTTCCGGCACTATCGCTGGCGGTGTACACCACCGTCGTGGTTCCGACCGAGAAAGATGAGCCGCTGGCCAGATTGGATTCGAGTGCACTGGCCGTGCAATCGGTGGTGGTCGGTTCAGGCCAGATCGCAACCACCGAACAAGTACCAACTGCGGTATCGATGGTGATATCGGGCAAGGAACCATGGATGAGGGGAATTTCCCCGTCCAGGATTCGAACCAGAATGCTATCGGAAGAAACATTGCCATGCACATCCGTGAAGTTGAAGTTGATGATGTGAATGCCAATCTCCAGTATCGATCCACTGGCCACATCTGACTCCATGATGAACTCACTGCAATCGCTCGCTTGAGGGAGCCCCCACGTCGCTACCGCTTGGCATGCATCGAATGCTGTGACCACTTCAACATCGAACGGCATCGAATCAATCGTCGGTGCGGTGGTATCGACGACCACTACAGAAAAACTGGTCTCGACCTGATTGAGACCTTCATCCTGACAGGTGTAGGTCACGAGAGTCTCTCCGATGGGTAGCATATCCCCGGGTTGATGGGTCGAGGTCACCGACAGATTGGTAGTGCAATTATCTGCAAATGCAGGGACCTCCCATGCCCCTGCCACCTGACAGGTTCCAGCGGGATTTGCAAGAATGACCTGCGCCGGCGGACCCGACACCTGAACGGGATTCTCGTTATCAACGATTTCGACCGTGAAGGTCGCTGAACTACTGTTGAGATCCTGATCGAGAGCCGTGACTGTCACCACACTGATTCCTAGTGGGAAGGTCGCCCCCTGTGGAGGATCATAACTGATCGCCACCAAAGAGCAGTGATCCAATGCCACCGCTTCCGCCCAACTCACTCCCGCACCGCAACTTCCTGGTTGAGTCGTTACGATGAGGTTTGCCGGTACCGAGGTGAACTGAGGAGACACTCCATCTGTCACCGTCACGGTAAAGGACATGTTCGTCTGATTACCGGTGAAGTCAGTAGCAGTGTAGGTCACCACGGTATCGCCGAGAGGAAGTGCGGCTCCGCTGTCATGAGTACTGACCAGGGTGACCGAGTCGCAATCGACAACCGATGGTTCGGCCCAGGTCGGGATTCCCGTACAGGAATCTGCCTGTGTGCCGATCGAGAAACTCTGCGGCATCGTCAGGATCTGCGGATTCTCGATGTCTGCAACGGTCACATTGAAAGACAAGGTAGAGGAATTTCCCGACTCATCGATACAGGTGTAGATCACCGGAGTTGTGCCGATGTTGAAGAGAAATCCAGAAGGATGGCTAGATCCAAGAGTCACAGTTCCACAAAAATCCTCGGCGGTGGGATCCACCCATGTCGCTTGTGCCGTGCATAATCCTGCTTCTATCGGAAGATTGATGTCTGGCAGGGTCGAAGTGAAGAAAGGAACTTCCTGGTCCACCACCGTCACTGTGAAACTCTGAGAACTCTCGTTCAGCAGGGAGTCGGCACTGGTGTATGTCACGACCGTATCGCCGAGCGGGAAAATGTCTCCCGGATTATTACTGACCTGAAAGGTCACCGCTTCGCAATGGTCGAGAACCAATGGATGAGTCCAGGTCACTGCAGCGGTGCAATCCCCTGGCAAGCAAGCCTGGATCTGATTTGCTGGCATCTGGAAGAACCCTGGAGCCTCGACATCGGTGACGGTGACGTTGAATGATTGCGAGGTGCTATTGCCACCCCCATCGGTCGCGGTGTAGGTCACTGTCGTGGTTCCCAGGTCGAAAAAGGCTCCCTGAGGATGACTCTTGACCACCGTAGGAGCAGTGCAGTCGTCACTGATCACGGGTTCGGTCCAGAACACCTGAGCCGCACAGATCCCGAGGTCGGTACCGGACTGGACGTCGGCCATCGTGATGTCAAAGACCGGTGCAGCGGCATCCGTCACCGTGACAAAAAAGGTGTGAAGGACCGTGTTCAACGACTCGTCAGTGACCGTATAGGTCACTGCGGTCACCCCCACTGGAAGTGCAGTGCCGGGTTCAACATTGGTCGTGAGAACCGCAATGCTACAACTATCCGCAGCGGTCGGCTGCGGCCAGGTGGCGATCGCCGTACATTCGGTGGGATTGGTGGTGACTGTCATGTCTGCCGGGGCTCCCACCAGCGTTGGCGCGGTCACATCGACCACTGAAACCGTGAAGGCTATCGTCGACGCCCTTCCCAGTGGATCCGTGGCTGTATAGGTCACCTGGTGAGATCCAATCGGAAAAACCGATCCAGGCAAGTGGGAAGAAGTCATCGTCACACTCGTGCAATCCACTGCCACAGGCTCTACCCAGGTCACCACAGCACTACACTCGGTTCCCGATGCCACCACCTCAATCAATCCCGGGGAAGATGTGAATACCGGGAAGTCAATGTCCAACACATCCACTGTAAAGCTCTGTGTCGTCTCGTTTCCACTGGTGTCCGTTGCGGTATATGTAACGGTCGTGGATCCAACTCCAAAAGTTGCAGGAGGTTCGAAACCACTGACCAGACTCACCACACCACAACCGTCAAATGCTACCGGAAGGGTCCAGTCGAGAGTCGCACCACAGGTTCCCACGGGCGGAACCATGGTCACACTTCCAGGCACTCCCGTGAGGGTTGGAGGAGTGTCATCGACGATGGTGATCGAAAAGCTCATCTGAGATGAACTTCCCAGGACATCCACCGCAACGTAGGTGACTACCCGGCCTGCAAAGGTGACCAGTGAAGGAGATGAACTCGTCGAGGTCACGAAGAAAGAGGAGCAATCCGTGACCTGTGGCTCGGCCCAGATTGCAGCGCCGAGACAGGTGGTTGGCTGGGTACTGATCACCATGTCAGGCAACTGCTCGATGATCGGCGCACTGCTGTCGACGACATTGACGACAAAGGAGGACTGGACAGCATTTCCCGAGGCATCCGTGGCAGTCACGGTGACCGTGGTGGCCCCCATCTGAAAGATGTCTCCAGGCAGAAGGTCCGAGGTGATGGTCGGGAACGAGCAGTTATTGGTATCCAGAGCGAAGGGCGGAGTCCAGGTAACTGCCGTGGAACAACTCAAGGGATCGGCCGCCGCAATGATGGTACCCGGAACCGAGATGAAGAATGGTGCATCCGGTTCGAGGACTGTGACCAGGAAACTCAGTTCAGTGACATTGCCCACTTCATCTGTCGCAGTGTAGATGACGGTGGTCACCCCCGAGGCGAACAGATCACCAGAATTGTGGCTGCTACTGATCGTGGTCAAGGAGCAAGTATCCGATGCCGTGGGAGCAGTCCAGTTGGCAGCAGAATCACACTGGCCACTACCGATGGTGATGGTGATGTCTGCTGGCATTCCGGCAATCACCGGAGGCGTGGTGTCATAGGGAGTTCCGGCCAGTGCATCACAAGTATCCGGGATACTGTTCAGATTGCAGTCCGAAACATCACCCGCATCGATCTCGCAACTATCCACCAGGCTGTTTCCATTGCAGTCCATTCCAGCGGCTAGATCGCAACTATCCGGCACACCATTGCCATTGCAATCGACCGAGAACCCTTGAACGATTTCACATGGATCCAGGATATTGTTGTTGTTGCAGTCCACCAGGCCGGTAGCGAAATCACAGCTGTCAGGAATCCCATTTCCATCACAGTCTGGAATTCCCACAGCAAGATCACAGCTGTCGAGAACACCATTACCGTTGCAATCAGTGAAGACCAGGCTGGCCAGAAATTGGGTCCCCGCTTGCGAGACAAACATCGCTGAAGAAGCGGTGAGAGCGAGTGGCTGGACGTTGCTACCTCCCGGTACCAACAGGCACGGATCGACGGCATTGACCGTTTCTATGCGAAATCCGGAATTCCACCCCGCTACGCTCCTGCTGAAGAGACGCAGCCCGCAGTCGGTCGTGACCAGGGCATGATCACCCGACAGCTCCATCCTTCGATCCACCAGAGCGGTGAAAATGAATGTAGATTCAGGAGCCCATCCTGTGGCTCCTCGAAGAAAGATGTTGGCTCCCAGACCTGACGGCAAGAGCAACCGCAATTCCCCGGTACTCTGATCGAGACTGATCGAGGTTCCCGAGCCACCCGCCAGCGGGTGGGTCACATCCAACAGCCACTGATTGGTGGCAATACCCTGATACTCGTAGGTCAGCACCTCGGACACAGCCGGAGCCGTGACGCTGACAAAATTACCGCTCAGCGAGACGGTGGTTCCGAGTCCCGAACCGAGGGTACCAGCGACTGTCCCCGAAGAAATCCAGCTCGAGGCTCCTACTCCATCGAAGACTCTGGTGTAGAAATAGACCTCGTCGGTGGCAGCGGCTCCCACGGCGAGAAGATCTCCCGAGTGATCGAGCACAGATCCCCAGCTCGGATCGGCAAGCCCCGTACCTACACCCGAGATGATACTGCTCTGGTTCCAGCTGAGACCATCGAAGGAGAAGAACCAGATCTCACCCGCGAGGCCGACCACCAGGTCATTTCCATCGAGAGAGATCGATCCAAGGGTGGCGCCTAGCAAATCGATGGACTGGTGACTGAGCCAGGCTCCGGTGTCTCGGTTGAGCACCTCGATGGTAATTCCATCGCTGATCGCAGCCCAGTTTCCATCCATGACCACATGAGTGTCGGTCAAGGAGAGACCCATCGGCTCGGCATCGATGACACATTGTGCCGGCGTGATGTCGACGATTCCCACCGTCATCACCACCATCAAACTCCACCATCGGATCGCCGAAATGACGGAGATCCACTGCGGATCGTCCATCAGAGTTCTTGAATCACGAGACATGAAAACCCTCCCCATGTACTCCACCTGCTACTCGAAATAGAAACGCTGGTACTAACAAATGTATTGGATTGTTAGTTTCAGGCAATAATCATGTGCCATTTGTCACTAAACCAACGGATGTCCAGTTGGAGTCCGATTTGTTCCAATAGTCCCGAATACTGATCCGCAATCGGTGGCTGCTCTCGACCAGCGCCGCTCAACACGCTAGGCTGCGCCGCTTCCATCGATGACGTACACGATGAGAATCCGATCGAGACGTCCACCATCAGGCCACTGTCCCCGTAGCTCAGCTGGATAGAGCATCGGATTCCTAATCCGGAGGTCGCAGGTTCGAATCCTGCCGGGGACGCTTTCGCCATTCTCGATCCAGAACTCTGCTGTGAAGAGCCGCCTAACCGCCGGCTGCGGTGGCGTGGTATCCCAATATTCCCGGCTATAAGCGCCAGTATGTCCAACAGGAGCGTGTCCTGAGCTCGGACATAAATTGTCGAGAGACCCGGCAGGATTTTGCGATAGAATTTAGCGGTCGGATTACTCCCGAATTGACTGGTGTCGATCCCCTGCGACGAAAGAGCCGTGGCCGAGACACCTGCGGCCATTTTGAATTCTCAAGCCCCATCTGATAAGATCTACTTCATGCTCAGAACTGCCCTGGCCATCACTGCGTTCTTCTGGTTGTCGATGGCGCCATCACTATGCACCGCCGGATTGCTGGCGCATGCTTGCGAAGTATTCGTCTTTGCAAGCTGTGATGACAGCTGCGATGATGAGCACGGGCCTGACCATCATGAAGATGGTTGCAACGGCGAAGATGTAGATCACTCGCACCGATCCTGTCTCACTGCTCTCCACCCGGACGATCACTGTTCGCACGATGCTTGCTCTCATGATGCTTGCTCTCATGATGCTTGCTCTCATGATGCTTGCTCTCACGACTCCTGTGGAAGTGATCCCTGCCTTCTTGCAGTGCTGGTCCAGCAGCATCGCCACGAAAAGATCTCCTACGATGGAGATTCACCGGCGAAGATTCCGCTCCACCTCTCCACTGCTGATTCTGCAATTCAGTGCTTGATCTGGCAGCGCTTCTTGAGACCCCTCGTCGGTCCGAAGCTGCCCTATTTCTCGTCGGACCGACCTCTTCGCTCCTGATCTCTCGCTCCGTTCCCAACACATTTCATGTCGTGTGGATCCGGTGACCCGATGGGCACCGTGGCACTCGACGATGTTCACGAACCGAGTCAGAGATCAGAGGACCGAATGAAAACGAATCCACCAGCCGAGCGAATCCCTCGCTCCCTTGTCAAGATGACTGCCACGGCGATGATGCTGTGGCTTCTGCCCGGTTGCAGTACCCCCCCTGCGGCTCATCATCTGGCGGATCCACCGCCAACGGCCATCTCGATGACTTCCGTCGATCCCATCGGTTCCGAATCGGTGGTCGATCCTGCTGGAGTCCTCTCTCTGAGGGATGTCCTGTCACTGACCCTGCTCCATAACCCCGAACTCGCTTCCTTCTCCTGGCAAATCCGTGCCCGTGAAGCGGTCGCCTTGCAAGAAGGTCTATCGCCCAACCCGGAGTTCGAAGCAGAAATCGAGAACTTCGCCGGTAGCGACACCCTGGGTGGATTTGACGAGGCGGAATCGACCATCTCGATCAGCCAGTTGATTGAACTGGGGGGCAAGAAAGCGCTACGAGTTCGAGTGGCCCAATTGGGCACGGGTCTCGCCGCATGGAAATACCAGAGCCAGCGACTCGAGGTCCTCACCCGGACCTCCATGCACTTCATCGATGTCCTTGCCGGTCAACGTCAGGTGGAACTGAAGAGCGCCAGCCTCGATCTTGCCCTCGAAGTGATGAATGGGGTCTCGGCACGAATCGAAGCGGGCAAGAGTTCTCCCCTCGAAAGGACCAGAGCTGAGGTGGTGGTCGCGCAGGGTAAAATCTCTCTCGAGCAGGCAAAACGATCGCTCGAATCGTCTCGTGTGCTGCTGGCATCCTGCTGGGGAAAAGAAGTCGCCCAGTTCCCGTCGGTGCGAGGATCGCTGGAGCAAATCCACGAGGTCCCGGAATTTGACCTGCTAACCTCATCCCTGGATGATAATCCAACCGTGTCTCGATGGGATCTGGAGATCTCCGAGCGCCGGGCTCGCATCGAGTTGGCGGCGGCCGAGGCGGTTCCGGATATCACTGTCAGTGGCGGGGCCCGTCTTTTCCAGGGTACCGACGAGACCGCCCTGGTCGTGGGTGTCTCGCTGCCGATCCCGGTCTTCCATCGCAATCAGGGGCTGCGGAGAGAAGCAGAATACAACCTGTCCATCGCCACCGAGAAGCAAAGGGCAGTGCGAGTTCAACTGTTCGCAAACCTACACGATTCCTACCAGCAGTTACTGTCGGCATACCGAGAAGTGACCGCCCTTCGTGACGAGGTGATTCCCGCCGCGAAATCGGCCTACGATGGAATTCGAGAGTCTTACCGCCAGGGAAAACTGGCCCAACTCGATGTACTCGACTCCCAGAAGACCCTCTTCGAGGTCAGGGATCAATACACACGAGCACTCACTGACTATCACCGTGCACGTTCACAGGTCGAAGGGCTGCTCGGAAAGCCCATCACTGAACTGAAGAAAGGAGGCTCCCGATGAAAATCGCTCTGAAGATGACTTTCCTACTGTTCTACTTCTGCGGAGTTACCGGATGCAATTTCGAGGAACCTGTAGAAGTGGTCCAGCCATCTCCTCTCCCAACTTTCATGGACGCACTCACAGCACCCCCGGCGGATCCTCCGGAACCGGTTCATCCAGCAGATGTTCACATCACCGCTGCTCAGATGAAGGAGTTCGGAATTGTCGTGAAGGAAGCGGCGGCCGCGACCATTTCACTAGAATTTCAACTGCCGGGTGAAATCGTCGCCAATGCCGACAAACTGGTCCATATCGGACCGAAGGTCCCAGGCGTGGTCAGCGAGGTCCAGAAGAGCATCGGCGATCGGGTCACCGCAGGTGAAGTGCTGGCGATCCTCGATAGCAGGGAACTGGCGAAGTCGAAGTCGCAATATCTCGCCTGTGCTGCACGGGTAGAACTCGCAAGATCCACTTTCACACGGGAAGAGAATCTATGGAATCAGCAGATCGGATCGGAGCAGGACTACCTGGAAGCCAAGGCAGGTCTCGAGGAATCCAGGATCGAACTGCGAAATGCAAAACAAACACTCCACGCGATCGGGCTCTCTGAATCTGACGTAGTCAAACTGCCCGCTGAACCGGACACCGAGTTGACGCGATTCGAGATGAGGGCGCCATTCGCCGGAGAAATCATCTCTCGCCACCTGGTTCAGGGAGAGTTGCTTCAGGAAGATTCTCACGCCTTCATCATCGCTGACCTCAGCGAAGTCTGGGTCAATCTTGCGGTCTACCAGAAGTACCTTCCTTCGATCCAGGTCGGCCAAAAGGTTGTCGTTTCACCGGGGACCGGTGAGCAGCAGCACAACGGCACGCTCAGTTACATCAGCCCCATCATCGAAGAAGCCACTCGTACCGCCACTGCACGTGTGGTGCTGGGGAATCAGGGTGGATTACTTCGGCCAGGACTTTTCGTCACCGCAGTCATCTCCACCGGAAATCTGGATGTTGCCGTGGCTGTTTCAAGGAATGCGATCACCGAGGTCTCAGGCAAAACTGTGATCTTCATCCAGTCTGATCATGGGTTCATTCCCAGGGAAGTGGAGACGGGCCGATCGGATGGAGTTCTGGTAGAGATCACCGACGGATTGGCCGTCGCAGAGACCTACGCCTCAGAAGGCGTGTTCTCGATCAAGTCAGAAATGCAAAAAGAAGACTTTGGCAGTGGCCACGGCCACTCACACTAGGAGGAAAAGAAGATGCTGGAGCCACTGATCCGTTTCTGCCTTCGGTCTCCTCTGATGGTGCTGGTAATCGGCATCATCGTGATGGCCGCCGGGTACTTCAGTTTCCAGAAGATTCCGGTCGACGCTTTTCCGGATGTCTCTCCGAATCTCGTCCAGGTGTTCACCATCACCGAGGGACTGGCCCCCGAGGAGATCGAGAAATTCGTCACCTATCCCATCGAAGCATCTCTCAGCGGTCTCCCTGGCACGGAAAAGATCCGATCGGTCTCAAACTTTGGACTGTCCGTCGTCAACGTCTACTTCGAGGACGGGATGGATACCTATTTCGCCAGGAGGTTGGTCGGGGAAAGACTGCAAGAAGCTCGTGAGGAGATCCCTGCCGGCTTCGGTGTACCCCAGATGGGCCCCATCTCCACCGGCATGGGTCTGATCCTCTTCTACTACCTCGAGGATTCCAGCGGCACTCACTCACTGGAGGAGCTTCGATCGATCCAGGACTGGATCGTCAAACGACATCTTCAATCGGTACCTGGTGTAACAGAGGTTCTGGGGATCGGAGGCGACGAGAAGCAGTTCCAGGTGCGCGTCCAGCCACAAGCGCTTCTTCGCTACGGAGTTTCTCTACAGGAACTCATCGAACAGGTCGAGGCGAACAATCTCAATGTCGGTGCTCAGTTCATCGAGAAGAACGACGAGGAATTCGTGGTGCGTTCGATCGGGCTCACGGCCTCGATCGAGGACCTTCAGAGCATCGTGGTGAAATCCGTCGATGGCCGTCCAATTTATCTCCATGACCTGGCCGAGGTTGGCGTCGGTTCGACCATCCGTCGAGGACTCCAGACACACAACGGGGAAGGTGAAGTGGTCTCCGGAATGGTCGTCAAACTGTACGGGACCAATTCCTCCACCGTCATCGAACGAGTAGAGGAAAAACTCAAGGAGATCCAAACCATCCTTCCGACCGGAGTGCGCATCGTTCCTTACTACGAACAGAAGAGCCTCGTCGAAGCGTGTGTGAACACGGTTCAAACCGCTCTGTTCCAGGGAATCGGTCTGGTGATACTGGTACTACTGATCTTCATGGGTGGATTACGGCCAAGCATCGTCGTCGCGCTCTCGGTACCCTTCTCTGTCCTCTTTGCATTCGTACTGATGAGATACTTCGGGATCTCTGCCAACCTGATGTCGCTGGGCGGACTTGCCATAGCCATCGGCATGCTGGTCGATGGTGCCATCGTCATGGTTGAAAATGTCGATCGGCGATTCAGAGATTCTGCCCTTTCAAAGAAGGACGCCGTACTCACTGCATGTTGCGAGGTGGGTCGTCCCATCGCCTTCGCCATCGCCATCATCATCCTTGTCTTCCTGCCCCTCTTCACTCTTCAGGGTGTGGAAGGAAAGATGTTCAGGCCACTGGCTTATACCGTGGCTCTGGCGATGGCAGGTTCTCTGCTCTATGCACTGACACTGGCTCCGGTTCTGAGCGCCATCATCATGAAAAAGTCGGCTCCTGGATCGACCGCGAAAGAAACTCCTCTGGTTCGGGCACTACTGAGAGGATACAGACCGCTCCTGGGCTTCTTCGTGAATCACCGTTCGTTGTCCGCCCTACTCGCTCTGGGACTGCTGTCGATTGGAATCGTCACATTCCCTCAACTCGGATCTGAATTCACACCAAAACTCAATGAGGGGACGATTGTCGTCAGACTGACGATGGCTCCCTCGATCGCCATCGATGAGAGCAAGCGGATCACCCTTCTTGCAGAAAAGCGCTTGATCGCACTTCCTGATGTCACCGAAGTCGTGAGCCGAATTGGCCGTGGCGAAGTGGGAGCGCACGCCGACCCCATCAATAGCGCCGAGGTTTTCGTATTGTTGGACCCGGACTCGAAAGAAAGTCTCGAAGATCTTGAACACTCGATGCGCGATGCACTGCAAGGCATCCCTGGGGTGGTCGTGAACTTCACCCAGCCCATCGAGATGAATGTCGATGAACTACTGGAAGGTGTTCGTGCCGAGCTGGCAATCAAGTTGTTCGGTGAAGATCTCGATGTGTTGAAACGAGAGGCCGACAGGATCGCCTCGGTAGTCAGCACCGTTGAAGGTGCCGTCGATATCCAGGTGGACCAGGTCAGTGGAACTCCTCAACTCCTCATCCGCGTCAACCGCGGGGCCATCGCTCGTTACGGAATCAACGTTTCCCAGGTGCAAAATGTGATTCGCGCAGCGGTCGGCGGCCATGTGGCCGGGCAGATCTTCGAGGGTATTCGAAGATTCGATATCGTGGTCCGTTACCAGCAGCAGTATCGAGATACCCGGGAATCGATCTCTGCGATCCTGATCGACGCTCCCAACGGTGTGAAGGTGCCGCTCTCAGAGCTGGTGGAAATGAAGGAGATTGTCGGGCCGCGCCAGATCACCAGGGAACAGAATCAACGATTCATCTCGATCCAGTGCAATGTTCAGGGACGAGACATCGGTTCCTTCGTCAAGCAAGCACAAGCCGAACTGGATCAACGGATCGATCTCCCTCCGGGGTATCTCGTGACCTGGGGAGGGCAGTTCCGATTGCAACAGGAGGCGAACAAGAGACTACTACTGGTCATTCCGATGACACTGCTCGGGGTCTTCCTGCTGCTGTTCGGAAACTTCAACTCGCTGGGAAACACACTGCTCATCTTGCTCAACATACCGCTGGCTCTGGTCGGTGGAGTGGTCGCGTTGATGATCACCGGACAGAACTTATCAGTTCCGGCATCGGTCGGTTTCATCGCATTGTTTGGAATCGCACTGGAAAATGGCATGGTGCTGATCACATGCCTCGACCAACTGGTCAAGAAAGGCCTTGGAATCGATGAAGCATCGATCCAGGGAGCTTCGATGAGACTTCGCCCGGTGCTGATGACGGCACTGACGACCGGACTCGGTTTGATTCCACTGCTGTTTGCTACCGGAAGTGGAAGCGAGGTTCAAAGGCCGTTGGCGACCGTCGTCGTCGGTGGACTGGTGACCTCCACGGTACTCACGCTACTGGTGCTGCCGGCGCTGTACCGCTGGTTTTCAGGTCGCACAGAAACTGCGTGATCACCTCGATGACATCCAGCACTCTCGCTACGCGAGTAACTGCTGGGCCAGCTTCAGTCGAGTCGCAATGTCGACTCCTTCGGGGCATGCATGCATTGCATCGACGAAGTCTACTCCATCGATCTGTCGCTCGGCCGAAGACATGCTGCGATAGAGTTCCTTCGCCCGTTCCGGCTCGTCGTAGCACTCGTAGTACATCAGATAACGAAGAGCATCGGAAACTCGCGTGTCCGCCAGGATCTTCGGCTGACAGTGATGATTGCATCCCATGCAGGAGAAACCGCTGGTACAGGCTGCCAGTCGGTTGAGTTGATGAAAATCGCTCATCCCCAGTTTGATCGGCGACTTGGCCGCAGCAACGTTCTCCTTGAGAAGTTCGAGGCTGTCCATATGTGAAACGGCGGAATCGATGCGCTCGTCGGCCCATACCGCCTTCAGCTTTGCCTGACCAAGAGTGAAGCTCTTCGACTTGAACTTGATCACTTCTTCCTGCTCAGCGGGCACCGACTTCTGGGTCTTCATCGCGATCAGGCCGATCTTTGCCTTCTTGCAGTTGTCGATCGCTTTATTGAGTTCCTTGTCGCCATATTGGCCAAAACTGTAGCGGAACATGATGGCATCGATGCCGCCAACCTTGGCCGCCTTGTTCATCAGTTCGACGACATTACCGTCGTGGCAGGAAAACCCGAAGAAGTCAGTCTTGTTCTGCTTCTTCAATCGATCCCCCATCTCGATGTATTCCTTCTCGAGGTACTTCGGATCGGAAACATAGTGCATGAAGAAGAGATCGAGGTGTTTCACCTCAAGTTGCTCGAGGCAAGTACCGAGGTCTCGTGTGTAAGTTTCGACGGTCGCTCGGTTGTTTCGTGGTGGCGCTTTCGATGTGATCCAGAGGTTTTCGCGTCCGACCTGCTTGACGAATGGGGCCAGTGTCTTGTGGCTCTCGCCTCTTGCATAGACCAGTGCGGTGTCGAGATAATCGACACCCTCCTTGAAACCACGATGGAGCATCTTGTCATACTTGGGATCGAACACCTGCGAGCAACCGAAGAGCAGGATCGGAATCTTCTTGCCGGTACCACCCAGTTCCCGACGAGGAACCTTGGGCAGCAGTTTGACACCTTCTGGATCTTGATCGGTCTTCTTGTCCGTATCCTTCGGAGGATCCTGGGCGCCCGCCATGCCACCGATTGCCGACAGGCTCGCCCCTGCGACCAGGCTCTTCTTGAGGAAGTCGCGTCGACCTACTTCGTTTTGCTCCATCATTCCTCCTGGGCTCTGGTAGGTAGATGATCCTACCCTGAACCTGAGCGCTTTTTCAGCAGCAAACTGCGTTCCGACGATCGACTCTCTCCAACAGCAGTGACGTAAACCGCCCGATCATCTCGCACGGGGCACTCCGCCTGGCAGATTCCACAGCCGATGCAAAGATCTGGCACGATGAACGGCTTGTTCAGTACAACCACCTGATTGAAAACCGTCTTCACCTCTTCATCGTGAGTCTGAATCGCTTTCGGCGAAACCGGACAAACCTCTTCGCAAACGACACAGGGAATATCCATCGCGTGAGGTAAGCAGCGTCCCTTGTCGAAGAAAGCGGTTCCCAGGACGATCGGACCCTGTTCGACGAAGTCTCCCTTTCCCAGCTTTTCCTCGACGGTGATCTTGCGGATCGCACCGGTAGGACACACCTCGGAGCAAAGCGTGCACTTCAACTGACAATGCGCGATGTTGAAGTTCATGACCGGGGTCCACAGCCCCTCAAGACCTCCCTCTGCCCAGGTTGCAGGCTGCAGGACATTGGTTGGACAGGAGTTGATGCACTGATCACACTTGATGCACTTCTCGAGAAACTCCGACTCTTCGACCGAGCCCGGTGGTCGAATCAAGTCCGGTGAGAAGTTCGCATCGGTATTGGTGCCGTGGATCTTGAGAAACGGATAGCCGAGCGCGCCGACGACTCCTGCGAAGAACATCCTTCGCTTGGATACATCGGGAAGCAATTTTACCTGCTTTGTATCGAGTCCAACCATGGTGAAAGAAAGAGCGTCTTCCGGGCAATCATCGATGCAATTCAAGCATGAGAAGCACTCGCTGACCCGGATGGCAGCCTGCGGATCCGCCGCCCCCTCGCAACGGTTCATGCACATGTTGCAATCGGTGCACTTGTGAACGTCACGATTGATTCGAACCAGCGAAAATCGCGAGACCGCTCCCAGGAGAGCTCCCAGCGGACACAACACCCGGCAGAAGAATCTCGGCACGTAGAGATTGGCCCCCACCAGAACCAGCATGAAAAGGCCGATCCAGAAGGACCCGACAAAAATACGGCTCGGCACCCCTGGGGCAAACTTGATCTGGTCGACCCATAGCGGGTCGATTCCAGGAATCGCATCGATCGACATGTCAACCATCGGGGCGACCACCGTGGCCACGGTGCGATACATCAGGCAGATGGGATCGAGCAATCCGATCTGAAGAGCGCCCATCGCCGCCATGATCAGCAAGACCGTCACGACTGCGTACTTGAAGAAGTACATATCCCGGTATCGATTGCGGTCGAAATTTTCCTTGGCCTTGTGTACGTTGAAGAGCCAGCCGACAAACTGATGCAGCGTGCCATAGGGGCAGATCCAGTTGCAGAAGACTCTCCCCGCCAGCAGCGTCAATCCCAGCACCAGCAATCCCCAGCCCAGATACCGGTACACATATCCGGTAGACAGCATGGTGGAGATCATCACCAACGGATCCATCTCGAGAATTCGAGAGACCGGATACCCCTCCAGCCTCGATGTCCAGGTCAGCCAGCACAAAACCAGGAAGGCGGTGAAGAAAAAGACCTGCGAGACGATTCTCACATTGGTCAGCCGCAACTTCTTTCGTACAGGAGGCGGAAACATCTTCACCGTAGATGAAGGTAGAGTTTTTTCTGGTTCAGGAATCTCAGAAGCAGTGTTCAAGTGATCTCCCGGAGCCGACCCTCAAAATCTACCCTGCCTGCACCCTTCAGCTCTGCCTTGTGGAGATACTCTGGCAACTGATGTGGATCTCTCTGCAAGAGATGCTGGAAAGCCCAGGCGTCCTGGGCCACAGGATCGAGAGATGCCATCACCACATCGCGGGTCACGACATTGGAAGGATCCCCGCCGGTCGGTCCGTTCTCCATCAGCACCTTGGTTCCATCGAGAATCGTCAAGGTCGGCCGAATCATGATGGACAGATCGGAAACGATCTCATGAATGTCCTGGTGAAACTGATTTCTACGTCCTCCGAGCAATCCGTACCAGTTCTTGATTCCCATCGATGCGAAGCAGAGGTTGTGATCCTTGACCGGAGCGACTCCGATCACCTTATCCACATTGGTGAAGGGGCGGTGGAAGAAGGCCCATTCCTCGATCAAGGTGGCGCCCGGTGTGTTGAGTTGCTTGAAAGAATTGGGATCGGGCAGGTAGACGCGACCACCCGCTTTCTCGGTGGCCTTGCGAAGCCCCGTCTTCATGAAGCAATCGGACGGTGACTCGATGGGGTTGTCGCAAACTCTCACTTCTTGAGCTCGACAATCGACCAGCAACATCTGGATCAACGCCTCGATGAGAGCCGGCTGGCTGGTGGCCCCGAGAGCCGGGGCCCGATCAAACGCCACATTAGGTTTCACCAGCACGATGTCCCCGGGCTGGATGTAGTGCTTCACTCCCCCCACGGCATCGAGAGCCTTTCGAAGCATCTGGTCGGGCGTCCCTCCTCGACCGATACCAACGTCAGCAGTCTGGCCGATCGGCTTGGCCACTCGGAAATCGTCGAGCCGAACTGGCTTCAGCACCGGCTTGCTGAGAAGCCCGGTGCTGTCCCTGAGCGAAAGCGGCCACTTTTCTGGAGCGAGACTCAGGTAACCTGCTGTACCGAGCAACCCGGCAGCCGCTCCGAGGCGGCCAAGGAAAACGCGTCGCTCCATCGGCGCCTTCTGGTATTCGGGATGCTGGATCGGCTTCTTCCGGGGTGAGCTGCTGGCACCGGAGTTCGAGGGTTGGTTCGGAGTTTCAGCATCATTCATCAGTTCTCCCCCTCCTCCTCGGTATCGTAGCCCGGCGCATCTCCACCGTCTGCCTCCCAGTCCTGTGTTGGTGCGGTGCCAGTGAGTCGCAGGCGTAGCGAAGCCAACTGAGCCTCAGCGGCGGAGCGGTCCGGCTGCCGCTCGATGCCAAAGAGATGCACACCTTCCTGCGCCAACCCGAAAAAAGTCTCCAGGAACTGGTGTTTCAGCAGTAACTGCCCCGGCGATGAATCGATGACATGGTAATCCTCCAGAAGTTCACGGTGCAACTGCTCAAACAACTGCTGTGCAGCAGCGTCAGAAACAGCCGAGTGCATGAAGATCCGTGCATCTTTAGCGCCCTCGATGCTGGCAAACCAGAAGTTACTGGCAAATCGATACTGGAAGACATTGGTTGGCTGGTAGGCGATACGATCGAACCCGATCTGCATCCCTTGATGAAGAGTCACATACCCTGCCGGAAGAGGTCCACCGATGTTTCGCTGTGAAAGTGCCGCCACCACTCGTGCAGTCATCTCTTCCACCATGGCACCCGGTTCATCGGCGGTGATCTGGAAGAAGAGGGAACCACAGATTCCAATCGCTCCCAGCGAGTTCGCCGTGTACTGAACACTCCCCTCCTGTTTGACCGGCTTGTTACCACGCATCTCCTGGTAAACTCCCAGCCCTCCCTCAAAGGTGCCCTGGTCGTAGAGGTAAACATCCACATAGCGACCCGATGCCGGATGTTCGAGTTGTAGTACTTGCAACTTCTCGAAGCCAAACTTCAGGTACTGCTCCGCCTGACCATTGATCTTCTCGAACAGGTGATCCCGATCGAAAACTTGTGGATCTCCATTGGCTCGCCAACCACCAGAGAGAAGAGATGGATCGAAGGGCCCCAGGCGAACGACAACGGTACCGTTCTCGACCAGTGTCGGATCTCGCCATCTCTTGAGAGAGGTCTTGTAGAGGTTGTCCTCGACCGATTGCGCAACCAGCAGGGAGGTCTCGATATCTCGCTCGCCCGGATCGTAGTGGTCTCGCTGTTCGATCAGCCAGGCTGCCATTGCGACGATGGACAGCAGAAGAACCACCCCGACCACCGTTTCGGTTCGAGAGATCACCTTTCGAAGGAGCTTTGGACGCCCCAATCGATTGAAGATCTTGCCCTTCCTCGCCATCTATCCTCCACAGTCATTCACGTAGGTGGCAACAGTCTACTCCCGCGGCCTCACCGGGTACAACCGAGGACGATCTGCGGATATGATCCGGCATCCGAATGGATTTCTAAGGAGTGCAGATGACTACAACCGCTCGAACCCACCTCTACCTGGTCGCCGTTGCTGTAGCATTGGCGTTCTTAACCCATCCGGCAATGGCCCAGGAGATTCCACTTCAACTGGCAGATCCCAGCGGTAAAACAGCCGTCTCCGACCCACCGGTCAAGGTCTACATACTGTCAGGCCAATCGAACATGGTCGGGATCGGTCAGGTCAATGGCGGATTCTCACGCTGGTCTGACTTCTCCGATCTCACCGTTTCCGTCTATCAAGGGACCTACTCCGCAACGACAGATTACGACCAATCGACACCGATCAAGACCAAAGATCTGCCCGAGTACGGCGGCGTGAATCCCACTCCCTTTCCAGGTGGCGGAGTGCAAGTTGTCCGGGGATGGATGAATATAAAAGACGCCGGTCTCTTCCGTTTCAAACCGGGCTATCAAGCCAGTACTTTCTGCATCATGGAACTGGATGGCGTCGAGGTTTATCGAAG
>LWDU01040190.1_pt1 | contig 64716 bp, 45 predicted proteins | sample 727161 | NCBI WGS metagenome assembly LWDU01 (sample SAMN04566230, study PRJNA314399) | hydrothermal vent metagenome | isolation source: deep sea hydrothermal plume seawater | place: Mexico: Gulf of California, Guaymas Basin | collected 2004-07-11 | reverse complement strand
CGGCGGTTTTTCCAGAAACATCCAGAGCTATCCTCAGCATGAGATTGTTAAAAATACCGGTTCGAAACGGCAAAGATGTATCTTTTTCTGCAATTTCTTGCATGGCCTGAAGCATTTTTGGTTTTTGTCCCGCCTGAGCCGACCAGTGATCAAACCAGCCTTGGAAAAAATCTCTGTTGAAAATACGGTTTTGCCGATCCAGTTCATTTAAAAAATCTTCCAGTCGTTCCGGAGGATACGCTGAGAAATCCAGTGGTTCTGTTTCTATTTTATTGTAGTTGTCATAGGAGGAGTATTCTCTGTCATTTCTTTTGAAAAACGTTTTTATAATGGCAGTATTGAGAGTAAAAGATTATCGCTTCGATACCATTCATGTTCATCCAGATAACGCCTATAAAAAGCGGGGAACTTCTCCGGTTGTATGTGCAGAAGCGCTTCACCAAAATCGAGCTGCACATGGTCTGTTTCATCACCATCTGTGCATTCTGTGACCTGATCAATGAAATCTCCCAGCTTTATCAGCCAGCCTTTTGTCTCCGCAACACCAGATTTTGCACAATCTAGGATAATGTCAGATAATCCGAACAAGAAAGTATCTTTGTGAAAATTAACAGCCAGTGCATCTTGAACGGCAAGGATTGCATATTTTTTTGAAAGATCGCTTTGCCCATGCAAGGTACAAATCTGTGCAAGCCGCATAAAATCTTCATAGCGTTCATTAAATTGTTTGATGGTCTGGAATAGCTCCAGCTCTTCCTGCTCACAGAACCATTTTAGAGCGTCCTCGTGGAAAAAGCCTCCAGCCCTCAAATCGATAAGGTTGTCCAACCATAATTCCTTCCGGAAATGCTTGGAATGAATAATAGATTGTACATCGTCAGCTTGCATGGATGCTTTGCCTGAAAGCATCTCAAGATCGTATGAAATGTCAATCAAAGCCCATTGGAAATAAGTGCAATATTTTCCTTCTATCGAATGATGGATATCTCGGGGCACCTCAATTTTCTCAAGCTGAGCATAAAGCCATGCTGCATCCGGGATATCCCCTTTCTTTATTTTTTTAGCAGCATCTTTGGCAGCATCTGCGAGTTGCTCACACGCAACACATACCCAGTTATGGACGTTCAAATTCCTTAACCACACGTCCTCGAACTCCCCTTCCGCGTGTAAATGAAGCGCAAGAGAAGAAAAGAAAACAGCATGATAAAAGCCCGTCATTTTGGGTTGGGGGCCATAGAGTTTATAGTGACTTTGGTCAAAGATCTCAGTATCTAATTTGGTAAAGAATGGACACCCATTCCTCACCCCTTCAACGAAGGATCGAACTTGTATTAATGGGGCTTTCTTAATTTCATCACATAAATCCCAATTACTGATTTGTATAGCTTGGCGGCCAGCGAAATTGTTTAGGGAACGCGCCGTAATCAAGGCTTCTTCAGGTTTAAGATCAGATTTAGCAAGGTTCTGAAGGGTTCCAGCAGCATTTAAAGAAACAAGCCGTTGGAGATAATTTGTATAATCCCTCAGGTTTTCATCATATTGACGTACCCAATCTAAGAGCTTGCTGGCATCATCCAGTTTTAATGAGGCTATAATATCAAGATAGTTAATATCATCCCAACGATCCTGTTCACGTCCAAGCGGCCCAGCCGGCCTCGGAGCAAAAAACTCACTTTCAAAAAAATCTTTAAACACACGAACATTTTCAATCTGATCCAACTGGCTGAAAGTTTCGGCGCATAACGCCAGCTCTTCATCGCTTAGCACATAAGGTTCTGACAGAAGACGTGTCTTTAAATCCGGATCAGACCAGCTTTCTTGAAGCTGGCAGAACAGTAATCTTTGCAGCCCCTGTGTTTGATAATCATCGGCAGATCGTGCGTAATCGTCCATCAATCCAAGATGTAATGTTCTGACTATATTATCCCTATCCAACGCCGCCCAAGCGGCACGCTCCAGAATATCCTGGATCTGATAAAGCGGATATCCTTTCAGAAACGCATCCGCCAGCCATTCTTCTGTTGGGCCATTAATAAGAGGTTCTGTTTCGCCGTTTTTATATTTAATGATCCAGAGATAGGACCAGCGCCACAATTCTGGTGCTTTATTTTCGAGCCAAGTAATAACAAGGGGGTAAGCCTGCTTTACGATTACATCATGGTCTGACAAAGAACAAACATACTCTTCAAGACTGACATGATAGACAGACAACCCCATGCGGTCGAGCCGTAAAAGGTGGTGTACTTTATCTTCCGTTTCACGGATGCTGGAAACAGTCCCGTATTTATCTCCACTTAAACATTCGGACAAAGCACCATCCGGCCATTTGAAGCCACAAGCGCATAGAATATGCAGCATTACTCTCCCGCTTTCATCCAGCGTGTCCATAAGTGTATCGTAATATTGTTTAATATCATTATCGGGGCAAGCTGGAAGAGCGGATATATTGGCGTCATTAATTGCTTTTCCAGACTCTAGGAGCGCCTGTAGCGTATAAGTCAGATGTAGAGGATAGCCATTGGATTTTTGAAATAGTGCATCCGATACGGTATTGAGACGATAATCTCTTTGCTGCGCATCTTCAGGCACGCCAATTTGTATGGCATGGAAATCCACCCATTGCCTAACAGCATTTTCATTCATAAATGGAAGATCAATCCACTGATTCTTCGGGGCTATCTCCAATAACCTGCGCGGAAAGTGTATATCGTCAACCTCGCGTGTTCCGAGGATCAAAACAACATTATCCGGTACAGGCAACAGATTGTCGACAATTCCCAGGAGGGGATCTGCTGTTCTCCGATCCCTGTAGACATGATCCAATCCGTCTATAATGACGATGAAAGGTTTATTATCATTCTTATATTCTCCTCCGCACTGTTCCAGCCATGCCCTTATATTTTTGGGGCTAGGATTTTGATTCCCGAGTCTTCCCAAAACTGCTTCATGGTTCTGCTGTATCTGGCTCATCAAAGATTGAGATACAACAGACCATGAATAGCGGTCACCCGTATCATCCTGTGACAAATAATAATGATGACGAATAACCGGAATTTTTTCGTCTTCCAGCTCCTTTTTTAGATAACTTAGATAGGTGCTTTTCCCGACCCCGGGCGCACCATTTAAAACAGTCAACGGTTCTTTATCAGAGAGAAGCCTTTGCCTGAAAGTTTGATGAAAATCAGCATCAGGCCGAACATATGATTCAGGAATGTGAAAACCCTGATGGATATCTTCTAGAACACTCCATTGCGCAGCGTGCCTGATATTTTCCAGTGTGATGTGAATATCTTTAAGCTTCGCCCATTCTCGGACATTGTCTAAAAGATTACTAAATCCTTGCTGATCCCCGCCTAAATTCTGAAAACGCCTGAATAAACCTTCTCTTTTAATATTGTGATCTGGATTGTCTGCATAAAAATGAAATGCCGCCAGAAACTTTTTGAGATTATCTTCTGAGCCAATCTGGCCAATGATATTTGATTTTATGTCGCTGTTTAGACTGTCGAAATCCATCAAGCCATTACCATCCAGCAATCGCATGAAACTCTCTTCCAACTGTCGATTTGTGTAAAGTGCAGCCTCGTGGCACTCATGGCTCTGACAGAGGGCAAAAAACGATTCAGACCATTTTTCTAACAGGCTCTTTTGCCGAGGCTTATCAGGATCTTTGTTTAATATCCAGTCCCACGAAACTTGGTGACTATCTGTATCGGATGTCCATTTGATCTGTCTGGCAATGAAAGCGCTGTCTGACCTGAGAGCTGTCACATCATCCAGTGATCCGGCAAAATCACCCGCTTCCAGCCTTATCCACTGATAGCGGTCTGGGTGTTCAAGCCAATCTATAATAATATCGAGAGCAAAGAGATCTTGATAATCGTCGCCTGATCGCCTTATTCCTGAGCGATTCAGTTGCTGCATTCATCGTTTTCCTTCTAATATTTGTCAGAATTGAATGATAATGCAGTTTAATGTCAATAAAAAGGTATTAAAGCATTTTCCACAATCGATGTTATCAAAGACTCACTTCGTATCTTGTACTTCGTCCGCCGCCAGATGTCACTAAAGCCCCCTTCTCTGCCATATCTTGCAGGTCTCTGGTAGCTGTTGCGGTGATAGCAATGTACTTTTTGGCTCAATAATAAAGGCAATATTGAGCCGATTAAGGCTGCTATTCGGCTCATAGTTGCCATCTTGCCTAAGTCCGTAAAGTCCTCATGCCGATGATTTTACTGCTTTCCTATCGGTGCGCGCAGAAAGCCAATATAATTACTGATAAAAAAATTGGCCAAGGTAATCCCCACCTACCCAAAGTTTGATGTAATTAGGTTTTGGTCGGATTACGGCTTCATATCCTTCACAGTAGTCTTTTGCCGCATCATAGCTTTGGGAAAAACAGTCACGGACAACGCAAATCGCTTCACTTTGATACGTCCAACTTTTGCGCTTTAAAACATAGTTCTCAGTGCAAGGTTCGTATTCTTCCCTGCCTGTTTCATAGCGCCCTGACACTCTCTCGCCGTTAGGTCCTGATGTGCAGGAAAGCAGATTAGGTAAGGGTGGTCTTCCGTGCTTAAGTCTTGTTTTAAAGGCGCTGTGAGCGCCGGAACAGCCGTTAGGAAATCCGGCCGGTAAGCAAAGCCATATTGCACAGTCATTTTGCGAGGCTGCATATGCCGCTGGTATGGAGGCTCCACAAAGCCAAATACAAACGGCAGCGCTGATTAGTCTAATGGTCATTATTCTCTATACTCATAAAGTAAATTTGTAGAAGCCTAAGGGAGATTGCGTTCTTGCGGTATATGAAGGTTGTAAAAAGCTGTATTTTGAAACTTACGTGTTCCATTTAGGCGCTAAAACACAACTCGTAGGCGTTACATAGAATATTTTTATTGACTTGCGCCCGTGCATTACGATATACAACGTTACGTAAATTAAATTAATGTGTGTGGAGAATAACAATGAACATAGTCATGTTGCGCCTAACTACCTAGGCGACTTATCAGAGCAATCTAATATGAAGTGTTCTTGCGCGTTAGGCTTATGCTGACCCGTTTAAGGACAAACAAATTTCATGAAATTCAATAAATCTATGCGCCCCTAATAAGGAGTTGGGGTTAGTAAGTATGTGTGGGGTATTAACATGACAAAACTACAGCCTAATAAAAGGGTCGTAACCAAGACGGATGAGGAAATTGGTTTCCGTATTCGCCAGATACGGCAAAATAAAAAGCTGAGTCAGGAAGACGTTGGCGCTATATGCGGCGTGTCCTATCAGCAAATTCAAAAATATGAGCTTGGGAAAAGCCGCCTGTCTGTTGGCAGGCTTACGCAGATTGCGCAAGCGCTTGATGTGACCGCAAGTGATATTCTTGACTACGAGTTAAAGCAAAATCAGCTTACAAATCCTATGCAGCGCTGGTCAGTTCATAATATTGATAAAGCGGCAGCCCAGCTCTGGGGGCGCATACGGTGTAAACGTCAGAAATATCTGGTGATCGAGCTCATGGATACATTACAACGTGATAGCGAGCATACAACCAATAGGTAATGTTCTAAGCGATTTTTAAATAGGAGTGGTTTTATAATCACTCCCTGATCGCTCAATATCTTGCACGCTATCCTCCATCATGGTTATGCCCATGTTCTTCTGAAAAACAGACTGAACACTTATGGGAGTAAATAGCTTATGAATTTTACGCTGAAAAAGCCTGCGATGGCGATAGCACTGGCCACCATGATTGCTATCTATCCTGAAGATGCTTACGCGCAGGCGTTATTTGACTCAGGTACTAATTTTTTAAACGCGCTAATGGATCTTCTTACAAATACCTGGGCACGCATCCTTGCAATTATTGCAGTTGTTTGCTTGGGCGTAATGTGGATGACAGGCCGCCTTGCTTGGTATGCGGCTGTCTCCGTCATTGGCGGCATGATCCTTGTTTTTGGTGCGCCTGCTATCGTTGATAGCCTTGCAGGTTCGTTGTAAGGCCCAGAGCGATGCAGACAGATAATCTTCTAGAACTAGACCCAATATTTAGCGGTATGACCAAGCCTCAGATTGTGATGGGAGTGCCTATGGAATTCTTTGGCATTAACTTCATCCTCTTTGGCATAGGGATGATCGCCATTTATTCGTTAACGGGAAAACTGATTTTCGTAGTCGCTGTCTGCGCGCCGTTACACGCTATGGCTTATCTGGCTACTGAGCGAGAGGCTCATTGGATGAGTATTCTGCTGACAAAGCTCTCAAGCTGCGGACCTATTCGTAATCGCAGTTTTTGGAAATCTAACAGCTATAGCCCTTAAGCGAGACCCCCATGATTAATGCTGCCGGAAAACAAGATACGCATTTAGGTAAGATTGCTGCTCAGGAAGCTGGCATTTCCGCTTTCTTGCCCTATAGCCATATGGTGAATGATACGACAGTAAAAACTAAAGATGGCTATTTTATGCAGGTCATTAAAATTGAAGGCCTGTCTTTTGAAACAGAGAGCAATGAAACTCTTAGCGTTCGTAAAAATATTAGGGCAATTTTACTACGCGGCATGGCAGATGCACGCCTTGCTATATATCACCACATCATAAGGCGGCGCGTTACAGGCCGGCAGGAGGGTCACTTTGAAAATTCATGGTGTCAGGCTCTTGATAATGCTTATCAAGACAGTCTTGAGCAAAGCCACTTATTTGTGAATGAGCAATATATCACGATTATTCGCCGTCCTGCGCGCCACAAGATAGGTATGATCGCGGCGCTAGCAAATGTTTGTCATTCTAAGCTCGATGATAAGGCAGCAGCTTTTCAAGAGACTGATAATTTACGTACGTTGCATGATGCAAGCAGGCATCTTATTCGCGCGCTCGCAGATTACCAGCCAAGGCTTCTAGGCTTATCTAGAAAAGACGGCATCACTGTTTCAGAGCCACTGGCTTTCTTTTCTCATCTTACAAACTTTGAAGATAGCCCTGTAAGGCTGCCTGAGATGAGTCTTGCTGCGTATTTACCGCGCAAACGTATCAGCTTTGGGCATGAGAGTTTTGAGATACGCGGTGCACAAAGTGATGACTTGAAATTTGGAGCCGTATTATCAATTAAAGAATATGCCGATCACACAGCGCCAGGCATGATGGATGCCCTCCTCCGCCTGCCTCACGAGTTTATCATTTCTCAGAGCTTTGCTTTTACAGATCGTCAAAGCGCTATGGGAGCACTCAATGAAACGCAGCGTAAAATTGCTGCTTCCGAGCAAGGAGCTGCCAGTCTTATTGAAGAGCTGGATATTGCCCGTGATGATTTGGCATCAGGACGCTCTAGCTTTGGTGAACACCACATTACCATTACGCCGATTGCATCTGACATTCATGGCTTAAATCATGCCGTAAGCGCCTGCACAGGTGCTTTGATTAATCTTGGCATTATCAGTGTGCGTGAGGATATGAATATGGAGGCCGCTTACTGGGCCTCTCACCCCGGAAACCTTCATTTCATTGCAAGGCGCGCGCTAATCTCTAATCAGAATTTTGCCGGTTTTGCCAGCCTGCACACATTCCCATGCGGCAAAGAGATAGATAACCATTGGGGGCAAGCTATAACAAGGCTGGAGACCACCTCGGGGACTCCTTACTGGTTTAACTTTCATGAACGCGATGTAGGTAACTTCACAGTGATAGGACCCACAGGAACCGGAAAAACCGTGCTCCTGACGTTCCTGCTCGCTCAGGCGCAGCGTCTTTCGCCGCGCGCCATTTACTTTGATAAGGATCGCGGCGCAGAAATATTCATTCGTGCTATTGGCGGTACATATACGATTTTAAAGTCCGGAAGGCCGACAAATCTAAATCCATTGGCAATAGCAGATACGCCGGCAAATCGAAGCTTCTTAAAGCAGTGGGTTAAGGTGCTTCTTACAAGTGATGCTGCTTTCCCTCTTAGTCCGCAAGAAGAAGAGATCATCAATGATGCGATAAATGCCAATTTCGAAACGTCTCAGCCAAACCGCAAATTATCACATCTGGCAACGCTTTTGGCGGGATACAGTACGGGCAGTAGCGTAAGGCTTGAAGACCGTATTGCCAAGTGGCATGGCAATGGTGCTAAGGCTTGGCTGTTTGATAATGCTCACGACACTCTAAATCTTGATAACCCAACCATAGGCTTTGATTTGACCTCAGTGCTTGATGATCCTGAGAGCAGAACGCCTTGGCTGATGTATATATTCCATCGTATCTCCCAAAGCTTAGATGGCGAGAAGACCATCATTATGCTCGATGAAGGCTGGAAGCTTTTAGATGATCCGGTCTTCTCAGTCAAACTAAAGGACTGGCTTAAAACTATCAGAAAGCAAAATGGCATTATCGGTTTTGCTACACAGTCAGCAAGTGATGCCCTAAACGCTAAAATCGGGGATACGATCATAGAGCAATCTCCGACCCAGATATTCTTGCCTAACCCCAAAGCGGCCGTGCAGGAATATTGTCATGGTTTTGGCCTTACGCCCAAGGAGCTAGCCGTCATCAAAGAACTAAATCCTGCCTCGCGCTGCTTTCTTGTTAAGCACGGTAACGACTCCGTAATAGCCAGACTCGACTTATCCGCTCTAGCGCAGTTTATGCCTGTTCTTTCTGGGCGCACCGAGAACATAAAAGTTATGGAAGAACTCATGCAGGAATACGGCGAAGAGCCTGCCCTTTGGTTGCGGCGTTTTATAGAAAGGACAGTCTCATGAGACGAATGAAACAAGCGGCTTTATCAGCCTTGCTTATGGCTACAGTTTTTAGTACAGGCGCTCAGGCTCAGGGCATTCCTGTCTATGATGCGGCCGGATTTACGCAGATGATTACCCAGCTTGAGCAAATGAGTCAGGACTATCAAAAGCAGCTTGAGCAGCTCAATGAGGCCATGAAGCAAACAGAAGCGCTTACAGGCCCGCGTGGTCTGGGAGATCTTGCAAATAGCCCGCTAGAGCAGCAGCTGCGCAATTATCTTCCGCTAAGCTGGGAAGATACGATGAATATGATAGAAGCAGGAAATTTACAGGGCAGTGCTTTGGGTACACAAAGCCTCTATGCTGATCTGAATGATGATTATGATCCGTTATATGCGGCAACAGTAATGCCGGATACATCAGGATATCCTAGTGCCCGTGCGCTAGAACGCGGGAACGCTACAACGCTTGCTGCCTTGGCCGCTAGTGAGCAAGCTTATAACAGCCTTGAAGCACGGCTTGAAACATATAGACAGCTATTAGAGCGTCTCAATACCACGCAAGACCTTAAAGAAAGCGCTGATCTGCAGGCGCGCATAACGGCAGAGAACGGCATGCTGATGGCTGAGATTATGCGCTTGCAAACCATAGCGATACAGCATGATGCGTCCAGTGCCGCTTCACAAATGACTAATCAGCGCCGTTCTTTCTATGCCCATGGCTATGATGCCGATAAGGCGCGCGCTGCTATGGATACACGGAATGAATAAGGAGATATTGATCATGAACATATTAAAAGTCTTTAGCTGTATGATGCTGCTCGTAGCTCTGTCCGCTTGCACGCATCATCAAGAAAAGAAAGCCCCCTGCTCTAAGGTTGCAAGCCTGTCAGCACATCCTTGCAATCCTTTACCTGTAAATGTTGCCTTAGTGGCTTCTAGTGATGTGAGTGCAGGTTAAATATGATTGAAGTGCTGATAGATAACGTAGACGCACTCGTGCTTGCCTTTGTGCAAGGCGCGTTTGGTAGCTTGATTCCTGCCATCGAGATTCTATGGCGTCTTATGTTTATCGTCTTCATTGCTCTATACGGCTACAAGGTGATTATCAGCGGTAAGTTCAGCGGCTCTGATCTCATTGTCAGCTGTTTGAAGATTGTTGTACTTCTAGCCCTTGCTACGGAATGGGATATGTTCTTCCTGTTTATCTATGCGATGGTCACCGATATGCCGTCTGATCTGGCCGGTGCCATTATGCAAGGGGTAACACCTGCCGTCACGGATCAGGCAAGTGCGAACTCTGCCCTATCCCAATATTATGATAGATCCTTGGACGTTGCTTCTAAACTTCTACAAGAAGCCGGATGGTCTGATTTTGGAATTTACTTTTATGCATTTTTGGTCTGGTTTGGCGCTCTTGCCTTCACAGGCTACGCGGCTATGCTCATTATTTTATCTAAACTAGCCGTAGCGTTATTATTATCTATTGCGCCTATATTCATTCTTTTGCTGATATTTAATAGCACGAAAAATCTGTTTGAAGGTTGGCTGCGCACACTTCTAAACTTTGCTCTGATACCTGTATTTGTCTACGGCCTTTTGGCACTTTTACTAAGTATCGCGCAGGCGCCGTTAAATTATATGGAAGCCAATACAGGCCCTGATGATGCACTCCTAACAGCAATCGGCCCGTTTATATTCACGGCGATTGTTGCGGTTCTCCTGCTGGCGCAGATTATGAACATCGCGGCGTCTGTGACCGGCGGCCTCTCTCTTTCCACTATGGGCGCCGCCGCCTTTACCTCACGAGGATCTATGCAGCTCATTAGAAGCGCGCCGGAAGGCATGAAAGCGCTGGCTCTTAAAAGCAGAACTGCGATAAGGCGTCCGGCTCTAGGTATGACAAGCTCTGCTGCGCGTTTGGGGCATTCTATTAAGAACATCAGGGGTTAACTAAAATGAGTAAAAACATCGATCATTCAGATTACTACGGTAAGGCATCCACTTGGGATCAGGACATTATGGCGGGCGCGCTGCGCTCACGTAAGCGTGCTTGGATTTTAGCAGGTAGTGCAATGGGTCTGGCATTAATCTCACAGCTCAGTCTTCTGGCGCTACTGCCGTTAAAAAGCTTTGCGCCCTTTGTGGTGACAGTGGAAAAAAGCACGGGATTCCTTGAGGTTAGTAGCGGTCTTGAAAGCACTATATTAAGTGAAGATGAGGCTGTAACGCAGGCTAATTTGGTACAGTACCTCACGCTACGCGAACAATATAATCCTGCCGTATTAGAGCAAAACTATGAACGCGTTATGCTGATGTCTGATGATCGTGCTCTTAAGGATTACCAATCTTTATGGTCAGCACAGAACCCTGAGAACCCGAGCATTGTACTCGGTAAAAAGGCAGCCATAGACGTGCAGATTAAATCTGTCGCGCTGTTAAACGAGAACACGGCTTCATTACGCTTTATCAAACAGCACTATGAACATGACCGTAAAGCCGTGTCACATTGGAACGCCATAATCCAGTTCCGCTACTCACAAAAGCCCATGCGTATGGCACAGCGCTTTCAAAACCCCCTCGGTTTTAAAGTTACAAGCTATCGCGTTAACCCAGAAACAGTGGAGATTTCTCAATGATTAAAAATGCACTCTTAAGCACTGCCCTGCTCAGCTTGCTCATAAGCCCTCCTGCTCTTGCGGGGACGGCCCCCAAGCCTGGCGCGCAAGATGCCCGCGTAAAATCCGTTCGGTATGTGGATGGTGAGGTCTATGCCGTAAAGGCACATTACGGCTATTCAACAGCGATCGAGTTTGCTGATCACGAAGAGATTGAAACCATCTCAATTGGCGACTCTGCTACTTGGCAGGTCATAAAGCCCAGCAGACCCAATATGCTTTTTATCAAGCCTCTGATCGATGCGGCTGCAACCAATCTTACGGTCATAACCTCAAAGCGTGTCTATAGTTTTACGCTAAACGCAGATACTGCAGGCTCATATGAGTCAGATGCTCTCACCTATAGGCTGCGCTTTTCTTACCCGCAGGAGCAGCTCTTGGCTTTGGATTATAATCAGACAGGAAGTTTGCCCTTTGATCCTCTGGCAGATACGCCGGCAAGTGCTCTTAATTTTGAATATAGCTATGCAGGCGCAAAACGCTTACGCCCTTCGCAGGCCTTTGATGACGGGCAGTTCACTTACTTGAAGTTTACAGATGCGGATAGCCTGCCTGCCGTATTTGCCGTGGATGAGGATGGCAATGAGCGCCTTGTAAACTTTAACGTCTATAAGGATATGCTGGTGATTACAGGCACAAATGCACAGTTCACCTTACGTGATGGCGATACGGCAACTTGTATATTTAATGACGCAAAAGCACGCGATGATCAAATCATCACTAAGCCGATCCCCGTAGCTGCTCTCGATGAGAAAGATTTGGCACTTACTGTGCCGCACGCATTCCCGCTTCCTGCTCGCAAGCCTGATTATGAAGCTCTTATGGCAGCCCGCAATCAGCCTGCCCTGCTCTCACGTCTGGCATCTGTGTTTGTGGTCTCTGATGAGCCTTTAGAGCTGAATGAATAGAAAGGGATTATCTAATGAATACATCACCTGAAAACGAACCGGACGGAGAGATGGCAGAAGACCAGCCATGTGAAGATGTGCGCGATATTCCTTTAGTCGCTTCACAGCGCGATTATACAAAGCTTGGGATTGCCGCGTTTATCGGTGTAGGCACGCTTGCCATTATCGCCGTTGCCGCTGATGGTCTGAATAAGCCTAAAGCTGCGCCGCTAACGCAATCTGAAGCGGTCGAGTTTAATATCCCTTCTGCCACCAAGCCCTATATTCAGACTGAAGAGATTGAGCACAGTAAAGAACAAAAGCCCGATAAGGCGCACGATGCGCTTGCCATGCAGCGCGAGATGCAGATGCAACAAGAAGCGCTCAGAATGGCAAAAGAACAAGAGCAGCGCTATGAAGAGCGTTTGCGCTCAAAGCAGCTCATATATGATCAAACGCCAAAGTCAGCCCAAGCTTTAAGCAGGTTAGCCCCTGCTGCGGGAACGAGTATTCAAGGAGCGTCCGGATTTAATTCTATGGGCAATGCCATGCAGGTTAACACTGAAGCAACTGCAGCCGTGCAGATTAAAAATCTATATAGCCTAATTGCGCAAGGCACGATGATAGACGGTATATTAGAAACAGCTATACAAAGCGACCTTCCCGGCATGGTGCGCGCCGTAGTAAGTGAAGATGTCTATTCCTTTGATAGCGCGCAGCTGCTTATCCCTAAAGGCGCGCGCCTGATAGGACAATATAAGTCAGGAACGGTGCGCGGCCAAAGTCGTGTCTTCATTATCTGGAATCGCATTCTGCGCAATGACGGCGTGAGCGTAAATATAAGCTCATACGGTACAGATGACTTAGGCCGTTCAGGGCTTGGCGGCACAGTGGATACGCATTTTCTGGAGCGCTTTAGCGGCTCTATGATGCTGTCTTTATTGGATGCGGGGCTGGCAGCAGGTGTTAGCAGCCTTGATAATACCAATACGGCAACAGTAGCGCTAAAGACGGGCAATGATTTTTCGCGCGCAGCCGAGATAGCACTAGAAAACAGCATTGATATCCCGCCGACCATTCATATTGATCAAGGCAGCCGTATCAAGGTCTTTGTAGGACAAGATATAGATTTTAGCGCCATCCAAGATCATCAGCAGGCAAGGTAGCGATGCATTCAGTATCAAAGCAAGATAATGGCGATGGCAGCGTGTTTTTACAGCAGTATCTGGGCATCTTTAATGAATATCTTGAAGATCCCGATGTTACCGAAATTTGCGTTAATAATACGGGTGAGCTTTGGATTGAACGCCTAGGAAAGCCGTTCATGGAATGTAAAATGAACGGGCACATTACAACTGAGGCTCTATTGCGGCTTGCAAGGTTAATAGCAGGATCTACCAATCAAGCAATTTCTGTCAATAAGCCCCTACTCTCTGCATCGCTTCCTACAGGTGAGCGCGTGCAAATTATACAGCCCCCTGCTGCTAAATTCGGAGTGGCGCTCTCCATCAGAAAGCATGTCATTAAAGCTGTCAGCCTTGAAGACTATGAGAAGGCAGGCGCATTTGAACAAGTTTGCATATCAGATGATACGCAGGCAAACGATGATGAAACCTCATTACGGGCTTTGCTCAAAAGCAAAAAGCATCGCGCCTTCATAAGAGACGCCGTAAAACAAAAGAAAAACATCCTAATCTCAGGCGGCACGTCCAGCGGTAAAACAACACTGCTAAATGCCATGCTGCGTGAAATTGAATCTCACGAACGCATTATCACGATCGAGGATACGCCGGAAGTATGCCCACCTCACGCAAATCACGTTTCACTCTTAGCGTCCAAAGGTGATCAAGGGCAAGCTTCTGTAACCGTTCAGGATTTGCTGGAGGCTTCGCTGCGTCTGCGGCCGGACCGCATTCTTTTAGGTGAGTTAAGGGGAGCTGAAGCCTATGCGTATTTACGTGCAGTGAATACAGGCCACCCAGGCTCGATCACCACGATCCACGCTGATACCCCTAAAGGCGCCTTATCACAGCTTTGTTTGATGGTGATGCAGTCAGGCAATAACCTGACCTATGAGCAGATTAGCACATATGCAAGCTCTATTATTGATATCATCATTCAGTTAAAACGTGTCGGCGGGAAGCGCTTAGTTACAGATATATGGTACCCGTGAGCCATGCAGCGTGCCCTGCCCTGGCTCTATCTGATTGCCGCTATAACCGGAGTTTGCACCTATCTTTACAGTGTTGCAGCACTTTACAGTTTTGTCTCAAAAGATACGGCGCCGTTATTAAGTGTCCTATCTAATCCTATCACACCGCAAACGCAGTCACAGCTTTTCGTTTCCTTTGGCTTACCCGTCTTATTCATTCTGCTCCTGATCGGGTTTATCTCAAGCAACTTACAAGATAAAGATGGTTGCGGGAATGCCAGATGGGCAACCCGCCGCGATGTTATCAAGGCAGGACTATATAAAGAGCGCGGTCTTATCCTAGGGAAGTTCAAGTCGCGCTATCTGGTCAGCGATACGCCAACGCATACGATGGTTGTGGCCCCTACCCGTTCCGGTAAAGGTGTGGGACTTGTCATCCCTAACCTTCTCTCATGGCAAGGCTCTTTAATCTGCCTTGATGTAAAGCACGAGAACTACAAAAAGACAGCAGGGTTTCGTAAGCAGCACGGGCAAGAGGTTTTTATGTGGTCGCCCATGGATGAGCATGGACGCTCTCATCGCTATAATCCTCTTGATATGGTCAGCAGTGATCCGTTTCAAAAAGTAAGTGATCTTCAGGTCATTGCCAAAATTCTCATTCAAGATCCCCCCAAGAGCGATCCGATCTGGGCTTCTGAAGCCAGAGCTCTTTTTGTAGGACTTGCCTTATATGTACTGGATAGTGATGAAATGCCGTCAACTATCGGCGCCATTAATAGGCTTCTGGGCACAGAAGCTGATCTAGGGGATGTCTGTCGCTACATTGTAAAGCAGCACTCTGAAATTGCAGGAAGTGTAAAGAAGTCACTTCTGAACTTTGCCAACAAGGCCGCTAAAGAGAGAAGTGGTGTAAAGTCTTCGCTGAACCAGGCTATCAACCTATGGGACAATCCTCTTATAGATGCTGCGACCAATGCTTCCGACTTTACACTTTCAGACCTGCGACGCAAAAAACTGTCAATCTATGTGGGTGTCTTGACAGGTCAGATAGAAACACTGACACCCTTGCTGCGCATCTTTTTTGAACAGGTCATCACGAAGCTTAGCATGAATGAGCCAAGGGCTGATGAGCCACATCATGTCTTGTTGATGCTCGATGAGTTTCATATGCTTGGCAAGATTGACAGTATGACAACCGCCTTTACACTTTTGGCAGGATATAATTGCCGCGTTATGGCAGTCGTCCAATCCTTAAACTGGCTGGATGTAACGTATGGCCGCGATAAACGAAACGGCATACTCTCTTGCTGCGCTCATCAAATATTCTTTTCGGGCAATGACCTTGAAACAGCGTCCTATATTAGTGATGCTTGCGGACAGCAGACTGTAGAGGTTATTTCTAAATCGCAGCGCAAATCCATGAAATATGAGGCGCCTACAAATAATATTTCGAAACGAGGCAAAGCGTTAATTGCAAGGCATGAGCTGCGCGATTTCTCCGAAACTAAAGAAATCATCCTTGTTGAAGCTTCTAAACCGATTAAGGCAGATAAGATAACCTATTATAATGACAGTAATTTTAATGATCGTAGTCGCCCTGCTCCCGCCGTGCCGAGCCTGATCGTAAAAGACGAGGCTATACCGGAGTTTGATATAAGCAAATTGAACGAAGATGAGTCTAAACTTCCCGACCCAAATCAGACCAATATGTTTACAGATACTAGAGAATATCTAGACAGTGTGGTTGACGATATGCCAGATCGAGAAGAAGATGATTACGTAGACTTGTTATCTGATGAACTAAGCTAAGGAAACGCTCCTTTGAGACTAATTATCCCGTTGATTGCCCTATTTATGCTGCTCGGTACAGCCTATGCGGCCACCGGCACAGATATGAAATGTGATACTGCTGAATGCCGAATGGCTGAAGAGCTCAAACAAGTCGAAATCTTTGTGAAGATGAATGTCGAGCGCGTTATCGATGGCGATACCTTTGTCGGTAATGGCAAGAAAATTAGATTATGGGGCATTAATGCACCTGAAAAGGATGAGCCTGGCTATTTAGCTAGTCAGCTGCTGTTGCAGGGCCTGATCCAAGGCAGCGATGATTTAACCTGCAAGTTCATTAATGAAGACCCTTATGAACGTGATGTTATGCATTGCTATCTAGGGACAGCCGATCTTGGCTCGATGATGGTGCAAGTAGGTATGGCAAAGGACTACAGAAAATATAGCGGCGGCTATTACCAATATGAGCAAACGAACGCTAAAGAAAAGCAGCTAGGTATTTGGAAGCCTTAATCGCTATTCTGCCGAGCCTATTTGCTAACCTGCTACCTGCCTATGCTTGCTGACTATCTAGAAGTGCAAATTGCGCATTCAATAGTACTCATTACAGATAAAAGCTTACTAATTTGAAGTTAGATAAGAATCGTAATAATATGAGTACATAACATGAACAGGTAGGTAAGCATGGCAAAAATAATTGGTAACAATGATGGCCCTAATGGCCGTAACGAGAGCTATAAAATTGGCAGCCGCAAGGAAGTGCCTAGAACGCAAGCTGTCAAAGAAGTTAAAGAAGGTAAGCATCCGGGAGCGCACGTTGTTAAAGTTAATAACCGTGAATACGTTCGCGACAATCCGGATAACTCGAAAAAAGATAACGTGAATAGAAATAAGAAGAAATGAGCCTTCATATAGCTTTTATCAATGCTCTATTGGTGGTTGCCGGCACGTTATTTCTATCATCTATGATAGTTTGTACCCAAGCCAACGCCCAAGAAACCTTAATTGAGGTGCATGCTCCCTTTGGTGTTCCAGAATGTGATCAAGATAGCTTTCATATACGAAAAGCGTACTTATTGTGTTTTGACGCAGAACATCGCATACCTGCGTGGACTATGTACTATGTAAAAGCTGATTACAGAAACACTCCCAAGCGAGAGGGTAAATTTAGCAGATTCCGTCCTGATCCGGATATTAGTAACGAGGCTCAGGACGAAGAATATATGGGTTTATATAACACGCTTGGTTACGTTCGAGGTCATTTTACGCCTTATGGTGTTTTGGGCGGGGATCGTGATGGCGATGGCATATATGCAAATTTGGGCTCAGCTAGCGACGAAGATGACGAAATTACGGTGTTTGAAGGTAATTATATGAGCAATATCGCGCCTCAGCACCATCGGGGTTTTAACGGCTCACCCGGACTATGGTGGCATTTAGAACGCTGGATACAAGATGATATGGTTCTGGATGAAGGCGAAGAAGCCTATGTTATCGCTGGCTCAATAATTGGGCCGGGAGAATTTGAAGTTGTAGGGCCTGATTATGATATTTCCGTGCCTTCTATGTTTTACAAAATAGTAAGTTTTAAGCCAAAAGGTAACAAACCCCAACGGGTTTTGGCATTTTTGTTTCCGCATCAACAGGCTAAACATGGCCGTATTCAAGATTTTTTGACGTCAGTGAACACGATCGAGAACCTCACAGGATTAGATTTTTTCAAAGAGGCTGAAATTGATGAGTATGAAGATACATGGCTGACTTGGGAGAAATGGTTCGAGCAAATTAATAGTTCACATACTCGTTAATTGAGTTAAAGCCCGAGGGAGGCACTATGCCAAAAAATATTGTTATTTGCTGTGATGGCACTGCGGGCACAATTCAACCAGATGCCTTGTCTAATGTCATACTAATGTATCGCATTCTTCAAAAAGATGAGAAGCAGCTTCTTTATTATGATCCTGGTATGGCGGTACTCGGGAACCCCACTCCTTATTTGTGGCTGAAAAAATGGTTACAAAGAGCTCTAATAGGCGTATTGGGCTTTGGCGTAGATGAGAGCGTTTTAAAAGCATATAGATTTTTGCTTCATAATTATGAAGATGGCGATCAGATATATATGTTTGGTTATAGCCGCGGTGCTTACACTGTGCGGGTTTTGGCAGGCTTCATACACATGCTTGGTTTATTAAAGCCTGAACATGAAAACCTGTGTGATTATGCCTATGGTGCATATAGAAGAGCTGCGGACGGAGATTTTAATCAGGCATGGCTTTTTAGAAGCGTATTATCTACTCGGGAGAATATACCGATTAAATTTATAGGAGTCTGGGATACAGTTAGCTCAGTGATTGTCCCGAAATTCCAATTTATTTCTTCAAGAAAGCGAGAGTTTCTGCCGGTTGGTATTAAACTTGAGCGCCTTCCATACACCTCTAGTAACAGAAGTGTTGAAATATTCAGGCATGCTCTCGCTATAGACGAAAGACGCCAGTTGTTTAATTGCGACTTGTGGCAGGAGCCTCAGACCTATGATCTTAATTTCTTCAATCCTAAGGATGATAAAGACCAAGATATCAAACAAATATGGTTTAGTGGCCACCACGGTGATGTTGGTGGCGGCCATCCCGAGCAGGAAAGCGGGCTCTCTAAAATTTCTTTAGAATGGATGGCAAAAGAGGCCAAGGATGCCGGCTTAAAAGTCGATACCTCTAAATTTAACCGTTATGTATTAGGTAAGAAGCGGGAAGGAAGCAGGAGAGAATACGTTGGACCGGATCATATGGGGAAACTGCATGATAAAATGGCTCCACATTGGTGGTTGCACAGCCTGATTACGCTAAAGTGCGTGTTTGAAGAAGGCCAGAGGATTCCTCGGCCACGGGCACGAATAATTCCTGAGAATTCTAAGATACATGAAAGCGTGCTTGCAAAAATGGAGGACGATACAAACTATAGGCCGAAGAACCTGCCTGAAAAATATGAAGTATGTTCATAATCTAGGTTATTAAAACACTCCCCTGCCCCTAAATTATGTGATGATGTGACGTTGTCGTGCTCCCTTTGTAATGCTACTATCAGTTGGTATTTTACGTCATTATTAAGGAGAATTTTATGAAACGGTTTATTGCGACAATGCTTGTTACAGCGGCTCTTACAGCCGGTATGAATTCTCCTGCTTTTACTGCTGACAATCTAAAAGTCGATCTGAAAAAGCCGTTAACAGTGGAAGCGGTTAAAAAGATGACCAAGGATGCCGCACCATCCGATATGCATATGAAGATATTCTCTATGCTGGGCACTTGGGATTACACCGTTACCTATAAAACTGCTGCCGATGCAGAGCCGCAAACTTCAACAGGTAAAATCACAAACGAGATTGTTCTGGGTGAACGCTTTCTGTCTAGCAAAGCAAGCGGTGTTATGAATGTCGGTGGTCACCAGATGCCTTATGAAGGCGAAGGTCTAATCGGGTATAACAATATCGAAGGCAAATATACATCTGTATGGGCTGATACGCTCGGCACAGATTTAATGACGGGCGAAGGTACATTTGATGAAAAGTCCAACACTATCGTTATCGAGGGGCTATTCACTCCGCCGCTGGCAAAACAAAAAGTGAAATTCAGAGAAGAAATCCAGTTCACGGACTCTGATTCTCACAAACGCACAATCTACACCAAAGACGCATCTGGCAAAGAGTTTGCTATGATGGAAATTGTTTATAGTAAGCCGAATTCATAAAGCGCACGCGGTCACTACCACATGACTCGTCTTCTGCGGAGAGAAGCCATAAACCGCGTTTAGGCTGTGTTCGGGGTTTAGATACATCAAACTCTACATCATGTGTTTTTCTTCTGCCTTTGTTCTAGATACTGCTTAGGAGTGCATCCAAACTCATTCACAATATCCTGCGAAGCCCCCTGAGAAACCAAGTATTTATAAACATCTAAATTGCCAAAATCAGCGGCATAATGGAGTGCTGTATTCCCCATATCACCTACATAGTCTATAGGAACTCCCAGTTTCAAAAGCAGTTTGGCCCCTTCAAGCTCCCCCCTAATAGCCGCTGTATGTAGCAGCGTATCATCACCACTACCTCTATACTTTAAGAAGTCCATAGTTTCACCTGTTCTATCCTCAGGCGCATCGTACTCACAATCCTCAACTGACATAACTATGTCAGAAAAAATGGTTCTGAGCCTTGCGATGATTTCTTGCTTGTTCATGGATAATATCTTTTCTAACTAGTGTTGTATTGCTATGGTATACAATCTATTAGAAATAGACATAAGCTATAAAGCAAGCAGTGCCCCATGCCAGCCAATAAATAGAAAACAATATTTTAAAAATTTTAAATTGAGTTGGCGTCCTTATAAATAACAAAAAGCCGAGTGGTATTAATATTAGAGGCACATAAAAAGTAGGCTCCCTGTAACCGATAAAAGCAAATGAAATAGGCCCACTAATTAGGCAAACTAAAAAATCTACAAAAAAACCTAAATACAGTGAGTCAAAACCAAAAAGTATTTTAAAACTCGATACACTGATTATACAAAGTAGAAAAAAGTAAATTCCCGCTTTCTTTTGATAGTATAAACGATCGTTTTTATTTAAATTCATCATAACAAAATCAATAAACTGTCCGTTTTTTTCATTAAAGCTTTATAAAGTTTGGCGTTGTATTTCCCCTTCGGCCCACTTTTTTAGGTGACTTATCTCTGATGCAGACAGCTTATTTTTAGGAGGATAGTAATTAAAACGACCTTCCTTTACGGCCTTCAGTAAATGCGATGCAATTATACTACAGGGCTTAACTACCTCTTTCCTAGTAGGCCAATAAGAAGAGTATATATTACCCAAAACTCCACACTTTTCCTCACTACTGATCATATCTAGCAAAGAGGCGATTTCAGATATATCAGGCCAGTTTTCTATGTAACGGGATCCCCACTTATCTTCTAGTACATAAACTATACGATGTCGTTTAAGAGTCTCTATAAACTCTACTGAACTCATTTCCCTAAGTTCATAGCTATAAATACGCGCAGTTTCTCCTTCAAGAACAGGACCATTGCGAATTGCGTACAATAATCCTAATAGGATTGTAAGCACTAGCACACTAAAAAGCTTAATGCGTATGGAAGGATTTTTAATTATTTTGTACAGCATCTAGTAGGGAATCCATATTTAGGGAACACTAATGTACAACACTCTCCCTCTTTCTTACGATAATATTTTCTATTATTTACATCATACGATGCACCTGACTCAATTTCTGGGTCACGCGGGTGATGAAGGAATTCTCCCCTGACCTGACCAAGCTTAGACCTGATTATAGTAGCATTACCTTCTTCATCAACGCCTTCAACCGTTGCTACATGAATATCGTCACCAATACCGTAAGTGATAACATCTCCAACCATATTTGATTGATTTTCGCCTAAAGGTACATAACAAGCTCTAAGAATTTGATCAGGGTCATTAATCCAAGCCTTACGGTCACATAGAGCTTGAGCAACGCAATTGTAAGATTTGTCTTTAATTCCTTCTACAACCGATTGCTGATAAATTTCTTCCGAAGGAATTGACATATCGGTTTCAGGATTAAATGGTTCATCCTTTAATCCTTCCGGGTCTGTATACATGATCGGGCTGACGATGGCATAGTTATACGTATTCATGCCGCCTTCTAGGCCTATCGGGTCAGACGATATGTATCTGCCTGTTTCTGGATCGTAATATCGGTTCCAGTTATAGAACAGGCCGCTTTCGGAGTCGTAGTACTGCCCTGCCATACGCAGGTTGACCGTGACAGACCCGCTCGGCGTGGCGTTGCCGAAGGCGTCGTAATCGTAGCTCCAGACCTGTGTGCCGCCTGTGTTTGTGCCGAAGCGCGGTGTGCCGAGATGGTCGGTGTGCAGGTATGTGAGAACCTCACTGCCTGTGTCGTCGATTTGTGCAATCGGTTCGCCGTTCAGGTACACGTATTCGCGGATCAGGTCACCGCTGGCATCGTATTCACCGTAGAGCAACCCGCCCATGCCGTAGACATAGTAGGTCGTGTTTGCGCCGGCCACTTTCTTGACGCGGCGGTTTTGTGAGTCATAGGTGTATTCACCGACGGTGGAACTGCTGATTTCAACCTCTTCCAGCTGACCAGCGGCGTTCCATGTATAGTCGCTTGTGCCGTAGCTGGTGAGATTGCCTGCGGAGTCATAAGTTAAGCTCGTGCTGGCGATATCGATCAGGCGGTTGCTGGTTGATGGGTAGGTGTAGTTGACCGATGAACCGTCATTGGTGGTCAGACGGTTGCTGGATGAGTCATACGTGATCGTTGTCGTTGTTGATCCGTCATATTGTTCATCCAGACGGTTCAGCGCATCATAATCATATGTCCAGCTGCCGATCTGGGTAATATTACCGTTCGCATCGGTATCGTATGTATGGGTAAAGATACTGCCTGATACGCTGCGGCTGGTCGGGTAATAATCTTGGTCATACGCCGCCGTTAAGGTCAGGCTGTTGCCGTATGTCAGGCCGCTGAGCGGGCCATAGGGCAGGTAAGTGATGCTGCTCGCGATCGTAGTCGGTGTGCTGTTCACTTCCGCGCTTATACCGCTCACCTGTCCGTTACTGTTTGACGTATAGGTGATCTCGCGCCCTGATGGCAGGGTGATGCCTGATAAGAAGCCGCCAATATCATAGCTATAGGCTGTATCAAAAGTTAGAGCGCCGCGTGCTTCGGAAACATCGGTCAAGCGGCCAAGAACATCGTATTTATAGGTGGTTGTGCCGCCCGAGTCAGAAACAAAGCACAGCTGTCCCTTGCCTGTGCCACAACCCGAGGTCAGATCATAGGTAAGAGCCACGTCCAGTGTTGCATCGGATGGATATTCCACGTCCGTCAGGCGATTAATGGCGTCATAGTCGTAGTTCGTGACCACGCCCCGCGCATCGGTCATCGATGTAACGTTACCCGCCTTATCCACGGTGTAACTGACGCTGCCGCGTTCAGGGCTGTCTTCGCCGACGATATCACCGAAGGCGTTATAGGTGTAGCTGGTGACGTTATCGCGCGGGTCTTCCACATCAGAGAGGTAGTTCATCTCATTATACGACAGCTCCGTCACGCTGTTCAGCGGGTCAATCGTGCTGACCAGTCGTTGCAGCGCATCGAACGCATATGTCGTCTCGTTCGTGTTCGGGTCGGTGAAGCCAACCAGATTGCTGTTTTTGTCGTATTCGTATTCGGCGGTTTGCGTGGCTGCGCCGACGCTCTCAATTATACGGGCGAGTTCGTCGAATACCTGATCGTGGGTGTATTTTAAGGTCGCGCCGCTATCGCGGATGTCTTCGGTGGTGATGTTGCCCGCCGCATCCAGCGTATAGGTAATGGTGTTGCCTAGGGCATCACCCATACCGACAAGACGCTGTGCGCTATCATAGTAGAGTTCCATACTGACATTATTGGGCAGCAGCACGTCCGTCATATTGCCGTTATCATCATAGGTATAGGTGGTTTCTGCCTCCAGCGCCGTGCCGACTGCACGTGTGGAGCTGACCAACCAGCCGCTGGAGTTATAGGCAAGTGCGGTTTCAACATCATTGATGTCATCGAACGCTGTCACGCGGCCTGCGGCATCGCGGGCGGTGATTTCTGTCACTTGTGACAGGGCATTAGTGATTGTAGTCAGATCAAGATTTGAGTCATAGGCAAAAGTGGTGGTGTCCGTCACATCCGTGCGCGGGCCATCAATTTCCTGCAAGCGGCCAAGGATGGTATTACCACTGCCATCCGTAGTGTTGGAATAATAAGTGTAATTCGTGATGCGTGTTTCCGAAGTGTCGGTATCGGTAATCGTGATTTTGGTCAGACGTCCATAGGCATCGTAATCATAATCGGTTGTCTTATTTGGTTCGCTTACGACATCAGGCAGGTTATGCGTAGACTCGTAAGTGATATCGGTCACGTATTCTTCTGCTGTATTAGCAGCACGTTTGATCTGGGTGATGTTGCCGCGATCATCATACTGATACCGCGTCATGTTGTTTTCCCAGTCAGTCTTGCCAATGATGCGGCCTTGAGAGTCGTAGTTATAATATTGATTTGAAGCTATACAGTTTGTTGATGCTTCACCTTCAACCTGAACGACCTTACGAATACCCTGAATATTGGCGTAATGATAAGTCGTATCTTTACCCAATGGGTTTGTAACCGTAGAGCTAGAGTCAGCATTGTATGTGATGGTGAAATCGTCGACGTCACCAATATGCTTAGTCAGATCAGCTTTACCCGCGGATGTGTAAGTAAATGTAGCAAAACGCACACCTTCTTCATCTGTTATGCCCGTCAAAGCATAAGGGTAAGAGCCATTCTCGTAGTGGTATTCACGAACGAGCGAAGACGGGTCGGTAACTGTGTAGAGGTTGCCTGCACTTGTATAAGCGTAGGTAAATGTACCATCAGGCGTCACGAGCGTAGATAGATCACCGCTGCCATTGTAGGTCATAGTCAATTCACGACCATTCTCATTTTCAACGGTGGTGAGCTGGTTTGCGCTGTTATAGCTAAGGTTAAGAGCACCGCCGCCGAGATACTCAATACGCGTTAAAAGCTCTGCACTACTATAGCGTTCAACTGTGTTATCGGGCAGCGTATAGATGTATTCACCCGAAGATGACGAATACGCAAAAGTCGAGAATATATCGGAGTCATCAGGTGCCCAGACACCGCTGCTGGATGTGAAGTTGGTCACTGCGCCAGTACCGTCAATCAGCTCTGCAGTAGAGCCTGTTACATCAAGTGTACGAGCGAAGTTGTGACGCCAGCGTTCGCCAACCGTATTATCTGTCCACGTAGAGTCTGAACGGTAAATACGCGAAAACATCAAGCCACCGGCATTATAGTCCGTTTCTTTTTGCTTCTTAAAGCCAACATCGAAGTTGATAGGATTTCCCGCCTCTCTATCTTCAGGCGTGCCTATAACCCTAGTAATTTGTGGATCATCTGCAGTGGCTTGATTTGCGCACTCATTATTTTGGTCAATCCCTACTTTTTCTATGTCAGATGCCGTTACTGCAACATAGGGCGTTGTAAGGGTAATATCCATATCTCCTTCGTTGGAGTTGGAGCTGGCGTAATACGCCAATGTGTAAATTTCCGTGGCAGGAAGCGTACCCGATAAGGAGCTTGTACCACTTTTCCAGAAATCACCATCTGCTCTGTAAATTCTTATTCGTCTGGCAAAGCTTGAATTGGTAGATACACTGATGCTGTTACTGGCACCGCCTTTGAACTTGTAACTTACAATTTCATTTGGCTGTAAGTAAAAGCCACGCGTTGTACCTGGCACAAACCAACCATCGCTCACGCCATCAGATTGGTTCATTTTCAGGAAATAAAAATCATAATCACCGCTAAAGGAGTTGGACGTTGCATAAACAGCAACCGTATATCTTCCGTCCTCAGGAAGCTGGTCGAGAATACGATTGTTAGCACCTGTCCATAAACTACCGTCTTCTTTGTATACTCGTATGGTAAGGGGAGAAGACGCATTTGTATGTATCATTAAGCCTTCGTCAAACAGGCCGTCAAACTGGAAACTTAGAATACCGTTCGTTGCCAGAGAACCGTTGTCGTTAGTACCACTTAAAGCATCACCATTAGAAACACCTTCTCCACCGAGAAAAAAGTAAGTATTAAATGCGCCTGTATCAGAAGTCGATACACCGCGCATCACCACAGTATATGTACCTGTATCAGGCAATGTTGAGTTAACGCGGTTATTACCACCTGTCCAATAATCACCGGCAGGGTCATAAACGTATATCTGCATATTGTAGGCAGCTGCGGTATGGAATATTACGGCTTGACCACTTTCACCATAAAAATCGTAGCTAATAAGACCCAATTCAGGAAGCGTACCTGTTTCCGACTCACCACTTGTAAGTGAACCGTTAGACACACTATCTGCCCCGCGCACATAGTACAGCGAGTAATCACCACTCAAACTCGGACTAGTCGCTGTAATTTCTACGGTATACGTACCTGTTTTGGGAAGTGTTCCAACAAAACGCTCATTTGAGCCTGACCAGTCTATTCCATCAGGATCAACAATATCGATGCGTACAATATAATCGTCTGAATATCCGCTAAGGTGTACACCCTGCCCCGCAGTACCTGAGAACGTCTGGTAAGATGTGCCGCCTGCCGATATAGAACCGTTTGTTACAGACCCACTTGTTAATGCATATGCTGAAGATGAGACGAAGAAAACTACTAAAAAAACAATTTGGCTTAGAATACGACGCATAATATTCCCCATAATGTAAAAAGTAAGGGAAATTATTAAAAATAATCATCGCCTTAAAAATTGTAACCAAAAGTATATATAAATATTAAAATTTGAAAACACTTTAATGACGCTGAAAGAGTAAGTAAGTGTCTTGCCGCATTCCGTAAAGTCCGAAAGCCGAAGATTTTAACGCTTTCTTATCGCTGCGCGCAGAAAGGCAATAAAATTTCGCCCGGGCACTTCTAACGAAGTGTTTCAAACTTGACGGCCTACGGCGCTCAGGGTCGCTTCGCGACATTAGGAAAAGAAGTGCAACGCGCACTTCAATTTAATGTCAATAAAGGAGCAAAACCATGACACACAACACTTTGAAACCATCGCAAATTGAAATCTCTAAAGATAACCCGCGCAAAGCGTTTGATGACCAGTCCATTCACGGTCTGGCGCAATCCATCAAAATGGAAGGACTACTGCAAAACCTAGTGGTCGCAAAACCAAAGGGTAAAAAGAAGAAGCATACTATTATCTGTGGTGAGCGCCGCTTTAGAGCGATTAGTTTTTTGATAGAAAATGGGGATTTGCCTAATGACCACCCTATTCCTGTCGAAATTAAGGACGGCCTTAGCCATGACGAAATTTTGCGAATGGCTACTATGGAGAATATGCAACGTGAGAGCCTTAGCCCGTTAGAAGAAGCAGAGGCGATTACCATGCTTATCCATGATGGCAAAACTCTCGATGATATTCTAAGCGAAACAGGGCTGTCCGAGAGCACCGTCAAACGCCGCTTGGTACTTATGAATCTGAGCAATGCCAGCAAGCAAGCTCTTGAAAATGGCGAGTTGAGCCTTTCAAAGGCCGAGGTTATGAGCATGGCAAGCCATGAAGATCAAGATGATATGCTTCATATCGCAACAGGCACTTTTTATGATGCACAAGGCTTAAAAGACAGACTGGTAGGCCGCCGCCCTACTCTGGCAATGGCAATATTCGATAAGGGTCTTTACACGGGACGGCTAACACATGATCTTCTGGCGGAAGAGGACGAGACGTATTTTGATGATGTCGATCAGTTCTATGACTTACAGAAGGCGGCAGCAGAAGCACTTGTGCTGGAGTATCAGGATAAAGCTGATTGGGCTGAACTTATGGAAGGGTATTTTCATTCATGGGAATATAAACAAGCCCCTGAAGGCGAAATTAGCGGTGTAATCGTTTCCTTGACACCACGCGGAGCCGTTGAAGTGCACACAGGGCTAATCAAAGCCAATGCAAATCAAACAACCGCAGAGCAGCTGAAAAAGCCGCAAGCCACCTACTCCACGCCACTTGTCAGATATTTTGCCATGCATAAGAGCATTGCGTTACAAGCTACATTGCTGGACAACCCGCGCACCATGAAAGAGTTGATAGTAGCGAATAAGCTTGCAGGCTTCATGCATACAGCGCACGGGTATTTACAGTATTTCAGAGGTGAGGAGTATATCCCCCCTGCCCTGCGCCGCATTAATGAGGTTGCACAAAACCTATATGCTTTGTTTGCTGTTACCGAGGATGTTGTCAGCTGGGAAGATTTCAATACCCTCTTCTCTTCAAGTGAGGTCGCGTATGAGCATGTAAAGTCACTGACTGATAGTGAGCTTGAGTCAGTATTGCTGTTTTTACACGCTGTTGAGTTCGGGCAGGAGTTCGTTGATCGCCTTGATACGAATGCGGATAGTTTGTTTAATAAGGTGGCGTGCGATCTTGATATCGATATGCGCGGATTCTGGTTCCCAGATGAACCGTTTTTGAAGCGCCGCAATAAGGAGCAGCTTGTGAAAATTATTGAAGAATCCGGCAACAATAAAGCCATTAGCAATGCCATGGCGTATAAAAAAGGTGAACTCGTTTATGCGATCATGCAACGGTTCAAATCAGCCCATGACAAACAAAATCCTGATGAAGCAGATCAAACAACAAAAGCATGGCTTCCCGAAGCTATGGCCTTTCCTGCCATCGACCCTGATGCGCCGCAAGCCAATATAGAAGAATATACCGAGGATAAATGTTTGGCAGAAGCAGCTTAAGCCCCCTACTCCGCTAATATAAAAACAGGCCGCTCCAACTGGAGCGGCCTGTTCTATTTGAGAGCCTTAAATTTTTATCCGAATAGTTTTTTCCAGAAGGATTTATTTTTTTCATCTTCCAGCGCTTTCTTTTGTTTGCTGTAAGCTTGTCTTATGCGGCGGTTTTCGTCCAGCAGCTTCTGTTCCCGTTCTTCACGCTCCTTGGCTACCTTCTCTTGATTGGCAATACGGTGCTCAAGCGCATCAAACGATTTCTTCCAGCTATCGGTTTTTTCCTTATCTTCACGCTTATCTTCCAAAAGTCTCTGGTGGCTGTCTTGTGCTTTGTCTAATGACTTTCTCAAATTCTCGATTTCATCTTGCTGCTGGTCTGTAAGAGATTCCAAACCTGAGAGCTTTTCGCGTAATTTGATAAGCTCAATCAGCTGGTTTTCAGGAAGTGTCAACTCATTCTGTCCAGACTTTACACTTCTTGACACATCCTTATCGCCCTTCTCTCCTAAAGAAAGCGAGCCGTAAACTCTTTCAAGTTCAGCAACATTGATTACTCTGCCATTCTTTCCCTTCGGCGTGAAGCTCAGTTTCCCTGAGTCCATGTCATTATATAATGTCTGTCTGCTAACGCCTGAAAGTTCTGCTGCTTTTGTTACTGATACGTTGCTCATCTTTGAAGTCTCCTTGCTGTACAAAGTGATTTTACACTAAACTGTAAACTTGTCCAATAGGCCATACTTTACACTTAACGTCCAATTTTACTGTCAAATTGTGCACAATATTGACACCACAAGTTTACAAACTTGGTTTACAGCTTGACGTAAAGTTTACACGCAAGCTTTACAGTTTTGTATAAAAGTCCTTATTTATTGCGGGGTGAGCGTGGCGCATTACCTGTAAAGTATCGTCAAGTCACAGTGTAAAGATGTGCACAGTTGATTTACATCTTTACAGATGTTATCGTTTTCTTATCCGATTCCTTTGTTCTGAGGGAATCAAATCTTACTAGTCACACAAACCTATTCAGGAGAAAGACGCAGAATTTTTGAAATTCTATAGATAAGCAAAAACCGCCGTTGGAGCGGCGGTCTTTTAAATGAGGTGATACCTCGATATTTCGTAATCTCATGGTATCGCTCTCCGAATCGGAATGCAAGCCCGAATTGGCTTTTGCAAACGATTTTCTATTGCTTATTCACAGGCATTTTGAAGATTTTGCAAATCGATACCATGCAGCACAGCACATATGAAACCATTCATAACAAACAGGGCAGGGGAGGGCGCGTTAGCTCTTCACGCTTGCGTGAATCTATCACGCTGTCCCAAGAGTTTGACGGTCTAGAACAGAGCGTCAAACCGTTCGATCTTCTAAAATTGGTCAAAAGAGCAGGGAAGGCGGCCGGCTTTACCCCCAAAATGATACAGCTTCTTGACCATTACATGATGTTTACGCGCGAGATCGATTGGCAAAAAGGTAGCCAGCCGATCGTTTATCAGTCGCTGTACAAAACCGCGATGGATTTGGGCGTCTCCGATCGCCAAATCCAGAAGCTTGAAAAGCAGCTCTTCGAAGTAGGGGCGCTAACATGGAATGATAGCGGTAACTGTAAACGCTACGGACAGCGCTGTCCTGATACAGGCCGTATTCTCTACGCCTTTGGCGTGGATTTAACGCCTCTCGCGTATCTGAAGGACGCGCTGGAAGATATTATCCATGAACAAGAGCTCTACAGAGCGGCCTGGATGGAAACCAAACGCCAAGTCTCATGGCATCGCGGCCAGATTAAAGCACTACTCGCTGAAATGTCTGAACGCGAGATTGCAGGGCAGGGGGCTTTTGAATCGCGCTATGAGCAGATAGCTGTTCCGTACCGCGCCAGTATGAGCCTTGAAGTGCTCAGAGCCATGCTTGCCGAGCATAAAGCGCTGTATGAGTCAGTTATGGAGGTCTTTGCAACATCAGATAATGAGCAAAAAACACAAATAAGTTCGTCCACGAACGACTCTTCAGACGTGCACAAACAAAATACAAAACAGAACTCATTTAATAAATTAAATACACGTAGGGACCCGTCCCATTGCCTTCGAGAAGGACGTAACGAAAATTCAGAGGGTAAATGTTTACAGCCTGATAATCTTGGAAGTGCTGAGTCTGCAAAGAGCAGGACAGGGGATTCAGAGAATACAGAAAATCTTCTGGTTAAGGCAGGATTACAGCATATCACAGCTAAACAAGTGCTGAATGCTTCCTCTGAAAGGTTCCGTGCTCACTTGCCGCTGGTTAACCGTCCTCTGAATTTCGAGGATATTGTTTCAGCCGCCTATGCTCTGCGCACGGATCTGCATATCAGCCAGAAATCATGGTCCGATGCCTGTGAGGTTCTCACCCGTTACGGGGCCTCGATTGTGTTGATGTTGGTCGATCAAGCCGCACAGCGCGAAAAGAACCCTGTCAGAAAACCCGCCGCGTATTTTAACGGCATGATTGCACGCGCCAGAGCAGGGGATCTTCGCCTTCACAAATCCGTGTTCGGCCTGCTCAAACGCGAGATCGACACCGCAGCTGCAAATTCAAACACGCATTCAACCGAAAAGGAGGCGTAAGCCATGAGAGTATCTTCCGGAATTTCCCGTTTTTTAAGTCCTGAACTGGCCGTCTTGGCAAGGTTTGCCGCGCCGATATATCGTCACCGCCTGCATTCAGGCTATCGCTACACCGATACTGTCCGCCAAACCCTGTGTGAGACAGGCTGCTTTTGGGTGATTGATCGTATATTTGCCCTTCAGCAGCCTCTGAGCGCCGTTCTGTCAGGGCGCAGCCAGCTCTGGACGCTTGAAAATATGGCTGATGTCTATCTGACAATCACGTGCCTCGATCATAAAACAGGAGACGTGTTGTATTGTGATCACGGCTATCCCGAACAGCGTTTGCCGCACGATTTTGCTTTTATTCTGCAAAAAGATACGCTGCGCGTGGCCGAAGGGTAGAGCAGGGGGCTTACAGCCACAAATTACTCATTGGAATAGCCCAGAGGTTCTCGCCAAACGGGACAATATCACGACCGCGATAAAGTATGACGCCGCAGGTGAAGTCTTGCTTTGTAACGTTTTGCAGCTCTTCTAATCCTTTAAAGTCTGACTTAGATACGCTGTCACGCTGTTTAACCTCTATAGCCGCTAATTGCCCGTTAGGCTTTTCGAATACAAAATCAACTTCTTTGTTATCGCTCGTTCTAAAGTGAAATAGATCCATTTTGTCGTCTCTGAACGTCATCAGCTTGAGTAATTCAGTGGCGACATAGTTTTCAAGAACATGACCGAACAGCTCAGGCCTGTTTTTCTCTATATCATTTAATTCATACTGTAAGAGATGGCACAGTAGTAACGTATCACTCATATAACCTTTGGGAGACTTCACCAGCCGCTTGCCGATATTGCGATACCATGGTGGTAGCTCGAACGTAAGGAACAGCATCTTTAACAATGTTTTGTAGTTGCGCGATGTTACGGGATTTAAACCTGCGTCTCTGGCAATATCAGCATCATTAACCAAACCGCCGGCGCGGCTCGCCAGTATTCGCAGCAAATTAGGAAGCGTACTCAACTTTTCTATTTCAGCCAGTGCGCGCACATCCCTTTGCAAAATGGTTGTCAGATACCCATCAAACCAGGTCGTGCGCTCATGCATATCAGCGCCTGAAATCTCAGGGTAGGTTGCCGCCCGCATAACGTCTGAGAGTTTATGTTTTCCAGCATCCGCTTCAAAGTTTTTATTAAATAATCTCTCTATAAAATCGCCTTTGCCTGCCAAAACTTCTGCGCCGGCAAGAGGATATAATGTTAAGACGCTCATACGTCCTACTAATGGATCTGATAATTTGGGTAGTGCCATGATATTGGCTGATCCTGTAAGAAGAAAACGTCCTGTGATCTTCGCACTGTCCTGTTGTCGCAACTCGTCAACGACAACCTTTAAAGCTCTGAAAATCTCAGGCACGAGCTGAACTTCATCAATTATCAAGTTACCGGAGCGTTCTCTCAGATAGGTCTCTGGTGCATTAACTGCAGCATATTCGGCAGGGTAGTCCTCTTTGGCGATGGCTTGTACCAGCGTACTTTTACCCGCCTGCCGCGGTCCGTTTAAAAATACAACAGGGCTTACACTTAAGCCTTTCAGAAGCTTGTTTCTAATATGTCTGTTAATGTGAGCCATTGAAAATCATATCCATGTAATAATAAATTCAGATTATATAAATTATAAATCAAACTTTTATATTTACAAAATTTATAATGCTCTAGTTAATATCATCTGAGCAATGAATATGAGCTATAGGAGTGTGCAAACAGGTGCGCGGCACTTAATAAATTACTTTAACAAGCAACTAACTACTGCATGTAAGCAAGATATGAAATCTAAGAATAAGTATTTAAGTGTCTGTATTTAATGGATAAATATATTTAGATAGATATCGTTTCGAAACTATGGCGTTCCTGCTCAGGCTGAGCAGGCGGGCTCTACGCGCTAAGCCTTACAGACGAAATGCTTCGCCTGTAAAGCAAGCTTACCGAACCTCGATAAACCGAGTTTCGGCCCATACGGGTTACGATCCCTAACGCAAGAAGTAAGAAGGCCGCTTCGGCCCGATTGTAAAGACCTTCGCTGCGCTCTCCTGCGGCGGCCATGTCTCCTCCCGCTTTAAGCGACAGATTCCTGTCGCCTCGAAAAAAGTATGTTTCGAGGCGCAGTTCAAAAGAAAAGGAGATGGATATGAGCAACGAACCCAATCAAGTAACTAACGGTGAACACGGTAACACGCTCCGCGAGGAAGATTTAAAGAACTTCTACGGTACAGAGCAGTGGTTCAGGCATTCACTATTCAGACGCTATCTATACACCGAAGGCGTTCAATACGTAGCAGAGCATGGCGGCGCCTATTGGCTGCTGGATAAAATCTTTGGCTGCCATGAAATGCACGCAAAGCTTCAGGGCGAGGATTTTTGCTCTTGGGAGCTGGTGAGAGATGAAGACGGGGACGGTGCCACACTGTCTTGCACAGATGGTAATTACAATCCGCTCTATTCTGAAAAAATCGATTACACAGACTTTCCGCTCAAAGAAATCAAGTTCTTTTGCGTGAATAATGTCCTGCTCTTGCCTTCAGAATATTAGAGGAAGGGCAGACCCATGACACACCCAGAATTTTCCCGCTTTAAGTCAGAGATCAACCTGACCCAATACGCCGCACATCTCGGCTATCAAATCGATGCCCGTAAAAGCACGCGCAGCAGCATCGCTATGCGCAAAGACAGCGATAAGGTCATTATCTCAAAGCGCGGAACTCTCTGGGTGTATTTTTCCGTCACAGATGAAACCGATAACGGCACCATCATCGACTTTGCCACCAAACGCACAGGCGCAGATTTTTATGCGATAGGGCAGGAGCTGCAAAACTGGCTTACAGGCGGCGCAACTTTGCCAGACCCGCAAAGCTATGTGCCCGAGATTACCCCGCAGGAATATGACTCCGCGCGCGTGGCTAAAATCTTCAAGCGCTGCAAACCTGTTACATATAGCCGCTATTTGGCGAGTAGGGGGCTTACACGCGCGTTATTGAAGGATGGACGGTTTGCCGGGCGCATTTATACTGATCGCTATCAGAACGCCGCATTTCCCCATTACAAGCATAGCAGCGTATGCGGGCTTGAGCTAAAAAACCATGATAAGGCGCTTTTTGTGCGCGGCAGTGAAAAGACTCTATGGCGCTCTAATGCGTTTTCTGATGATACCACGCTGATTATCGGTGAGGCCGTCATCGATGCGCTCAGCTACCACGCCTTGCATGATTGCCAGCAAGCCATCTATACAGCAACGGGCGGTGGTCTCTCCCCAGAGCAGGGCGAAATCATCAAAGGCTTTGTTTCTGAGCGTGAAAATCTAGCGCAGATTATTCTCATTCCCGATCACGATGAAGGCGGCGCAAAATTAGAGACCCGTCTGTGCGAGATACTAAAAGCATCCTCATTCACAGGCGCAATTAAAATCCATAAGCCTGATATTTACGGGCAGGATTGGAACGACATACTGCAGGGTCGACTTTGAAAATGTTCTTGTAATGTTCTCATGTTTTCTGCTTAAGTGTTTCCATGTGGTATGGAAGTAAAAACACAATTTCGCAACATCATTTGCGCGAAAATGCAATGCTTGTTTTAGAGCGTGCGGCGCAGGATTGTATCGAGTTCGATATGCGCCGCCACGAGGTCTATAAGGCACTCGATTATCTGGAACAATACGCCACAGGCAAATACGGATTTCGGATGTTCAGGGATGGTCTGGACAGTACAAATCCCGAGCAGCGCATGGCACTATTAACCAAAGCCGTTACCCATATCCGCACCCATCTTGATAGACTGGTTAGTTAAGAACGTATCTCTGGAATGGAGCGTGTGTAGAGGATTTATAATTTAAGACAAGATAAAAGATAAAACTGTTGTTTTATATAACTAATTGATTTTAAATTAATATTTATCAGTGTGGCTGTATTGATTAAAGTGTAAGAAAGTGGTAGTTTTGAAGGGTGAAAATGGTGCCTTTGGGTAGTTATTTGCAGAAGAATTAAACAAGGAAATTTATGTTTTTAGATCGTGTCAGTGATCAAAGTTTTGAGGGCGGCGTTAACGCGTCAGCTCCTTTGATCGTGACCAAAGATTCTCCGCGAAAAGCGTTTTTCAAAAAGCTCAATCGTCATGGCGCGCCATCAGGGCGCGGACGTAAAATCAGGCGCACGGGTCGCATGGTAAGAGGTAATTCTTTTGCCGGGGCAGGGTATGCGCAGCGCGTTGTTGTTAAGATCAATCCTGTTAAAAACAAGACCAAAGGTGTCGGCGTCGGGGCTGGTAGCGGCGGTGCTAATTTATATCATCACATCCTGTATGTTTCTCGTGCGAAGGCGGGTAAGGATGGTGAGCGTGCGGTGCTGTTTGATCGTGATGGAGATGGTGTAGATCGTGGTGAGTTTTTTGCGCGTTGTAAAAATGATCGTCACCATTTTCGGATGATTATCTCTCCTGAGCGTGGTGGTGAGATCGAAGATTTTGAAGGGTATGTGCGCAAAGTAATGGGGCGCGCCGAGAAGGATTTGGGTACAAAACTGGATTGGGTCTCTGCTGTGCATTACGACACTGATGATGTCCATGCTCATGTGATTTTCAGGGGCAAGGATGATCGTGGTGAGGATCTGGTTATCGGGCGAGATTACATTGCGTTTGGACTGCGGGCGCGGGCGCAGGAGATTGCAACTGAGCTCTTAGGGGAGCGTTCAATTGAAGATATTCAGCGCTCGATCGAGGCTGAGGTGGACGCGATGCGCGTAACCTCTCTGGATCGTTTTATCGAGAAGCAGATTAATGAAGGCGGTCGTGTTGATGTTCGTAAGGCTAATAATTTCGGGCGCGGTGCGCATTATGAAGCGGTACTTAAAGGGCGTCTGCGTTTTCTTGAGGGTACGGGGCTTGCTTCCCAGCATCCGCCGGGTGTCTTTACGCTTAAAGACGGGTATCTGGATGCGCTATATGAAGCAGGTACGGCTAAGGATATTCTGAACCGTTTACACAGAAGCGGTCTTGAAGACCTTTCTGACTTGTCAATCTATTCAACGCGATCAGTTGATGCCGAAGACATCGAGGGACGCTTGCTTGCGAAGGGTGCGGTAGACGAGCTTTCTGATCGCAAGTATTTGGTAATCGAAGCGCTTGCTGGCGGGAAGCATTATGTGCCCGTTGGTGAGTATCAGTGTTACGATGAGGTAGAGCAGGGCGCGCTTATTCGTGTGCGTAGCGGGCAAGAAGCAACAGGTAAGGCTGATTACAATATCGCGCTGATCGCCCGTAAGAATGATGGTGTCTATGATATCGCGCGTCATGAGCAGTATATTGAATCTGAACAAAGCTACATTGCTGAAGAGAAGCGAGATGGCTATCTGGACGCGCATCGCAAGCGCCTGGAAACCTTGGAGAAGAACGACATCATTACGCGTGTCGATGAGAGGCGTTATAGCGTGCCTTCTGATCTTGTAGATCAAGGCAAGACGCTTAATGCGCAGATCAATGAACGAGAGCGCAAGCGTTTCTATCCGCGCCTTGATGTTTTAAGTGCTGTAGCGCCTGAAACGCAGGTAACAGATGAAAAGGTCACATGGCTTGATAAGGAACTGTTCAAACGCAGTAAAGGTAAGAGCGGTTTGTCCTGTACTGATGCGCCTTTAGTGCAAACATTAGAGAAGCGACAGGATTGGCTCATTGCGCAGGGTTATGGCTTTATGCAGTCGAGCGGCGATTTTGCATTCCGTGATGGCGCCTTTAAAGAGCTGCGCCATAAAGAAGTGCTCACCAAAGGTAACGATCTGGCGGCAAAGATCGATCATAGCTTTAGCGCCTATCTTCCTGATGATGGTGATGTGCAGTCCTATCTTGGTTACGCCACTCTTGAAAGCGGGCTATGGGCAGTGACGCGCAAAGGCAAGGCGCTTTATCTTGCCCCAATAGATAATCCGCCCGAGATCGAAAAGGGGCAAGAGTGCCTGTTGCATAAAGGTGAACAAGGGCGTTATCGCTTGGATGCACGCAGTCAGGAACAGGCGCGTCAGTCCGACCAGTGCCGCGATCGTGATGATACAGACAGGGAGCTATAAAGATGGCCGCTAGGAAAAAGCCAATTCAGAAGACCGTGATGTTTGATCCTGAAGTCTACGAAGCCATGGAAAAGCAGATGAAGACGTCGCATAACGCCAATTTCTCTGCGGTGGTGAATGATGGGCTGCGCTATGCGTTGTTTCCTGAGTTTCGCAATGATCGCGATGCTGATCTGGTAAAGCTATATAGCCAGTTCTCGGCATCACTTGCTTCACATCGTAAGAAGACAGCCCGTGATATGGCGTTTATGCAAGAAATGCTCCTACGCTTTATGTTCGAATTCTATCAGCACAATAATGAAATTCCGGATGATGCTAAACCTATGAAAGAGGCGCAGGCAACGATGCGTGTTGATGGCTTTATGGAAGAGATCATTCGAGGGATGAGTTCTTTAAAGCCTTTATCAGAAAGAGAAGAGGGGGCTTAACATGGCGTATTACAAGATTGGTAACCAGATCCTTAGTGAAGAAGAATATGACGCCCAGAATCTAGCGGTTTGGCGCTTTGTATTGTTTTTGGCTGGTGCTGTGGTTGCAGGTTTTTTGGTAAATGGGATGTATTCTGATGGCCTGCCTAAGATTTGGCGTTTTGTGGGAGTGATTTTTTTAGGTGCGGGCGCAGGGGGATTGTTGGCTCTTTATGCTCCTTATATTAGGGCTATCGTAGCTTATTTGTTAATTGCAGTATTGGTCTCAAGCTTAACTTATGGGCTTTGGCTCATTTTGTAGATTTTTTAATGATCTCTTTGAGCAAAATCACCAAAGGCTTAAGCTATCTTCTGCGCAAGCCCCTTAGTTAACGTGTAAACCGTTCAAAATCAGCTACGCTGTATATCATAGTGATATAGCACCCTGCCATTGTTTCTTTAGCGTTGGGTAGAATTCTGGTTCTATGCTCTGAACGAGGCAAGTTATGATCCCACATCCGACAGTTCTTGATATATCGTGGCCATAAAACATCAATAACTTGCTGTGGCACTTTATCACTGGATAGCTTGGAAACTATAAGCGATTGCATCATCTGAACCTGTGGTCGCGTATCAGGCGTTTGTGGTTTAATTTTTTCGCCTATCCGCTGAAGCCTCGTGTCTTGCCTTAATCGGTCAGCATCTGTTCCATCAGAAAGCGTGTTTAGGAACTTTAGGTATCTATCGAACTCACCTGCGTCTATTAAGGCATGGAAAAATGAATACCAGTTTTGTATTGGTTGCGCATCGGTCGACAGAACCCGAGCCATTTCCGGCATATAAATGTCTAGTTCGCCCCATCTTTCTTCCTTGATAAGCAGGGCAGCGATGCGAGCGTAATAACTGCCTGTGTAAAATGAAGGTAGGCGATCAGACCACTCTTGTAGCGCCACAACATCATTGTGGTGTGCATATAGGTATGCAAATTTTCCGTAGAAGCTTTTTGTAATGGCTCCGCCCCTATAGTCTTTTTCCGTTGTCTCGTTGAAAAGGCTGATGAGTTCGTTAAGCACTTCTCTGCTTTTGGGTTTCTCTTCTATCTTTAAAAGGATATTCGCTTTCGTAATGTAATCGCTGAGATTATCAACTGCGACGTCGTATTTAGGATTGCGTATCCCAAAATAGGGCGTGGCTTTTTCTAGAAACAATAGTGTGCCTTCTTTGTCTTTTAAGTCGGCGAGTGCGTCAGCGATTTTAAGGTAAGTTGTAAGGCGGATTTCGTCATCTGGTGTTTCTTTCAGGTCAAATATCTTGTCTAACGGGCCTTCAGGTTTGTCGTTTTTTGTATAGCTTTGGCCTTCGATCCGCGCAATCGCAGTGCAGTAATTTCCTGCCAAAGCGTATATGAGGGGCACTGGGTCATTAGTGATACTGTTATAAACCTCGGGGTAGTCCATTCCAGTGCTTCGGCCTTCTACAAACGCAGCAAGTTCTTCTATATCTTCTATTATACCACTTTTAGCTGCCGTTCTTGCTGTTTGTTCAAAAGCCCATTTTGTATGACGGCGAATTTCTTCGGTCTGGTTTTGGAGCAGCAGACGTATCTCATTAAAAATCTCTCGGGCTTTTTCTTTATCGCCTTTTTCTGAATAGCTTTTTAAAAGCGCTTGCATTGCTGAGAGATAGCCTCGTTTCGCAGCGTTAGTGTAACAAAAGCTTTTCTGGCCGAACGCGCCACCCTCCCAGTAACGGCGTACCATCTGGCTGACTTCATACGCTTTATCAAGTTCTGCTTTTTCGATGTAGGCCAGTGCGAGCTGCCCCATAGCTTCCGGCCTTGTGCCTTGATAGTTTTCGCAGTGCATTATGGCCGATGAGTTTTCGTTTGGATCAGGTTTTTGACGCTCCCACTCAAGAGTCATTTTAGAAATCTCTAAGGCTTTATCTAGTTCACCCCAATTTACCAAAGACGAAATGACTTTGTAATCGTTTCCGGTCTTCTGTTCGTCTTGGAGCTGTGACAGGATAGCTTCTGCTTCTTCATATTCGCCGATCAGAAAGAGCAGCAGTAGCTTCTGCGAGTGCAATGCCAGAATGCGGCGCTCAATTGCCGAGGGAGGTGCTTTTCTTAACCTGGGAATGCTCTCTTCATGGGTGATAATATCTTCGTTTGTAGGCCAGGTTTTTAGCAAAAAGCTGGCTGTATCTTTATCCCCTCGATTGATAGCTAATCGGGCCAGTGGGCTTATATAACGGCTTTTTTGTGAGAGCGTTGATATATCAAGAAGTGCGATTGCTTGCTGAGTAAGACATTTATAGGTTAAATCTTGCTTGCAAGGAGAGTTCTGATGTTCAGCTACAAGAATTGACCATTCGTTTTCATCGAAAGTTTCAACCGGTGTTGTATCTATTTTATATTGGAGAAGTTCTTTAACGAATGAAACAGGCTTAGCACCAAACTCTTCCTCTGCCTGCTCCTGTGGTGTCGCTAAAGCATGAATTTGTTTTAACCCTTTTCCACCACCGCCAAACATCATATCGACTTTACTATCTTCTGAACGGGGGATACTGCCGTGATTGATTCTTACGACCCAGCCGGATGAAGTGTCTTCCCAGCCGTGCTCACCGGCAGGCTCACTGGGTTTGTAATAGTAAATATAGTTATCAGCACTTGACGATCCACCGCCTAAAAGACCCGTGTATAATTGCTTTATAAGGTTGTCGGTTCTAAAAGCACCCAATCTGTCTACAAAAATTGCATCAATCTCTGAAACTGTTGTTCCGTAGGGGAAAACTCTGTCGAGTTCTCGCTGCAGACTTTGAACGCTGGAAAACTTATCCAGACTGAAAGAAGCTCTGCCTTCTGAAATAGCTTCGTTTAATGCTTTCACTTTCTCAACGCGTTCACTGGCCGTTTTTTCAAAACGTGCGTATAGAGCCTCCCGTGCCAAATTATTCTGCTGTTTGTGATACCCATATAACGCAGCGATTACAGAAATCGCGATTAATGCGTATAGTGCAGTCGAACGTTTAACTGGCTTCATTCCAATTCATCCGTTTTCTTATTCTCTTAAAAATTGTAAAGTCTTTATGGCTACAAAGTGTTAACAGTTTAAAGATATACCGTTCCCATGAATTTCTCACGCCTTTTTATGCTTCCGTTGCAGGTCGTCGTTTTTGCTTCACTGGTAGTAATTTTGTGGCCTTTTATGGCAACGGCCGACAGTTTTCCAGCGCAAGAAAAGCAAGCGAAAAAAATGCTAAAGACCCAAAGGGAGTCTAATATTTCTTACCTAGCCCTAGATATTGATGGTGATGGTGTCGAGTTGACAAGCCTTTGGAGTGCAAATGCTGTTTATTGGGATATCGACATAGATGGCTTTGCAGAGGCGACGGCATGGGTGTCACCTGATGACGGTCTCTTGGCGCTGGATCGCAACCAAGATGGCATAATAAACAATAACGAAGAATTGTTTGGCTCTGCCGAGCTTGACGGCTTTTCTGAGCTTATGGCTTATGACGATAACAAGGATGGCAAAATAGACTCATCTGACCCTGTTTGGGAGAAGTTGTTCATATGGCAGGATAAGAAAATGGATGGTGCTAGCAAACCAAACGAACTTTTTGCTGTTAAAGGTTCGCATCTTATCAGTATCGATCTGGCTAGTGCCCCTGTAAGCGAAATTAAGGAGGATAACAAGGTTACACTGAGAGGGCAGTATAGCTTTCAGTATGCTGGCTTAGAAGGCGTTGAGATAAAATCCAGGCCAATTGAAAATGTGCAGCCCTCATATACAAATTTAAACACAATTAACGATACGGTTACACCTTTGGACTCAAGGGCAATGTATCTTCCGACGCTGCGCGGATACGGCATTTTGCCTGATCTTCATGTGGCTATGTCGACGGATAATGAAGGGGCTGACAGTCTGCTGGAAAGGGTAAAGGCGCTAGACGTTCCTTTTGATGAATTGTTTGATCCGGATAGGGATTTAGAGCAGGAGATCCATGAAATTCTCTATCGCTGGGCAAATGTGCAAGACCTTGAACCTTCTAGCCGAGGGCCACACATGGATGCACGTAAGTTGGGGTTTTTGGAACATCTGACGGGGAAGCCTTTTGTCCAGACCGGTGCTAATGACGCCATTAACCCGCTTTTCTTCGGTGCTATTCATCTCAAAGAAGCCTACCAGATTTCTTATAATAATATGTTCGCCCGTTTGATTGTTCAATCGGCAGGCAAGGAACTGTTTACAGGAAATCCCACCTACGTCATAAGAACCGATGACTTTTCTTATATTAAGGGGGTGGACCACCGAGGCATTAAGAAATTGAAGTATATGGCTGGGCAGACCTCAGACTTGGAGAAGAGGCGTGCCCTATGGAAGGCTGCGATACGCGCAATTGAGTACACAATAAAGATTGAGAATTTGTCCAAAGAGGATGGTGATGCTCTGAATGATGCAATTGAAAAGTCGTTAAAAGGCGATGGAATTTTGCCTCTTTATCGGGAAGTGAAATTTTATAAAGAGACACGTAGTTATTTGCCATACGTCATTACGGATCGTCTTTATAAATATTTTGGCATCCGCTTGAACTCTAACCTGCCCATATTCGGAGTAGTGTTCGCGGTGTTGTTTTTAATCTACTATAGTGCTTATCAGAAAAGAAAAAGTCGTATGAAATCGCCTTAATTGCACTTCATATGTAACCTATATAAAGTTCTTTACATATTTATAATACGGGGGTGCAAATGATGTTCAGGCACTTTCTTATTTACAGCATTTCGCTTCTTATAGTCTTCGCACCTATTACTGCTACTGCTCAGTCGGATGAAAAAATTAAAGAAGCAATCATAGCACAGTCATTGGCGTCATACCCTGGTAACTGCCCCTGTCCATATAATACAGACCGAGCAGGCAGACGGTGTGGTAAACGTAGTGCGTATAGTAAACTTGGCGGAGACACTCCAGTCTGTTTTCCAAGTGATGTTACGCTTGCCATGATCGAAGCATATAAAAGAAATCGATAAGCAACGGAGAAAGGAGTTCAATATCCGGCTTCTTCCTAATAATAAGCCGCCTGCCGTTTTGAGAAAGGAATCGTGGGGCGTTGTTATTAGGTAAGGGATCGTGAGTTCCACAATCTATGATGTGTCGTTTTATATCACTATGGTTAAGGCCATATTAACCCTATAAAAGATAAAATTTTAGATAAATGTATTTTTATAGAGGGGACGATGTAATCTGTTAGTGGTGCAAACTATTTAACAGATTGTGGGGATATATATGAAGTTACTATCCATCTCATTAACATTTTTATTCGTATGTTGCGGTATTGCGTTGGCTGATGTTAACGAACATTCAGCTCCTTCTATTAAACCTTTAGAGAGCCGAGTCTCTGAAAGTGGGTATTCAGATTGTTTGAAAAAAGCAGGACTTGCTGATTATGAGTTTGAAAAGGGAGAGTGGATGGCTAGCGTATCAACTCATATTGTTCCCTCCGAGTTTTTTCCAGAAACGAATGTTGTCGTATATAATTTTCGGATTCATGATCCTGAAGATATAGGGGCTTTAAAGGACAATGAGGTTAAGCCTTATGTTCAAAGTGCATTAGAAGCCTTGTTTGCGAGCTACCCTGTTGTGTTACAAAATTTTAACGATGCAGTTCAAGGCCAACAAGATTTTCTTTTTCTGTCTTTTGGTATCACAGTTAACAGCGCGGGTGGTGAAGGCGGGGTGATTTTAACCACTTCTATACAACCAAGAAACTGGTATAAGAAATACGCCATTCCCTATTCAACAGAAACAGCCAGTTTTCTGCTTATGGATTATGAGGCGTCATCAATTTCAGCAGCAATATCGGAAGGGATTAACCGTCTCACCAAGGGAATCGTTTACGAAATTTGCCTGAGAGAAGGTAAATAGCGGGGAGTGTAGGGTAATTGCATGAGTATAACAGACGCGAATCTACTTACGTCCGATAAGAATTGGGTTGATACCTTTGAAAGGGAAGGAAGCAATAATCTATATTACACTTTCTATAACGAAAGCGATCTAGACCCTATTCCATCCTATTATTACATTGATGGGAATTTTGAGAATGGTTTTGTAACAGAATATACTGATATTGCGATAGAGGGTACAGAGACAGAAATTAGTCAAGCCCAAGAAATTATAATTAGTTATTTTTTAGATGATAATTTTGGAGATTTTTATAGAGTCTCCTTCTCTGACGTCTCCAATGTAAACTTCTTTGAAAAGTCTGGAGTGGAAGAAGAGGGGCAAATTTTTATATTAAACGCTGACTTAGAGGCCGATGAGGATGTTGCTCTAGCCCAACGTCCTGAGGGAAGTACTTTTCAAGGTGATATAATCTTTGACAATGATGCGGATGGTATACAGCTGAATTCTGCAACGCTTAATCCGGGGCAACCAGGTGCATTTATAGTTTTACAAGAATTGGCACATGCGATTGTCGGTTTGGAGGATTCAGGGACAGCTGGAATAGAAGGCATAAAAGATACGCAACAATACACAATAATGACAAATACTTGGGATGGTGATGGTGATATACATCAGGGTATACAGAATCTCTGGCCAGCAGGTCTCCAAATTCTGGACATATGGGCTACGCAAAAAACTTATGGCGTGAATTTTAATACACGCAATGAAAATTTGGACGATGACGGCAATACTTTTGGGACTACGTATGGCCTCGATATGGGGCTTGGCGGCGGCGAAGATGGTTCTTATGATGGTGTGCCGTTCATATATACTATATGGGACGGGGGCGGAAATGATATTATTAAAGCCTCTGGATATGCAGAATTTTCTGCACGTATAGATTTAAGGCAGGGTGAGTTTAGTTCACTAGGTAGTAGAGATGGCCTAAATGCAGCGTTCGAACTAGATGCATCTTTATCGCCAATATATGTCGCCAATAACGTGGCAATTGCATATTACACTATAATAGAAAACGCATTCGGAAGTGATAACGCGGATGTTCTGATAGGTAATGCTTGGGACAATATTATTTATGGTGGTGGAGGAAACGACTCCGTCCTAGGGGATGGCTTTCCTGTAGACGGTAATGCAGGTTTCCATGAGCAAAATACGTTTGAAGATGAAGAAAGTAATGTTTTTGCGTGGGGAACTGATGATATTGCACCTGATGAAAATGATAGTGGGAACGACATTCTAATTGGTGGCCAAGATAATGATACGCTTTACGGTGGTTATGGTAACGACATATTGCATGGTGGATTTGTTCGGGCGGATATTGATGGTATCGATAGCACATGGAATGCGGCGGGACATTTCGATATTGAAGATGGTGTTGTAGATATTGCCTATGCGGATGACGGTATGGACACGGTCAATTACTCCGCGCTTGATACAGGATTGCTTGTCAATGTTTATGCAAACCAGTCCGCCACAACGGTTATCAAAATCAATTTTGAAGGTCAGAGTGCAGGAACGGATACTCTATTTTCTATCGAGAAGATTATCGGCAATGTTGATGCCATCAACATAGTGACTTTGAATGGCTTTAGCACTATCAAGGAAATCAGCCCCAATATCTATGAACTTGACGGCCAGCGTTATGAGTTCGAGAACTTCTATGGATTTAACGGTGATACTGGTGAGCAGGTTTTTGCGCTTAACGCGCCGTCTGGCAGGACAATTGATGGTGGTGATGCGAACGACACCGTGAAATATGCGAATTCAGATTATGCTGTGCAAATTGATTTATCGGGGACATACGCGCCCGAGGGCGGTTCTGCCGTTGCTGTTGATGAAAACGGTACGCCTCTGGTTTTAATTGACGAGTTGGCCTCTATAGAAAGTGCGGCTGGTTCTGCTTATGATGATACTTTCATTGGCAGCGATGCGGACAACACATTCTCGGGCGGCGCGGGGAATGACAGTTTTGACGGGCGTGGCGGCACGAATACGTTGAGTTATCGTGATGATGGCGGCGCGGTACAGTTGGATGTGTTGGCTGGTACGGCGACTGACGGTGCGGGTGACGCAGATAACTTCGTAAATATTCAGAATTTCGATCTTTCTCGGTTCAGCGATACAGTTGTTATTACCGATTACCGAGATGGACAGCTTATCAACGGTTACCGTGGGTATGATGACACAGTTGATTTGAGCAGTATTTCAGATGACATTACCAGCCTGAACGATCTTGGTTATGGCTTTAGAAGTATCGAACATTTCATATTGGGCGATGGTAATGATGCTTTGCGCTTTGATTTTATTACAAGCGAGCCTGGTTCTAATGTGACTTATGACTTCGGTGACGGCACGGATAGTGCGCGTGTTTCGGTAGAGGCATATGCGCTGGATGGAAAAATCACAACAACACAGGGGCAAACATTCTTAAATGTAGAGCAGATCATAGGGGCGTCTGATACTTATGTGATGGAATTGGGTCATGAATATACACCCAATGGCGGAAGTAGCCGTACTGTAAATTACGCAGATTACGCAAACAAGCTGAACTTCACTTTCGTAAGCGGCGGCGATCTGATTGTAACCGAACAAGGCGGCACGGTTAGTGACATTATTTCGTCAGGCAGTGCTGGTACGCGCACAAATGCCACGATTATCGGGTCAAATAATGGTGATACATTTCAGAACTTAACGGGTAATTTCTGGTTCGGTACTGGCGATGATGTTGCAACATTAAGCGGCAACACCAATATTTATTATACAGGCGGTACTGATACCATAGATTTGTCGCTGAACGGATTACAGCTTAATTTCGGGCCGGGCATGGATGCGGGTGATGTATCGGTTACGAATGTGGTCGAGGGCGCAGTTTATGAGACAGGGGCGGGATATACGCGTCTTTCGGTCGATGTAACGCTTTCGGTTGCTAATCATAGCACGATCACATTAGAAAATGTCAGCAGGACGATTTTGAGTACTGGTGAAATCATTGATAGCTATATCATTAATGAACCAGACGGTAATACCAACCAAGCTACGCCATATGATGACTTATTGTTTAATCAGAGTAAGGGCGGCAGCGGCGATGACATTATGTATGCAAATGACGCTCTTGTGTTTTCGCCTGGTTACCTCGGCGGCAGTGGTAATGACACCATCTACAGTAACGGCAGTCCTGTTTTCGGTGGCAGTGGCGGTGATGTTATTTATGGCGGACAGAACGGTTCTTCTGACGGTTATACGCCAAATCTGATTCACCTATATGGCAATGACGGCGGTGATACTATCAAGGGCAGTGATTTTGCCGCAGAAGAGATTTACGGCGGTTCTGGTCAGGATGTCCTGAAAGGCAGCGGCGGCTTTGATATGTATTTCGGCGGGTCGGAACGTGATGATTTTGTGATCTTTAAAAATGGGGATCATGAAATTGTTCAAGACTTCACAACGGGTGAAGATAAAATCAATCTTAGTGCTTTTAATGAAATCAGAAGTTTTGCCGATCTTGAGTTCCGTGAAGTGGATTTTTCATCGGGCTTTATCAGTGACCCTAAAGGAACGGACGGCTCTTTTGGTATTAGTGCTTTGGCGGAAGAATATCAGGGCAGCTTTACCGAGGTTATTCTCGGGGATTATGGCACGATATTGTTGCTTGCAGGGGTTACGCCAGATGAACTTTCGCCAGACGACTTCATCTTTACGCCTTTCTTATCCACTGATGCAGACGATGTCATTGATATTTCAACAGGCACGACATATGCGTCTCTGTCTTTGGCAGGTGGCAACGACAGCTTTATCGGCTCGAACCTGTCAGACACGGTGTTCGGCGATGACGGCAATGATAATCTTTCGGGCGGCGCTGGTTCTGATGAACTGCATGGTGGTGCTGGAAACGACACATTGGTTGGCGGCGCTGGAAACGACAGCCTGTTTGGTGGTGATGGCGATGATGTTTATGAATTTGCGGCAGGTGATGGTTTTGATCGCATCATTGATACGGGCGGCATAGACACGCTTCATATATCAGGCGATATCACTTTAGATGATCTGACTTTTTCACAAATCGGCAATGACCTTCATATTGACATCGCAAGCGGCGTAACGATCATAGGACAGTACTCTGCTGATCCTGCTGTTGTAGTGGAATGGCTGTCTTTTGATGACGGCACAGTTGTTGAACTGCCAAACCCTTACATGAACAGTAACCAGCCCCCTATTGCGGTCATAGACTATTTCGTGGGCGAAGGCGGCCTTACCATTTCAGGTAATGTCATTACTAACGACAGCGATCCGAACGGTGACATGTTGAGTGTTGAGCCGTTTTTGATCATCACCTCTAATGGGGCTGCCGTTGAAATGCTGGCAGATGGTAGCTTTACGTATACACCAGCAGATGGCTTTGAAGGATTTGATGAGTTTAGCTATACGCTGTCTGATGGTCTGCTGACCGATACAGCTGATGTCTATATCAATATCGAGCCGCCTTCAATCCGAGGTACAAGCGGTGATGATATACTGGTCGGCACATCAGAAGATGATGTTATGCGCGGCTTTGAGGGGCAGGATATCCTTATTTCTAATGGTGGTTATGACACCATGTATGGCGGCGAAGGCTATGACAGCTACTATCTGACGGTAGATGGCGAGGCCTATATTGAAGACGGCACATCCCTTAACCGAATTTATCTGGATGGGGTTGATTTTAGTCCTGATACAAATGAGCCTTTTGCCTTTGAGTTTGGCGGCCAGATTGAAATATACGCAACCGATTTTTCCGATTTCCCAATCGCTGTAATTTCAGGTAGTCCCGATTTTGGGGCGGTTGTATTCAATAATACGACTACCCTTATGATTCAGGACTTGTTGGATGGTAATTATTTCAACGCAATTACGGTTAGCGATTCCAGCGATTTCGTATCGGTAAACCAAGGCACACCTATTGATTTACTTGGTGGTAATGACGATTTCTACGGTTCAGAAGATGCCGACTATGTTGATGGTGGAGATGGCAGTGATTACCTAAGCGCTAATGGCGGCGATGATCTTATCAAGGGCGGTGATGGTAACGATTATCTGTATGGCGGAAGTGGCGATGACTTCCTGCAAGGTGGCTTGGATAATGACAACCTTTATGGCGGGTCAGGTAATGATACTTACGCATACGCTATCGGTGATGGCTCGGACACTATTGAGGAAACATCGGGCGAAGATACGCTTCTAATTCAGGGTGAAGCTTCTCTTGAAGATGTTTCGTTCGCGCAAAGCGCAACAAGTCTCTATCTATTCTTTGATGGCAGTGCCGATATTATTACGATCAGAGGACAGTATTCCGGCGACGCTTCAAAGGTAGTCGAATGGATAGAGTTTGCAGATGGCAGCCGCTATGAACTGCCGAACCCCATCATGCAGACAAACCAGCCACCGATTGCCGTGGGTGAACAGTTTACGGGTGATGAAGATTTCATCATTACAGGCAATGTGCTTGGTAATGACAGTGATCCTGATGGCGATGTATTGAGCATAGAGCCGTTCACAATTATCACGTCCAATGGCGCTACGGTCGAGATGCTGGCTAATGGCAGCTTTACCTATACACCCGCCCTTAACTATAACGGCACAGACAGCTTTGATTATACGCTATCTGACGGCGAACTTACAGATGTTGCTACTGTTGAACTGACCGTGAACGCCGTGAACGATGATCCGACAGCACAGGCAGATGCGTATGCAGTAAACGAAGATGGCGTTCTTTCGGGCAACGTGCTGACCAATGACAGCGATGTTGACGGGGATGATCTAAGCGTGGTCGCGGACGATATTATTACAGCGAATGGCGGTTCTGTTCTGTTGCTCTCTAACGGTGATTTCATATACAGCCCTGCCGTCAATTACAACGGTTCTGATAGCTTTGAGTATAGTGTGACAGATGGTCAAGGCGGCGTAAGTACGGCGCTTGTGAACATCAACGTTGTTGCGGTGAATGATGCACCAATCGCTAACGATGATTTTTTTGGCTTTCAAGAAGATGTTATTGCAACAGGAAACGTACTGGCAAATGATACGGATATCGATGGTGATGCCCTATCGATCCAGCCGCAATCCATCACAACATTATCAGGCGGCCAGATTGAATTACAGTCAAATGGTGACTTCACATACACACCTGCGGAGAATTATAACGGTACGGATAGTTTTGAATATACGCTAACCGATGCACAAGGGGCGTCCGTGACGGGCATGGCGTTCCTTGATATTGAAGCTGTAAACGATGAGCCTGAAGCTAAAGATGATAGCTTTGCGGGAACTGAAAACTCCGAAGTAGAAGGCAATCTTCTGGCCGATAACGGTAACGGCGTGGACTTCGATCTGGATGGTGATGTGCTTCGCGTAGGGCAGGATATCATCGCAAGTGCGCAAGGCGGGTCTGTGATCATCATGGCGAACGGTGACTTTACCTATATGCCGCCAACCAACTACTCGGGTTACGATAGCTTTGAATATGCAATCTATGATGATCAGGGCGGCAGTGATACAGCCACAGTTGATATTTACCTTGAGCCGCTTAATGATCCGCCAGAGGCACGTGATGACAGCTTTGATGGCATTTTCGACATAACCATTACAGGCAATGTGCTGGATGATAACGGCAACGGTGCTGACAGTGATCCTAATGGCGATGAGCTTACTGTACAGCCAAACGTATTCGTAACAGTTAACGGTGGTCTTGTAACTATTAACGATGACGGAAGTTTTGCTTATACACCTGCTGACGGATATTACGGACAAGATAGCTTTGATTACACTGTATATGACGAACAGGGCGCTAGCGCGTTGGCTACAGCGACAGTAACCATAGAACAGCCTGATCAAGTCGGTGATGATGGATTTGATCTACTGTTCGGCTCACGCGGTGATGATGTTCTCGCAGGATTGGATGGCACGGATATTCTATTCGGGCGCGATGGCAATGACCTGCTTTCAGGAGGCGATGGGCTCGACTTACTTCATGGTAATAATGGCAACGACACTTTAATTGGCGGCGCGGATAAAGATTACCTTTTTGGGGGTAAAGGTAACGATACCATGTATGGCGGTACAGGAGATGATCGCTTGCTGGCAGACAAAGGCGATGATTTTTTATATGGTGGAGACGGCAGAGACTATCTTGATGGTGGAAAAGGTAATGATGTATTGCGCGGCGGAGATGGTGCGGATTACCTCAAAGGCGGCAAGGGCGCTGATACTTTCAAATTCGGTGCCGATGAAGAAGGCGTAGATAGAATAAAAGACTTTAGTGAGCGCGAAGGCGACGCCATCGATATTAGCGATGTGCTGATTGACGATTACGACCCTGTAGCGGATTTACTTTCTAACTACGTGACAGTCGAACGCCAAGGCAAAGATAGCGTCCTTAAAGTTGATGCAGACGGCGCAGGCACAGACCATGAAATGGAAGTTGTTGCTATCATTAACAACAACCGCAATCTCGATGCCCAGGAAATGTATGATCAGGGTAGTTTGATTATTTAGCGCCTAAAGCAGCCCGGTATAATTAAACGGCCTAACGCCCTAACCCCCTCATAATAAACAATACCCAAAACACAGCACCTTATTAGGACCTTATTAAAACTATGCAGCTTGGCGCTCTCTAAACTTTTGCAAATACTCGTCAGCAATCCAGCGCAATGACATCGCTATCTTATAACTTTCTATAGGGCTAAAGCTAAGACGCTCGCCTATAAAAAACTGTTTGCGGTGCTCTTTAATCTGCATTTTTACTGCCAAACCAGCTGGCACAATCTTATTGCTCTCTACTGGGAACTGCTCACCCGTATCTTCATTCTCCGACCAGATATGAACCACCTTCCAGCAGAACTCTCGCTTGCTAGCATCATCGCATTCTTCACCATCAGTGGCACGGACGACACCATTTGTATGCGCAAAACAATTGCGGATATCACGAAAGCTTTTTAGTATTTGCTGACTACCTTCAGATAATTCTAAACCATGTCGCTCAGCAAGCCTGTTGACCTTACCATTTTTATCTTTAACCAAACCTTCTTGTTTGAACTTAGCAATCTCAGCGTGGTCCTCTGCCGAGAATAATTCATGCAAGTAACTTCCGCCTTGCGCTCCTGTCTTTCCTTGAAGCAAAAGCAGCGCAAACATTTCATCCAGCGCTAAAGCAAATGTCTCTATCACATCGCGCACTAAATATAGCTGCAAAAAATGCTGAAACCCTTCTAAAATATGAGGCATCTCTTCGGGTTTAGGGTCATTCATCCCCATATCCACACCACCCTCATTACGTATGAGCCAAGTTTGTGGCAGGCTATTCAGTTCTAAGTTTTGACCAATACAACTAAATAGATTCACCCGGCTAATGCTGCGCTGTAAGTCCTGAAAGCACATATCAAGATCTAAAGTTATGCGGCCTGTCTCCGTCATTATCAACATCTCCCATAAAATAAAAATTGCAAATACGCGGCTATTAGCCTTATAAGCAGGCTGTTATGAAACGTTTTTTATACACGCCGCCACCGCCTTTTATTAAGTTCTACCCTTGCAAAGCAGGTGTATTCGGTGCCAGGGGCGCTGTCGTCGTTGCGAGTAAATCAGAAAACAAACTGCCGCAGCTTGAACATTTTCGTTTCGAGTTCTTTATAGGCTGCGAACACGGCAAAATCAAACAAGCCCATTTCGCAATAGATGAGCTTTGCAGTTTAGCTGACCTCGAAAACAAAGGAAAACCATCCTGGAAAGACGAGCGCGAAGAAGCAGATTTAATGCTTCAGGACAATTTAAACTATGACGGAATGATGAACGTCGCAGAATATGACTCGGCCATAAATCTATGGGTTATGTGCGCTAATGACAGTTATTCCGATATAGAAAATGAAAAACACCTGAAGCAATGTTTTTCTATGACGACTGAAGACATTTACGTCGTGCGCCATTACTTTGAAACCGACTGGATTATTCTAGACAATCAAGAAATGAAAATTGATTTTCGCGATGTATATAAGCACTGACATTAAACTCCGCATATGACTTCTTACTTACGAATCAAATATGAATGCGATAGTGTACGACGTATAGTCTCATGTGCTGCGATGAGCAATAAGAGCTACTTTTAAAGAAATGCAACTTAAAGAACAAAAAGCTATAATCAGAAGCCCTTCATTTGGCTTTATTATGAGATTGCTTGGTTTAAAGTACTCGGGCTTAGTCTTAAATAATAGTGGTATTTCTCTTAAGGGCGGTAAGTCCAAAGCTATAGCTTTTTCAGATTTAGATGGCTTATTAACCCAGCCGCGCAAATATGGGGTTTCTGGTATACGCATACCTGTCAAAGATGATAGTTCAATCATTGTTTGGGGACTGAGGTCTGAGCAGGCAAATGAGTTTATCAGCAGCGCTAATGATGCCTTAAAGCAATATGTTTCAGATTACTTTGAAACTCATGCTGATGAGATGCAGGCACTTTCTAAAGTTGTAGATCGTTTGCAGGAACCTAATCGTTATCCCTCTGCATGCTTGCTAGCTCCATTTTTAAAAGATTCAAAGGATTTGATGCGAGAGTTTCCAGCTTCTTTCCCAGATGGTCTCCTAAGCAGTGAACAAGAGAACTTACTTTTAAAAATAAAGACGTTTCATGATGATCCTGTTTGTGCTCGTGAAAAGGCAATTCAAAAATTTATTACTGCTGAGCTTGAAGCTTATAAGGCATTTTTTGACAGCATTGAATCCAATCCGTTAACGCCTGAGCAGAGGCTGTCTTTAGTCACTGATGAAGATGCTACCCTTACTCTTGCCGGTGCTGGTTCTGGCAAAACTAGTGTTATTGTGGCTAAGGCTGCCTACTTGATTAGTCGAGGCATCAGAAAGCCAGAAGAAATTTTGCTTATGGCCTTTGGTAAAGACGCTGCGGATGAGATGGCAGAGAGGATAAAGGAGCGCACCGGCGCTTCGGTTGAGGCGCTAACGTTTCACGCTCTGGGGTATGGCATTTTAAAAGACGTTGAAGGAACGGCGCCTGCCTTAGCGGCTCATGCAAGCGATGATGCACAGCTGCGTATTTTGTTAAAGTCTATACTATTAAATGACGTGGCAAGTATACCTGCTCTCGAAAAGCTTTTGGTGAAGTGGTTTTTAGAATTTTACTGGCCGTATAAAAGCGAATGGGATTTTGATACGCAGAGTGATTATTATCGTTATGTAGAATCCAATGAGCTGCGAACTTTCAAAGGAGAGTTAGTAAAAAGTTTTGAAGAGCTACTCATAGCGAACTGGCTCTTCCAAAATGGAATTGCCTATGAATACGAGCCGCTATATGAGCATGAGCAGGCGGAGAACAAGCGCAGAGCATATACCCCAGATTTTAAATTAGTAGATTGTGGTGTTTACATTGAGCATTTTGGGGTGAGGAAGGCTAAAGGCACGGGTAAATTAACAACGGCTCCGCATATAGACTGTGAGCGTTATTTGGCAGATATGACCTGGAAGAGGGACGTGCATGAAGCCAATGAAACAGTTCTGATTGAAACATATAGTTATGAGCGTGTTGAAGGTAGGCTGCTTGAGAGCTTAGAAGAAAAACTCGCGCCTTACGTAAAGCCAGCGCCAATCTCTCAGGAGGATATTTTAAAGACGCTTGCTGAAAGTGGTCAGGTGGATTCTTTTACGCAGACACTGGGCACATTTTTAAAACACTTTAAAAGCTCAGGTACAACGCTTGAGGCTTGTTATAGTAAGGTGGACGGTATAGGTGATATTCACCGCGCAAATGCCTTTCTGAAAGTCTTTGAGGCAGTTTATAAAGTCTATCAAGGCTCGTTAGGGAAGAAGATTGACTTTGAAGATATGATTGCGCGCGCCACTGATCATGTTAGAGCAGGGCGATATCAAAGCCCATATAAGCATCTCTTGGTAGATGAATTTCAGGATATTTCCCAGGGGCGTGCTGACTTACTATGTGCCCTTAAAGACCAGCATACTGATGCTAGGATATTTTCTGTCGGTGATGATTGGCAGGCTATTTATAGATTTGCCGGCTCCGACATCCACCTTATGCGAAATTTTGGAAAAGAGTTTGGTGGTAGTTTTGCGGATTCTGATGACGTGCACAGCGTTGTTGATTTAGGACGTACCTTTCGAAGCGTTGATAAGATCGCATTGCCAGCCAGAGCGTTTGTTTTAAAAAATCCGTCCCAGATATCTAAGAAAGTCGAAACACTTCATTTAGCAAGCCATCCTGCAATTAAGGTTGCTTATTACACACCGGCTCATGAAAGTGCGGTTATTAAAAACGCACTTGAAGCGATCAATTCTGCAAACCAGAAAGGGGCAAATGTTCTGATGTTGGGGCGCTATCACTTCATAAAGCCAAAAAACTTCACTGAACTGTCTAGAGCTTATCCAAACTTAAATATACGTTTTATGACAGTGCACGCATCTAAGGGATTAGAGGCAGATCATGTCGTAGTGCTTAAAATGGCTACTGAAAAAATGGGCTTTCCATCGGATATTGTGGATGACCCAGTTTTAGATTTGGTGCTACCTGTCCCTGAAAACTTCCCTCACGCAGAAGAGCGCAGGTTGTTTTATGTAGCTCTTACACGGGCCAAAAAATCTGTAACGATCCTAGCTGATCGTGAGAGTCCATCTGTATTTGTACAAGAGCTACTGGATGACCCAGAGTATGACACAATTCTAACCGGTGAAGCTTGGGTGAAAGTGCCCGACTGTCCTGAATGTGGCGGACGGATGCTTGCCCAAAAGTCCCAAAAGGGATCGACTTACTATACTTGCGAACACAAAAGGTTATGCGGACATAGGCAGATGCCTTGCAGTGTATGTGAAAGTAGTATTCCTTATAAGGATCCGAGGAGTAATGGAAGAATGCACTGTACTTGCGGAGCTGAATTTGCGGAGTGCCCTGAGTGTTCAGATGGTTGGTTGGTAGAGCGCCAGAGCCGCTACGGAAAATTTCTTGGTTGTGTTAATTATCCAGCCTGCGATGGAAAAAGTTCTATGAAATAGTCTATCATCCTTTGGCACTATAGTAAGTTTGACAAAGAAACAGAGGTCTTAAGCTGCTGGTAAAGCTGAAAAATAAAGGATTTTCCTTAAGCTTAATAAGGTTTACCGTGTGCATTAGTTATTAATGGCTCAGAAAGTTTATCAAGAGTGCAGGCTTATACATGATTCTTTTATAATGGTTTTAGTGGGATAGTTTATGAAAATTCTTATTTTAAATTCGTGCATATATTCTTTGCGCGCTTTTTACGGGCTTTTTTTGTTTACTGCTATTATTGGTGGTTTGGTGTCAATCTTTTCCGAAAACCCTGAGCAATCAGTTTGGGGTGGGTTAATGTTAGCCCTTTTTATATATATTTTAGGACATTATTTGTTTTTAAAGCCTTCAAAAGTTCTTGTTCAAAAACGCGATGTAAATAGTAACGAGAAAAAATATACTCCCTCAGAGAGCATAGAAATAACTTTTCACACAGATTACACCCCTTTACGGACGTATGCCGAGCCGGAAAAATCAAAGAATGAATCAAAAGGGCAATGGATTAGCCCAAAGCAAGAAATCACTATAGGCAAAAAGACAATCACCAATGGTTTGTTTTATTTTGGGGGCGTTCTAAAAGGTGAGAATTATGGAGAAACAGAAAGTTCTCTGGTTGACGATGGTTTATCAATTAAAGACGCTCCATATACTTTTACAGACAACAGTTTGGGATATTGGCCAAGTTTTCAAGGCTTGTCGCCAATGTGTCGAGGTGCATATATAGATTGGCTTGCAAGTGATAGGGATATGCCAAATGTGCCTATTGGCTATTTATTTATATATTTCTATGGATTGGAAAGGCGCTTAATTAAGGACTACAAAGAGGGATTGGTCGCAGGCGAAGAATGCACTGAAATTTGCAAAGAAATTTTACGCCTGAAATCTATTTTTAAAGATAACTATTCTTTCAACGGCTATTCTTCTCGTTTACTGGATTACGTGTCGATAACACACCCCAGTATTTTTTGCCTGCCGGATGATGAAATTGAGGACTCAATTTATTCTGATATTTTTAAGGTTAAGCTGGCATATGTTGCACAAAATGGTGAGCCGTTAAGCCCTGAACTGGCTTATACGTGGATTAGAAGCCATCCCGATTATAATTTGAGAACTCCGGCGCGGCGCTGTCCTGAAGAGTTTAAGGCTCTCTTTATTCGTAAATATAAAGAGGCTTACCAAGAAGGCATGGTCATTAAACCCAATAAAACCAGGCTGAGGCTTGATTACCGTCCTGCAAGTAGAAGCATAAGCTATTTTGAGTTTGGTCCTAGCGGATTGTGTGACCCAACCGTTTTATCAGCGCCAGTCAAAAAGCTCGCGGATATAGCCATGCAATGTACTGATGAGCTAGATGCTTATAGTAGATATTTAGGTAAGCAAAACTCTTCTAAAGAAGACATTGATGCCATTGCTCTATTGCCCAGCCCTTTAATTGATGAATTTGAAATTTCACTGATTAAAAACTTTCAAGCATGGGCTAGAAGTATCGCTGAAGATAAAGAGGGTATATGTGAATTTAAAGAACTATGGTCACAAACCAAACAACCGTTACCTGTGAAGATAAATAAGAAAGAGCAAGAGCTTGTTTGTAATCTTGTTGAAAAATCAGGTTATTCTCTAGCGCCTCACCCAACATTGCACGGAAGTAAATTCAATTCCACTGATCCGATTGTAATCTATAAGCAAGAGTCTTCAGTTCAATTAGAAAACTCTGCTGTATTTGATGATGTAGCTATTAAATTGCGCTTAGGCGCTATAATCGCAAATGCTGATCTTAAAATTCACAGCAATGAAGTTTCCTTCTTGCAAAATATTATTCATTCAAATGATAATCTAACCACTCACGAAAAATTATCGTTAGAGGCTTATTTGAAATGGCTTTTGAACTCATCCTCTAACTTTAATGGTCTTAAGGCTTCTTTGAGCAGATTAAGGGATGATGACAAAGAGGTTGTGCGAAAAATGCTAATAAATGTAGCGCTTTCTGACGGTAAAATTGACCCTAGTGAAGTTAAAGAAATAGAGAAGCTATACACCACGCTAGGGTTGGATAAATCGACTGTTCCCGCAGATATACACGCCTTGTCATCAAGCAGAAAAGGAACCGTTAATAAGGTTGGCAGCGTATTGACAACACCTGAGAGGAAACAATCATTTGCACTTGATGAAAGTGTTTTGGATGTTCACGAAACAGAAACAAAAGCTGCCCAGAATATTCTGAAAAGCATATTCAAGGATGAAGATGAAGCGGATAGTGAAGAAAGCTTGGATATAAAACCAGAGGCTTCGCTTGAGAATAAAGCTTTGGCTATATACAAAATAATTTCAGATAAAGAGAGAATAGAAAGACCAGAATTTGAGAAAATTTGCTCAGAACATGGTTTCTTTGTTGATGCAGCAATCGACAGCATAAATGAATGGGCTTTTGATAAAGTTGCCGCGCCAGTTATCGAAGACGATACGGATATAATTATTGATCGTGAGATTGCAGACGAATTGAAAGAGTTAGGGGATATATAATGAGTGGACAAAGAATTAGAGCCAAGGAAAAGGATGCAATCATTCAATCTTTGAAATCAGGTGTTACACCTAAGATTGGTATTCAGCATATTCAGGTGGGAAGAAGTAACGAACTTCAAGCTTTGTATAAGGATATTGAACGTATTTGTGACGGCGGGTCGGCTTTTCGTCTGGTTATTGGTGATTACGGTTCTGGGAAAACTTTCTTTTTAAGCGTTGTCAGATCAATAGCTTTGGAAAAAATGCTTGTAACGGTCAATGCGGATTTATCTCCAGACAGAAGGATTCATGCATCAGCGGGGCAAGCTAGAAATTTATACTCTGAATTGATGCGAAATATTTCGACGAGAACAAAACCTGACGGAAACGCCCTGACTAGTATAGTAGAAAAATTTATAACTTTGGCTCGTCAGGAAGCAGATCAAAAGGGCATAGATGTTACTGAGGCTATACAATCAAGGTTGCATAAGCTTACAGAGTTGGTGGGTGGGTATGATTTTGCAAAAGTCATCGAGGCCTATTGGCAAGGGCATGAAAGCCATGATGAGCATCTTAAATCTAATGCTATTAGGTGGTTGCGTGCTGAATATACAACGAAGACAGATGCAAGAAATGATCTAGGCGTAAGGACAATCATTTCTGACGATCATTTCTACGATGCCCTAAAGCTTATGAGCTTGTTTGTGCAGCAAGCGGGTTATAAGGGATTGCTCGTTAATCTTGATGAAATGGTAAACCTTTACAAATTGCACAGTACACAGGCTAGAACGGCGAACTATGAGCAAATACTACGTATATTGAATGATTGTTTGCAAGGTACGGCTGAGAATCTTGGGTTTCTATTGGGTGGAACCCCAGAGTTTTTGCTAGACCCTAGAAAAGGGCTTTATAGCTATGATGCTCTTCAGACTAGGTTGGCAGAAAACAGTTTTGCTCAAAGAGCTGGCGTTATTGACTATTCTTCTCCTGCGCTGCACTTGGCCAGCCTCACACCTGAAGAATTGTTTATTTTGCTTAAGAACCTTAGAAATGTTTTTGCGGGTGGAGATAGTAGCCAGTATCTTGTCGATGATAACGCGCTTAAATCATTCTTAGACCATTGCAATAAAACGATTGGCAATGCTTACTTCACAACACCCCGAAATACGATTAAGGCGTTTATAGATTTATTAAGTGTACTAGAGCAAAATCCTTCGTTGGATTGGCAGAGTTTAATAGAAGATACGACAATCGCAGTAGAAGCACCAAGTGATATGAATGATAACAATGAGGAAGCTTCAGATGACGATGATGAATTGGCTTCATTCAAGTTATGAGTTCTTCCTTCGATAAGCTGGATAAGCGTATTCAAAAATGGATATTCAAACAGGGCTGGGAAAGTCTAAGGGATATTCAAAATGAGGCTATTGAGCCAATCTTATCTGGCAATCAGGATGTTATTATTAGCGCGTCCACTGCGGCAGGAAAAACAGAAGCTTTTTTCTTGCCGGCTTGCTCTGCTACCATTGATGAAAAAGATGGTTATTCGATACTGTATATCAGCCCCTTAAAAGCACTGATTAACGATCAGTATAGGCGTTTGGACAGCTTAAGCCTTATGACTGAAATTTATGTCACGCCTTGGCATGGTGATGTATCTCAAAGTGTAAAATCAAAATCGAAGAGAAACCCTTCAGGCATTGTATTGATTACACCGGAATCCTTGGAATCTTTGTTGATTAGAGAGTCGGGTTGGCTGCAAAGAGCTTTTTCCTCTTTAAAATATATAGTAATTGATGAATTTCATGCTTTTATAGGCACGGAGAGAGGGCAGCATTTATTATCATTGTTAAATAGGCTGGATTCACTATTGCAAGAAATAGAGAAGCCAGTTCCGCGAATAGCGTTAAGCGCCACATTGGGAAACCTAGACGAAATTCCGAAAGCATTACGTCAGAATGCGGAGATCCCCTGCAAAATTATAAAAAGTGATGCGGCACAATCGGAACTGAAGTTTAGGGTGCAGGGGTACGTTGACCCGATTAAAGAGAATGGTAATGTTCCAGCACATTACAAAATATGCGATGATTTATATAAGTTTTGCAGGGGTGGTTCACACTTGGTTTTTGCTAATAGTCGTAAGAGAACCGAGAGTATAAGCGCTCAATTAAGCGATATGTGTGAGCAAGATGTCGTTCCCAATGAATTCTTTCCGCATCATGGTTCTTTGGATAAGAACCTTCGGGAAGAGCTGGAAGCCAGACTTCAAAAGGATAACCTTCCGACTACGGCAATCTGCACCATGACGCTTGAGCTGGGTATTGATATTGGCAAGGTGGATTCCGTCATACAAGTGACAGCTCCCCATTCCGTGGCAAGTCTAAGGCAGAGGCTTGGGCGCTCTGGGCGCAGAGGTTCACCCGCAATTCTCAGAATGCTGATTGCTGAAAAAGAAATTCATGCCGACTCTAATGTTATAGATAAGCTAAGAATGGAATTACTTCAGTCTTTGGCTATGACAAGGCTTCTTATCATGCATAAGTGGTATGAACCTGCTGACATGGGAAATTTTCATTTCTCAACTTTGTTGCACCAAATTCTTGCGTTAACTGCACAATGGGGCGGTATTCGCGCAGATCAAGTTTACAGATTGCTCTGTAAAAATGGTTGTTTTAATAACGTAACTTTAGAGCAATTTAAAAGCCTGCTATCCCACATGGGAAAAGAAAACCTGATAACGCAGCTATCTAGTGGCGAGTTGGTTTTAGGTTTGCAGGGTGAATTTTTAACAAACAACTATACCTTCTACGCAGTTTTTAAAACACCAGAGGAATTTAGAGTTATAGCTGGCGATAAAACTTTGGGGACATTGCCCGTGGACTCTCTGATTTTAGAGGGGCAGCATATTATTTTTACAGGGCGGCGATGGAAAGTTGAAAGCATAGAAACGGATAAGAAGACGATTCATGTGTCGCCTTCCAAGGGAGGCGAGCCGCCCCAATTCAATGGCCAAGGTATGTTGGTTCACGACTTGGTTAGGCAAGAGATGCTTCGTATATACGAGAGTGGGGATTATAAAATCCCTTCTGATAATGGTCAGGTGGATTACTTAGATGCGACAGCCAAAGAGCTTTTTTATGAAGGCTTAGAATTTTTTAAAATAGCATTATTAAAAGATCACAGAATTTTTGAGAATAATGGCTACGTTTACATTGTGCCTTGGATGGGGGATAAAATAGTAAACACCATTACCACGATGCTTGTTAAATCAGGATATACGGCTTCTGCTTTTGCTGGGGTGATTGAGGTGGAAAAAACAACTATGCAAAAGGTAATGGATTGCCTTAAAGCGTTTTGCGAGGAAAACAACCTTACGAATACTGAACTCGCAATGTATGTGTCTGAAAAAAGCATTGAAAAATACGATGACTTTTTGCCGGAATCTCTATTGATTGAAGGATACGGTCAAAAATATTTTGATATAGATAGCTCCATTATGTGGCTAAAGGAAAAAATATTCACATAATTTGGGGTGGGTTAGGGAATAGGGATTAATGCTCAACCTCTATCAACACAGGAATTTGATAATGTATCTTATGGGAAATAATTGTATTTCTTATGAATAGGTGTTTTTATTAAAATGTGAAAGGATACTCTAGCCAGCTTAAAACAATTTGTCCTGAAGCTGTTTCTGATGGCCATCTTCTAAGAGCTTCGTGAACATCACTTTCAACTGATTTATGGTTTTTTCCGCCAAATATAATTAAAAAGAAATCTACCAGATATTTTTCCGAGCCCGACCATCCATAGGTATACAAGATATCTTTTGGTCTTATCATATCATTAGGCTCAACGTCCCAAGCATCATCAAAAGATATTAGAGGCTCTAGTGCGGATTTTTTCCACATTTCAGCAAAAGCTTTGGTTCTATTATAACGTTCCATCTGCTGAGGGCCTTGTTTATGGAATGTTTCAATGAAATCAATAAGAGCAGAAACACCATCCTCAATATACTGATTATTTAATGGTAGAGGTTTGCAATTTGATGGTTCTTTTCTGGCTTTAGGCCCTGCTTTTCTCTGGTAAATAACATTCCAACGCCCCGCATTATGAAGATATATATCCCTTGTAGCTTTAAATTCTTGAACAATTTCAAGTGATGGGTCATTAAATTCACAATGAAAATAACTAGCAACTATGCTTACGATATCAACAAAGCTTTTATAGCCAAGCTGGTTGGCTTGTTTATCGGCCATATCGGAGATTAAGAGGCCTGTCCCTTTAAGGGCGTCATGAAATTTAATCTCTGTATTTTTAGATTTATCAGGAAAGCATTTTAGCATTTCCTCTGAAATATCCAGTAAATAGGATTCAAAAAGGCTATAACTAGCACCTAAATAAGCTATTTTGTGAAATTCAAGTTGTTCATCATTTAGGTTTAAACATTGAGCTGATTGGTAATAATTTTGACCATTTCTAAGAGCCGCAATCGTCATGTCCCTTTTATTAATTAAGAATTTGCCTAAGCTTGCTTGGCGACCATATGTGAACATCGACTTTCCCTTTGATATTCTATGTTTAATAATAAATTACTTAAATCACTATTACTATTTTAATTCTTTTCAGAACATCAAAAGCTCTTTTGAAACCTATTTATTATTAGTTAAATCGATACTTTATCTTCTCTGTAAGGTTTGGGGCAAAATAACATTGCTCAACTCAAAGAATTTATAAAAACTATATTCATCATAATCATCACCCCGCTCCCGTTTACGAGAACAATTAAGCCGCGCTAACCAGCAAAACGATACGCGCTGCATCTCACAAAAACTTTGAATTCTTTCTTTGGAAACCATTGTATAAACACCTAACGGTGCTGGACAGTTTTGTGGCCAGTAGTCCAGTTGATCAAAATCCCAATATCCCGTTTCTGATAAAACATATTCTCCATATTTTGACTGTAATTTTCCATTGTTAACGCTTAAAAATGGCTGCTCCTCGGCAAGATAAGGAGCGGCTATATTGACGCCTCTGTACATCTGTTCATTTTGCCAGCGGGCTATTGGATCAGCACGAAGTGCTAATACAGAAGGAGCGAAGCTTGTGCCACCTGACACTGCCAGTTTTTCGTTAACATCAATAGAAGGTAATGGCCCCTCAAGATTCGATGTTAATCGATTAGCATGCATGCTTTTAATTTCCTCAAGCTGCTCAAAAATCTCTTCCGGATTTATCTCTCCATCCCGTTCTATATTCTTTTGAAACAATCCATAAATTTCCAGATCATAAAAACTTTCGATGTCTCCATGTTTGTCAAAATGAACTGAAACTGGCCCGGAAGCAAACCCAACAAGTTGTTGAACATCTGAGCCAGTTGAAAGAATATTACCGAGCGACTGAAAAACACGATTCGGGGTTTGGTCAATACTATCACTCGCACCCTCGGTTTTTGGCCAAAAAGCAGGTTTTTCTGAAGGCTTTGCCTGCCAGCTGCAGAATTCAACCGGACAAAACGCCATAGCATTGAGCATCATATCTGCTTTATCGATATGCCCTTTATCAAAGGCCCAGGCTAAAGCCCTTAAATAGCCAGATCTAAATATTTCAGATTGTGGAAGGTCAAAAATAGAAACGCGCTTTTGTGTGCCACGATCAATAAAATAATGAGCTGAAGGATATCGAGCCAAGATGCCTTCCCGTTCATATAGACAGGTAATCTCGTAAGCCCACTGACGCCGTATCCCCAAAGTTCCTTTCCGTTGTAAAACATCGATGCGCATGTCATATACAGGTGGTAATAAAGCTGTTTTATAATTTAAAAAATAATCTGGAATTCTGTAATCGCGCGGGGTGTCATCTGAATGCAGACGAGAATATTCAGGCTCTGGCTTTAGCGGCTGTTTCTTTAATTCGCTCAGCAGCATCCACGATAAAATCGACGGTACTGGAATAAACTTAATCAGTCTGTCCAAATCTTCGTCACTAAAAACATTTTCCTGTTCCTGATAACATTTACAGAAAAGCACAATAGCTGTTATACATTGTGATTCAAAAACGCGTGTAGAAAGCCACTGCCAATAATACTCTTTGACTTGACTGTGATACTGGCTGTTTTGGAACAACTTTATAATTTGCTGGCATGCTTCCTCTCTTGCATTTACGTCTGGCCAATCCAGACGATCAAAAAGCAGTGGTATAAAACCGTATCGATTTTCAGCAGCTGCGACCCAAGGCGAAGCGGGAAAGTTCATATTTTTTGAACGCTCTAATGTGAAATCAACCAGCATATTTCCAATTTCAATGACAGCATCTTTCTTGCCCATAATCAAAAGATATTGAACCAATCTGGAAAGACCTATTACCGGAGGATGGCCGTCTCTTGAATAAGCTTTGCGCGATAACGCTGTATCTTTAATAAAATCCAACCACTTTTCAGGCCAGTGCTTGGCAATCAACTGAAAACGCGCCTCTGCTTCCTCCTGCGTTCCATGCATTGACCATCCGAAGTCTTCCA
>LWDU01032015.1_pt1 | contig 64877 bp, 58 predicted proteins | sample 727161 | NCBI WGS metagenome assembly LWDU01 (sample SAMN04566230, study PRJNA314399) | hydrothermal vent metagenome | isolation source: deep sea hydrothermal plume seawater | place: Mexico: Gulf of California, Guaymas Basin | collected 2004-07-11 | reverse complement strand
ATTGGCACGCCTTTGTGTAGTAGAATAGAAGCGGTTTCTAATTTTTCATAGGTAATTTCTGTATCATAGCCAAGCACAACATATTGCGGAGATTTTGATTTAGTAGAAATCCCCTTGACCTCCAACATAGAACGCATACCTTCTGTTCCAACTAGATAGGTTTCTGTGACATTATTGGATGATAACCAAGACAGGAGGTCATGAGTTGATAGCAACACGTCTTCGGCAGTGCATGGGATTCCAAACTTGTGCAATTTCTCCACATATGCATCCACTGAACGAGATGAATTATTCGACAAGAAGAATCTTTGAATGCCTTGTTGTTCACAGCGATTGAGGAATTCAAGCGCGCCTTCGATTAATTCACCACCGAGATAAATGGTACCATCGAGGTCAAGGAAAATTGCTTTTATCCCCTCAAGTGGATTATCCTTCATGCCCCACCCTCCGGTCTTCCCATGACAAGTCTTTCTCAAAATAAGAAGGTACGAAGCAGATACCACCTGGAGTGTAAATTGCCCTGCGCTTCTTTACTTGCAATCATATCTGTGAATAATTTTTGTATTTTTGGTTTTTTTGCCGCTTTCTTCAAGGCCCAATTCATAAGGAAGGTTTTACGAGATAATTTCTGTAATTTTAGAGAGTTTGTTAACTCATCACCCAATTCTTCCCAGATGGCATCTTGATATTCTTTACCAGATTTGATGGTAATTTCACCATTTTTTAATATTGAATCCGCCGCTACTTTTGCAGAGAAAAGGGCATTTCCAATTCCTTCACCGGAGAATGGATCAACAAGGCTTGCTGAATCGCCAATTAATAATACACCATTCGCAAAGGCCCTTCGCGGCTGTAATACAGTATTTTCTCTGGGTGACCCAAATGGTAACTGCCACCCCTTTCCACTTCCTTCTTGCATTTTTGCAGCAGAAAACCTTTTTTTGAAAATTGGATGATTGTTGATGAGGTCTGCTTGCATATCTCGTAATTTCTGTTGTTGCTTATCTAATTCTGAAAGCACCATTCCAATTCCTACGTTGACAACACCATTTCCTACCGGAAATAGCCAGAGGTATCCCGAACTACCCTTGAGAAAGTGGATTTCAATGGCGCCTTCATTTACATTGCAACCTTCTACATCAGTCCAGTATTCCCGCCAGCCACCACAGTAGTGTTCTCTATTCATTAACTCTTCAGAATATGTCTCCTTTACTACGGCGCGGGCAACCGGGCAAGTATATCCTGCAGCCCCAATAATCATCGGCGCAAAAAAGTCTCCAAGATTTGTTGATACTCCAGAAAATATTCTATTATCACCTTCTTCGTTATTGTGGATAATCTTCTTCACATTGCAAGACTGGGCGACGACCCCCCCTCCTTGGATTACTAATTCCGTAGCTCTTTCGAATAACATTCTATCGAAAATAATTCGAGGTAATGAATATCCTGACGCTTGTTTTTCTACCTCTTCTTTTGGTAATGGAATTTTCACGGGTATTCCATTTGGGGCCCCGAAGATGATGCTTGTGACTTTGAAGTGTGGGTTATTTTCTAATCTTGGTTTTACACCTAATGCCGCAACATGAGATAGCGATTTACCACCCACTGCATCCCCACAGACCTTGTCCCTCGGCCAACATCCTTTTTCTAAAAGCAAGACTTTTTTATTTTCCATAGCCAAGTAAGCAGCAGCAGCAGAACCAGCAGGCCCACCGCCTACTATAATGACATCAAATGTAGACCCAGATTTTGGTTCAGGGCCACTATCGAAGGGCGCCTCCCAGAATTCAACCTCGCCCATACTTAGTAGCGCGGACATAACTTAGCCTTGAGCATCATGGCTACTTCCCAGCCGCGATACCATACTGCTGCCAATAACGGCCCTAGGAACACAAGTTTTTTTCGCTTTGCTGAATCTATCCACCTTCCATAAACAAAACTGTGCGACAATACCCCAAGCATGATGCCCCCCCCTCTCAGGCCACTCACATGGGACAGGCCGTGCAACGACGCCAAGCCATAGGGTGGCTTTTTTTGGTCACTCTTGTTTGGGGCGGTACATTCGTTTGGATGAAAGAAGTCCTCAATGCTGCAGATAGTTATTTGACGACTTGGCACCTTGCTTCAGTTGTTGCATTTATGATTGTCATAAGGTTCACAATTGGTGTCATTTCATTATCTATATTCAATAAAAATGCTAGAAGCGGATTGAAAGATATTGATGCTTGGAATGGAGGGTTAGTTTTGGGCCTCTTATTGTGGGCTGGGTTCCTAACTCAAATGTTAGCAATTGATGAGATTACGCCAGCAGTATCAGCCTTTTTGACCAGCCTCTATGTTGTATTTACCGCTTTAATTGGTCTTGTTTTACGCAAGCACCCTTTGAGTGGAACTTTGGTAGTGGGAATTTTACTTGCAACATTAGGGGCCGGCTTTATTGACGGCCCCCCTCAAATTTCATGGGGCTGGGCAGAATTAATCACCGTATTTAGCGCCTTTATTTTTGCAGTTCATATCGTCGCAACAGATGTAATCACAAAACGTGTTGACCCTGTAAGGCTGACCATGACTTCTTTCATCGTAGTCATTTCTGCATCTGTATTTACACTCTTAATTTCCTTGCTTTTATCCCCAGCGGGTTCTCCTTCAATCGGTGATTTATTTTCTTTATTATTTCACTGGGATATTGTTTTGTGGTTATTCCTCCTGGGTTTTCTTGGCTCATTCATCGCAATCTTACTCCTCAATATCTATCAACGCTTTCTTCATCCCGTACATGCTGCAATCATCTATGCCTTCGAGCCCGTTTGGGCAACAATCTATGCATTATTCGTTGGGTTGAATGAATTCACATTCTGGCTATTTGTTGGCGGCGGGCTTTTGTTACTCGGGAATCTCATTGTTGAATCTAGACCAAACCAGATTACAGATGCTAGTGAGGAATAGGACAAGAATGAAACCGACCTCTCATCAGCCCCACCCATGGTGCTACCTGCGAGAACCTATGAGGACGTTGTTTCTGCAATTGGAGACACCCCATTAATCAAATTAAATCAAATTACTTCTCAACTCAAACACAGCGAAATATGGGTGAAGTTAGAACGATGCAACCCTGGTGGTTCAATCAAGGATAGAATTGGATTGTATATGGTTTTGGATGCAGAAAAAAAAGGATTACTAAAAGCAGGTGGCACCATTATCGAAGCCACTAGTGGAAACACTGGAATCGGGCTCGCTATGGTTGCAGCACAGCGCGGCTACAAGTGTATTTTTACAATGCCTGACAAGATGTCCCAAGAAAAAGTAGACTTACTACGAGCATTAGGTGCTGAAGTCCATATTTGCCCAACAGCGGTTGACAAAGAAGACCCCCGTTCTTACTATGAAGTAGCAGCACGGCTTAGCAGGGAAGTCGAGAATGCTTGGTATCCAGACCAGTATTCACATGCAGCAAATCCCTTGGCCCACATCATGTCAACCGGTCCGGAGATTTGGACTCAAACAGAAGGCAAAATCACCCACTTCATCTCAACAATGGGTACAGGAGGAACCATTACGGGTTGCGCCCAATCATTGAATACTCTTTCAAAAGAAGAAGGCAAAAAACCACCTCAGATAATCGGTGTTGACCCAGTCGGTTCAATCCTCAAAGAATATTTCGAAACTGGTAACATGGGCACCCCTCATACCTACAAAGTTGAGGGATTTGGCGAAGATTTCATTCCCCCTGCAACGGATTTCACCCATATTGATGAAATCCGCCAAGTTAACGACGAACAATGTTTCATAATGGCTAGAAAATTAGCCAGAAAAGAAGGACTATTCAGCGGAGGATCAGCAGGCGCAGCAATCCATATCGCTTTGGAAGTAGCAGAAGAATGTGACCAACGAGAAGAAAATGCAATGATTGTAGTCATCCTTCCCGACGCGGGAAATCCATACTTATCGAAGGTGTACAACAACGATTGGCTGCGCGAAAATGGCTTTGATGTAGATTCGTGGGAGTGTTAATCATGGATAAAGGAGAATCAACCCGCAGCGTCCATGCAGCCATGAATCCTGAAGAAGTGACAGGTTCTGTTCAACCCCCTATTTTCCAAACTTCAACTTATGTTCAAGAAGATTTTTCAGTTCACAAAGGCTACGAATATGCAAGAACTCACAATCCAACTAGGGAGGCATTGGAGAAGGCGATGGCTGAATTAGAGTCTCCAAATACTCCAGCAACAGGGATTTGCTTTGGTAGTGGAATGGCAGCGATAACCGCAGTCTCACAATTATTGTCTAGCGGCGACCACATCATCGCTTGCGATGACCTATATGGTGGAACAGTACGCCTTTTTGACCAAGTACTATCCAGATATGGAATTGAAACAACCTACTCTAAACTTTCAGAAGGTGACCTTGAAAAAATAGCCCAAGAAAACACCAAAGTGTTGTGGCTGGAAAGTCCAACAAATCCCCTACTTAGCATTCATGATATCAAACAGTTAGCCAGTCAAGCAAAAGATCGCGGTTGGATGGTAGTGGTTGACAACACCTTTGCAAGTCCTGTTTTACAAAGGCCATTAGATTTAGGCGCAGATATTGTTTTGCATTCAACAACAAAATACATCGGCGGTCATTCTGATGTTGTTGGTGGTTGTGTTATAATGCGCGATAAAGAGTTGATCGAGCGTTTGAAATTTCTCCAAAACGCAGCAGGTGCAGTTCCTGGGCCATTTGATTGTTTCTTGACACTTCGAGGCATCAGAACTCTTGCATTGAGAATGGAGAGACACTGTGATAATGCAGAAGAAATTACTGAGCGTTTAACGAAAAGAGCAGAAGTAACTAGAATCCTATACCCTGGATTAAGGTCACACCCCAACCACCATGTTGCAGCCACTCAGATGAGGCGTTTTGGAGGAATGATTTCTATTGAAATAGAAGGCGGGGAAACAGCAGCGAGAAAATTTGCAGCCGCCTTGAAGTTATTTTCAACCGCTGAAAGCCTCGGTGGGGTGGAGAGCCTAATCAACCACCCATGGACCATGACACACGCTGCAATTCCCGAACAACAGCGAAGAGATGCTGGAATGACACCTGGGCTCGTTCGTTTATCTGTAGGAATTGAGGATATTGAAGATTTATGGGCCGATATAGTTCAAGCATTGCAGAGATCATCACAATGAAGGCAATTTAGTTTGTTCACCGCAAGATTTTCTAAATTTTTCCATCGCTTTAACATATAATTCAGCAGACTTTTCACCTTCATCAAAGTCATCTGAAAGCAATTTTTCAGCGGCACCCCACAGTCCTTTCAAAGAAGGCACCCATTCCCCCCCTTTGTCTCTTGCTGCCTGTTCGAAATGCCATTCATTTCCACTCTCTTTTCCATGAGTAGAAAGCCAAGCCCAACCAACAGCGGCAATTTCAATTGATTTACGTAATTTTTTTGCTGCACTGTTAGCTTTACCCAAACCATTCCGTGCTGCATTGAGTACTAAACTCTGAACTTCACCACATAATCCCTCAATATTAGTATCAAACCATGGGATTCTAGAAATTCTATCAGATTCTTGCTTCGCAGAAATAACCTTTTTCAGAAAATTATTGAATGGTGCAGGCTTGTCTAATTGTTTCTGCCAAGTAGAAGAAGCATCATCATCATTCAAACCCATATCTATCAACAAGGAATAGCCAAATTCTGCCCAACAAGCCTTAAGGAAATTGTGTAGGGTTGTAGAGCGACTGCGGATTACTGTTTCTTTTTCTAACCATTCAGCCTCACCTTCACCGTCAATAGTAACTCCGCGCCACTCTTCGTGTAACTTTGCAATAATCCATCTGGCGGCATCTTGTTCTTCTTTACCACCACTAAATAATGCAATACATGCATCCACATCACTTTCATGAACCCAGGCGTCTCCGACTACAAACCCCGACTCCAGATTTGCTAATACTGCTTGCTTCAACATATTCCAAAGGAATTTTTCTGAAACACTCAAGCCTAACCATCCATCCAATACTTCCTTCACTCTCTCGGTAGCAGCTTCAGGAAGCGCTTCATTTTCGGGCCATCCCTCTGGCCTCCACATCAATTCAGCATCAACAATTTCACTAATTTTTGGAGGCATCATTCCCAGAGCAAGAGGTTGGATAAAGCCATCCTTCACCCCACGGTCTTCAAAAACATCACCCCTTAACCCAACAACCGTTCCATCGTGAAAATTCATTCTGATATATCCAATTTCACCAATTGTTGAATTTGCTACATCTTCAGGATTTAGGTCGCCAATTAATTGAACTTCATTACTTTCTTTACTTGAAAATTCATTTCTAGATAATTGGTCCAAGACCCAACCAGTTGGAACCTCTGGTTTATTTCCTGTACAAACAAAGCCCCCCCTCCAAGAAAATAACCACCACCCCTTCTTCGCATGCTCTTCCCATGGCAGTAGCCGCAGGCGTGGATGGTGAACGTGTTGCATTCCAACCATTGAGGCCGGTTTTGCATCACCCTTTCGAACAAATGCCCCATTTCCATAAATTGGATGTTTAAAGGTTGCAACCATTCCAATTTCATCATCTAATGCCGCAACCAAAGAGCCAGCTAGGGCTTTTGCAACCCCCCCTCCCTTTTTCGACATCATCCGCTTTCGCAACCAATTTCTATTAGTTCGGTGGTCGATGACTTTTCGTAACTCCTTCAATGACTTGGTGACTGGGTCTATCCTTCCCCAAGGTAACTTTCCAGTCCATACCATGTCTGGCATTACCTTTTCTGGTTCATCCAATAATCGCTGAAGTTGTTTTCGCATTCTTTTTTGGGCGTCAGCAGATGCTTGCTTAGTTCCACGCATCCGCATTCTTTGGCCTTTTTTTTGGCCTGGAAATTCAACACCTGCGGGACCAGCCATAAGAATCGACAGACCTCGGAGATGCCTCTCTCCCTTGATGGCTACGGTGCCACGAACTGCAGTTAATGCAATTTTTCCAATGCATCTTTTTCCATTCCAATTAATTCTCCGGTGATAACAATAGAATGGATTCCAGAAACGCAATTTTCCGTTATTTTACTTAATAAACCACTTTTAATTTGAGCATTAGAAGAGCCCAAATTAGAACAAATAACAGCGTGCACATCACCTATTTTTTCATTTAACAGCCATTTAACAGCCTTCAATCTTGATAAATCACGGGCAGATGAAACATTTTCCAATTCAAGGTGAGGCGGGGGGTCATCCTTCAACCTCTCAACCATTCTACACATCACCTCAAATGCTTGTGGAGGGGTCATCGGTTGTGGTTGTTCTATTCCCATTCCCGTTGGGTCGAGGTCGAGTAAGACCAAAGTGTGCAGCCCAAGAAATCTGTTTTCTGCAATAAACTCCAATGGCGAGGTTGGTAGATGATTACCATGAGGAAAAGTCAAACTAACCTGCCTGCCAAAACGGTATGATTGCAAACCCAAGCCTGCGCAAACCAAATCAACAGCAGAAACCGCGTGATGAACAGATGTATGAATTCCCTCGTCCTTACAACGTAGTAGTAAATCCACATGGGTTGTGGCTTGCATCGGATCCCCAACTACCAACAAAGCAACAGAATTAGATTTAGCAAGTTCAAGAATCCGTTCTGGGTTTTCAACTTCCGGCCTTCTAATTATTTCGTATGCGCCAACTAATTTTTCTAACCTATTTTCTCCATTTTCACCAAGTAGAGAAGTATATCCTTCAAGAAATCTATAATCACACGATGAAGCGATTTCTTTTCCCCCAACAGTCATATTGAGAGGAGAGCCAGCCCCAGTGCCAACGAGGTGAAGACCTGTTGCAGCCATATTCTCCACCAAACTCAAAACACCCCCGCCATTAGACCTCTCGAAAGTAATGCGTCATTTGAGCGTGCCGAAGCGCGATACCCAAACCTTTGTTGAAGAACTAAGGAGTTTGAATTGGTATCCAGAAGGATACCGAGTTCTTAGAGATGGAGAAAATTCATTAATTCCAATTTCAGATTCTGCACCTACAGATTTACCAATTTCTTACATTATTGTCGATAGAGACCAGGACCCCCCCACTGCAAAAAGTTGGTTTTCATTATTGCCAAAATTCCTAAGTGAAGAAATAATTGAAGAGCACCTCGGCACTTGGCCCAATTCACATGAATTATATTCAGATTTACTAATTTTCAAAATAGAACGACACATTGAGCAATATGCACAACAAGTCGCCCTTGCTAAAATCCACCACTCCAATAAAATTAGAGTTGTCATGTTAGACGAAGGTGTCATTGGAGAATACCGAGTAAGGGATTTGAAACCATTAGCAGCAAGGTTTGGAGAGCAAATTATAGACGCAAAAGAAATTTCAAATTTGCCTGAGGAAACAAGAAAAACTCTAATTTCTAGCAATGTCAAAATAAGAGAAAATGGGATTTCATTATTGTTGAATCCAGCCATTGCTTACTATTCATCTAGATTGGCTGGTGAAAGAGAAAAAACCGTTGAAAGTGCAATTCAATTAAAGGAAAAACTTGGACGGCCGATTTCTGTCGCCGACCCTTATTGTGGAGTAGGCCCAGCAGTTGTGCAGTTATTGGCCCAACAAGAGTTAGTTGGAGACCTACTTGCAACCGATATAAACCCTGAAGCGATTAGGATGCTAAAAAGAAATTTAGGAGAAATTAAGGAATCATGGTATTGCAAAATAGCGGATGCATTAAAATTGAATCAAAACCTAAACTTACTCGGCCGTTTCGATTTATTATTGATGAATTTACCACATTCAACACTTCAACACCTACCTCATCTATTACCCCTGTTGAAAACAAACGCGCCGACTTTATTGAGAGGCTGGTTTGTAGTCGAGGAAGAAGAAATACCTTCAGCAGAAGAGGAGTTCACCAAGATTATTCATCAAACACAAACATTCAATGGTAATTTCAAATTAGAAATACGCAGGCAATTCAATACCACCAAAGTGCTTACTAGATTCGAATGCCGATTGGGAGACTGGTGAATAAAACCCCCGTCATCCTGAAAACGTCAAAGCCCTCCGGCAATTTCATGGCGAGCACAAATGTCCTCTGTAATTGCGGAAATAAAATAGAAATCGCTGGTATTGAGCCCCGAATTGGGGGAATAGATGTTTATTGTGTTGTTTGCGGTACAGTGACTAACCATTCTACAAATTAAAATCATAATTTGGCGCTTATACTACACTATTACACAATAATAATGGCGCCGTTGCCGGGATTTGAACCCGGGGCGGGAGATCGACAACCTCCCATGTTAACCCCTACACTACAACGGCAGTGGGGAATCCGGCGACAGGAAACGTGTATTTAAGGCGCGTGTCGTGGCCCGCTTCAAGGCGAGGCGCATGACTGGAAGAACACCCTCTCAACAGGCTCGAGAACAAGAGCAACAACTTGCTGCAAATGACCTGTTTGCGGTTGGATTTGGAGATGCAGGTAATGTTGTTGCAGTTGAAGAAGAACCCGAACCCCCGCAAATTGAGGCGGTTGAAGAAATAGTGGATGAATCAGAGCCGGATGACAATGCGATGGCAGCCATGTTGAATGCTGCGAGCGTTGTCGGCACCACTATGGCGGAACCCGAGGAAGCCCCAGAACCCCCACTTGCTGATAGCCCATATGGTAATCAAACCCCTCTAGAGCCATCAGGCCCACCCGGTGGCCCACCTCAACAAAACCCCCCTAGCGGTCCACCTTCACCTCCACCAACTGAAACTCCCTCAGAGCCATCAGGTCTACCCGGTGGCCCACCTCAACAAAACCCTCCCGGCGGTCCACCTTCACCTCCACCAACTGAAACTCCCTCGGAGCCATCAGGTCCACCCGGTGGCCCACCTCAACAAAACCCTCCCAGCGGTCCACCCCAACAAAGCCCTCCTGGCGGTCCACCATCACCTCCACCAACTGAAACCCCTTCAGAACCATCAGGTCCACCCGGTGGTCCACCTCAACAAGGCCCTCCCGGCGGTCCACCATCACCTCCACCAACTGAAGTAATTATTGAGCAGCAATTACCAGCACCCGAGCCACCTCAAGAAACAAATGACATTGTCTCAGAAGCATTAGATCTTATTTCTAGTTCATCTAATAAGATACAAAATTTAGAACATGAAATCAACCGCTTACGTGCTGCATTAAGTGGTAGTGCTGAAGTAATTTCAGAAATAGAAGAACAACCAATGCCTCCAGTAGTTGGCCCAGATTACGTTGTCCCATCTCACATGGTTGCTGACTTTGTTAGAATCGGCCGCCAACTGCACAAAGAAGGACTAGTTCATGCAGATGTCGGTGCAGTAGCAATTCTAAATCCTGATGAAGCAGGATTGATGCACACATCAACAAAAGGAGCAATCTTAGGACAAATGACAGAGCGACATATCGCTAGCGGCAGATTGGGCCAAATCGCACCAGACAACGCGCCAGAACAATGGCGAATGTTAGAAGTTCTTATCGCTTCAAAATCCCTTCAAACAAAAGGCCCGGCCGCTTGCATTCATACCCACCCCCCCTTTGCCACCGCAATTTCTTGTGAAAAAGATTTGATAGTTCTGAAACCAATCGATAAGGAAGGAATCAACCATCTTGGGAATATTGTAATTGTGGAGCCTGATGCAGATAATCCAGATGAGTATTTGAGACATCTTGCAGAGGCATTGAAACAAGGGAATATGAAAGCAGTCGTAGTACGTGGTCATGGTGTTTTCTCAACAGGTGTTGATTTCGATGAAGCATGGAGATGGGCTTCAGTGATTGAGCACAGTATGCGAGTTCTAATGCATGCACGTCAAGCTAACCTTCAAGTTTGAAGCGGCAATGCTCGACAAAATTACCCATCATTTCGGCACCATACTCTGAATCATTTACTTCGGGATGAAACTGTAATCCGAAACGTGTAGCATCGTTGTTTTCCATTGATTGGACTTCACAAGAACTACTACTTGCTGTGATGAAAAAATCATCGGGCATAATATGAACTTCATCATTATGTGATTCCCATACAACTTGAGATTCAGGCGTTCCTCGGTAGAGGATACCACCGTCACCATTCAAATTTATTTTCATTGCTCCAAATTCAGGTTCAGGTGCTTCTCTTGCATCCCCACCATAATATCTAGCCATGAATTGGTGGCCTGCACATATTCCAAGAATTGGAACCTCAAGTTCAAGATAGGCAGCACAATTACCGAGCTCTCCACTCAACCCCACTCGGGCAGCCCCCCCTGAAAGGAGCAACCCGTCTAAATCCCTCAAATTTTCAACAGGAGTTGTGTTATCGATAATTTGAGTATTGACCCCAAGGTGCCTTAAAACCCGCCATTCACGGTGAGTCCACTGCCCCCCGTTGTCAACAACGTCAATAATTAGGCGCCCATTTTCATCCATGATGGCGATTGTGCCATTGCAAGCGCCCCTTGAACATGCCGCAATTTAGATGTAGTTTTCACCAATAAAGCATTAATTCTCAATAGGACAGGTTCAAAACAGATAGTCAGGTCGGCGTTCATCGAGGGAACCAGTATGGCTAGTGGCGAAGTAGAATATAAGTGCACTTTCTGTGGAAACATGGAATCATTCACCCCAGATGAAAACGGGATAAGTTGTAAGGGCTGCGGCAGCCGCATTTTCATGAAACCTCGCCGCTCTGGGCACAAAACTCTTGACGCTATTTGAGCCTTCAATCCCTTCTCAAAAACATTTTTTGTGTTTTTTTACCTACCGAACAGGTCTTGACCTACCACCCCGTTCCGATAATTGGAGCAGACATGTCTAGGGAGCGAGTCAACACCGGCACCCCATTTGAGCAAGTAGCAGGTTTTTCTCGCGCAATTAGAGTTGGGCAGACTGTTCATGTTTCCGGAACTACTGCAACAGATCAAGAAGGAAGGGTCTTGGCTAAAGGAGATGCTACCGAACAAACTCGAATCGCACTACAACGCATTCAGAGGGCTTTGGTAGAAGTGGGGGCATCAATGAAGGATGTTGTTAGGACTAGAATGTACGCTGTAAATGAAAACGACTGCTATCGAATAATGAGGGCCCATGGTGATTTTTTCAAAGAGATACTTCCCGCTACAACGTTGGTTGTTGTCAAGGGCTTGGTTGACCCTGAAATGCTTATCGAAGTAGAAGCAATGGCGGTTATCTCAAGAAACTGAATCAAGCCCCATAATTAACAGGGTAACCGGCATCCTTCCAACCATTAATCCCACTTTCTAATTCGATAATATCTGTGAAACCAAGAGTTACCAATGCCTTTGCAGCAACTTGGCTACGATTCCCACTCCTACAATAAAGTAGAATAGTTGTATCTTTATCAGTAGGAAGGTTATCTAATTCCAATTCAATTTCATCATGTTGGACCAGAAAAGCCCCCTCAAGGTGCCCATCATCTTCCCATTCTTCAGAAGTTCTAACATCCAAAATAAAAGCATCACCCATTTCTTCTACATTTGCATGAAAAGTTTTAGCATCAACCCGAATCCAAGCATCAGAATCTTCAGCAGAGTGTAAACAACCCGAGAGATTTATCATCAATAAAATCAAGACGGCTTGTATTTTCATCGATCTTTCCACCAACCGATGAACCTTGAACCCTTTTATTTAAACAAAACAACACCCCAATCACAATCATTCATGTACCGCTGCCATCCAAGCAGTTTGAGAATATGGCGAGTTGGCTTGAAACCCATGCTCCAAAGAGCTTTGAAGACCTTGCTATACCCCTTGATATTTGCCGAATTCTAGGTTCCGCTGCCGTATCGTCAAGCCCCCCCCACATATTGATTGCAGGCCCATCTGGAGTTGGAAAAACCGCGGCTTGGAGGCTAGTGGCAAGGCAGGTTCTAGGTCCAGGATGGAAAAACACCACCCATATTTTACAAGCCCGAGACCTCTCGAGGACTGCAGGAGCAATGAAAAAATTCGAAGACTTCCTTCGGCCGGGTGGATCAGGAAAAGCAGGCTCTCTTGCTGGAACTTCGAGTTTAGATGCATTTGATAGAGGTATAGTAAAAACTGAATCTGGAGACATCGCACCCGCAGGCTCAGAAAACGACATCTTACTTGCAGGACGAACCCGCGCACCAGTGGCACGATTAATTGTAATAGAAGATGCCGATAAACTTGGAGCACTTCGCCAATCATATCTCCGTAGAATGATGGAATCAGAAGCGCACACCTCACGATTTATCTTCACTGCTAGAGCCCCAAGCAGAATTCTTGATGCCTTACGCTCAAGATGCCAATCTATTCGCATTCCAAGCACATCTAATGAACAAATGGAGAGATGTATTTCACTTATTTTAGAATCAGAAAAACATACACTCACTGAGGGTTTACTTGGAGATATAATCCATGTATCTTCAGGTAATTTAAGAAAAGGAATTTTCCTATCAGAATTACTAATCAGGGCAGAAAGGACAACAGATAGAAGTTCTTTGCACAATTTAGTTGCTTCAACAACCTTAACCCCCGTGCAACAACTTCTTGAATTGTCTTTAAGGGGTAGAATCCATGAATGGCATTGGGAAAAATCGAGCACGGGCAAGAATGTCCGCTCTTTGAAAGGGGCAATGGGAAGAGTAGACGAATTAATGATGAAACACGCCTTGGCTGCTGAAGACGTTATTGACCAGATTCATCAATTGCTAATTAGAGGAAGATTGCTACTTCCAGAAGGTGCGTTAGCAGAGTTATTGGATGTCTTAGCCCGTTGTGATGCTTCGGTTCCAAGAAGCATGCACCACCGTATTCAAATCGAAAAACTACTTCACGAGATTTCTGAAATCGGCAAGAAATGGGCTCTTACAGTTTAATTTCATCTCCCATTTGATGGCAGCAAGGCCCCCGCCTCGATGAGGAATATTAACCAACATATACGGGCGTGGCAGGATTTGAACCCGCGATCCCTGGCTTAGGAGGCCAGTGCATTATCCAGTCTATGCTACACGCCCGACTCGCCGAATTGACACCCCATCATGATGCTTGCCCTGATTCCGAATTAACCGGTGCCACCATCAATAGGAACCCTTTCCCACAAAAACATGGGTATCGGAAAAGGACTTTCACCCCCGCCTCTCCCAACCCCCTATTCAAACGAATCATTACCCGGTAATACAAGTGTAAGTAAGGTAAAGGAAATGTTAGACACTGCAAATTCTCAACGCCTAAGTTGGGGTCAACTATTGATGTGGTGGCCGATGCGTATGTGGAGAAATGGCTTTGGCATTCTGATTACTCTAGCTGCAATAGCCGGATTCATCTTACCCCAATACGCACCACGTTCAACATTTTTTGTTCTTTTTGTGTGGTTGACATTATTCCTCGTTGCAATTGGGCCATCTACTGCAGCAGCGGAATGGGCATTAAGAGGCGCCTCATTACATAATCAACATGCTAAGAGAAGAGGTCAGAATTTGAAAGCACAGCCTGGTAGTGATAGGATAATTGATTCATTAATAGATGTTAGACGAAATAATTTTCTCCACTTTATTTTAGGAATGTTAGCAGTGCTTTTTATGACATTTACTACCCTCACACCTGTTTCTGAAATTGCTTGGAACATGACCTTAATGCTAACCATTACTGCTGGTTTGGCCATGTCATTCCACATCCAATTTACCGCGGGATCTTTTGATCACCTTGAGGATGAAGAACCTTTCTTATCACTACATGCACCCACTCATCACCCCACTCAAATCCACCGAACTTTGAGTGAAGTTGTTGTTAACCATTTAGACCCAGCATTAAGAATGAGATGGGAGGCCTGGCGCCGTCGCCTTTCTGGATTTTTAAAAGAGGGTGTAGAGGAAGGCGAAGCCTTAGAACGAGTTCTCTACATTGTTCACCTATCACAACAGGGATTAATTGATGGAGAAGGGCTTGACGCTGAGTTATCGGATTTATATAAAGGCGGGTGCGAGGAATTATTGTTTGATAAAGAAGCAGAAATATCCTTGAACTTACTTCACCGTTTAGTTGCTCACGCTAAAGCTTGGCAACCAATTTTCTTTAATTTAATTGACCGACTACAAATGGACTTACTCGATCATAGTGCTTCGATTGTAAATAAAGGTTGGAGAATGGATGCTGAATGCGATCATATCAGTACCGACGGTCAAGGTGGATTATTCATTTTCTTGCACAACCAAACTGCTGAATCGAAGAAGGTCAGGGTTGATGTAATCCTCCCAGGGGGAATGCCTGATGCATATCTTTTTTCAGTTGAGGTGCCGGCCTGTTCATCACCAAAAACCTCACTTCCATTGAGTAACACTTCTGGAGAGGAAGACACAATTCAATGGATGGCACACTATCTTGATAGAACAGTAGTATTGTGGTTGAAAATTACTTGGTCTTCTGGAGTGAGTGGTTTACGTCAGTTATCAGTTTCGTTGAAGGATGAAAATAGCCAAGTATTGCAGTCGATGGTCATTCATACAAAGGTCCAGAAAAGAATTGGTGCTGGAGATAAAAATAGACGTTCCCGCTTACGTAGAGCGCGGCAACTGGTTAGAACTATGTAATGTAATTCTGTTCTAACTTCAACCTCCTTAGGCGCGCCGTTCATAACCGCCCCACTCATCCGCGATTTCATAGGAGGGTCTTGATTGGAATATTGGGATGTATTGGTTGTTGGAGATGGTCCAGCGGCACTTAGGGCGGCTTTAGCCTCGACAAGTGGAGGCGCCCGGACAATGTTGTTGAGTGAAGGAGGCCTTGGCCATTCAGGTATCGGCTTAGCAGAGAACGCAATTGCCGCTTCACTTCAAGAGTCCACAACTAAAGGACACCGAGACGATACAATTCGCACAGGGGGTTGGTTATGTGATCAAGATATTGTTTCTTCGAGAGCCTCTTCAGCAGCCTCAATTATCGCTGAACTTGAACGATGGGGGTTGGTTTTCCGTCGAGATTCCGCTGGATTACCACACTCTTTCGCAGGATTAGGCCATACAACACCAAGAGTTTCAGGTTGTGGAGATGGAACTACACGCGGCGTTCAACAGGTCTTAGAAGAAAGATGTATTAGAGATAATATTCACCGTAGAGGAGAATGCTTTCCACTCAAGTTGATTGTTGAAGCATCACACATTAGAGGGCTAGTTTACTATGACTTATCCCGAGGTCGAATTGATGTAATTCAAGCCAAAGCCATCATCTTAGCAGATGCCGGATTTGAAGGGGCATGGAATGGCGTAAGTAATGGTGGAACCGGTATGGCGATTGCTGCAAGAGCCGGTGTTGCTTTGAGGAACTTGGAATTCCAATCTTGGTCCCCCCTCAATGTTGCTGGTACAAATTTAAACTTACCAAACGGCCTTTTAGCAAACGGAGGAAGTGTCATTTCTCCTACAGGAGAAGCAATAGGAGTGGAGGGAAGCCTCTCCCCAACCCAAATTGCCGTAGCCATGACAGCAGAAGGAACAGGCTGCGTGTTGGATTCAAGGCACATTTCAGGGGATGGAAGTACGTGGTATGCACACACAATTTCATTATTGAATCAACGCACAGGACTAGAACTTGGAAGCGATGTAATTCCGATACAACCAGCAGTTTCAGCAACGATTGGTGGAATACCTGTCGATGAACATGGAAGAGCCGTGAATGGGGAATGGGGAAATTGGATGTCTGGGCTTTATGCCGTTGGAGATGCAGCAAGTAGTGGTTTCCACGGTGCTTCAATGGCTTGGGGAAATAGGCTGCTTGATGATTTGCTCAGTGGCCGTGATGCTGGAAACCATGCTGGAAAATGGGCGGCTGCTAACAAAGCCGCTCCTTCTTCATTGCTTGAGGAATCAAGGCAGGAAGTCGAAGCGAACATCAATGATCGCTTACTAAATGATTCAGATTCTTCTAAGATTGGTGCCGTACGTTCAAGTTTAAGGAGTGAATTGAATGCGGGAATGTCCCTACAAAGAGACGGTGAGTCAATGGAAAAGTGTTTAGCAGGGCTTGCTCAACTCAAGGAAATTTCTACAACTGTAAATGTTGAGGATAGTAGTTTATTGATGAATACTAATTTGTTAGAAGCATTAAGGCTAGAGAATGCGTGTCTTCTTGCTCACATGGCAACATCTGCCGCTCTATTCAGATGTGAAAGTCGCGGCTCACACCTACGAAGCGATAATGAACAGCGGGATGATGATAATTGTTTGAAGCATAGTCTGGTTTCAATGGAAGGAGATGTATCAAATTTACCTATCAGAATGAGTGTTGGTGGGGTATGGATTTTAGCACCAGAAGCATAATTTCCACAACCCTTTATGAAAAAACCGCGAAGAAACCACTTCAACCCCCAACCCTAGCCCACTCTATGAGCGGAGGGAAAAGTCTCTTCACAAAAATCATCAATGGGGAGATTCCAGCCTCATTTATTGCAAAAGGAGAAGATTGGTCAGCGTTTTTAGATATTAACCCTAGAAGAGCAGGACATACACTCGTAGTCCCCCATCAACAGGCACAGAGAATTTCAGATATTCAACAAAAACAAATGCTATCACTTCTGACCGGAATTGTAGAAGTTCAAAGAAAATTAGGTATTTTTTTTAATACGGCCGATTTTTCTATTGTTATCCACGATGGCCCTCTTGCAGGTCAAGAAATATCCCATCTTCATGTTCATATTATTCCTAGACAAAAAGGAGATGGAGGCGGGAGTTTACTTTCGATGTGGCCCGACGCACCCCCCGTTGGGTCTGTTGAACCGGATTTTTCCGCCCTTGCAACATTATCAGAAAAAATAAACAAATTATGAGTGAACCTTATGTCGAATTCTTCACAGATGAAAGTAGGTAAAGATGGTGCTTTAGATCACCATGGCGAAGCCTTACCAACTTTATCGAAAAGGTCTGCTGATTTAAAGTATGAAAAATTACTGAATCTACCAGCCCCTAAATTCAAAGGAAAATATCCAGGCTCTTCCCTTTTTATGAGCTTCGGGTACTTTTGTTTGAATAGAACGAAAGAAGTACAATTTCGAAACCTGATAGTTTCAGGAAAGGAAAAAATCCCTTCTAAAGGAGGGACATTGTGTACGGCGTGGCACACAAATGGAGTGATGGACCCACTTCTTGTGATACTTACACATCCCAAAAAGGCCATTGTTGGTGCAAGACACGACCTCGTTCTTCGCCCTGTTCTTGGTTGGTGGGCCAGAAAATTTGCCGTTCAACCAGTAATCAGAAAAGCCGAATTGGTCAGAGGTGGGTGTTCTGAGGAAGCAGCAACATTCCTCAATGGTAGGAGCCTTCGCGCATTAGCGGATGGAATTTCTACAGGCTATGCCAGTGCCCTTTTCCCAGAAGGAACATCCCATAATGAAGCACATTTGCTTAGAATACGAACTGGGCCGATGAGGACAATCATCACCGCCGCCGCTTTGAGTGATATTAAGTCAAGACCACGCCCCGTTTTGCAGCCAGTCGGCCTTCACTTTCGAGTCAGGCATCATTGGAGGACTGATTGCTGGGTAGAATATGGTGATTCAATCACCATTCCAGAAAAAGCAGTATCTAAAGAATTGAAGGAGGGATTGGAAAGTGGTGGTTGGAAAGAGCCCGACTTTGAATCAGTCTGTGCTTTGAGAGATAACTTAGAGGAAAAATTAGCACCCCTAACCCCAAACGCACCAAATTGGTCAACAAATAGAGCCTGGCACTTACTTGGACATTTGCGCAATAGAGCCATTGGAAAGACCCCAAATGATTGGAGGGAAGAAGTACTAGACGCTAGAAAAGAAAGAGACAAATTGCCTATTGAAGGGGATGACCTATTAATGAAAAAAGCAAATTCTGCTGCCGATATTTTATACCAAAAGAGCCTAGATGGCAGGGATTTGACAATCTCCGGAGAATTGCGCAAAGCAAACCCACTTGTTGGGATAGCAAGAATCCCAATTTTGCTTCTTTCTTTACTAACCCTACCAATTTTCATTATAAGTTGTGGTGCTCAATCTATTCTTGGATATAAATTAGGAAATAAGACTGATGAAGGTTTAGATGCAAGGACAACTTTCCAATTTATGGTTGCAATGTTTGTTTCATTACTTCTTTGGCCTTTCATCACCTTAGGCATTATATTTTCAATCCCTATTATTTCACCAGAAATAATCTCCTACCTCCCTTCATTCGCATATAATGGATATATCGGTTGGGGGTTAACAATCTTATTTGGAACAGCAATAATAATTGTAATTTTTTGGGTGGTTGCATGGGTGAATATACTAATGTGGGATTATTTACAAGATTCATTGAAAGCAATAAGGAGAAGGCGATTAAGTAGAGATTCACAAGGCGAGAAATTGGTCTCGTTAACCACTTCAATTCTTCAAGAAATCAAGTCTTAATGTCTTGAGATGAATTGGTCGGTTTCATGTAGAAGCCCCACCTCCCGATAACCATGTCAAGCGATGACTTAGTCAACAATCTCGAGAAATGGTTGATTGAAGAAGGTTTGAAGCCAAAGAAACAAGATGATAAGAGAGCCGAAGGGCATTGGCTTCTACGGTATCCACCTGGACCTCATGGTCACATGTTTGCCGTCATCAAACCAAAAGGTCGTGACCTTGTTGCAGTCTCTAGTTTTACCAGAGTTGATATTGGACAACAACAGGAGATGACCAAACACCTGAGTCAAGATCCTGAAATGTGGTTAGAATGGATCCATGACATTCGTTTGACTTTAACCGGTGCAATGGTAGATTGGGCAATCCACGTTGGAGGTGAAAAAGGCTCAAAGGAACCAGCCCCATTACAAGCATTCAATGTTAGTCTACCAATTTGGCTCGATGGATTGAACAAGAATGAATTAATGCAAAGTATGAGGAGACTATGGTTAGCAAAATTAGCACTTATTCACGAAATCAAGCATAACTATGGTCCGGGAGTAGGTAAGCCAGGCCCAGTGGATGACCTTGAGAAAAAGAGGAAATCCGTGTCAACAGGAAATACACCGAAAGAACAGGTGGAGTTCGATGAATCAGGCAGTTTTGGGGCAGAATTTGACCCTTCAGAATGGGCTTGAAAAGCGTCCACCCTTTTGACTGTAATCCCCACCGGTCAAGGCTGATACCCAGCACCCTCTAATGACATCTAAGGGGCGCGGTTAAGTAAGAAGAACAGAGGCATTGAAACACTGTGAATGGAGTGTTGACCATGTTAAACAAGAAGAACCAATCCTACCTGATGATTATACTGATGATGGCATCAGTTTTTGCTACGATGATACCAATTCCCGAAGCAGAAGCAAGTTTGGTTGTCATAACCGATCCAGTTCAACTGGTTGATGATGGCGCTAATAACCGAATGATAGCATTAGTTGCGGACTCTGAAGGCAATATTCACGTAGTATATTCACAAAACACTCGCCAACTGTACTACACAATGCTCGACCCACGCAGTGAAACTCTAATTGCTCCAACACAAATTTCCAACAACGGAGGCTCCAAAGCGTGGCACCCAGATGTTGCAGTAGATAGTATGGATAGAGTCCACATTGTTTGGGCAGACAAAGGTGGACAACATTCTATTGTTTACACAGTACTCAATCCATGGCTTGATGATAGAGATGGTAGCGCCAGCAGTGATGGAACAATCACCGTTATAGAAGATACATTAGTTGCTCAAAGAGCTCACAACAGAGATTGGCCAACCCTTGCAATAGACAGTAAGGACAATGTACATATTTCGTGGGAGGATTCCTACGACCAATTGGACCGGTTTTATCAACAACCGCAGATTTACTATGCAATGTTGGAACCAGATTATGGACAGAGTGCTGCAATAACCGTTTTCGATGATACCCTATTGACTCCAGTTATTGGCCATAAGGGTCATCCAGACATCGTCGTTGACGCCGATGACTTTGTTCAAATCGCCTGGGATGATACCCGTGGTGGTAAAGTAGAGTTGGTTTTCGTAATCGATACTTCAGGTTCAATGTATTCTGAATGGGCAGATGTATGCACCGTGATTTATGGGGGTTCATTCAGTTCTGGTGGTGGAAACTTCCAGGGCTTGAAACCAATGCTTGAACAAGCCAACATGACTGTTTTCGAAACACTATATGGATTGGGAGGCTACTTACCTAGTGCTGCAAGTTCAGGAAATTGTGCTAACCACAACCAGAATGCTGGACCAAGAAACTCACACCTTAGCAGTGGAGATGACAGCGGAGGAATCCGAAAACTTCCAGGAACAATTTACAATGGTGCAGCATATTCAGGATATTCAGGAGAAGATTGGGGCCCCGGTTCAAATTGGGCTTGCCTTTCTTGGACAGATGCAAATGGAAACGTTGGATACGCTGCAAACCCACCAACCTCTGCAGATCACCGATGGAATCCAAATGCTACTAAGATTGTAATCCCAATTTCGGATGAGGGACCAAAAGATGGTGACCCAGCCGGTCAATCTGATGACCACGCTTCTATTGTCGAGGCACATGATAATTGCATCACAGCAGGGGTAGTTCCAGTTGGCCTATATGGGCAATCATGGGGAGGGGCTTCAGCCGTTCAATCACATTTCAGAGACCTAGCACAATGTTCTGACGGAGTTCAAGGAACCCACACAAGGAGTTGTCCAGGGACTACATTATCCAATAGTGACGCCGGTGGGCAAGTTTACGAATTCCCATCTTCAGGAAGTGGTACAGCACAAATGGCCCTCTTAGCAGAAGCAATGGTCTATATTTCAACAAATAATTCGCGTGAGATTTACATGTCTGTATTGGATCCATATAGTCAAATTGACTCTGGTTCCTTCCAATATGGTTTCAGTGGAACAACCGTCAGCAACGGAAATTATTACGAAGATATCGGCGGCCTTGTGGCCGTTAACGATACAAGAATAACAATTGACGATGCATATTCATTCCACCCTTCAATCGGAGTAGATTTGGAAGGGAATACTCACATCGCATGGATGGATGGTCGTGATTATGGTTTTGAAAAGGATGTATCTTACGAAGTCTACTACACAAAACTACGCCTACGTGGGGCTGGCGATTGGGACGGAGTGCCTGGAGGTTTGTCCACCTATGCAATCAAGAAGATAGAGGATACCCCCATTTCCAATGTCGAAGGAAAGGCAGCATTACCGCAAAATAACAAGTATGCTGCTAACAGTATGTACCCCGAATTATTGACTGACGACCAGAACCAAGTGCATATCGCTTGGCTTGATTTCTGGAATGTGAGTGCTGCTGAAGAGATTCAATATGTGCGCCTTAATGCAACGGATTTAACTGGCCCTGGAGAAACGGCATTGGATGCTTGGGAGCCGGTTGTTGTAACTCATTGGCAATCAAATAAGGCAGGTCCAAGTTCTCCTAAATGGCCAGGGCTAGGGCAACCACCCGCATTTGCAAATGACCTTGGAAGTGGAGCGCATATAGCGTGGACTGATACCAATAAATGTGGTGAAGAAGGCAACAACAACATGTTCACCCTTTGTTATACACATATTCTCACGGGACAGGTTGATGTTGAGTTTGGAGAGGGTGAGACTTACTATCACGTAATTGAACCGGGCGAGCAAACTACCTACAACATGACGATTAACAATTCAACACCTGGGCCAGTTGACCTTGTTGCAGACACCTACTCACTAAATCTATCAGAGGTACCAGCCAATTGGACTGCAACCTTATACTTCTCCAATAACCACACGGCAATTTTTCCCGAAACACCAATCTTCCTATCTGGAGGAGAAGATGCAAGATTCTACCTTAGAGTTAGGGCGCCATCTATCTATCAAGCGAATGGAGACGAATTAGCTGAAATCTCAGTCATTGCTACTAGCCATAAGGACCCAGCAATCCGCTCGGAAAGGTTAACTCTAACTTTAATGGACGTTGTGCATGGAATAAATCTTGATACTAGTCATAGAATGGCAGATGTAGAACAAGGGCAAACGGCAATTTTCTCAATCACTATTACCAATACGGGGAATGTACACGACTCCTTTGCATTCTATGACCCTACAACCCTTGAAGGACAACAAGAATGGCTCCTTCCATTCGGTTGGTCTGTAGACTTCCCAATCGAGGTTGAATTAGACCCAGGGCAATCTACTACCAAGAACTTGAAAGTAGAAATCCCAACAACCCAAGAGCCAGGAACCTTTGTTCTCTATGTTAAGGGCTGGTCAGTTGGTGAACCTATCAAGAGTATTGCTCAAGGAACATACGATGTTCTTGAATTATGGATAAATGTTAGTATAAGATCAACGGGTAACATTGTCTTTGAAATATTTGACACAACTGAATATATTCTCCCTGGTGCGTGTGCAGTTTATCCAATATCAGTAACTAAGCATTTCTCTGATGGATGGCTAGTTTTCACTACCCCCGGGGCACCTGAAGAAATGCCAGAGGGAACTGACTTATTGGTTTGGAAGAGGGATCATTGGACCGTCAACCTAGACTTTTCCGAAGCACCAGCAGATCCTGATGGAGATGGTAAGAGGCGCTTTACAATGGACACCATTTACAAGGTAAAGGTCGAAGTTTGTGCTCCAACCAATGCTAGCGCAGGTCTTGGACCAGCCGTGACTATCAAAGCACATTTAGATGGACATGCAAGAGTATCCGATTCAGTTATTCTTTCAACTAATGTCGTTCATGTTTATGATTTAGACATTATAACTATGGATGAAGAGATTAGCGATATTTCAGATCCACGCATAGATGTCAACCCAGGTGATGATAGGATAATCACAGTCAGAACCACAAATGAGGGCAATGGTGCAGATAGATATGATATGAGATTGGCAAGAGTTACCAATGCTGAAGGCACCGATGTACTATGGAATATCGAAGTACCACGTTCATTATTGGCCGAGTTAGAGAGAGGAACATTTCAGGAACTAGATATCGGTATCCATGTTCCAGAGAGGGTAGAAAAGGGAGAGTATGCAGTAGTCATTGAAATATTCAGTGAAGAAGCATATCCACAATCAGGACCATCTTCTACTAAACTTAGAGATACCCTTGTTATTACTGTCAATGTGCTTGAATTCCACGATATGCAAATTAGTATTGACCCAACCACTGACACAGAAATTAAGACGGCAGCCCCAGGGCAATTGGTACGCTTCACAGTCAACATAACAAATGCAGGAAACGTAGCAGATACGCCATCTCTGTTCAACCATACCGCAAGCCGCACCGATGGTGAATGGGTGTTCGAGGAGGCGCCAGGAATGGGCTCTCTTGATGAATGGAATGTAGTTTGGAAGATTGTTTTGAATGCTGATAACTCCCAACCAGAGGTTGAAGTTGATTGCCTAACACTAACGATTCTTGATAGCAATATAGTCGCAGAAAACCCAGATAAGTGTATTTATTTCGAAGATATCGATGAATTCCAAATGCCGACAATGGACCCATATGAGACGATTACTATGAGGGCATTGATACAGGTTTCACCAAGCGCAAAACTTGATACAAGACCCATTGGATTGAAGGTTACTTCGATGAATGGTGATATGTTCGAGGTTAACGGAGATCATGATGATAGTCCAAGTTGGCAAGGAGATATGGACGATACTAATGAACAAGTAGTCACCATAAGGCTCCGTGCACCAAATCTTGAAATTGTTGAAGTTGAAGTTGGAGAAAAGCAAACTAGTGCAGACGTTGGAGAATTCGTCCCAGTTAGAGTACTCATCCAGAACAGCGGCAATGTTCACGCTACCGATGTAGTCATTGTTCTATGTCAAGGTCAAGATACAACTGATATTCGAAAGAATGGCTGTGATGAAGATAATATTGTATTCAAGCAGGTAATTGGGGCATTAATGCCACCTGATGGCACAGGCGAAGCTGAACCAATCGAGATATACTTACTATGGCCAGTAGATGCTGGAAGCCACTCAGTTTCAGTCGTCATGGACCCTGATAATGAAATTGTTGAATCAAATGAAAATGATAATATTAAGGCTGTTCCAAACGACTTGGAGTCAAGTAGCCCACTTTGGGACGTGACTTCTGCTGCAATTGCTACTTACTCTCTACCTGTTGGAATTCTACTACTAACTCTCTCTTTGGGTGGAGTTGTATTCATGGTAGGCCGTGGACGTACACTAGAAGCAAAATCAAGGCAAGCAGAGCAAAGCAGTTTGATGTCTGTGCTTGGCGGCGATGATGAATTCTAATAATAAATAATTAGAATCAAATCAAAGTAGTTTCAAGGATTATTTTTTGAGGCTTTGTTTAGGATAACCCACCACGGTAGGTTTGCATCTTTAGGCGCAGCAATAATTTGACCCGCTTGCTTTTCACCGATTTGTCGGAGTAGTCTATTGCGCACTTCATCGAGGATATTTTCCATTTGTGAGGCGCCTAAGTGAAGTTCTTCCCTCAATCTAGCCACATCAAAACGTCTTCTTGGCTCATCAAGAAGGTCATGCATGACTCTTCGATGTTCGTAATCTTCAAATTCATCATCAACCGTATGTGACACTCTATTCCTAATATGTTGGTGCAGGGCGATAATTGCATCTCTTTGTTGATCGAGTTTATCTAATTCACTTGAAAGAGTAGAGAGGTGATGCATTGCTTCATCAAGAGGTATCCTTCTTCTTCCGGAAACAGATTCGGCAAGCAAAGACATTTCACTCGGTAGTTTAGTAGATATTCTCATTGGACTACCTTTGGGTAATTTACGTTGTTCAACTCTGAATAAATCAGGACCCATATCAATTCGCATACTGAATGACTCTCTAACTGCATAAACTCTCTTTGGGGGGCCTCCTTTTTCACTCGGAGTCATTTCACTAACTACAAAATTACCTTTTTCTAGTAATCCAAGGTGTTTCATAATGGCTTGTTGGCTAACACCGATCATCTTTGCTAGTTGTAGAGGGTAGTGCGGTTCCCGAACAAGGCGCTCAAGAATTTCTCTTCTTACCTTGTTCTGCAATAGTGTCAAGGCATCATCCAAAGCGCTCATCACTAGCCAACTCATGGTTGTTGAGTGGCAGGAGGTACATGAACCCCACGATATAATATCAGTTTGCAATTAATGGTCAAAACCCAACGAAAAAGGACAATTCATCCTTCGTCCCAATTTTGCCAAGCACCCTGCTTAGGTTTTGAATCCTCTAAGTTTTCTTCTTCAACTCCATCGCTTTCTGTTTCATTTTCCAACACGACTGGTTTTATTGGAATAATATCAGGCTCTAATTTTGGAGAAGAAGCTGAGCCTTTGAAAGGATCTGGGACAGACTTTTTTGCCTCCTCCAATTTGAAACCTTCAACCAATTTTTCCCTTTCTGATGAATTAGAATTCACCAATTTGTAAATTTGGTCTGTGCTTAGCATCATATTACCACCTAGAGCCTGCTCTAACGAATCATTTTCATCAGATTGAATTTGTTCACCAGCAGTCAACAGTTCTCCCGATTGACCTTGAATTATCATCACTTTAGAAGAACCGCCTTTGTTTGAATTAATCACATTAATTGTAAGGCCGATTGGAATTAGGCAAAGTGAGGCCATGCAACCACAGAAAAAGGCCCAAAGAAGAGTTTCCTCCATCAAATCTTCAAGTATTTTCCCTTCTTTTACCATCCAAACATCCCCATCTATTTGGCAATCAACATCACCTTCAATACATGTTGCAGATAAACTGTAATTTCCGCTCTTGACTACCCATTCACCAACAAAAACGAACTGTTCTTGGTTTTCACCTATCGGCTCCCAACCACCATCAGCAGAAGGGCCACACCCCCCATCCTCCATAACGGTAGAATTTGAATTTCTAATTTCAAGATTAACATCTCCCATTTCATCTAGGGCCCAAACTTTGTAGCAGCCGCCTTCCAATTCTATTATTTGAGCATCATCGACCGAAATTTCTATTGCACCAGAAAGACGAGGGTCGAAATGCTTGGTAAGGGCACTCATTTGGCTAAAAAAACCAATAATACACACCAAAAATAGAACTCCACCAATAATCAGAATCCGCTTCCCCCAGGCTGGAGATTCACCAGTAGAAGGGGGGTTCAAAGATTGCATGCTCTCCTCACCCTGTCACATCTCTTCAAATAAACTGTTGAGAAATTATAATCCCATTTCAGCCAATTTTTCTGGGAGATAAGTATCTGTCACGAAGTCTAGACCATATTTTGCAAGTGATTGCTGTTCAGCCTTCTTACCTATATCAAGCATCATATTGATTTGTTCTTGCCACCAATGGTCTGCAAACCTTGGGTCTGAAAGTTCTGCTTTCAACGCCTCTACATCTTTGCTCGAAAGATCATCAGCCGGCAAGTCATATGCTAGGATGTCATCAGCAGTTATCCCAAGATAGGTTGCCGTTGGTGTTGCAAGATATTCAGAAATATGAGCAGTTTTGATAGCACCATAAGCAATAGATGCATAGATTCGATATGACCAAGGGTCTCCATCGAGGAAGACCATCACAGGAAGATCCCATTCTTCATTCATGCGTTTTATCATTCGGCGAGTAGACCTTGCTGGTTGTCCTTTTAGGTGAATCAAACCACAACGGTGGTCTTCATCAAATCCATTCTCAACCAACCTGTCGAACATTCCACCAGTTTCTATGGCCATAATAAAATCGATATCGTGTTCTATCAATTCTAATTTTTCTATTTCAACATTATAAGGAACCCCATATCCAGAATCTCCAACATCATCTCGAGCGTTAATTGTCATCCAATTTCCTTTGCGGTTTTTCTCCCTCAAGGTTAGGTTTCCAATCATACGAGCACCATCCTCTTCAGGGCGGAGTTTGAAATCCTCGCGCAAACACTTAGTTACTATTTCTAAATCTTCAGCGAGGTTGTTGCTTTCATTTTGAGTATTGAATTTACCATGTCCCCAACCCTCAGAGATGTAGTACATCTCTCTGAGTGTACTCGACTTTTCTGTATCTATCATTTCTTCAATAAATTCAATGATATGCAGAGCACGCAATAATTGCTTAGCACTGCCAAGGTCCGTAGCATTTCTAATCGATGACTTTTTTCCATATTTGTAAACTCCCAATTTTTCATCAAATTGGATGTTTTTCTTTGTTCTAACTGGCAAGGTCATAGTAGGGGAGTCACCAGCCACCATCTTGTCGTACATTTCTTCTACGACTCTATACATCGCCTTCTTTGTTGCTTTTGGGTCATGTTTTCTTGCCATACTTCAGACCCCCAGAGTTTGTTGACCTAGGCCATCACTAGCCCATTGTTCCTCATTACTCGTTGATTCTACCTCTTCCTCAATTTCTTCTATTTCAGGAGGGGCTGCCATTTCCACATCATCATCTTCTTGGCGCCTTATTTCTTCAAGGATTTTCTCATCAAGACGGTTTGCGCCGATGATATCACCTGCTCCTCGATAGAAGACTTCAGTATCCTTCCAATCTCCTTTTTCCAATCCTGCTAGGCCAAACTCAACCGTTGCGGATTCTCCAGGTTCTAATGTTTCCATTTTCCAAGCCCAAAGACCTCGCGCTTCTTTTCTCCCACCCCTTTCGTTGTCGATCATTTCTGCAAAGCCTTCTGGCCATTGAGCGAGTATTGTATAAGAACGGGCTCTTGAAGTGAAATTTTGCAATTTCAAATTAATCTGCGTAATTTTTCTTTCTTTATTCCATGAGGTATTTTCATCCATTATGACAGCATTCATAATTTTAGTAATAGAACGAGCCAAATCTGGATGGGGCTTATTCAGAATACTTGCTGATTTCTCCGCGATTGCTGGTAAAATATCGTTCACTAATTCGAACTTTTCCCTCACCTTTGCCATCTTTTTCTTCTTTTCTAGATGTCTTCTCAAACCCCGGCCCATGTCGAGGCCGGCTTTTCTAATCTCAGTGAAAACCTCTTCATTTTCTGAAAGCGCTTCTTTTGCTTCACTTGTGAATTGAACATTGGTACTTGCAAGATGGATGAGAATTGCTGCCGGTCCACGGGGGACTCCTCGCCCTCCGGTTTGTTCCAGTCCATATTGTCTCCAATCTACCGCTTCGATTGCTTTGGTTAGTAAGCACCCTCCTTGTTGATACATTAGTGGAACGCGGTTGGCGAAACGAAGGATTTCAACCGGCCCTTCAGTTTGCATCCCACCTCCAAAAATCAAACCCGCCTCAATTTGGAAGGGATTTCCTTGGCTGACTTGAGGAATACGGGTAATTGTAGTAACGAATTTTGAATCGATTGTTTTTGAGAGCCCCTTTTTAATCAGTAATTCTTCGATTGGAGATAAGCAATTAACAGGCGGAGGATATAATCTGGCGGAATGTAAACTTACACGTGGATCCCATTCATGGCGGATGTATCTAGCCCAAGTTTTTGCTTGCCCATCATCATAAGGCCCGACCCCAATTTTTCCTTTCATCCAAGCCAATAAATCCTCCATACTTTCATCACAATACCATTCGGTTAAGCCTTTGACAATTTTGGGGGCATCTGCTAACATTTTTCCCTCAAGCGCTTTGATTAGGTCTCTTTCTAATTCTTTTGAAATTGGCTCGCTTGCTTTTTTCATAGGCTTGCCAGTCTTCTCCAAATATCTGTGTTTACCATCTACTTCCATATAACGTCGGAGATAGCCCCTTTCACCATTGAATGCTTCAATTAGTGCCTTCACATCGTCAGGCTTGATGCCACTTGGCTTGCGTTTTTTTTCTAAACCTGCTAATTCACATATTTCGGGAATAGAGCCAGTTTTACTAACTCCACTGAATTGATTCAGTAAGAAATTACCAAGGCTTGTCTCCTTTGTTTCTTTTAACATTCGCTGTAATTGGCCCAATTGTATTCCTTGAGGGTGGGGCTTGATTGCATCGACTTCTTGAGGTAATTTTTCAGTTACCCTCGGGAAATCAAAAACTTCATCATCAGGGTCAATAAGAGTAATTTTAGCATGTGGATTAACGATTGAAGTCATCCTCAAGTATTGATGCACCGATTGTTTCCCACGTTGATATTTGGCCTTCATCTGAGTTAAAACACGTAGGCCATGTTCTTTTTCACGGCCATCTTCCCAAAGCGATTCTATTCTATCTTCATTGGTCTTCGAAGCCCTATTACGGCGCGTATCAATACCTATACAAATGGTTGCTGCAGTTGCTTCAACTTTTATTTTTGAAACAATTGTTGTTGGTTTTCCGACCGTTAATTGGCCATATAATACAACACCAGTAATACCAATTCCTTGCTGGCCTCTAGTTTGCCTAATTACGTGGAAGCGGCTACCGAATAATAATCTTCCAAAGGCTTTCTCCAGTGAAGCCCGAGGCACTCCAGGTCCATTGTCCTCAATCATTAATTCCAATACATCTTTTTCCCCTTTTACTTTGGAGATTCGAACCACTATTTCAGGAAGAATACGGGCCTCTTCCGCCGCATCGAGAGAGTTATCAACTCCTTCTTTGACTGCTGTAATAATTGAGCGAGGGAGAGTATCAAAACCGAGGAAATGCTTATTTTTCTCAAAAAATTCAGAAATCGCAATTTGTTTATGTTCGTCCGCCATTTTTTGTGCAATGCTCATTTAACCACCCCCGCCTTTGGTCCTCCTCAGTCCTAATGACTTCGGGCCAGCAGACGATAACACTCGGCTTGACGACTATACTAAAGGTATGACGGGTAAATTCAGTTTGAAATGGTGTTTTCTTGTTCTTGTTCATCGGGCCATTGCTCAAGGTGTTGCATTGTTAATTTACGAGTATGAATAATGAAAACAACAGTTAGGATGATACTTCCTAGCATTACCCCCCACCAAAGTAAATCCTTTTCGACACCAGTTGCAACTTCTGCAACATTACTCATTTGAGAACCCCACCACGCATAGATCAATGATGGACCGATTGTTGCAATATTTCCAATAATGTAATCTCGCTGCTTTAGTTCGGTTGCACCTAAAACGTAATTGAGAATATTGTATGGTAAAATAAGAGACAATCTAACAATTATTATTGTTTTAATTCCATTTTCAACGATTGAATTTTCAACAGCTTTGAACAGGGCTTTATCTTCACTATAGTTTTGCCATTTTTCTGCCATGATATGACGGCCGATAATAAATCCTGGAATTGCACCTAACATAGAACCAATCCATGCTGCTATTGTACCCCAGCCAAAACCTAGTACGGCGCCTATTAGTAACTTCATCATAGAAGAGGGAACCATAAATGTTGCAAGCAGTGCAAAGGCCATCGCAAAAAGCAAAGCCGAAACAAAACCTCCACCACCCACCAAATCCAGTTCCGCAGCAGCCTCTTGAATCCATGATTGAGATGCCAACCAAGCAACACCCATGATTCCAAAACCAACCATGCAGGCTGAAATGAAGAGGGCTTTACTTTCTTTCATTACTGATCACACATTTGTGAATAGGTTATTGTTGAAGGCTGAAATAAAACCAGTGAAGGCTGACGCTGCAACGGTTAATGGGCTTGCAAGATACAAACTACCTGGCCCAGAGCGCCCTTGAAAATTCCTATTAATGGCCGAGACAGTAACTTGTTCAGGACTAGTGGATACACCAGGGCCAGCCCCGATGCACGCTCCACAGCCAGGATTGATAACTTCAACTCCAACCTCTAAGAATAGATTATGCCACCCCTGCTCAACAGCGTGTGTTTTGACGCGCCCACTTCCGTATTGAATATAGAAATTAACACCTTCAGCAACCTTCAATCCAGCATTTTGCGCAGCTTGGCAAACTAATGCATAATAAGCGATATCATCGACCTTTCCCGCTGTACATGAGCCACCATATGCGATGTTGATTTTCACATCACCAATTTCACTAACTAGGGCCCCATTTGTTGGGTCAGCAGGGATTCCTTGGTCAGGGTCTCCAGGGTCTGCTACCATTGGACGGATTATTGACAAATCGATGACATGAATTCCCCCGCCATATTCACATCCTTCATCGGGTTTTACTGAAGCCGAAACAACATCTTCTTCATTCAGATGAGTCCGCCTGCTGAGTATCCAATCAACAGTGCTTTGATCTGCTTCACAAATTCCTGTTTTTGCACTACATTCTGCAGCCATATTACACAAAGTTGCCCTTTCATCCATCGATAGGCCTTGAAGGCCAACACCCCCGAATTCCATGGCTCTATCTAAAGTCAATTCTTTGCGTGCATGGTTAGCAAGAATGTAAAGGATGACATCTTTAGCAGTACATCCTTCATCGAGTTTTCCAACCAATTCGAAACGGATACTTTCAGGCACTTGGACAAAGGTAAAACCGCTGTAAATCAAATTGGAATACTCTGTTGAGCCAACTCCCCAAGTTAGGGCATTAGAACCACCCCCCATGCAGGTGTGGCTATCAGTTGCCTGAATGAAATCCCCAATGTCGATGAATTCTTCCCTCGCTACTTGATGGCAAATCCCTGGAGAAACACCATCTTTTGCCGAATAATCTCGAACTCCCGTATGTATTTGGAATTCTACTTGTAAGTCCCTAAGGCGTTGAACTTTATCCATATGGGGTTTGAATTTTGGATTGTGGTCTGCATAGAGAAGGTGGTCCTCAAATACTGCAAACTTATTTGGGTTAGGGAGAGAATAGTTTGGCCCATATTCCTCGGCTAGAAAACAATGCACTTGTGCGGTGGTAAATTCATGTGAATACCCTCCTTGTACTTCTGCTAGAACCGCATCTCCGGGCGAAACAACTGTACCACTTGGAAGACCAACAAGGTTGCGTGAAATTATTTTTTCAGTCATAGTCATTGGCTTTTGACTATTCTCCAACTTTGGTAATTTAACATCTCCCATGGCAACCTGATTTGAGAAAGCAAATAACCCCCCGCATTCCACAATTTTTCTAGTTGTTTCATCATATTTTGATGTGAATTCCTGAAGTGGAATGGATTCTCCATCCTGCAGCCTTTCCAGCATAGAATGGTCACCCATTATTTGTCCAAGGTTGATATTATTTCGTTCATGTATTGGAGCAAATGAGGCTGCGATTACAACTCTAATTCCACTCCACCTTTCACACTGAGCAGCAGTTTCTCGACTTGAACCAGTCCCCTTTCTAAAACCTGAAACTATTATATCGAAATCACCCTCTTTGAGGGCGTTTTCATTGAATACTCGTAAACCGTTGTGCATCAAACCGGCATATGCATTTTTCGCAATCTCCTCAGGTTTATGATCGAAACAAACCCAAGCAGGAGTCATCATATCGGTATTGATATCATCGAGCAAATCTTCGACTTCCAAGCTTTTCATCTGGAGTTCTAGGCCATCATATAATTGCTGTTTAATCAAATCAAGGTTTTTAGTTAGGAAGAGGATTTTGGAATCAGCCTTGAGACTAATTTGATTCGGCGGCCACTCCATTTTCTCCCCCCCCCTAGCCGAGCCATGGGCCGGACATATATGACCGATTCCATTTACAAACCATTATACTCAAGGTGTTATCTACATTAATATTGCCATAGAGAAAATGTGATAACTTTCAAATATAAACGGATTAATAATATGAAAATACATACCATAACAGTTAAAAGACCCCTACTAATGGATTATAACTAATGGGGTGGGGTTTAAGCCTCACTTATGGAGGTCTTTTAAATGGATGAACAACAGGTAGAGGACATTGTCAAATGTCCTGATTGTGCAAGTAGAGCGATAACTAGAGACGAAACCCGCGGAGAAGTCCTATGTGATGACTGCGGACTTGTTATCGAAGACAATGTTATTGATCAAGGTGCAGAATGGCGTGTTTTCAGTCCAGAGCAGGGAGACCAAAGAGCCCGAACCGGAGCCCCAATGACAGTCATGCTACACGACAAGGGATTGTCAACTGATATCGACTGGCAAAATAAGGACTATTCTGGTAAGACTATCAATAGCCGATATCGCTCCCAATTCTACCGAATGAGAAAATGGCAGAAGAGGAGTAGAGTATCCAACGCCACAGAGCGTAACCTTGCTATGGCATTAGCAGAATTAGATAGAATGGCAAGTCGCTTAGACCTACCAAAATCCGTTAGAGAAGCAGCCGCTGTCAACTACAAGAAAGCCGTTGAGAAGAGACTTATCCGCGGACGCTCTATTGAAGGGGTTGCTGCAGCCAGTCTTTACGCAGCTTGCCGCCAATGTGGAGTACCCCGTACTCTAGATGAGATTGGTCAAGCAAGCCGCACCGGCCGAAAGGAAATCGGCCGCACATACCGATTCATGGTTCGTGAATTAAAGATGAAAATCATGCCTACAGGGCCTGAAGATTACATCTCGAGATTCTGTTCTGGACTGGGCCTTGACGCAGAAGTTGAAGCAAAAGCCCACGAATTGATCAAGGCTGCCCAAGAAAAGGAGTTGACCAGCGGTCGAGGGCCAACCGGAATAGCAGCATCAATCATTTACATCGCAAGTGTTCTATGCGGCAAGCGTAGAACTCAGAGGGAGGTCGCTGAAGTGGCAGGAGTCACAGAGGTAACCATCCGAAACAGGTACAAGGAACTCATCCAGAACCTGAATATTGAACTTGACATCTGAGGTTGTTCAAATGCCCGCTGAAAAAGCGGCTCAACCATTAGCAGGAGTTTTGCACAAAAAGCAAAGCATAGTATTTGAGGTGAAATCATGAAGGCCAAACAGAGAGTTGTTGATGCTGTAAAAGAGCGTTGTCTTACTAGACTCGTTGGGGCGATGGAGAGAGGGGTCCAGTCATGGCCATTACCTTCACCTCCAATGATGGATATCGAGTTCCCCCCATCGCATCCTTCAGATGCCCAACAATTAATTGAACAAGCCCACGGATTTTTTCTTGCTGATAGGGGCGGATTCGAAAGACATCTTCTTGAAACTGTAGAATTAGTTGTACCACATCGAATGAGTTTGACCGAAGAGCCATTTGAGCAACATGAGAAATGGTTGCTACGGCGCCTAGACCTTGTTGCAGAGCGGATTCTTTTCTCGACTGCAACTGGGTGGTTAGCCCAAGCGCTCGATGAACAAGCCCCTGACGCTTTGAGATGGTGGTTATCGTTTACATTAATAGATGGTTTATGCATTAATAGCCATGGCCAATCAATTCACCAAGGATACCATCTTTTGGAATCAATTGCACTGGCACAACGCCCAGGTAGTTGGCATTCTCAACCTGATTCGGGGCCTCATCTAATTGGTTGGAATCCAAATTCAACTTTACCTAGAACTGAAGTAATCGCTCATGACGACGGTTGTGTTTCCGGAATTGAATTGCTTCGCCGATTAGAGGAAAGTGGTGAAGAACGCCGCCTTCTCTTGGTTGAATGGTTGAAATTATTACTTGAAAGAAAGGAACTGATTGTGCCTTTAGGGGTTGCAGAAATTATTCTTAGACGAGCATCAGACCCCTCTCCTGCAGTGGCCGCTTCCATAGTGGGATGTTTGGCACGCCTTCTTGAAGCCGATTTAGAATTAGGAAAGAAGGCTTTGAAGCGTTTACATCAAAGGGAAGATATTGAAGTCCGAAGGGCACTAGCCGATGTATTAACGAGAATGTTCCGCCGAATTGGTTGGGATGCTGTGTCATACCTTGAGGATATGTTGCAAAGTGACGATGAAAGTGTCCTTGCCGCCGCATCTTCGACTGTTGGAGACCTAAGGTTCCTCGATGAAGAAAAATTTGGCGACACCATCCAAGAATTAACTCACCATAGTTCATCAGTTGTTAGGAGAAACTTAGTTCCCCACCTTAGAGAGTATATCCGGATGTATCCAGAAGATGAAAGAGGGATACTGACAAGATTGTGGGTTGATGGAGACGAAGTAATCGGTACAAGATTGAGGGAGTTACTCATGCGTCTCGAAGAAGTAGACCCCACTTCTTTTTCTTCCTTGCTTCACAAATTAAAAAATACATCTGAAGAATCCCTGACACGTTTATGGAATGTTCTGGAATTACGCCGACCAGATTCAGTAACTGCTTGGAAGGCTCACCTTGAAGGAGGTGAAGCGCCGGCTCATACAATAATTGAAGAGCCCCGTGGACCAACCGACAATATGGAAGTTGAACTACCAAGTCTCCGAAACGCACTTTCCATGTTCGACAGCGAAGAATAGTTATTTCACACATCTATTGCTAGTAAGTCATAGCCTTCTTGCATCCAATGATAGCCCTTGACTACCCAGTCAATTAAATCGTCAACTTGTTTTTCAGACATTCCAACGCGGTCTGCAATTCCAATCAGTTTTAATTTTTCAATGTCGCTTATATCCCGGTCTGCCAAAGCCATCAAACAAGCATCTCTTAATGCCAACTTCACTGCTCTTCCATCCATTCCTTCCATACACTCTTCTAACTCTGGAGTTTCAATTAGTGATTCTCTTAACTGTACCTTTCGCTCTGGAGATAGCAAACTAGCACCTAAACGCTGTTCAAAAAATGCAAGTTCATCTCTACCAACCTTGCCATCAACTGCAGCAAGGTGAGCTAATAACTTGGCGTGGCTCCATCGCTGGGCCGGACTGAGGTGGTGAAGTATGTCATGCAACATATGATGGCATTACCGATAATAGAATTGAACCTTTCCCGTACTATGCAAACTGATTATGGCCTACCCCCCGCCTCGCAGTACATGGACAATGGACTTCGTTGTATTTCCCTCTCATTGTTGCTGCTTTTTTCGAGTCTCTTTGCCGGTATAGTAAGGGCCGATGAAAGTACCGATAATTCACTTGAGGCAAGAGATATCCAAGCCACCTTTAGTAGTGATGAATTAACCATTATTACATGGAGAAACATCCAAACTAATGATTATATTTTATTAGATTCTCTAAGAAATACGAGTTATGAGATATTTAGATCAGCGGTGGTAATGAATGCAACAAACATTCTTTCTCTATCTCCAATTGCAACAGGAATAATGGCCTGCGAGGCTAATGAATCAAACCCATCATGTTCATCAAAACAACATTCATTCACATGGCAATCAGAACCCGGTACAGAAGGCACCTTTCACTATGGGATTGTTTCGGTTTTAGAAAATGAGAGCCGCACAGCAACATTGACAATAGGAAAAAGCCAGAGTAGCCCAACAACAGAAAGCGTTCATCCGATTTGGGCACCGCTCAGAGTATCAGCATCATATGATGCGGCCAATGAATCAACATTCATTTCTTGGGTTAATGCAGATGAAGTAGGCCTATCAGTGCCTACTAACCGTACAATTTGGGTGTGGAGGCACCTTTCTCCGGTCGCCAACAATAGTTGGGGTGATATGGACAAATCAATTATTGCCACCTTATCTTCTTCAGCTAATTCATATGAATATTCATTAAGCGGAGAGGTTGAAGAAAGTGCATATTATTCAGTTACTTATCGATTTGATACTTGGGAAGATTTAAGATTCATTGGTAGTAATACAATGACCATTCCGGTTTCAGAAGATAATGTGGCTCCAGTATTGGTATCTTTACTTGGGGCCTCATTCGATGTTGGCACCGGAATTACATCCTTATCATGGCTTTCGGGGGTTATCGAAGAAGAATTGGTAACTCAAGTATGGCGCGCAAGTCATTCTTTCACAGAAGTTTCTGGCGAGGGGGTTGTCCTTTTGGCCGAATTACCACATAATGCAACATCATATGACTACACAATTCCATTGGGAAGTAATGGTGAATTTTGGTATGCAGTCACATTAAGAGATGAAGTTGGAAATGTAATCGATAATCTAGGCATTATGCAGCCTACCGCCGGACCAATATTGGAGAGGACAATTGAGTTATCAGAGTCTGTAGCAACAGGTTTGACTTTCCAAATAACAGGCCCTCAAACCACCATTCAGTGGCAACAACCATCAGGTGCATCAACCGCAAAATACCATATTTGGAGGAGTAATTCAGGAGAAGTTGACAACACATGTTTGCAAAGTAGTAGTTGCGAATTGGTTGAGATAGTAAATACCACAGAAATCAACATCGAAACCCCTAGTGGCGTTGAAAGGGACTCATGGTATGGAGTAACAATAGAAGCAATTTGGGCAGAAGCCAGCGACCTTTACCATCACAAACACCTAATTTCAGGTTTAAATTCGCGTCCTACACACATTTCAGAAGATGCTGATGCACCAAACGAAGTTTCAGATTTGAGTGCCACTTTTTATGGACCTGATTTTACAACAACCCTTGAATGGTCTGGAAGTGAAGTTTTAGGGTTGACATATCACCTATGGAGAATACAAGGAGACTGGTCCCATAGTGGGGCATGGAACGTTACTCAACCAGGATGGGAGGAGGTAGGTAGCATTGGTAGCGGCCCGAATAACATGACATTTGATTATATTACAGCAAATACAAATTCAGCCTTGACCACAACTTACGCCATCAGTGTTGAAGATGCACATGGAAATCACGACACCATACTAACTGCAGGGGCCGTTTCATTAGTAGAAGAAGACATGCTTTCCCCCTCTATCCTTGTTGCCATTATTCCAAACGGGCAAAGCCTACCAACTGAGTCTGCTTGGCTTAATGATGGCATGAGTATTTCTTTCATTGGTATTGATGAGGGATTAGGTTCTTTGAGTATTCACGGTAGTGAACAACTTTCAACAGTTTCTTGTAGATTATTGGGGGACCAATCTAATCCAACCACCGCTTGGTCAGAAGCGATACAAGATGGAATCCGTTGGGATTGTTTAATCGCCATAACTAATTCAATGAAAGTAGATATCCGTGCAAATGACAGCGCTGGTAATCCAACTGAGTTAGTGGTCTCAATTTCCACCAGTGAAGAACAATCCATCCCTCAACCAACCGACGAGAATAACGGGGTAGCTCAAAATCAGCAAGAACAATCATCATCCACTTTGGAAGGAGAAAATGCTGCTTTGAGAATTGCATTTTCCTTCATTGCCTTTCTCCTTTTTGCGGTGGTGATATTGATGTTAGTCAAGACAAGGAAACAACGCGCTCCTGCTGGAAAACCCACATCAAAAGAAGATTCTTGGATTGCCCGATTCATTGATTAATGTCTTTGAATGACTATTTATGGGCGAGAGATTTGAAAAACACCTTTCCTTCGGAGGGAGTGATGGGCGAGCCAGAAAAGCAGCCCCCGCCATCACCCATCACACCTCTTAGTTTTGGAATTCTCTTTATTGCCCAAACCTTTGTTTACATTCCATGGCCAAGCCCTTGGCAATCATCATTTACAACAGGGGTAATCGGATTGTTTGGTTGTTTTTTCCTTTACCAAGCATGGTTTCGAGCGGTATTTGAAACTAGGGGAATATTGCCAACTACTAATTTATGGAAAAACCCTGCAAGGAGTGTGCCACAAGTTGCAGGGGTAGGACTGGCATTCATCTTTTTGAGTTGGACATCAGGGAATAGCCTCTCGCAATGGATGCCAAAACCAGCAGGGATGGTATTATTGTTAGTAGGATTACTAACTTTGTTAGTTTCCGGCTATGCGTGGTTAGTGCTATTAGGTCCTTTGAAAGAAGACGGAATTCAAGAATCTGAATGATTTATTTTTGTCCAGGTTTCCAGAACTCCACAGGAAGTGGAGTTTCATCACCTGCAGCCCTGCTTGCGAGGTGATCTGCCCGTTCATTCCATCGATGGCCCCTATGGGCACGCACATGCTGCCACGATAGGTCGAAAACAGAATAGACTTCATCCCATAAACTCCTCAATGTAGCCACTAATTCCTTGTTTGCTTTTGCTTTCCAAGATCCATCTGCCAAATTTCCAGCATATGTAGAATCACTCCTTATCAACACCTTTTCACCTTCTACATTAACTAATATCCAACGTAAAGCCATCGCAAACGCAGTTAATTCAGCGGTATTATTGGAACCAACTTCCGCACCAATAAATTCAACATTTTCTGAATCTGTAATTACGCGTCCATTTTCTTCATGAAAGATTTCTCCTGAGCCCTTTCCTAAGCCCGAGTCGCCGGTCACTACCACAACCCCCCACCCCGAAGGAGTGGTTTCATCGACATTTTGATTTCCAAGGCAAGAGCCATCAACATAGATGGTAAAGCCTTCTCTTGACACCTTTACCGACCTTCATTCAGCAATAATAGAGAGATAATTTGAGGCCGAAAGAGAGGATGTCACAGTTACCATATCATCTGGACGGAATTTGATAATCCAACCCTTTCCATACGGGTCTTGATTCATCAATTCAGGTGCATCATCTAAGGCCTCATTTACGGCAGTTATAGTTCCTGAAACTGGGGCAAATATTGGTGAAGCACTCTTCACCGACTCGACGATTGCGAATTCAGTCATTTCTTCAAGTTGCTCATCTTCAGCAGGTAATTCAATGTAGACAATATCTGTCAATGCATCTTGAGCATGATCGGTAATTCCAATGAAGATTTCATCACCTTCAATTCGCATCCACTCATGTTCTTTGGTATAGTACAAGCCTTCCGGTACTTCAGTCATTATCACTCACCAATCTTTGCGAGGGGCGAAGGGGGGTCAACCTTTCGCCAAGCCAACCTACTCGGATTCACCGATGCTTTCAGTCAACATAGCTTCTTCAAGTTGAGCCCAAGCACCGCCCAGGTTTCCATCTTTCAAACCACTTTCAACTTCGTTTTGAATTTCTTCTGCTAATGACCCTTCCTCCATGGCTGGAAACCAACGAGCCAGCAAGCCTTCTGCAGAACTCTCCATCGAAACTGAAAGTCCTAACCCTAAGAAAAACAAGGCTGCAATTGGAATACTCCACCCAATATTAACCTCTAATGGCAGACGCCCGCCTCTAAGGGCAAGAAATGTGACTAAAAACAAGGCACTAGCGATTGCGAAGAACAAACGTCTTCCTACGACGGCGGGGTTATCCATGCCCTCGCGAGAGGTAGGATAGCGATGAATGAAGCGGCTCAATAGGTCTCACGCATTAACTTGTGAATCTTGTAAGGGAGCAAGGCTCTGTTAACCGGAGTAACCTCGAGAATTCGAGCATCATCGCGTCTTCTAATATCTTGTAAGAGGGGGTGTCTACTTTTTTTGTGAAGTGCCATAATAGTTGGTTTATCTGCTTCAAGGGCGGAACGAACCGCCTGAACAAAGTCATCAGATTCAACTGCATATTTTCCAATTTCATCGATGACGATAATTTCACAGTTATCTCTTGCGTATTCAATTGCAGGCACCCCAACTCTTTCCAACTCAGTGGTATCGATTCCGAAGCCAAGAATACGAAGCCGAGAGTCAATGTCTTTGTGAGCCATCACTCCTTCATCCCCAGTGTTGATGCTGATACATTTGTAGCCAACCCTTTGGCCATCAACAACTATTGGTTCTGTTCGCATTCCCCCAATCAGCTCGATTGTTTCAAGATCATGCCCTCGGTTCATCAATTCCTTTCGGCGTTCATCACCAAGCATTTTGACCACTTTGGCCATTACTGCACTTTTCCCACTACGGGGTAATCCAGTAATGCCTATTTTTGGATGGATTCCCATTTAGTGCTTCACCTCGTGATTGTGGTCGCGAACGTTCTATCCATAGCGGTACTGATAATAAATGCCACCCTTGAATAACCTGTTTGAATTACTTGTAGAGGCGATAATATTCAGGCCGAAGCAACGACCTGTCCATTGAATGAAACAGGTAAAGTTTCTAATTCGTAGTTGTTGACATTATTATTCGCCGCCCAGGCTTTGGCCCATGCATCAAGGCGAGGGTCATTCAATTGTTCACATATCCATTGAAGCCCTTTCTCAAGGCTACCGTGGTCATTCATCAATCGTCTTTCAACCCCCTCTGGGAGTTGCAAATGGTTGACACTGTTACCTAGCACACAACCTTCCGGCATCACTGCCCAGCGAAGGCGGCGATTTTGGTGTGAATTAACGATAGCTTGGCAAGCCAACCGTGGACGGGGGTTATCTGGTAAAGCCCCATCCCACATCGCTTGTTCTAGGTCAACACCTGCATCAAAGGCTGGATGACGAATTTCCACCTTCCCTTCGGAATCACTGTAGAAATGAGCGCCTCTAACAAATGGAATGCTCTTCTTTGATTTTTTCCAAGCCTTAATCGAATGAGACCAAGAGGTTTGGTCAATTTCTCCCACCCGAACTCTGGCTGCAACTCCTTCTGATGCAAGGTCATTTCTTGGGTCAGATAATCGTGGCCGTTGAGCCAACTCATCAATCACTCCTAGAACACGATTCCTTTCAAATGGGTCTCGGGGGAGCCTCGGAATTGCCCAAGTACCTCGTGTCCAATCCATCCATCTATTTCGATTGATTGAGATTCTTGGAACTTCTTTTGAAACCCCTCCTTCCATCGGTTGCAAATCCTTTCTTTGGACAGGTCCGACAGAAATTATTTCTTCAGTCGAGCCACTACATGAAATATCTACAACTAATACTCCTTGGGCAATTCCAGGATATATTTGATTTCCTTCTTCAATACACCATAGCGAATTCCACACATTGTCCTCAACCATCAAACGTCGGAGTGGAGCACTACTCTGTTCCCTCAATAGACTATCAGGCGCGACAGCGCGCAGGCGCCCATTTTTTTGTAGAATTTGTAACCCCCTTTCAATAAATAGGCGGTATAAGTTTACATTCCCCCTCATAGTTGAGAACCTTCGTTCCCCCTTTTTATTCAAACACTCCCTAAGATTCTTTCCAAGTGCTTTACGAAGGCTTGAACCATCTTCATGGCCTCGGAATCGGTCTTTAATTCTCAACCATGGTGGATTAATGTAGCAAACTATTGGCCTATTCTCCCACGGCCAAGAATCTTGAAGAGCATCTCCACACTTAATGACATTTTTCAGAACTTTCTTTGCCTTTGAGATTCTAAGCATGCCTTCCCCTTTTCCAAACAAACCAAGTCTAACTCCTTCCAAAATTAACCTATTCTTGCATACTTTAACCGCCATTGGGTCGATATCAAGCAACTGCAGTCCGTTGAGTAAAGTTTCAGTATCTTCAGCCATCTTTTCAAGAGAGGAATTAGATAACCAGAAGTCAGAATGCTTCTTCAAAACTCTAGCCGCAAATACACCAGCCCCACAAGCAGGGTCTGCTAAAGGAAGGGGGATGCCAGACATTGTTCTGCCACCAGATTTAACTTCATCCATGACCAATCTATCTTCCTCAAATTCTTCAATCGCCTTTCCATTTCCGACATTAATGTCGAAATCATTCAAACGGTCTCTAAAACCAGGAGGAAGGGCATCCAATGTCATATTCATTTTCTTCTCCGCCGCCTTCAATTTGAAAGGAGAACATAAGACACTCTCTCCGATAATAGCATCTACCAACCGAATGGGAATTGCATGGGCACCACGGGGACTTCGACCATCCTGCTGAGCATCATGTCTCGCAAGCAATTGGTCCAATACGTGCCCCGCATCTGCCAATAATGCAGCGGGAAGGGTTGGCCATGCTTCAGGCAATAATGCTGCCACGGGCACACCTTGACTCAAGGAGCCTTTCCATGCCTCTAACCATTGCTTCATTTGGACGTCTCGATCAGACTCAATTCTGTCTAATCGAGCATACCATCCGCTTACGCTATCTGGTCTAATCATTCCACCCCGAGCGGCTCGGGGAGTGGTTCCGGTTTGAATGCTACGCCCAAAAGAAAAAAACAAAATCATACGTTTTTTAGGATTTCAGCATCACCCGGTAAACCAATTCCAACAATTTCCCTTCCCTTAGCCAACAACACCCAATATTCTTCTACCCATTTCAATAAACGCTCAACAGTGCCGCTATCGACACCAGAATGTGTGGCCAATTTTTTAATAATTTTCAATTCGGAATCATGATATTCTCCATCAGATGCCGCAATCAACACAGCATCTCTCAATGCCAATTTTAGGGTTTTTTCATCCATCCCTTCAACCAACCCATCAAAATCAGGAGGCTGCCGTAGCATCTGGCGAATCTCTCTCCTTACCTCCGGATGCAATAATGCTTGACCCATTTTTCCTTCCAAAGCCGCCATTTCCTCTCTAACTAGTTCTCCATCAGCAGCACAAACCAAAGTTAGTATTGCCAGCAAGTCGCGCCTATCATCCGCAGGCAGCGTTTCCAGTACGTCTGGAAGCAAGGCTAAACCTCAGGTATCATTGAGGATATCGTATCCTTCTTGCATCCAAGTATATCCCCTGACTACCCATTGTAACAAATCCTCAACAACCTTTGCATTCATTCCAAGGTGTGAACATATTTTCAGAAGAGCGGCCTTTTCATCTTCATCAACATGGCCATCTGCAGCCGACATTAAGACAGCATCTCTCAATGCAAGTCTTCCTGATTCATGGCCAAGGCCTGCTAATGCCTCTTCGAGGCTTGGCGGATTTTTCAGTGCACCCCGCACTTCTTTTCTTTGACCCGGAGATAAAAGAGCAGTGCCAAGGCGCTGCTCAAACATTGCCATTTCATCGATCGTTAACTCGTTATCAATTCTTGTAATAAAGGCAAGTAACTTTGCATATGCAAAGCGTTCAGACTGAGGTAACTTGTGCAGTGTATCTGGTAGCATCAAGCAAGCGAGACATGCCATTGCCTAAGAGCAAATCGCCACAAAGTTCCCTGTTCAGAAAACCTCATTCACCAAATACCCCTCCCCTCTCCTATGTTACCTTCAGTCAACGTCTTAGGTGGGGATTTAGTTGAATGTTCTTCAGACCCTTTAACAGGGTGGTTTCGAGATGGTTGCTGCAATACTGATGTAAATGACAGTGGGAGGCACATCGTTTGTTGTATATTGACAGATGATTTCTTGGCTTTTGCGAAATCAGAAGGTAATGATTTGATAACGCCAGCCCCACAATTTGGATTTCCAGGCCTTGTTGCAGGAGATAGATGGTGTGTATGTGCACAAACTTGGTTGAATGCATATGAACAGGGCGCCGCCTGCCCAGTTGACCTTGAGTCAACACATGAACTAGTTCTGGAAATTATTGACCTAGAGCAACTTGAAACTCACGCCTTGTAAGTTAATCATCGAGAGTTTCTACATCTGAGTGCTTACCCGTCAGTACATTTCTCAATGCCATATTATCTCTTTGTATCGCATCCATAAATGAATATTTCACACCCAACCTTTCCGCTAAGGCCGCTAATGCTTGACTGTCTTTAGGCAGGCATTTTCCGCCAAAACCTCGGCTCAGGCCGAATATTGGGTCGAGATGACTTGGCCCAATCGGTTGAACTTGTTCAGCTGTAATGACTTCCATCACCTTATACCAATCCTCATTTAAACCTTGACAGATATCGTACATTTGATTCGCAAAGATTACTTTCAAAGCATAAAATGTATTTTTTGTATATTTTACTAGTTCAGCTTGAGTAGGAGTAACATGGAAACACTGGTCTTTTCTTAATACACCGGCTTCTCTATGTTGTTGGAAAACCAATTCTGCAACCTCTGAATGATGAGTTCCACAAACTAAAATATCTTGATTTCCGAAATCTTCCAAATGTCTTCGCTCTACTAAGAATTCAGGACTATATGCGATTTTCAAATGCGGATAACGTTGATGATATGATTGAGTTGTTCCAGGAATTACAGTACTCTTTACAACTGCGATGAAACCATCAGGCAATTCATCTAACACTGATTCAACTATACTTGTGTCGCATTCTTCAGAATCTTCTTTTGGAGGGGTTGGTACTGCGATATATGCCATATTCACATTTGAAGTAACATCGCTTAACGTTGTACCTCTCACAGGGTCATGTATGAATAATTGATGTGATTTTGAAAACCAATGTTCAATCGCCCCACCAACGATCCCCGCTCCAATGATGCCAATTTTCAACCAAGCACCTCATTCAATATTTTTTTCCCCTGGGCGAATATTACACGGAGATGGAGAGAGGACCCCCGCAGAAGCAAGTTTTCCCGCTTCCAATAAATTATCCGGAGTCCCACAATCTAACCAAATTTCATCATTTAGAATGCGCAATTCTACTTTCTCATTCTGAATGTAGCGTTTATTGACGTCTGTTATAGAGAAATCATCACCCTTTACGGCCATTTCTTCATCCATTAGTTGCCAAAAATTTCTGTCAAAAAGGTATATTCCTCCGATCGCTAGTTGACTGGGGGGGTTCTCTGGTTTTTCTACAATATCAATTAATTTCTCTTCTTCATCGAATACTCCAACCCCAAATGCTCGAGGGTCCTCAACAACTCTACCTAAAAGAAAAGCACCAGGTTCTTCCTCGGAATTTTCCCACCGCCTAACTTCTCCACCCAATTCAGCACTGGTAATATTATCTGAAAAGTAAATCAGCAATCTCTTCCCTTCAACATGAGACCTTGCAAGATTAAGGGCGTGACCGACACCTTTCGGCTCTTCTTCAAGAACATAATGAATGTTTTCACCCTCGAGTCCAGCGCCTATATGCTGTGCTATTTGCCCAATAAATTGATTACCAATTATCGCAATATCCTTAATTCCAGCACGTCTAATTATTCCTAGAGCATAGTCGATAACAGGCCGCTGGTGCAAAGGAAGCAGGGTTTTGTGAGTGTATCTGGTGAAGGGAAGAAGCCGACTCCCTGCTCCTCCTGCAACAAGAATTGCCTTTACTGAATCAGGGTTCACATTACATCCTCCGACCTCAGCCTCATGGCGCTCTCACATATAGGAAACGGAGGAGAGTCGTGAAATCACTCATCTGGGACGAAACAATCATCTTCAATTTCGTGAATTGCACCAGCCATCAGCAAGTGATCTATCGCTTCATCCACTTCTTCGGGAGATATTTCTCTTTCAGATAGAACATCATTAAGTTGCTTAATAGAGACCATTTCTACATCTCTTCCCATTATATTATCTATTTCAAATAACACCATTTGAGCTACCACGGCAAGCAATGGGTCATCGCTAACTTCCCCCGGTAAATAATCAAGCAGATTTTTTGCAGGGTGAGGATGATCGATTGGGTCTTCATCTTGAATAGATGCAGGGATGAACGGGCTCTTTGTATTGCCAGCAGCAATGTCAAAACAGTCGAATAAATTAGTTTGGCTTGCCTCGAAAATCTCATTTTCAGGCTCTAATCGGTTGGCGATTGAATCAACCCTGTGAATTTTTTGCTCAAGTTTAATTCTCTCTCTTTCAAGGTCCATCTTTAGTAGTTCAATTTCTTCTTCGGCTTTCTTGATTAACCACACCTCGAGGTTCCAATCTGGGTCAAGTCCGTGCATTGCATCACACAATCTTTCCAGCACCTCTGGTAATGGCCCAGAATCTAATCCAGACCCCCCCGCTTCACTTCTCTCGGATTCCTTCACTTCATCGTCCTCTGGTATGGGGGTTGATGAACTCTATGCCTGAAGAGCCTGCTAATCGTGCATTTTGAAAATATTCAACAAACCTTGACATCATTGGAGAAATAACACGGACGGGGTGGACGGCGCGTTCATGTAGGGGTTGCTTGTGGCTTGCTGCATGACTCATTACAGCATTGCTGTTTTGCCGGGCGACGGCACAGGCAGAGAGGTAATGGCAGAGGGTTGCGCCTTACTCGATGCAATTGAGGCGAATACTAGTTTGAGTTTTAATCAAATAATAATTCCTTGTGGAGGGCAATATTACCAAGAGACTGGCCTAGAATGGCCAGATGGCTCTTTTGAAGTGTGTAGAGATGAGGCGGATGCGATTCTACTAGGTGCCATCGGTTGGCCAGGAGTAGTTTGTGAAAATGGAGACCTTGCCGGAGGTCAAGTTGTACTCGGCTTGAGAGCTGGACTTGAATTATACGCAAACGTCAGGCCTATCAAACTCTACGAAGGAGTTCGGCACAAAGTTCATGGAGATTTCCAACAAGTTTGGACTCCGGGAAAAGTCGATATGGTAATCGTTAGGGAAAATACCGAAGGGCTCTATCATAGCCTTCTCCACAGGTCAGCAATGCGGGCCACCGGGGGTGGAGAATACGAGCCGCCGGCGATGGATTTCCCAGGTCTGAATGGAGATGTAGCATGGGACCCACGGCCTATATCTAGAGCCGGCAGCAAAAGAGTCATAGAATTCGCACACAAACTGGTTTTATTGAGAAATGGCAGCCCTGAAGGTGTGAGCAAACTTACTTGCGTAGACAAGTCCAACGTAACTAGAGGCTGCCAATTATTCCGCGCAGTCTTCGATGAGATGGCTGAAGAATGGGATAATATTGAAGTTGATCACGCCTACATTGACGCTTTTACCATGTGGTTAGTTAGAAATCCAGAGTGGTTCGATGTAGTTGTCACATCAAACATGTTTGGGGACATCGCAACCGACCTCGGAAGCGTTCTCCAAGGCGGCATGGGTATGGCAGCAAGTGGAAACATTGGCGATAATCATGCATTTTTCGAACCTGTCCACGGCTCAACGCCTAAGTATGCTGGGCAAAAGAAAGTCAACCCAATCGCTACTTTGAATTCAGTTCAGATGATGCTTGAATGGTTAGGATACAGAAATGATGATGATGAGGCATTGAAGGCTGCAAAATCAATTGATGAAGCGGTTGCTGAACACATCGTAAAAGGCGAAGTCTTGACATATGATTTGGGTGGTGAAGCCTCAACAACCGAGGTTGGTAGTGCAATCATTGCAAGAGTTGTTGAAAAACTCAAGGAATTATAAACTTCAACTTGCGGAATTATTGTTCACGAAACCATTCAACTTTTCGTGAGGTTATCATTAATACAATCTAATGCTGATTGCAGAATTGCAGAATTATCCCAATTACGGTTAATAACCCCGGGATTTTTTAGTTCTTCAAACAGATTTTCTGCAAAGCGGCTTATTTCATCGACAATAGTTACTGTTGCCATTTTGGCACTTCTTGACATCGGATTTAAGTCAATGACAATAACATCTACACCCATCGCCACCAATGCTTCACATCTGTCTCCATCTTCTAATGGAACCACCAATACATCCGCTGCAAGCATGCCATCACTATGGCAATTGGCCCTTGGCCCCTCAAGTCCTGGAATTCTACCATCGGGCGAGGCCCCCAATAACCTAACATCATCCACCATTTCACCCCAGCCGTCATCATTAACTCCCTGAGGGGTTGAATTACGAATTCGAACCTTTGCATCTTCAAGAAAAGACATTAACGCTATCATCCGTTCTGGTGTCCGATAAAATATGTTGATTTCCACATCCGCTCCAGCCAACGCTGCGCAACGAAGTAAGTCATCTGAAGCCAGAGCCATTGTATTGCCATTGAAGGAGATAACCGCCCTTTCCGCTGCTGCCAAACGTGCTGCCGCCTCTTTTGTAGCCCTCACTGCACCTTCCGTAGTAACCTCGCCAAGTAAGTAATCGAATGCTTCTCCTCGCCCATGAGCAATCAACGCTGATGCCGCCAACATCCCTGCTTCTGCCGCCTCTTCCAATTTTCCTCTAGCAAGAAGTGATTTGTAACGTGGATGAGATGGATCAGCTGCATGACTCAAGTCTCCACCCCCTCAAATAACATTGAGAAATCAATATGCTCAATCCCTTGATTCAGAGCACTGGCTGATAGCACATCAACTCCATGCCAATCTTGTAAAGAATTGAAACTAATTCCTCCACTAACTTCGATGATAATATTTTCTTTTTCGATTTGCTGTTTAATCAAACGGCATTCCGCCGCCTCAATATTATCAAGCATAATCACAAGTGGAGAGAGGTGGGTCCATGCCTCAACTGCCGCCATTGCCTGTTCTGAAGAGGTCACCTCAATTTCCACGAAGCCCCATTCATTTGGATTAATTTCAGCCAAAGCATCAGAAATGGAACCCCATTTTGTCAAGTCATTTTCTTTTAACATCAATGCATCTGATTTGTTTAGCCGGTGGGTCAGGCCACCTCCAACCATTACAGCCCATTTATCCAACAACCCCCAGGTTGTTTTTCTTGTGCAAGCTACTGCGCAGGGTGCGGCCTCAACCCATGCCGAGGTTGTGGTCGCAATTCCAGATAACCTACCAATGATGTTTAAAATAGTCCTTTCAAGGCTCAGAATAGAATCATTTGGTCCTTTCAAGGTAGCAACTTTACCCTTCATTATTGTATTTCCATCTTCAATAAACCAATCAATTTGAACACTTGTTTCGGAAAGAAGTTGATTGATTATAGCAACCCCTGCAAACACTCCAGTTTGTTTGGCATTGATATTAGCACAAATTTCCAATCCAACTTTAGGGACCTTTGTTATTGCATCATCCCGCAATAAGTTTTCAGTCCAAGCCCCAATACTTTGCCTCAATAGAGGAGTTGGCATTCCATCTGATATTAGCAGATGAGAACGATCATGGGGAAGAGCCACACTTCGTCCAAAAGCCATCTTGAATTGAAGGTTCGGATTTGAAGGGGTTGTATTCTCATAGCAAAACACCACCGGCCAAGCATGGCGAGGCTGCTTGTAGTTGGTACTGGCCTTGCAGGTATTGGTGCTGCCCTTGAGGCAAGTCGGCTTGGCCATGAAGTTGCAATGGTTGAAGCCCACGAAATTCTGGGAGGCCGAGGGACAAGTACAACTGAAGATGATTGGATTCTTGATGCAGGCCCACATTTCTTAGATTTGACTGGAGAAATCAAACAATGGCTGGATAAAAGCAGTAAGGTAAAATTAGCAACCCGTAGGATTGACGCTAAACGTCTCCAAATTATTAGAAATGGCACCTTACAGGGAATCATAGCCACCCCAGAAGCAATAAAAACACACCAAATAAAAGGCATGGACAAGAAACGGTTACTATCGCCATCACGCTATCTTTCTTCAGAATTCAAGAACAATCCCACCCTAGATGCTGAATTATGGATAAAAGACGAATCGCAACCCTTTGCCGATTATATCGAATGTTTAACAATACTCAATACGTGGAATCAAAATATTCACCAATCATCTTTTCCAATAATTATCAATTCCTTGAAGGGAAAGGCTCTCCATATCCCACTCGGCGGCTGGGCTGAAATCACCGGTCGATTTCTTTCTGCATTAGATGTTTTAGAAGTACAAATCCGTTCTAATTCTCCTTTGAAGAGATTGGTTAAAGACAGTAGTGGAAAATTGAGAGGTGCACTTCTCAATAAGGGCGTAAAAGTTGAAGCAGACGCAATCGTCCTTGCAGTTCCATTTGCTTCAGTTGAGGCAATCTTAGAGACAAGTAGAATGCAAGTTCCAGTATATGAAAACAACCCCCTGAAAGCCATTGTATGGGATTTTCATCTATCTATGAAAGCCTTTGAAGGAGTACATGCAATTTGGGATTCAGACCGGAAATTAGCCCTAATAATGATGAGCAATATAGTACCAGAAAGACTTCCTGAAGGCTGCCGCGAAGAACATTCTCATCTGTCCTTTTTATCGTATAATGACAAACAATCAATAGAATCATTTCTTGATGAACGGCTTCAAGGATGGAGAAAAAATATAGTAAATGAAAGGTGCTTAGAAGATGTCGTCATAAGCCAATCTACAGCCGAGGAAAAAGAGTTTGAACAACCATATTTACAACAAGGGTTAGCATTTGCAGGAGATTGGATTAATGGCGAAGGGTGGTTATCAGAAAGAGCATTCAAGAGCGGTATCGCTGCAGTTCAAGCCCTTCACGAAAGCCTCTAAACCTAATTGAGTGAGCAAGTGATATGCGCATCGTTACTTGGAATTTGAACGGCATTAGGGCCGCTATCCGAAAAGGCTTGGATGACTTCATTTCTGAAATTGATGCAGATGTATGGATGTTCCAAGAGGTTCGTGCATTACCAGAACAGTTACCGCAAACTTGGAGTCCACCAAAAGGAATGGAATTACTTTGGCACCCTGCTGAAAAAAAGGGCTATTCAGGTGTCTCAACTTGGTCTAGAGTGGGCATTCAAGAAGAAGGTCGCGGCATCGCGGCAAGCAATGACCCAAAAGACCTAGAGGGGAGATTTTTGTTATCTAGACACGGTGATTTACTTCTTGGCAATACCTACCTCCCTTCCGGCTCAGCCAAGGAAGAACGCCAAATTTGGAAAGAGCAGTGGATGGAAGATTATCTTAATTTTGCAGATAAATTCGCCAATTCTAAAACCCCAGTAATCCTCGCCGGAGACTTTAATATTTGCCACACAGAAGATGATATTTGGAATCCTAAAGGAAATAAAAACAATAGTGGCTTTCTCCCCCAAGAGCGTCAATGGTTCACTCAACTTTTGGAAAGTGGTTGGCATGATTTGTTCAGAGAATACCGCGGTCAAGGAAAAGGCCCCTATTCATGGTGGTCTAATCGTGGAAAAGCTAGAGCAGATGATAAAGGATGGAGGATTGATTACTTACTCGGAAACGCGGCAGCAGCAAAATTAGTTTCGCATGTTGAGATTCTAAGAGAAGGAGGACTGGTCGTTTCAGACCATGCCCCAGTAATATTAGATTTGAACTTCAGTTGTTCTGAATGAGCGCACACCTTTCAAGAAAAGAATCCACTGCTTTTCTTAATTCAGAAAGAGTAGCACATGAAAATGTGAAACATATTTCATTTTCACCCTCTTCAACATTACAAGCCATATCTTCAGCAACCGAGAGTATTTGCGCCTTCAACGCCATCTCTCCAGACCAAGTAACGCTCGCTTTATGTCCAGCCACGTCACCCCCACACGTATCATCCAATTCTTTTTTTCCTTCCACAGGGTTGACAACCATTACTCTTCAGCACCAACCGATGGCAACAGGGGCGGACTTTCTGCTGTCTGGTTCTGCCGGCGTCCAATTACAAGAAGGACGGCGCGCTCATGAAGGAAGAAGAGCCATCCTCTTAACTCGTAAAACAGATGTTGGAGAATTTATTTCATTGGCTTCAACAATGGGAATAGAAATTATCGAAGTCATCCACCAACCCGGCTCATCCGACCCACGACACGTCCTTGGTTCAGGCAGATTAGAGGCTATTCGAGATGAGTTAAAAGCCAAAGTGGAGGGTCATCCTTGGAGTGGTGTGGATTTGGTGATGGTTCACCATAATGCTAGCCCAAGGCAACTAGTAAATCTCAACGAAATATTGGAATTTGAGGTCTGGGACAGGGTTCGCTTATTGCTTCACCTTTTCACTAACCATGCAAACAGTGTTGAGGCAAGAACCCAGGTACGGCTGGCCAGGTTAAGGGCAGATAGTTCAGTTCTTAGAGAAATTGTCCACCGTGAAACAACTGGTGAAAGGATGGGATGGGGAGCGGGAGGAAAACACGCTTGGCAAGGAGTGCTTGAAACAGTTCAAAAGGAAGTAGTGGCAGTTCAAAAGAAACAGCGAAAGCATGCCCGCTCACAAGCCGAGAGAAGGCGGCAACGAAAGAGATCTGGAGTTTCCACAGTTGGACTTGCTGGTTATACAAATGCTGGAAAATCCACACTTTTTATGGCTCTGAGTGGAAAGGATGTACTTATCGAAGACCGATTATTTTCAACCTTGGAAACAACAGTAGGAAGGATGCTTTCTAGTCCTCGTGTATTAATGGCTGATACGATTGGTTTCATCGATAGAATTCCGGCTGAGTTGTTGGACGCTTTCAGAGCAACTTTAGCCGAGAGTCTTGAATGTGATTTACTTTTATTAGTGCTGGATGCCGGCGACTCATTATCGGAAATCGACCGTAAATTAAAGACCTCACGCCGTGATTTATTGGAAAGAATGGATGGTGATGATAGACCAATAACTGGTGTTGTATTGAGTAAAATAGATTTACTCAAAGAAGATATTGATGAGATTTATCACCTCGTTGAAGAGAATGGCCTTGAAGTAATTGCAGAAGTTAGTGCAATCGCCGAGCAGGGATTGGATGAATTGTGCCAATGTATTCTTGATGAATTAATCGGGCCTCCACTCAAATTTCATCTAAGGCATCAAACTGAAAAGGATTCAACCCCAATCGAACGATTATTGCATGACCTCCACGAGTGTGGTCAAATGGATTCTCAAATCGATAATGGAGAACAAGGATTTGAAATCGAAATGCGCATTCCAAAATTAGACCTTGACCGACTGATATCAAGGCATCCAACCCGTGTTGAAATGCAATAATTAGCGAAATAAAGAAGTCAGATAATCATCTGCGCGAAGCATGGACCTGTTTGAGCACCTCTCATTAATCCCATTTATCCTCGTTGCATTAGGTTTGATAAAAATCATCTCCGCCGTTGCACATTATATTGAAACCAAGAATAAATATCGTGAATCAGAACAGACTCCAATCAAATTATATTGGATTCATACCCTATTAATCGCTGGAATTTTCACAGCATTGTTGTTGTATTGGTGGAATTCATTTCAATTCAACGATTATTCTCAAGAAAAGAACCAAACTTGGAACCTTGCTGAATATGGATTATATATCTTACCGGGGATTTTTCTTTACTTGAGCCTTGAACTATTGCTCCCTGATATGACTAATGATGAGCCAATTGATTTGAAGGAACATTATTATTCAAACTCAATTGAAATGTGGGCTACGCTTTCATTCGTGGCCGCCACTTCTGTTATGTTCTCTTTGTTTTTATATGAAAATGAATTATTTTCAAGAGCAACCCTTTCCCGTATCGGATTATTATTCATGTTGACTCCAATGTGTTTCACTCGAAATGAAAAAGTACATCGAATATTAGCCCCGATATTTGTGTTTGCAATGTTACTGTCAATACCGGAAAATTGGCAAATTAGTATGGACCCTGCATTAATTTGAAACGAAGTGCTTGAAGTCGTACTGCCCTTCGCAGTATCGTGGAGCAGACCGAGCCATTGACGAAAATCCCAGAGGAAGATACAGTCTTTGAGAGCAGTCAGGCCAGCATCGTATTACCCTCAGACACACCAATCAGTGTTCAAGCAAGAGCATTAGCAATTCTAATTATGATGGCCGCTACTTTAGGATTCATCAATGGTCTAGACTTTGCTACACCAGAATCTGGTTTAGTCAGGCCACACGAGTTTATCTACAGATTTTCTGAGCAAGCACCTCCTGCTTCTGCAGTATTGGATGGCGTAATCTCAAATCCAGATGGTAGTTCAACAGAACTGTATTTAGTTGAATTAGTTTACATGAATGGCACGGTATATCAGAATATAACGGATGAAGACGGAAATTTTCATTTCGAAAATATTAATCCTGGATTAGCGGAATTATGGATACATACCGAGAATTTCGAAAAAGGAGTCCAACACCGAATCTTACTCACCCCACCAGTGCCTGGGATTGAGCCCATTGGTTTTTCAAAAATCGATGTACTAATGCCTACAGCGGCAGAATATGAAAAATCATGTGAAGGAGAAAATTCAACTTGCGTACCATGGGTTGATATGGCTTCAGAAGAAATGGAAATGCCGCTGATGGACCCTCAAGCCGGCAGCCTTTACTTCATGATGGGTTTCATGTTCATGGGCCTCTCTGTTCTTGCAGCGGTGTTTGCAATTATTGGCTTCAGAAACGGCTCTCGTGGATTATTACGCACAGGTGCAGTAGTGGTATTTTTCACCCAAGGGCATTACTACACTTCTTGTCTACTCGGTTTGCTTGCTATCGCTTTATCATTCGCAGTACCAAGCAGAGAGTAGGATTGCTCAATCAGCCGTTCGGCTTATTCACTCGACCTCTCCAGTAGAGTTTGTGGCGGCACCTGTACTCTCGCTTGATGCAAGTAATTGCAACTGGATGTTGAGGTCATTACCTGAACAAATATCTTGTATCCATCTTAATGGAGATGATATTCGTGTGGGGGATTGGTCTGGAAATCTCATTTGTTGGGATAAAGAAGGAGATATGAAATGGAGTTTTGATGGACCGGACCGTGTTTCTAGCATTGCCGTTTCAGAAGATTTCCAAGTAGCCTGCATGGGCTTGGAGTTAGTTGCTATCGATAATGATGGTAGACAATTATGGAGCAAAAAGTTGGAAGGTTCTGCAGACGAGGTTATTATCGGCCAGGATGGACTAATACATGCAATAAGTTCGGTCTTTGATATTGAACATGGAGATTTTATGGAAAGTGCCTATTGGAGGTTTAATTTTGAAGGTGAAGAACAAAGTGTGCAGCGTTTTGATGAGCGCCCTTGGCACATGAGTCTAATCGATGGAAAAGCCTGTTTAGGCTTAGGTAGACCCAGATGTGGGTTGCTGGTATTTTCAGATGAAGGAGAAGGAGAATGGTTTGAATTATCAGAAGATGACCCTGTTTCTTGTGGAGTTTATGGCAGAAACGCCACCCTCTTCGGTCATGCAAATGGCTCAGTATCGAGACTCATTAAATCAAAGGTTGAAAATCTCATTAAATTAAATGAGGGGATCAAAACCGTTATTTGCACTTCTGAAGGCTTTGCAGTCTTAGAAGAAGATGGGAACTTATCCAGTTTTAACTCTAAAGCAGAAGAAAAAGGAAAACAACAATTCCCAACTTCGAGTGGAGTATGTGATTCATTTTCTCCAGTTTCTGAAGATGGAGGTTTCTGGCTGATAAATGGAAATGATGTACAAGTCTTGGATTATCATTGTGAGAATATATTACAACTGAATTTTCCTTCTGAAGTTTCTTTAATTAATGGCAATGAAAATTTGGCAATTATTGGCACTCAAAAGGGAGAAATTTATGTTTTCGAAACAGAAATGCTAGCTCGGCGAATGAAAACAACCGAATCGACAAGTAATTCGAAACAAGACTTAAGAGAAAAATTACGTAACTTAAGAAATAAAAAATAAATCCATTAACATTTCCAGTGGAAGCAACCCCCAACAAATGATATTTCTAGTGGAAAACAGCGGAAAAAACCGAAAATTTTATTTAGTCCCCCCTACACTGAGGAGTTTGTCGCTTCAATGGAGTGGCGGAGGAGGCCCTCGGGTTAACTCCGGGTCCCCATCCATCGGCCCGCTCTTTTGAGCAATCGATGGACTTCTTGGAGAGAGATTTCCGAGTCGAGGTGGAGTTGGAATGACTTCGGTCAGAGCAACAATGCCGCCGGTTGAACCTCACCTTCGGGAGAGGCCAGGAAGACTTCGGTCTGAATGGAGGAAGAGGAATCCTTCGGGATGAATCAACCAATACTGGTTAGGGAGAAAATCAGCGTCTGCAACGAAGGCCCGCAAGGGCGACGGGGCAATGGACGTGAGGAAACCTTCGGGTGGAATCAGATTTGATCCAAGTGGCGAGTGAAATCTTCGGATAGAATTCGTTGCGATGGTGGATTTGAGACTTCGGTCGAAATGAAGCTAGAGGTGAAAATCAACTTCGGTTGATGGAAACTTCAACAGCGGAGGCTGGCAGGGGGGCGGATTCCTGCCCGGAAGATTCCCCCCTACCAGTTCTCCCAACTGCCTTGCAGATAATCCGGCCCTTGGCCCTCATCTTATACTGATTCCGTTTGAAATCATGATATGCATACCGATTTGGAAGCGATTTGCGTTTTTCGTCATAGCAAACCAAAAAGCCACCGGCCGACTTCGTCAAGATATGAGCGAAGACGATTTGAGCGAGGAACAGGATTCACTAAACAAGGCTAAAGCATTACTGGATGCCTTTGACACGGTAGAAGATACTGGACATACAGCACGTTCAGGAACAGAATCACGCCAAGCACCAATGGCAGCCCCAAAACGCCCACAAGTACGTGAAGCCCCTGTGGTTGGATTGGCTAGAACAACCGAGGGAGTCATGGCTCATGATGGTGAAGTAGAATCGGTACGCGAAGCGCCGGTGAATACAGGAACAAACCTTGTTCATGAGGCGCCAACAAATCTCGGATATGCAAAAGATGAGGCTCCCAAAAAGCCAGCCCCTACACCTTCTAACACTGGCTCAATACCATTACCTGGATCTGTTCCACTTCCTAAAAAACCAGAAAGCGATGATTAGACGTATTTTTCGACCTTTTTACGGATATCCTGAACGGCATCCTCAAGATCATCGATTTTATTTTCAATAGTTTCTCTTGCTTCACCAAATAAAGGCAAGATTTTCTTGGTGAAAGGTTCTAATTGGTCTCTATAGTGAGAAGATAAATGGTCGGTTAACTTTTCTAAATCCATGAACCCCACAGCATCTTGAAGAGAATCAAAGACCCTCAGAGCAAATCCCGGGTTGATTTGGATTTCTCCCCCATTATCCATATAACAAAGGTTTCCAATATGGTGGTATGCAATCTTTGGCATGGTTGGTACAGCATCTTTATCATTCACGAAACGAAATGAATCTGGAACTAATTTTTGATATAACTTCTTGAACTTCTTATTTCCAACACGAGGACTGCCGTAATTGTACATTGTAACTGGGAGTTTCAGGCTTCTTTTGATGTCTGCTGCACATAATGTTGCTAAAGCGCCTCCAAGAGAATGACCGGTGATATGGATGCGCTTACGATTTTCTGCGGTTAATTTTTTGATAGAAGAAAGAATTTTTTCCCGCACAGGCAGGTAGGCATTGAGAAATCCGAAATGAACACGCGGCTTCCAAAACAAGAACCCTTTTCCATGCAGCCATCGCTTCTTGATGGACAATGCATCAGTCAAAGCATCGGTGAAATCTGAAGTGCCTCTGAATGAAATAGCAACTCGTCCTTCATGCGAAATAGCAACAACTGCTTGTGTTCCAACAGTATCATCTTCAATAAATTCATGCAGGTGATAGCCATATTGGTCGATGTTCATCGCTTCTTGTGTTTCATACACTTCGATAGATAGCATACACATCTCACCAGCCAAATCCCAATCCGGTTTGACCTCTTTCTCCTTGCCCATGGGTTAATGCAGGCGGCCATTCATGTTTGATAGTTACTACTACATTGATAATAACTAATCATAGTAAGTCAATTGAGGGAGTTCCACCCTCACAGGGGTAGGTGAAGCAGTTGAAGTTGGTAGAGGACCTCGATGTCAGCGATGAATTTGTCTTGATTCCAAGCAAAACATCTATGAAAAAAGTAATCAAATTATTAGCAGAAAATCCGAATTCTGCAATGTTAGTACAAGATAAAAAATCAGGAAAAGTTATCGGCGTAGTAGATAATGAAGATGTCCAACGTTTCGAGGCAGATGGTCAAAAAGTTAAGAAAGGCAACGTCGATAAATGGATGGGGACAAATATTCTTGAAATCATCGATAAAACACCGCTCGCAAGATTACCTCAATTACTACCAGAAAAGAAACCTGATGCCGTCATTGTCAATGATGTAACTGGCAAATTCAAAGGTTTCCTCAGCCCTGCAGATTACAAGTTGGCTTCAGGCGATAATAGCAGTCAAGCAGAGGCATCACCACCCACCCGTCCAGATATCGACGGTGACGGTATCAGGGACCTTGCCGACAAGGATGCTGATGGAGATGAAGATGAAATTTCCGATTCAGGTGCTGATGGCGCCGATTCTCCGCCAAAACCAAAGCATGACCCACCAAAGCGCGGCCCACCAAAGCGCGGCCCACCAAAGAGCAGTAAGAACATGGAAGTCGAAAGCCATTCAGTTCCCCCACCACAAGAACAAGAAGAGGCACCAAAACTAATCATCGAAGAGATTCATGAAGATGATCAAATTTCCAATGCTGATGCATTCTTTGATAGGGTAAGGGGGAGGTCAGTTGGGGACTTCAATGACCCACAAGGGGAATTGGCAGAACAAGCATGGAATGAGACTGAAGGAGCATCAGATCCAGTAGCCGAGGTAGGAGATACAGGTGCAACAGGCCTTCCGACAGGCCCCCCGACGGGACCACCGACGGGACCACCGACAGGCCCCCCGACAGAAACCCCTCCCACTGATGTCGCTATAGACGAGGATTCTAATTTGCAACCCCAATATTCCAGTAACGACAGGCCCTGTCCCTTTTGTGGAGAGACAATCAAAGTAGCGGCCAAGAAATGCCGCTTCTGTATGAAATGGATAGATAACTGAACCTTTAGTAAAATGAGGGCTGAGCAATCTGCCTTTCCGCACTAGACGGAAAAAGCATCAACAAAAACCACCATCCTCCTACTTCATGGCGAGAGATAGGAGGAGAGGATTCAACCCCTACTATGATGCACCCCCTCGGTACCGCAGACTCTGAAGCAAGCCCGGAGGGACAAGGTATGACACAGGTATTGATGAAAACAAGCGCAGGAGACATCTTGCTAGAGATGTATGATGATAGAGCACCAGATACGGTAGCCAATTTCCTAAAGTTAGTAGACATGGGTCATTACAACGGCCTACATTTCCACCGAGTTATTGAGCAATTCATGCTACAAGGTGGCTGCCCACATTCAAGAGACCCAAGAAGTTCAAGAGCAGGAACAGGAGATGCAGGATGGAAGATACCTTGCGAAAGAGGTGCACTATCAATTAGCCACAACAAACCTGGACTACTGTCGATGGCAAACGCTGGACCAAATACCGGTGGCTCACAATTTTTCTTGACAACCGTTGAATGCCAGTGGCTAGACGGAAAGCACGCAGTATTTGGCGAAGTAGTATCAGGAATGAATGTAGTAAAGGCAATAGAAAATTGTCCGAAAGGGGCTGGAGACAAGCCAGTTCAACCCCAGCAAATGATAACCGTCGCAAGAGCTTGAAGAGGCAACTAATATGGGCCAAGATGTTCGAATCGAAACTGATTCCATGGGGGAATTAGAGGTTCCAGCCGACCGATATTATGGCTGTCAAACAGCGAGGTCATTACTCAATTTTGACATAGGTAATGACAAAATGCCACGGCCATTAATTCGCGGCTTTGGAATTCTAAAACAAGCCGCCGCAGAAGTTAACAACAAATTAGGAGAACTCGATGACGAAATCTCAAGCCTAATCCAAGCCGCCGCCCAAGAAGTGATTGATGGCAGTCTTGATGACCACTTTCCCCTAAGAATCTGGCAAACTGGCTCTGGTACACAAACCAACATGAACGGGAATGAAGTAATCGCCAATCGAGCAATCGAAATGGCGGGCGGGGTTTTGGGAAGTAAATCTCCAGTCCATCCTAACGACCATGTTAATCGCGCTCAATCAAGTAACGATACTTTTCCAACAGCAATGCATATTTCAGCAGCAGAAGAGGTCCATCACCGATTATTACCCTCAATCAAAGCACTCAAAGATGCCCTCGCAGAAAAATCGCAACAATGGAATTCTATCGTAAAAATTGGCCGCACGCACTTGATGGATGCAGTACCACTAACCTTGGGTCAAGAAGCAAGTGGATGGGTTGCCCAACTCGAAAAGGGAATCACTCGAATAGAAACTGCATGGGATGAATTACTCGATTTAGCACTTGGAGGAACAGCAGTCGGAACCGGATTAAACACCCATCCCGACTTTGCAAAAATGGTAGCATCAGCAATTGCAGAACGAACAAATCTCCCATTCAGAACTGCAGAAAATAAATTCGCACAATTAGCAGCCCATGATGCAGTAGTGTCAGTTAGTGGTAGCCTCAATACTTTGGCAGTATCGCTGATGAAAATTGCAAATGACATTCGTTGGTTAGGCGGAGGCCCACGTTGTGGACATGGAGAATTATCACTCCCCGCAAATGAACCAGGGTCCTCAATAATGCCCGGAAAAGTCAACCCAACCCAAGCCGAAGCACTTACCATGGTTTGCTGCCAAGTTATGGGCAATCATACAGCAATAACCATTGGAGGCAGTCAAGGAAACTTCGAATTAAACGTCTACAAACCAATGATGATTCACAACCTTCTCCACAGTGTTCAACTTCTAACAGACTCTTGTAGAACATTTAGAACAAAATGTGTTGAAGGACTACGGGCCAACGAAGATATAATATCCAGCCACCTAGAGAATTCACTCATGCTTGTGACCGCTCTAAACCCTCATATCGGATATGATAACGCAGCCAAGATTGCAAAGAATGCCCACGAGAACAATCTCACGCTACGCCAAAGCGCATTGCAATTAGAAATGCTAACCAACGAGCAGTTCGATGAGTGGATAAAGCCCGAGGAAATGTGTGGACCCAAGGAATGAGGTGATTTGATGGAACACGATGAAGTGTTCATCAAACGGATGTTATTTGCTTCAACATTCATCTTCATTCTCGGCCTAATCGGTGTTGGCAGATTGGAGCAGCCCCAGTGGTATCATGACTTTGCAGATGCCAGAACAATTTTTGGAATTCCAAACGCTTTTGATGTTCTATCCAATATTGCTCTACTAATTCCAGGCGCATTTGGAATCGCCTTGGTCAAAGATATGAAGAGCATCGAAAAGGGCTACAGAGATCCATTTGAGTTAACAATGCTCAGAACTCTATTCGTTGGAATAATCCTAATATTCTTCGGCTCAATGTGGTATCATCTATCTCCAGACGATGATACTATGGTTTGGGACCGCCTACCGATGACGATTGTTTTCGCCTCCCTAACATCTCTTGTTATCTCAGATAGGTGGAGTATTGAGATAGCAAAGAAGGCACATTGGCCATTGGTGGCCATAGGAATTAGCAGTATTTTGCTTTGGCATTTTACTGGAGATTTACGACCATATATGTTCTTCAAGCATGAACCAATAATCTTCATTATAGTATTATTAGTATATACAACAGGGGCTTATGATAGAAGTAAAGATTACTTTATAGCGTTGGGATTATTCCTTGCTGCTACGATTTTTGAATTGGCTGATAAGCAAGTTTTCGAGATTCTAAATGTTATGAGTGGGCATACGATTAAGCATTTGTTGGCTGGTTTGGCTTGTTGGTACTTGTTTAAGATGATTCAAAATAGACAAATTTTAGAACACCAAGAAGCCGAATAATGAAAACGCGTGTTCTTGCAATCAATTCCGAGAACTTAATACTTGATATCACAAGCAACAGGCATGGACATACGCAACCTTTGCAGCGATGATATCTCTTCGTTATGGCGTATTAATGAAGAAGGGTTACCTGGAACGGGTAAAGTTACACAGGAACAAATCGCCGACCTCTTGTCCTTCTCAGAATTATCTCTTGGCGCATATGAAGATGGACTACTAACTGGGTTTGTGATATGTTTACTACCCCGTGCACGATATGGAAGTCTAAACTATGCTTGGTTCAATGAAAACTATCAGGATTTCCTTTATGTTGATAGAATAGCAGTCTCCCAAAAGCATAGGAATAAACAGATAGGTACTCTTCTCTATGAGAGGGTATTCAAACATGCTTCTGAACTTAAAGTTCCAGTCGCAGCAGAAGTTAGTTTAAACCCGCCAAACCCTGGTTCTATGCGCTTTCATGAAAGAAATGAATTCGTCGAAGTGGGGATTCTTCATCACGAATCAATGTCGGTTACTATGCTAATACGTAATTGAACACAAAGAGATGGCGCAGAATAATCACAACTGTGAAAGACAGCACTACCTACCCCATATCGATGGCATACCGGATGAAGTCATTCATTCTCGTAATACTATTGGTGTCAACAGCGCTTTCCTCTTCGGCTATTGCTGAAGTAGAAGACGACACACCAGAGCAAGTGCGACTATCCCTCGGCACAACTTCAACTGAAATGGTAGTATCATGGATTACTGCAGACCACAGTGATGGAGTAGTAGAGTGGGGGTTTGCAAATGACAACCTCTCATTCTCAGAACTTGGAATAAACCATACCTATAGCGCAGATGGCTGGGATGGAGTAATTCATTCCGCCGCGATGAATTCGCTATTACCCGCAACAGAATATCACTACAGGGTTGGAGATAGCATAGGTGGATGGAGTTCAATTAGCACATTTTCAACATCCCCAGAAAACGATACCAGAGTTCGTATTGGAATTATTGCAGATATGGACGTAACCAATGCCGCAGAGGACGTAGTATCTTCGATGGCAAGTCACGACCTAGACCTCGTCCTATTTTCAGGAGACATTTCTTACGCATATGACGGAACTAGACTCTGGGATGAAGTAAATGGCGATGAGTGGGATGAATGGGGTCGGCAATATGAGCCAGTGAGTTCTACCGTACCTACTATGTTTGCAGTTGGAAACCATGAGAATGAGGAACAGGATGGTTGTGCAGGATGTGGATTCCAAGCATATCTCAGTCGAATCGATATGCCCTATGAAGCAAGCGGTTCGGATTCAGAATTTTGGTACAGCTTCAACTTCTCGATGTTCCATATAGTTTCAATTTCTTCTGAGCATGATTATTCAGAAGAATCATCTCAATATCAATGGCTGGAAAACGACCTAGTAAATGCCAATCAAGATCGTGAAGCCCACCCTTGGTTAATCACAATGTTTCATCGTCCGATGTACAGTTCAACCGAGAGTGGTCATGGTAGCGAAATCGATTTCAGGGATGCGATTGAGCCGTTGTTAGTCGAGCAAAATGTCGACATAGTAATCGCTGGTCACGACCATAATTATGAGCGCACATTCCCAGTCGATTCAGAATCTGCTTACCAAACGGATACCAACACTTTCCTCAAGCCCGAGGCCCCGATTCATCTGTTAGTTGGCACAGGTGGCAGGTTTCTCTACCTAGGTGCTTCTTCTAATCCAGAATGGTCTGCCCACTTTGAATCCACAACTCATGGATATGGCGTATTGGAATTATTGGATAAGGATTCAATACAGTTCACATTCTATGATGATGATAATGGAGATGTCTTAGACATATTTACAATTGGAAGAGTCAATGTAGTTACTCCCGAACACACACCAGTTCCTAGTTCAGATGGAATTCTCCTCAAGGTAGCAGGATTAGTGATAATAGCCTCTATTATTGGATTGTTCATCTGGAAGAGGCGCACCAAAACTGATGATTCCGATAGTGAAGAATAGGATTTACAAGGCCCCCTCTGTACAGGAGTCCATACGAAGGCTAGGCAGTGTACTGGTGACTGACGTTCATTGGTTTCTCGGTTTCACTAGCAGGTTTGTCAATCAATGCTTTTTTACAGCACATTCAAAAGTGGGATGCTGATAATTGAATTATGAAT